>Ga0307489_10003183_pt1 | contig 10922 bp, 13 predicted proteins | sample SB12metaG_FD_202247 | JGI IMG/M metagenome (GOLD analysis project Ga0307489, IMG submission 202247) | Sea-ice brine microbial communities from Beaufort Sea near Barrow, Alaska, United States - SB 1.2 | ecosystem: Environmental > Aquatic > Marine > Coastal | place: USA: Alaska | collected...
TGAGCATTCACTCTCAAGGAAGACGATGATCCGATGTTGGTCAAGTGCTTGTTATCAATGACCCCCCTGCCCACGTTGAATCTTCGTTGAATCTTCTCCTCCGTCTCCGTGCGTCTGTATGAGCATTCGCTCTCAAGGTAAACGATGATCCGATCTCGGTCAAGTGCTTGTTCTTAATGACCCTCCTATTAGGGCCGGGTTCGACCGGGGCGCGGCCATGTCCGACCGAGATGATGCTGATGAGGAAGCGCAGGCCGACAAAAACATCGCTGACGCCAAGGTGGGATCCTACACGGTGCAATCCTCTCGACCTGAGGGGTAGATCACGTGAAACTTGTGTGGTCCAATCTCGAGGGATGAATAATTCAAGAGGGCCCTGAAAATGGTCGCTCGGCTCGGCCGGCGAGTATCGGAACCCGGGACTCGCACACTGACACCCAACGTTTCTTAAGGTAGAGGTGGTCGGGACGAGCAGTCGTGCAAGCTGAAGGCTTGAAACCCGTGTTGACAGCGTCCGCTTGATTCCAGAGCCAGAACCAAGATATGATGAACTGCCATCAAGTCTGGCTTTCAATTACAACTTGCTCCCCTAAATCGCGGCGGGTGATGCCAAGGCGGGTACTACCGCCGCTGCAGGTAATCCCAAGGAGGGTACTAGGGCCGCTGCATTCTCCGAAACCGACAAAGCGGAAGCAGACGCGACGAAGGCATTCTACGACAAAGCGGCCGCTGAAACAAGAACAAACAAAAATGGAGCGTCGGCGGGATTCGCGTCGTGGGCTTCCACGGCAGGGGCTTACACTCGTCCACTTTTCAGCTCAACTTGAGCGAATTCTGTCGCATAGGGGTGCATTCAGGCATGTTTAGAGGGGGGGTAGGAGGTGTTAGGGGGTATTAAGGAGTATCAGGGGGTGTTCAGGGTGCATTTTGTGTCAGAAACAGCTCAGGTTGAGCTGAGAAGTGGACGATTGTAAGCCCCTGCTCCACGGCAACGGTGCCTGAGGCAGAAACGTTCCGGTGGAATGACGACGGTGAAGATGTGGAGGCAGGGCTGCACCTAAATCATTTTTCAGTAGCTTCGGTCTAAGTCTTTAACACGGATTCCGCTGAGTCATCCCACTTATCCCATTTAACAACTCCATCTTCATTGCAAGTCTAACGATCAGACGCAGACAGTGCTGTGAAACAATCACACGTAATACCTTGAATATGCTGTTCGTTGAGCATAAGAGATTAGTATGCAAGACTCTGCGAGGAGGAGGGCATTCGAAGCTACGAGGTAGGGCGGTGCAGGTTGACCCTATCAAACCCAATTTGAAACCAACTGAAACTAAGCTCTTGAAACGTAAGTGTGATATACTGGTTACAAGTTCTGCTTTCAAATTCAGCTTGCGCCGCTACAACGAGGTGGATCCTGCGAAGTGGTCACAGAAGGTGGAGGCGGCGGCGGCGGCTGCGCCGCCGACGCCCACGATGACGCCGCTGACCCCGCCGTCTCTGGGAGGTGGCGGGAACCGCGGAGGGGGTAGCAACCGCACAATGACGCCACTGGCTGAGCCGACGGGGGGGGGCACGCTCGCGGCGCCCATCGGGGAACCGCGCGCAGCGCAGTCTAACCCCAACCCAAACTCGGCTCGCAACGCCGTAGGGCCGGCCAGAAATCGTTCGATCTAAACATTCCCAACAGATTTGACCTGCTCTTGTTGAATTATTACACCCTATGATGTTTTGAGGATTTTGTGTCTGGCCTTAAAACGCTTCGAATATAACGCCACCCTGTGATGTCGCCTGTGATGTTTTTAGGATTTTCTGTCTGGCCTTAGAGCTCGGTCGTCGATGCCGCTGCCGCCAGTTCGCCGCCTGTGCCCGAGCCAGAGCCTGAGGAGAGGCGCGAACAGGTAGAGGCAGGGGCTTACACTCGTCCACTTTTCGGCTCAACGTAAGCGCTTTCTGTGGGATAGGGGTGCATATAGGGGTTGTCCAAGCGGTGTTTAGGCGGTGTTCTTGAGGTATCGGAGGGTGTGTCTAGAGGTGGCGTGGGCATTAGGGGGTGTGTAGGATGTATTTTGTGCCAGAAATGGCTCAGGTTGAGCTGAAAAGTGGACGAGTGTAAGCCCCTGGGTGCTGGCGCAAGTCATGACTAAGAAAATGCTGCGGGAGATGGCGGCGCGCCGCGGTGTGAGTTACGCAGATATGCTGAGGCAGGCGGAGGCGAGTGGGATGCAGCTTCCGGACGAGTAAATTAGCGTCAGATGTCGGATGTTGAGCTCTAGCTAGGACTACGGCTAACAGTCTGCTAACATGGTAACTTGTAATATGTTATTTGTCCCCGAATACCACAAATGGACATGGGGCGGCTTTTGGTGAAGCGCACGGCGCATTCGCTTACGCAGCCACCCCCGTATTTGTCCAAAACCGTATCGCCCCGTTGCGTCAAGTGGTACAACTACAGCGCCACCCTGTATGCGACGCGGTGGCTCGCATGGAGTGATAGCGCCCAATTGCGCGGGGCACCCGCCACGCAACGGGCGCTTGCGCTAGGCGGCGTGCGGGACATCGAACCATGTACGCTACAGCATGATGCCGTCATGTATATCAGCTTTCCCTTGCTATGCTTGTCAAACTAAGTTAGTGCTGGCGATGGGGGGGGGTAAACTAAGCTAGTATAAGCTAATTTAGGGGCTAGTGATTAGTGGCTTAGTGTCTTAGTGTGGGGGACTACAGTGGGTTAGTCAATTAGGGGGGCTTAAACTAAGCTAGTTTAGGGGTTAGTGCTTAGTAGGCTAGTTCAGGGGCGACAAGTATACCCCTTGCACAGCGTGCACGAATCGCAGGTCGGACGGACAGTGTTTACAGTGTCCGGCGTGTTTCGCACGAACTCGACTTCCAACTTGGGCGCCCTGCCACTACAGAAGGCGCAGCACGCAGGCGGGTAATGTCTTTGCCGGCCCGCCGCGGATGTCGAGATCACGGGTGAGCGCATCGCCTGTCGCCGCGGTAGTGGCCGCGCGATCGAAGGCCTGGATGCAATCGAGGCTCAAACGGCTGGCCAGACGTTCCATCGGTAGTGCAGTCTGAAGTTTCTTGTGTTGAGAGTGGGGTGTCGTCGCCACCACGCGAAGGGTGGTTCTCTTTCCCGTCGCCGCCGCGCACGTCGCTGCTGTGGGAGAGCGCGCCGGGTGTCACCGATAATTTGGACGCGAGGGTTACAAGTTACAGAAGCAAGGCAGTGGCTGTGACAGGGCTAAGCAAGCTCGCGAAGGGGTGGCGCAAGGGTGCGGCGAAGGGGAAGGCGGAGGATCAATACCAACTTGCGTACTGCTGCAACGACGGAAAGGAGGGTGAAAATTGCCGCTTTGACCTAGACGCTAGAACCTAATCTGACAGCTCTCGACGCACATATCTACGATCACTCCACCAACACGTTACCCAACCCTGTCCGAGTGTTGCGTTCACATCACTTCATCCAGATGGCGTAGAGTAGCGTGAGGCTGGAGAATCCATCTTTATTGCTCTGCCACTTTTCCACCACCTCAACCTCGAACCCGGCTTCACCCAACCACTCGAAGAACACCCGCTGGGCGCTGCCACGGCACGTAGAGCCTGGAACGTATTACTCGCCACGTCATAACGGGATGCCATTAAACTCAATGTCGGGGTGACATGTCACCCTCATCTCTTCGAAAACGATGGTCTCTTTACTCCAGGATGGCGACTCGGTCGGACTTCTGGCGAGTCGGTCGGTGGGATCTTCGAAATGGACAATTCCGACTGGACGAATGGACTTTGATACAACACCCTCGATACCAGATCCGACACTGTGTTTAAGCTAAAATGCGTGGATTCAAAAGGCATTGGATGACGAGGCGGGCAAGTGCCTGGCTGATATTGCTGATATTGCTCGCAACGACTCAGGGTGCCATTCATCTCGGGAAACGAGGATTTGAAACGCGTTGAATGACAAGACCATCGATATATGCTGAGCCCTACCGGCGTGTGTGCGATAACAGCGTGATGGTGCTCGGCCCCGAGAACCGAGCCAGTGTGTCCACCAGCGCCCGCCACGCGTCGGGGTGCTCCCCGCACTATGGCCTGGCAGATAATGCTCAAAACATCAGAGGGTGGCAGTTCCCTTCAGAAACAAGGGGTTCCAATGAATTGAAGGGCATTTTGAGCAATATCTGACGGGCCCTACACCGTACACAACGTCAGCGAGCAGTATGACGTCGGGGGTGGCGGGCGCAGAGCGGTCCAGAGTGGGGTCGGCCGTGGCGCCCACTAGCCAGTCATCCGCCGCGTCAAAGTCCGCCTGATCGCCCCAATAAAGCTTCGCCACCTCCGGAGCCATCCTGACTCCACTCGTGTCGCGCCCCCCCTGCTTCTGCGCCGCCAGTGTTTCGGTGTTGGCTCGAACATTCACACTGCACATGCCGACCACGAGCGGGTCTCCGTCTGTACAGTACACCACGGAGCCCATATGCGCTGCTACGACAGAGGATAGGCCCAGGCCAGCGCCCAGCTCCATAACCACCTTGCCCTCCCACCATCCCAAAGCTATATGTAAAGCAGCCTCCGCCGCCACTGCGGCCTCAACCACGCCTGCCTCGCTTCCCTCAACGGCGCCTAAACCCCTGCTCCCACCGTCCATGCCACCACCATCGCTGCCGCCGCCTCCGAGGAGCGGGTGCCTCGCCACCGCCTTCGCCGCCCCTGTGCGCGCGACGTAGCTCGCCAGCTCCACCGCACTCTCCCACACCGCCGCGCCGGTGCCCGTGCCCAGAGGCTTACACTGGTCCACTTTTCGGCTCAACCTCAGCCGTTTCTGACACAAAATACACCCTAAACACCCCCTAATACGCCTTAAAACCCGTGTCACCTGCCAAGGACCCCCAAAACAAACCCCCATTTCACCCCTATCCCGCAGGATGCGCTCAAGTTGAGCCGAAAAGTGGACGAGTGTAAGCCCCTGCCCGCGCCCTGCGTCTCCCAGCTCTGCGTGATGTTCACGGTGAGCGCGATGGCCGGGTACGTGAAGCTCCGGTTGCGCGCGTACAGTCGCTCCAGGTGGAAGGGCCATACACGAGTTCATCCTGAGACTTGTGAAGGCAAAGCATATGAACAATCATCACTCATCACTCATCAATTACACTTGTATTACCTCACTCGTTCCCTGATTATGAGCTCGTGATGCCGGTACGCAGAGGGACACTCGTTCCCTCACAGTTAGCATGTAGTGTCGGTATGGAGAGGGACACTCGTCCCCTGACTGATGGCTCGTAGTACAACGGTACACCGCGACTTGGCCGGAGACTCGTTCGCTCACTGTTTGCTTCTAGTGCAATGGAGCGGGAGTGACCACTCGCTCCCTGATTAGCTGCTCACTGCACCGGTCACCCTGGTACTAGGTTAGTAGTGCTAGTAAACCCCAAGACGCTGAAGTTGAGCAGAAAAGGAACTCGGGTAAACAAGGCTCTGCCATTAGAGGCGTCAGGGCGTTGCGCGTGATGATGGCGAGCTCCATTCCGGTGGTGGCAGCACCGGCGGTCGAGGGCGCATCACATACGGCGGAGCTCTTGACCGCATCGGGCCTCCGCGCGGAGGCGGCGGAGGCAGCGGCGGCGGCGGCGGCGTCATCGGATGACGAGGCGAGGCACGTCATCAGAACCGAGGAAAGCACCGCGCGTGTAACGCGCCGGACGTCGCAAAGCGGCCGCGGCGGCAGACGAGTCTGCCTGCGGCCCCGTGCGCTGACGTCCAGTGGATATGTAGGCGACGCCTGAACCTGTACCAGGGGCGCCGTCATAAGATGCCGTGTGCAGCTTCTGTGCCATCTCAGCGTAACAGCGAATTTAGGTCACGCAGCACGGCGGGTGCCGAGTCGCGAGTGCTGACGAAACGCTGAGACATTTTTTTGTTTTTGGGGTCGTTGCTTCAGGGCGTGTCGAGCGGCGGCACTCTACCCTGCGCGTGGCTTGCCAGCATGAGCGCTGACTCCTCTGACATAGCCCTCGCCGTCGCCGCGGCGCGCGTGCTCGTGGCGCCGCCCAACCACGCGGCGCTACTCGCCGCTGACGCACACCTTCGCGGAGTGCAAGACTCCCCCAGCGGTTGGGCCTGGGCGCCTAGCAGATATTCCTCGCAACCACAGGATGCCCTGCACACTCCAGACACGAGGGTTCACACTGCGCGTCGACGTCCTGGCGGGCAACATGTGTGTGTTCCTGCCAGCATCAGGTGGATCACTTGCCCGGCGGCGAAGTCGAAGGCCACCTCGCGCAACGCCGCCGCAAAACGGAAGCAAGTCACACATACAAATTCGTCCAAAAACTTTGTTTTGCAAAGTCCCTGTCCAGCGGATGGGCCGTCGGCCACGCCCTCCTCAACGCCTCCGACGCCGAGCCCAATGTGGATGGCATCCGCGTCATCGGCGCCTCATTACTCCGCGCCAAGGCGCGCGCGGCAGGGCCTGGCAGCTATTGCCCGTCACGTCTCCGACTCGCGGTACAATCCTCTTTCTCGACTTCGTGGGATTCGCCACCCTCGTTTCTCGACTTGATGGTTGGTTGTCCTCTGACGATGACGCTGACACGGAGCGGAGAGCAATATCAACCAGGCGCTACCCAGAGGACGGTTTCGCCATGACAGCTGTGGACGCTGCCTCCATGACGGGGGAGCTGTTGCAGATGCTCGGTAGGGGCCTGGCCACTCGTTTCTTGCTGACTGTTTGGGTGGGAAAGCTCGCGTGCCAGCTGTTTATTAGTTTACTCCCTCGATGCACACTTGAAACCAATGAAGATGCTCAAGTTCAGCTGGAAAGGGAGTAGATGTGATGCCCGCATGCTCGGCGGGCCAGCTGGGCGCGGTCCCTTGGGTCCCCACCTCGCCCTCCTCTCCGCCTCCATCGCGGCGGCGGGTGGCGCGGGAACTCTGGCAGAGCTCGGTCAGGCTTGGCAGAATTGGCTGAACTCTTCCTTCCAAACATTTTCCAACCGCACCAACCCTAAAGTGAGAGTGAGTTAACACCTTTGTTGAATTAGATTCCACACTGTGATGCACTGTGATGTTTTGTGCATGCTCTGACGGTGCCCTAGAGCTGGTGACGCGTGCCATCGCGCATGCCGCACCTGCAGGAGGCTGGCCCGAGAACGGCTCTATGGTCTGCGGCCCCAACGTGGGCGCGGCTGTGGCGTTGTTGCACGCCGCGGCTGAGGAGGGGCTGCACCGCCCGCGGGCGCACGCTTACGAGATCACCGAAGCGATGCAAGAATGCCTCGAGGACGTACTATGGGTGATGGTGGGGACAAACACATCTCACCCACCAAGCCATCGACACGATACGGATTGCGAACACTCGTGTATTGAGTCAACTGGCAGCCCGCAGCCTATGACATGGAGTGCATCATGAGTATGCTTGTCGACTAACTTAGTGCTGGCGATGGGGGGGGGTTAAACTAAGCTAGTACAAGCTAGTTTAGGGGCTAGTGGTTAGTGGGTTAGGGGGTTACTATTGGGGACTACAGTGGGTGTGTCAAATAGGGGGCGTTGAACCAGGCTAGTTTAGGCTAGTTAAGGGGCTTTAGTAAGCTAGTTTAGGGGCGTCAAGTATAATCATGAGCTAGGCCTTAAGCGACGGAAGCCGCGCTGAGCACCTCCGCCGCCGCCACAGCCACCGCCACGGAGGCAGGGGCTTACACTCGTCCACTTCTCAGCTCAACCTAAGCCGTTTCGGTCACACCTCCCCGTGTCCCCCTGTCTAATAGACTGGGGGAAAACCATGCACCCGACGTATCTCACAAAATGTGCTTACGTTGAGCCGGAAAGTGGACGAGTGTAAGCCCCTGCACGGAGGGCGTGGCGCGCGGCGCGGCGGCGGCGTCGGCCACGGCGGCGTTCAAGGGCCTGCACATGTGGGCGCCGGCCGGCATCACCATGGTCGGACGGTGCAAGTTGACCCCTGGATATACCTGTTGCCAGTGATTTTCCCTACTACGTGCTAACCCTCAACTTACCCAAACTAGGGCATTATAACCCGCCCTCCGTTCAGTTTCAGTTTGAAATCGACGTTCTCGAGTTCAGACAACTACGCACTAAACCTTAAACTAGCTAAATCTAGGGTAGCCTAACGCCCCCCCTCACGAGAAGTATCCTCGTTGGCAGGTATAGTGCAAGTTGACCCCTGGATGGCCCGGACTTGACCGCGCATTGTTTCAGCGCTTGAACCTGACGTATGAGAAAGCGCTTTCAAACTTTGCTGGCAATTGTAATGTGCGTTGCTACATGATGAGCGAGCTGGCGACCGACCAGCCGGGCGTTCTCACAGCTCTGACGCACGGCGCGTTGAGAGGCGGCTGGACCGGGGACCCAGCGGTGGCGGCGGCAGCCGCGGAGGTGTTGGAGGAGCTTTGTTTGGCGTCGGATCCGTTGCCCGGGCGCTCTGCCGCCGTCAACGGTGTACTCGCGGAGGTTGCGGAGGCATGCTCGGAGCTAGAGAAGGTGCAAGTGATGGGGTGGGCCGCGGCTGACGAGAACGGCGACGTGGACCACCCTGTGGGCATCAGGTTCCGCTGGGTCACTGCCATCGCCGCTGCGGTAGCCACAGCAGAGCCCAAGGCGTTTGCCGCGCACGCGGACGGCGGAGGCAACGGCGGTATTGGCGGCGGCGGCGGGCAGGGGCGGGTGCTGGAGTGGTTGCTGCGTGCGGCAGAGTGCGGCGGGCCCAGGACGGCGGCGGCGGCGTTGGCGCCCTGGAGACGAGCAGCGGGTGGGTTAGCCGGTGCGCTGGGACCCGACCATGGGGGTGCGGCGTGCGAGCGTCTGGTGGGGGGCGTGTTGCGTCGCGTGGCGCGCACCGCGGGTGCGGCGTGGCGGGCAGACGTGGCGGCGGCGGTGGAGGCGGTCCGAGTGGACCGGAGCGGCGGCGGATGCGGCGGCGGCGACAACGGCGACAACGGCGCCGAAGTTGACATCGACGATGATGATGAGCTCTCACTACTCCCCGAGCTTGAAGCCGCGGTCGCTGCCGCGCACGCTGCGCTCGGATCCTCTCGGTTCCTCGCCCTCATCAACTCTGCTCTCTCCACCTCAGCTGCCTCATGTGGCCCTTCACCGTCATACTCCGGTTGGGAAAACGCCGCAGCAGCGCTCACAGCATTAGCCGCGTGTGGATTCCCGCTGACGGCCGACGCTCCTTCACCACCATCACTACGGTCGGTAATGCACCTGCTCGTGCTGGACCCGCCGGCTTGTGTGGTTGAGTGCGCGCCTTTAGCGGCGCTCAGGGCGCGCGCCATCCGATCTGCGTTGCTCACGACGCTGGTGGGTGACGCCGGTGCTCTTGCACACACCATGCACGCGCTGCTGGTTGCCTTGGCCGCCGATGTCCACACCGTTCGCGGCTTCTCGGGCGACGGCAGTACGGACCGCGCCGCGGTGGCACGCGCAGCAGCAGCAGCGCTAGCGGCGACGGTTCGCGCGGCGGCCTGCGACCTGGCCGCAGTGCAAGTGATCCATCCGATGCTGGCGCAGTGCGAGGCCGCCACTGCCGGGCGCCTCCTCCCGGGGCGCGAACGCGCCGCTGTAATGAGCGCGTTATCCGCCGTGGCGATGGCACTCCAGGACCCCGCCGCCGCCGCCAACGCAGCGGACGCTCTTGCCGCGGGCCCGTGTGGGCGGCTGAACAGCGCCGCCGCCGCACGCGACTTGTCCGGGAGCGTGGGCGAGCTGAGGGTGTTGTCCGCGTGGGTCTCGTCGGGGGCGCCGTCGCGCGCGTCCGACGCGGCGATTGAAGCGGCGTGGCAGGCGTCCGGCGCCGCCGCCGCCAGGGCGTGCCAGGGCGCGTCGGCGGCGGCGGCGGTGTCATCAGCGGTGTCGCCCGCGGAACGGTCCGTGGGGGAGCAATGCTGCGAGGTATGGAAGGGTTTGGCGGCGGCGCTGACGTGGCCGGGTAAGGAGGAGCACGCGATGAAGGCGTTATCCGCCGCTTATGCGCTAGTGGAGACCATGTCCCCGGTACGCATGACGCCGGCGCTGACCCTCGTGGCGTCGGTGGTGGAGGTATGCGGCACCGCGAGCACACGTGAATTCCAGGTATCAGTCGGCCAGCTGGTCAGCGGCGCCACCCAAGTTCTGAGCGCGTCAGCGGCAGGGCCTGGTCACTACGAGCTGGGTTGGAGATTCAAATATTCGGATGATTCGGTGACGGGTTGTATTCGGTCTGAATCGCCCGGATTCCTGCACCCTCGAAACGAATCGCCCAACCTAGATCTATGAGCAAACAGTCAGCAAGCAAATAATGGTCACAGGTACACCGGTACACGACAATCTAACACTTAGGAAAGGAATGGCGACGTCCCTGGGGAACGACGACGCAGCCCGAGGCGCTCGCCGCACTCTTCACCACCGCCGCCGCGACCCTCACGGCGGGGGCTCACACTCGTCCACGTATCGGCTCAACGTAAGCGCTTTCTGTGGGATAGGGGTGCATGTAGGGGTTGCTTAGGGGGTGTTCAGGAGGTGTTAGGTGGTATTAGGGGGTGTTTATGGTGTATTAGGGGGTATTTATGGTCAGAAACGGCTCAGGTTGAGCTGAAATGTGGACGAGGGTGAGCCCCTGGCTCACGGCGAAGCACGCGTTCGTGTTCAGCATCTCTGACGCGCTCGTGGAGCTCGTGGCCACCCGCTGCCGCAGTGCCGAGGTAGGTCGGTGCAGGTTGAACCTATCAAACCCATGTTGAAACCGCCCGGAACCAAGCGCTTGAAACTAAACCATTAGGTACTGCTTTCATATGTTGTTTTCAAATTCAACTTGCGCCGCTACACCGAGGTGGAACCAGCGCGCTCCGCCCTCGCCTTCATCGAAGCACTATGGTCCTCGGAGGCGGGGCTCGTCGGTCCACCACTAACTAAAACCTGAGCCAACCCCT
>Ga0307489_10003184_pt1 | contig 10921 bp, 12 predicted proteins | sample SB12metaG_FD_202247 | JGI IMG/M metagenome (GOLD analysis project Ga0307489, IMG submission 202247) | Sea-ice brine microbial communities from Beaufort Sea near Barrow, Alaska, United States - SB 1.2 | ecosystem: Environmental > Aquatic > Marine > Coastal | place: USA: Alaska | collected...
GGCTCGTACCATGACCATTGGGCCTTCGCCATTTTTCATTATCGCGACAATACCTGTTCCACCAACTCCTTGAGTAACCTCATAACCAACAGCACTCAATTCTTGCGCTAAACGTTTTGCTGTTTTAGTTTCCATTAATGACAATTCAGGATTACGATGAAAATGATCCCATAAGGGTGCTAAGTGCTGTTGATAATCTTTTGCAATATCGTTAGCCGTGTCTTGTTCAAAGGCTAAAACGTTAGTCGTCGCAAAAGACGAGATTGTTAGTGCTGACGCAATTAAGATTGCTAGTGTTTTACGCTTCATTTTCAACTCCATAGATTGTCCAAATATCATCCCAGTTTTATAACGAATCACTTTAGAGCCTTAATGACTTTATTGTTATAGCAAACGGAACCGGTATGTAATTTACTGTACCTAGGCTAATTATCAATGTCTTGTTGTTTTCGCTAATCTGCCTAGATTCAACGACAAGTGACCTTAATTTATAGTCATTTAGTCTAATTATTATCTTATTCTTGTTGGTAGTTAAAGCGATAGCTGACTGTACAAAGTTCAGTCATATCGAGTATTTAACCATCCTTTCGCTTAACGAATGTGCGCTTAATAACACATTTGTTTACTTCTTGATTTATGAGTCTCGGGAATAAGATTTTTTTAACAACAACTAAAGCTTAATTAACCGACAAAAACTTAACCTAACACCGGCAGAAATAATCTACTTTTTTATGAAAAAAGTTACTGATATTAAATTCTTATTGTGCAACGTTAAATTCAATCTTATTCATGTTGGCAGCATTGAGTTATCATTACAGAAACGGCAAGTCGATATTGCCTGCTGGTACAAAGGTAAATACCTCAACGGCAGTTCAGGTGCTATGGCCGGCTTTTTTTTACAACAAAGCCACATTGAAAATATCCAAGCTACCGTTTTGCGGGTTGAGTGTTAGCACTGATGGGCGCACACCTAATGTTATTTGTGTTGCGCCTGTGTCGTTATGCAATAGTTTTCAAGATATTTACCCTTTTATCAGAATATTCAAGTAATTCATCTAATGTCAGTAAGAGATGGTTCATTTAAAATAGCCAGAAATGCTTTACATATTTGGCCACGTAAAACGTTTATGCTGATTGCCTTACCTAACCCTAACGGCTCTTTCACTTGCACCTTATTTCTAGACTCTTAAGGTGGGGTTTCATTTTCTTCATTAACAAACCGCGCAGAAGTGACTGCGTTTTTTGCAGAAAATTTTGCCGATGCACTAGCTTTAATGGAAAATCCGATAAATGACTTTCTTAATATATCCGCCAGCCCATTATTTCTGCTTAATGCTGACCCTTGGGTTATCAATAATACTGTCGCGTTAATTGGTGATGCAGGTCAGGCAAGGTTTTTATTACAGAAAAAATAGAAGCAGAATTTCATCAACGCCATCCTACACTTTGGACTCCGCTGTATACTATGGTGACCTTTTCGCCCTTACTGCCTTATTCTCAGGCCTTAGCACGGGGTGATATTCAGCAAGATATTATGCAGAAAATAATGCAAATTGCCAATATCGAAAAATGTTGGCAAGCCGACTTAGTTTATGACAAATTGTGGCAATTAACCCAAGCCGCATTTGGCGTTGGCAATACTGATTTAGTTACCCAGAGAATTTAACCGATTATGATAAAGGCAAAAGCAGGCTCGACAATGGCAATGCTAATAATGCCAATGCAAAGAAAAAATCCGCTAGCGAAAACAAGATAACTGGCGGTCCTCTTCATCATTAAGCCCTGATGTTGGGGATAATTCTCAGGCACTGAAAACGATACTCATGAGGGTTAGCTTCTTAAAAATAGCCGTTAAGGGTGAGATTTATCCTTAAGCCGCTTGACGTTCGTAGCTATTTATAACTCACCGCGATAAGGCAGCTTAAATTCATTAGTTAACTCAGCTGCTTTTACTTATAGACAATAACTAATGCGTTAAAATAAACAACAACTCGGCTAAATCAGGTTGCCATTGAAAGTCTTTTAATTGAATACTCGCCCCTATAACCAACACTTGCTCAGCTTGCAGTAAGTCACGTTGTAGAGCAAAATTCTCGCTACCGTCTGCAAATGAAATTATACCTTGAGCATTAATCACCCGATACCAAGGCACGCTTTGCCCGTGCCAGCCGTTAGTTGGCACAGCAACTAACGCTTTACCTACTAACCGAGCGCGACCAGGTAAACCCGCTAAATCAGCAACTTGGCCATAGCAGGCGACTTTTCCCTCAGGAATAGCCAGAACAGTTTGCCAAATTTTTATAGGCTTGCTACTAACCGGTTTACCAACATTTGAGCTTATATTGCGCTTAATTACCAAGGCAAAATATTGCCATTGGAGTGTTTGAAAATACCACTTTGTGCCAAGCTTAATTGATTAATTAATGCAACTAGCTTTTTAGCCGCATCACTCGCGCTAATATCACCACCATAATTAACCATCTCTGTTTGGACATAACCGGGATGATATATACCAACAGCCACTTTATTACTGGCAAGATCATGACTCAACGACATGGCTGCCGCATTTAAAGCCGCCTTTGACATTCTGTAACCATAACGACCACCTGAGTCATTATCGGCAATAGAGCCCATTCTTGAGGTGATAAGTGCTACTTTTGCTCCTTGGTTAAGCTGCTTTTGCAAACTAGCAACCACTCTTAGCGGTGCTAATGCATTGACTTCGAACTGCTCTCGTATCGTGTTTAGATCGAGATTGGCTAAACTTTCATCCCTTAAAATACCCGCATTACACACCAATACATCAATGTCGATATGCTTTAATCCAGAGACCATATTTACTATACCCAAATCACTTTTTACATCGATATCTTCGATGATATTGACATCAAGCGCGGTTAACTCAACTGAAGTCTTTCGACACAGCGCAAAAACACGATCTCCTTGTGCCTTAAAGTGCATACACATGGCTAAACCTATGCCTCTATTCGCACCAGTAATCACAATATTATTGTTCATTGGCTATCCATATATGTAAACGTTTTAATTGATATTAAATCATTAAAACTAAAAAACCACTTCAGTGAAGTGGTTTTTAATATATTATCAAGCTTATTGACTAAGCGTTAGACTTATTGACTAAGCAGTGCGCTTATTCGCCACACTTGCCTTCTTTAGCTTTTTTGGCTTTACCTTCACCACATTTACCTTCGCCACACTTGCCAGCAGTTTTAGCTTTGCCTTCACCACACTTGCCTTCAGTTTTAGCTTTAGCTTCGCCGCACTTGCCTTCAGTTTTAGCTTTGCCTTCGCCGCACTTGCCTTCAGTTTTAGCTTTGCCTTCGCCACACTTGCCTTCAGTTTTAGCTTTGGCTTTACCTTCGCCACATTTGCCTTCGCCGCACTTACCATTCTCGTGTCCGTCAGGAGATACTATAGTCATTACATTTTGCACAGCAAATGGGTTAGTTTCTGCTTGCACTGGCATTGTTGCCGCAACAGTTAATACAAATAAGCCTAATAAAGCCGCAATTGAAGATTTTTTAATTAATTTCATTATATTTTCCTTTTAATTTTAATTTTTTATTTAGACACTACATCTACTAGGTATAACTATTAACAAAGACCATACTGGCTGTAAATAAATTTCAAGCGCTGTAAATTTTTTACATTCATTTATAAGAAATTTTGCATTTACAACACCCTTAAGATTAGCTTTATCTACAACACCCTTGAGATTAGCTTTATCTACATGAAACCACAAGTAAAAAAAACTCACCTATTTAATTAAGCCATTAGGTATTTATGTGATAAAAATCAATTGATACGGTTAGTTATTATACTAATTATTGTTAAAATCGAGTAAAGAAAGGTCTTACTTAACTTTATAAATATCAGTTAATATTTTCATCGTAAAACACAATGATCTTTGAGTGATTGGCAGATAAAAAATAATCTGATAGTCTATTGCTAATAAAAATCAATATGTAGATTACTAATAAAAACAGGACTTTAAAATGAAAGCTATATGTTTATCCTTCATACTATTGTTAAATATCGCTTCGGCACATGCTGGGGATTGGGAACACCTATTTCAAAGAGCGAAATATCAAGAAGTAAAAATATCGCCCGATGGCAAGCATTTAGCGGTTGCCATGAACTCAGACGGCAAAAGAGCATTAATATTTATCTCCCGCAGCACAATGAAAATGGTCGGTGCAACTAAATTACCAGGTAAAAACGAAGTAGGTAGCTACTATTGGGCCAATAACGAGCGCGTGGTAATTAAAATTTTTCAACGTGAGCCTTGGCAAGAGCAATTAAATTTTTATGGCGAGTTGTTTGCGGTTAATTTTGATAGCAGCAACCCTGAACTGATTTATGGTTATCGCAATGTTGATAAATCTTTGGGTGTTCGAACTAAAAAGAAGAAAAAAATAAATGGTTGGGCCAATATTATTGACATGCTGCCAGATGAAAAAGATCAGATATTAATAAGCTCAACACCATGGGGCAGTAATTTTGCAGGTTTGCATAAGCTCAATATTTATAATGGCCGACTGAAAAAACTCGTTATCGGTTCACCTGTCGCCTATGCCAATTTTGTTACCGATGAGCATGGTGAAATAAAGGCAGTTACTGGCATCAACAAACAGTCAGATATAGAAGTGCATGTGCGTAATGGCGAAGAGTGGCAACAATTACCATCTGAAAAGTATGGCAGTAATCTTTGGCCGCTCACCATAGATCAATCGGGTGAAAACTTATTCGTTATAGATAACTTTCAACAAGATAAATCGGGACTATTTAAGTTAGATTTAATTAGTGGCAAAATGACGGCTATCTTTACTGACGACAATGTCGATGTTAAGCAAGTAAAATTAACTGTTGATGGTAAAAACATCTACGCACTTTCAACTGAAGATGGCTTCCCTAGTTACCATTTAATTAATCCAAAACTAAAGGAGGCCCAAGTATTTAAACAACTGGTATCAACCTTTCCCAATCAATCAATCGATATAACCAGTCGCACAAAAAAAGGTGATATTTATATTATTAGAGTGTCATCTGATATTGAAGCTGGTCACTTCTATGCTTATGATCAAGTGAATAATACACTAACAGGACTATTCAAGTATTTTCCCGACATTCCCACTAAGCAGCTTGCTTACACAGACCCAATTGAATTTATGTCCTCTGATGGTTTGAAAATTAGAGGTTATTTTACCCAAGCGAAAAATAAACTTATTGATGCTATAGCACCTATGGTTGTTTTAGTTCACGGTGGCCCACATGCACGTGACTATTGGCAGTACTCCGCAGAAGTACAGTATTTAGCATTAAATGGTTATTCGGTGTTACAGGTTAACTTTCGTGGTTCTACCGGTTATGGGACTAAATTCCATAATGCTGGTTACAAAAACTGGGGATCACGTATCCAACAAGACACATATGAAGCCTATCAATGGGCGATCGATGCAGGGCTTGCAACCAAAGATAATGCCTGCATTATGGGCGCTAGCTTTGGAGGTTACTCTGCATTACAAAGTGCTATTAAATACCCGAAAGCATATCGTTGCGCGGTAGCCTATGCGGGTGTCTATGACTTAGATTTAATGTTTGAAGAAGGCAACATACAGAAACTTGGATTTGGTAAAGCCTATTTACATAACACTCTAGGTAAAGACGAAATATTGCGCAGGAAAATGTCTCCTGTTCATCATGTTGATAAAATTGAAATTCCTTTATTTATTGCCCATGGTGAAAAAGACACACAAGTTCCTTTTGAGCACTCACTACGTTTAAAATCAGCATTAGACACAGCAAATAAACCTTACACATGGCATAAATTCAATAGTGAAAGCCATGGTTTTTTTGACCCTGAAAATCAAGCAGAATACATGAAGAGTGTATTAGCATTTTTAGACAAAAGTCTTTTATAGTTTCACCCAATAACAATTAAAATAAATAGAAGGCAAATGAGTACCCTTCTATTCATTTTAATTGTTATAATACGTTTAATGTTATCATTGCCAGATAATTACCCTTGGGTAAATCAAAGTTAATGGCAGCTAAAGCCTGTTGCCTGTTGCCTGTTAAGAATACAGCTTGCTTTAGCATAAGGTGTTTAAAAAACACCATTGAATACCGTCTACCGCCTCAAATATTACAGCTAATAACGTATGCATACCCCAATAGAAACCAAAGTAAAAAAAATAATCCTAGCACCTATGGAAGGTGTTGCCGATGAGTTAATGCGTAAAACACTGACATCTCTGAATAATTATGATTTTTGTATAACAGAGTTTATTCGTATTGTTGACGCCTTAATGCCTGAGCATGTTTTTAGAAGAATGTGTCCTGAACTAGAGAATGGCTGTAGAACTCAAAGTGGTACACCATTGAGAATTCAGTTACTCGGCCAAGAGCCCAATTGGATGGCTGAAAATGCGATCAGGGCATTAGATATGGGCTCACACGGTATTGATGTTAATTTTGGTTGCCCAGCTAAAACCGTTAACAAAAGTAAAGGCGGTGCTGTTTTGCTGAACGAGCCAGAAAAAATCTACCAAATAATGGCTAAAATGAGAGCCGCCATTGGCCTTGATGCAACTTTATCAGCGAAAATTAGGCTAGGCTTTAACGATGCTTCAAAGCTAGACGAAATTGTTAGTGCCATCGAGTCAGCTCAAGTTGACCAATTAACCATTCATGCTCGCACCAAGCAAGATGGCTACCGACCACCTGCTTACTGGCACTTTATTGGCCAAATAAGACAAAAATACGCTATTGAGATATTTGCTAACGGTGAAATTTGGAGTCAAAGTGACGCGGTTAACTGTATAACTCAGAGCCAAACACCCAACCTAATGCTGGGGCGTGGTGCATTAGCCCTACCCAACTTGGCCAATGTGATAAAGTTTGATGATAAACCTATGCCTTGGTCTGAACTAAGCTTGTTGTTAATAAGTAATAGTGAATTAGACTTAAAAGGTAATAAAAGCTTTTATTTTTCAAGTCGTTTAAAACAATGGTTGCGTTATTTAAAGTTACAATATCCACAAGCAGATACCTTATTTAACAATATCAAGCGATTAAAAGATAAAGATGAAATTCTTCATCAAATAGATATCGCCGCATCAATATAGAAAATCAATCGAACATACTCAACTAAACCCGCCGCCTTATTAACATTAGCTATAATGTTAATAAAACTATTATTAGACTAACGCAGATTTTTATCATGCAACAAGGTAAGATAATTGTTATTAAAGACCATTAACTTACCTTAAATAAGAAGTAACGATAGTGAAGAACGGTTCAGAGTTAAGATCGCGATATAACGACGTAAATCGTGCTGTTTATTTTATTGGCACAACCCCGCCAAAAAGTGATACACCCATTGAACAAGTATCAACCATTGCTGATAAATTACTTGAGCGTGTAAGCGACATCGACTTTGACGGTTTAATTGTTTATGACATTCAAAATGAGGATTCACGAACCTCGAAACCACGACCTTTTCCTTTTAAGACGACGCATGATCCTCGACTTTACTCTTCACTTTTAAAGCAAAAATCAAACCGGCCGGTGATTACTTACAAGAGTGTCGTGCAATCAAACGGGGATGCTTTTAATAAGTGGGCTAATGAGGCATGGCATGAATATGGTATTCGCGATATTGTGCTGGTTGGAAGCCCTTCACGGCAAAATAATATCAGTCTGCCTTTAGGCGAAGCCTATAAAGCCTTAGTGGCCAATGAAAACAACTTTTTTATTGGCGGTATTACTATTGCTGAGCGCCATGCAAATAAAGGCAACGAACATGTTAAATTAATTGAAAAACACCAGCAAGGTTGCAATTTTTTTATCTCGCAAGCCATTTACAATGCTCAAGCCACTATTGATATGTTGACGCGCTATGCCATTGAATGTCAGCAACAAGGTATAAAGCCACAACGTATTATTTTAACTTTCTCTCCTTGTGGCAGTAAAAAAACCTTAGCGTTTATTGAATGGTTAGGCGTCAGTGTTCCTGAAGCAACAAGTTTACGCATTTTAAATGCTGAGCGACCGTTATACGAATCAATTAAAATTTGCAGTAATACCTTAGTTCAGATACTTGATGCAGTATTACCTTACAAAGTACCTTTAGGGCTTAATATTGAGAGTTTAACTAACCGTAAAGAAGAAATTGACGGTTCAATATTACTTTATAAACTCTTGCGTTCAACTATGGATAATTATTTAGCTAAACAAGAGCTCAGTGGACTTTTTACTGATTAATTAAGCATTTTCCTCATCGTTATACGCTATGCTTAATTGAAATATTATTTATTTCAATTACAAAATAGAGGAGACTTCAAATATGTCAGGTACAGCGATGGTTGTGTTAATTGTATTGATTTCAGTTGGCTTGGGTGTGATATTCGACATGTACAAAAAGCATTTAGAATTTAAAGCCAAAACCTTAGACCACAACAGAGAAGATAATGAACAAGCTGTAGCGATGACAAAACAAGTACAAGCACTTGAAGAACGTATGCAAGTGTTAGAAAAAATTGTCACTGATGAAGGCTATAGTGTACAAAAAGAGATTAATAAACTCTAAGCTACAAACTTTTGGTATTGGTAATTATGATGGTGATGATTATAGTCATGACCAAAAGGATCAAGTGTTAATATGAAATTAATCATGAGAACCGAATTTGAAAACTTACAAAAAAATCCACTTCATGGTTATCAAAGTGATGTAAATGGCGAAAAGCAGGTCGTCAAGTTATATCGAAATGATCAACTTATGGCGAAGAAGATCACGCTAAAAAAGTCTATTCGATATTTTGCTGTTGATGGCTATCAGCAATTTCTCACTGATGAAACTGAATAAACACAACTACGGCTAACTATCTGATCATATAAATACACCGCCTGCATCATTATATTGCTATGTACTTCACTTATCGCGCTTTGTGCTTATTTAGTATTACCACACCAAAACCACTAAATAAGGCTACGTTTTAGCACTTTAATGCCAAGATAGAGTTGACTGTAGATATGATAAATTCTAATGATTTAAAAGGCAGTTACTAAGGGGTTTTAAATTAACCAAACCCATTAACCTTGAAAAATTTCAGTTAAAGAAGTCAAGGTTTTACCATGTGGGATCGGTTGTTTGGATTCAGGATCAACCTGAACAAAGACGATATCATCCGCCAAACATATTATTTTTTTCGTCACCTTATTGCGCATAATGCATGTAATGGTAATCGACGACCTTCCAACCGCTTTAGTTGATAAACCAAACTCAACAATGTCACCTTGTTGTGCCGAAGATTCAAAGTTTATTGCGCCAATATGCTTAGTAACCAAACAGTTTGTTTCTAGTTGGCAAATGGCATATATAGCAGCTTCCTCATCAATCCAAGCTAATGCCCTGCCACCGAAGAGTGAATTGGCATAATTTAAATCATTAGGCAAAATTAACCGACGAGATAAAAAGCGCATAGGTATCCTTATTATAGCTATCAGCCAACTCAAACTAGTGTTGGCTTATAAAAAATCATTTTTTACAAAGACTTGCCAGAAATAATGTCTTGAACTAGTTCCAAGCCAGACTGCTTACATTCAGGTAAGTCAACATCTGTTGTTGATAAAGCGTGCGTTCTATCACCCCATTTCACTACATGAGCGCTCCATGTTAAACCACCACCAAAGGCCGGAAGTAGCACATAAGATTGCTTTGCAATGAAGCCTTCTTCTATCGCTTCGACAAAGGCCACTAAAGTGGTGGCCGCTGACATATTGCCATATTTATGAATGTTGATAAATACCTTTTCTTTGTCCACTTTAAGACGTTTTACTAGGGTATCAATAATACGTAAATTTGCTTGATGAGGAACAACACTGGCCATTTGGTCAGCACTGAGTTGCGCTTGTGCTAGTGCTTTTACACAGGCCTGCGCCATACCTGAAACCGCTTTTTTAAAAATATCGGGTCCTAAGAACGCCCAATTAGACTGCCCAAGCAAACGTCCTTTATTAGCATATTTCATGCCCCAACCTTCAACAGCAAGAATATCTCGAGATTCGCCATAACATCCTAAAGCTTGTGTTATAACGCCAGTTTCTTCTGCACTTTCTTCCAAATAAAGCGCTGCTGCACCGTCACCAAATAAAACAGCAACATCACGATTACTCCAGTCCATAATGGGCGAAATAGTTTCAGCTCCAATAACCAGCGCTGACTTCACCACACCACTTTTTATCATAGAAGTTGCAACACTTAAGCTATACATGCCACCAGTACAGGCGGTACTAACGTCTATACAAGCAGCATTCTCAGCTCCTAGTAAACGCTGGACATTGGAGGCTGCGTTAGGACAAATCTGATCAAAGGTGGTGCTGCCAAAAACAATCAACTCAACATCTTTGGCGGTTTTCCCTGCAGCAGCTAATGCTCGCTCACAAGCAACATGGGCTAACTCACTGACAGTAACATGAGAAATTCTTCGCTCTTTCATGCCGGTGCGAGAAGTTATCCATTGGTCATCTGTTTCTAAAAATGTTGCTAAATCATCATTGGTAAGAATAGCAGGCGGTAAGCATTTGCCCCAACCGGTAATTGCTGCGTATGTCATAGTAAACCTTATTTTGCTGTTATTTTTACTTTTAAAAAGCAAAGAATAGTCTTGTTTTTATAGCCACATCATACTACAAAAAACAGTATTTTAACGGCTATTTACTGTATTTACATCAAGTTGATTTAAAATTTAGTCAGGCAATATAGGCTAGCATTAAATACCTCCTAAAAAGTCAGGATTTTTATCTCTCCTGCCGTTCTCCTGCTTTTCTCTCTGTGAATTCTTTTATTGTTTTTACAGGCAGGAAATAATCAGAAAAGACTGAGGAAAGATTTAAACCT
>Ga0307489_10003185_pt1 | contig 10918 bp, 20 predicted proteins | sample SB12metaG_FD_202247 | JGI IMG/M metagenome (GOLD analysis project Ga0307489, IMG submission 202247) | Sea-ice brine microbial communities from Beaufort Sea near Barrow, Alaska, United States - SB 1.2 | ecosystem: Environmental > Aquatic > Marine > Coastal | place: USA: Alaska | collected...
CTGGGAGAGCGGTGCCTATATCTCTCTCTTCCCCCCTTCTCTCTCTCTCTCCCTCGCGCTCTCACGCTCCAGCAACACACTCCTGCAGCAGGGCCTGTTTTGCGGTTGTCGTCAGAAAAACAAAATCGTTCTGGAATAGAGAGGGTTCTGTCATTGGCGGGGATCCTTTGCTCGCGGATGACCATACACCCCTCCGTTCGGTCCCATCCCATCATGCGCGCCCAGGTGTATCCCCTGCAGTCGGCCGGCGCCCCCCCGGGGGGGGCGGCGGGGGGCGCGCGGGGGGGGGCGGGGGTGGTGTTGGAGGGGTTTGTGTTGGAGGAGGGGGCGCCAGTTGAGGCGGTGTTGGAGGGGGGGCTGATGGAGGGGGGGTGGTTGGAGGGGTTTGAGTTGGAGGGGGCTGTGGCGGAAATGGGGCTGCTGGAAGCCGGGGTGTTGGAGGGGAGGGTGGCGGAAGAGGGGGTCTTGGAGGGGCGGGTGGCGGCGAGGGGGGTGTTGGAGAGGGGGTTGGCGGAGGGGGGAGTTGCAGAAAGGGGGTTGTTGGAGGGAGGGATGCTGGAGGAGGGCAGGTTGGAGGGGTCCACAGGGGCCAAGGTGTCTCCTGATCATTCAAGTGGGTCGGAGGGGTCGGGCGTTTGGGTGAGCGGGGGCGGTGGTTGAACCGGCACAACGCGCAAAACGCGTTGCGGACAACCCGCCCACAGGTTGTAGTTTGCCCGGCCATACATTCGGCCCGGCCTCATAGTTCACCAGTAATTTATGATACGAACACTTGCTGACGTCTGGTGACGCGCGATATTGTCCAACTGATTCACCCGTGGTAACAAGTCATCTGTAGTATTCATCCTCCTACTGCAGTCCGCTGTGCGCAGGGCTAGAGGTTGGGTTGGGGGCTTGGGGCGTGCAAGTTGAAATTGAAAGCAAGACTTGAAAGCAGGTGCCTCGTATGGTACGACGTTTCAATCGCTGAAACCAAGCTCCTTCAACTTCAGCATGGCGGGTTGAAGCGCTGAACTGTTAGCGCTTTAAAAGTACAGTAATACTGCTTTCAACTTGCACGCCCCACCGATGAACCAAGGGGCAAGGTGAAAGGGGCAAGGAGTTGGCGCCAGGGTGAAAGGTGCCGTGAGCCACCCAATCTCGCGCTGACAACTGGCGCGAGTGCCGACTGGTGCCCTTTGGAAGTCGAGAAGGCACCCGACAGGGTCTTTGTCCACTTCTCAGATCCACCTGAGCCGTTTCTGTCTAACGAGATCTCACAATACACTCAGCGTACCCGGAAAAGTGATCACGTCAATCCGAAAATTGGAAACCCCTACACCACCGGAACTTACGAGGTCTGTGACATGACAGCGTGGCTCGCGAACGAACCGTAGTAAAACACACCCAATCGTTACTACTCTCGCGCACTCTTTGACCCCGCACGCTGCTTCGTTCAGTTGTCAATTGCCTGCGACCCTCAGTTCACATCATGAGCATGAGTGTCGCCTCCGCCGCCTCCATTGGGCGGGCAACCGCATCGCCGCTGTCGCGTCTCGTAAAGCGTGGCGCCGGGAATGGGAAGGCCGCTGCTCCCTCGCGATCGCTCTCGCGCGGGGCGCGCGCGGACGCCACCATCATCGATGGGAAGGCCATCGCGCTGGACGTGCGCGAGGAGATCCGCGTCAAGGTTGAGGAGATGAAGGCCAAGCACGGCAAGGTGCCAGGTGGGGGACAGCCGCACCGCCCCATCCAATCTGTTTGGGGCAATGCGTTCTGCAATCTAATCGCGACAAGACATCCCGTCTCAAGCGCCCGCACCGCCGCTTCCGCCGCCGCCGACGCCGCCGCCGCGCTCCTGTAACTCTATCCACTTCGACCGCTCTCGTGTTTCCACCGTCGCCCCCCTTCACCCACTGTCACACCACTCCATCCGCACCAACAAATCCGTGTGCAAGATAATCTTTCTTGGCAATCGCCAAAACGTCGTCCGATCCAAGCTACCCCGTTTCAAGCCGCCGCCGCCGCTCCCTCCTCAGCCCGTTCTCTCCCCCGCCGTCAAACCACCCCATCGACCGCTCGAGCGCGACGACCTCGGCCCGATTGCAGCGTGATTGGCTGGTCGGTCGCTATTGGATGTGTCGGATGTCACAACTGACAAGACCATTCCACTTCTGACAAGACTCAAAGCCCAATCCACGGTGTTCACATTCACATTCACCGGGTGGGGTGGTGCTAACTGCGCTCTGCGTGTGTGGTGACCCTGCGGCGCGGTCTGGCCGTGGTCCTCGTGGGCAGCCGCAAGGACTCCGAGACCTACGTGCGCTCCAAGAAGAAGGCAGAGCCTGGCCACCAGCACTTGCAGCTCGCACGTTAAGCCGACTGTCCTGTCACTTCAAGGTTTAAGCTAAGGTTTAAGCCGATTGTCCCTGAAACCACTTGATTCATCCCCTGCATACCTCAAAACATACTCCAGTGCCAGGTGATGAACATGTACGAGTACCCAAGGCACGGCCGTACGAGACGGCGTGCGATGAGGCGGGCATCACCTCGTTCGGCACGGACCTGGCGGAGGACGCCACGGAGGAGGAGGTGCTGGCGGTGGTGGCGGCGTACAACGCGGACCCGGACTGCCACGGCATCCTCGTGCAGCTGCCCATGCCGGCGGGGCCCGGGGCCAAAGGGGCTCCCTTCTCAACTCACCCTACCTGTTGCTCACAGTGTACCAGGGGCCGCACAGTGTACTAGGAGCTGCCGCGAGGCTCTCCCTTCGCAGCGTCGCGCCAGGCCTCACACCAGATCCTTTCTATTTCTACTTGTGTCCCCTCGAAGTATACGAAGTGCCTTAAACTGGTTCCCTTCTCACCTCAACTCAATTTGAGCGTCTTGGGGGTCGTGGCCTCCCTTCCCCTGTCTCCCGAGGGTGCAGGTCGGGCACCACCTGGAGCGTTTGCTGATATGAAGTGCCTGACACTCAAGTCGAGCTGACAAGGGAACTCGTGGCCAGGCCCTGCATACCGGCGCACATCGACGAGGAGCGTGTGCTGGGCGCGATCGACTACGAGAAGGACGTGGACGGGTTCCACCCCTTGAACACCGGGCAGGGCCGCAGCAGATATTCCCCGCAGCGTCTTCGCCGTGCGTTGTGAACCCTCGTTTCTTGAGTTATATGGCATCCTATCTGCCTTGACCTCCTCCCTCACCATCCCTCCTCATTCATCTCCTTCCTCCTCCTCCTCATCCTCTCCCTGCTCCTCTTCTCTCTCCTCGTCGCATTTGAACACTGGTATCTTGAGTTCAATGGCATCCTATGATGCGACGAGCGAGATCTAACAGGCCCTAAGACAGGGCGGCTGTCGCAGCGCGGGCGCGAGCCGCTGTTCGTTCCCTGCACACCGCGTGGTTGCATCGAGCTTCTCGAGCGCAGCGGCGTTCAAATCTCCGGCAAGGAGGCGGTGGTCGTGGGGCGCTCCAACGTCGTTGGTAGGGCCTGGCGGGTCCAACGCGCTTTGAACCCTCGTCTCTCCCTCACAGCCATGGAAACAGCCTGGTGGCCCCTTATACACGCGGAAAGGTCTCTCTCTCCCTCTCTGCCCGCCGCATCATTGGGTGCCATTAGAGTCAGGGTTCGAAGTGCCTTGCATGACGCGACGAGCCATGTCCGCCAGGCCCTAGTGGTGGGCACCCCCGCCGCTCTGCTCCTGCAGCGGCGCGACGCTACCGTCACTATTGTGCATTCGCGCACGCCCAACCCGGCGGAGATCGTGAAGCGCGCTGACATCGTCATCGCCGCGTGCGGTAGGGGCCTTCCACTCGTCAACTTCTCGGCTCAACGTGAGCCGTTTTTGTTACTGAAACCACGTAGTACACCCAACATATCCCTCAAAAAGTTCTTACGCCAAGCCGAAAAGTGGAATCCTAAACCCACAACCCTAAAAGTAAGGGGGTGTAAGGGGCTCAGACTGAAAACTGGACGATGAGAAAGGGCTTAGACTCGTACACTGCCCAGCTGAACCTGAGCCGTATGTCACTGAAAGCACCCAATACACGCAACGTATCCAACCAAAAGTGCTTACGCTGAGCTGACAAGTGGACGAGTGTGTGTCCCTGGCGTGCGGTGTGATGGAGTACATCAAGGGTGATTGGCTGAAGCCCGGGTGCGCGGTCATCGACGTGGGCATCAACGCTAAGGCAGAGGGGGGCCAAGCCAAAACCGTGTTACGTAAGTTGAAAATCGTGTCGCCGCTGCTTTCATTTGCGTTCAATTCCACCTTTGACCCATCCACGCCCCCATGCCCCATAAGTAACCCATACATATCCTCTAAATTTCTGCCAGATGCCCCCGCCACAAACACCGCCTAAATGTCCCCGCAATACCCCCGCCCCTACGCCAAGGACGACCCGTCCAAGAAGCGCGGGTACCGCCTGGTGGGTGACGCTGACTTCGCGGAGTGCTCCAAGGTGGGACACAATGACGTGACGATGGTGCCATGTGGATTTCTCCGTAACCAGTCCATTGATACTCACAAGATGGTTACGTCGCTAGTTACTGACCATTACCCACCACATGTCAATCTCGTTTATGGAAATGAGAATGCCTGCCGCATTACCCACAGCGGGTTGAACTCTCGTTTATTGTGTGAATGGTCTCTGCCACGTCGTGTGCGTTTCAAACTCTCATTTCCTTACAACAGCCCGCTGTTTTCCTATCGACCCTGCTCAAAGGTGGCGGGTTTTATCACACCCGTGCCCGGCGGCGTGGGCCCCATGACCATCGCCATCCTGCTTCAGGTGGGGACTGAAAATAGTGCTCGCCACGTCATAGGATGCCATTCCTCTCTCCTCTTTCTCCTCCTCTCCCTCTCTCCTCTCTGCTTCCGCCTCTCTCTCCCCCCTCTCCTCGTTTCACTGAAGAAATGAGGACTCAATATGCGTGTGATGACGTGGCGAGCATGATCCATCAGTCCCTAGCTGCGGAACTGCCTGGAGGGCGCCATGCGGTCCTGGGGCGAGGAGATCTCCAGCTCTACCAAGAAGATCTAATTCTGGGGGCGAGCCAATCACAGCTCCAAGATTGGGATCTTAGAGGAGTGGGAGCCAATCACAGCTCCGCCAAGCAGATCTTCGAGGAGCGGCAGCCAACCACCATCGCTATTCTGCTGCAGAACTGCTTGAAGGGTGCCATGCGGTCCTGGGGCGAGGAAATCTCCAGCTCCACCAAGATCTAAGAACAACGTTTGAGATCTAAGAGGGAAGGGAGGGAGCGATGCAGTCCTGGGGATCATCAGCTCCGCCGGGTATATAAACGAGAAGCGGGGGCGTGGCGCCAAGGGTCTTAGCAAAGCATCCACTTGATTTTACATTCTTTACGGGGGCTTAACGCTCTTCGGTACATGTGCATAAAGCGCGCGGGGCACGTTGGTTGGATGACTGAGTGCTGTCAATTTTAGATTACAGGTAAATACGAATATTTTAATGAGATTTATTTTCTCTCGTTCTCTTGGGCACCTTCCCGCCACCCTTTCCCAGGTCACGCTTGCTGGAGTTAGCGGCCCGTCGCGGCGGGCGGCGGAGGTGCGTCGGGCACGGGCGGCCCACACTTGGGGCACACCCATGCGCCGAAGGTGACTGCACGCGTGGGCAGGTCCAGGCACACGAAGTCCGCCGACGCACCGATGTTTAAGGCCCGGCCCAAAACATCACAGGGTTGAATAACTCAAGGAATGAGGGCTTTCAATGTATGCAGCCTCATCCTGAGACACCCTCGGGTATGTCCGCTTCAAGTGATGGAGGGGCTGATGTAGTGCTCACCATGTGAGTGCGTCGGGGCTCGATGAAACAGCGGAGGGGTTTGGTTACTGCTCACCATGTGAAGGGATAGGTGAACGTTGTTAAACACGAGAAATGTGTCGAAGGATGTTGTTAGCAATTTCTGTGAGGCCCCACCGCTGTTGCCCTGGCCCGTCAGGTACAGCGCCGATTCCATGTACAAATGTTTCGCCGACTTTCCCACCGCCTTGGTGTCCGTGAACGCGACGCCGTCGTTGGAGGCGAGAACGTCGACAAAGCGCGGCGAGACGTGTCCCGGGGTCTCCACCATCAGCGTCGTGGAGTTGACGTATTTGGCACGTACCTCCACGCCGCCGAACGACACCTTGGTGCAAGGTCAGGCAGATATTGCGAGGAGCACGTCATCAGATGCCATTTGACACAATCTTTGACGGTCAACGATGCGTGTCGACGACGTGGCGGTCAACGTGGCGGGCAACGGGCCATGTAGATATTGCTCGTCAGGGTATGGAAAGAGGGTTCAACTGCGTGTCGATGACGTGGCGGGGGAAAACAATATGCGACAGGCACTACCTTGGGGTTAACCGAGTCGGTGAAGCCCCAGCCGAACACCTCCGTCGGGCAACTGCCGTCAGACGGGCCCACAGCGTGGCTCATTCCCATGACGCACGGCACCATCACCGGGTACGGCATGTCCACCACCGTGCATGAGGGTCAATAAGAAGAAGCACTCGATCGAGATCGGAGTATGACTTATCCTCCATCTTGGGATTATAGCCTCCATATTGAATGCTCGCAGAGACGAGCGGAGGAGGAGGAGAAGGAGAAGGCGATGGAGGAGGAGGAGGAGGAGAAGGAGGTTCACCGTCGGTCGAGTGCTTGTGCTCAGATACTCCCCTGCCGTGGCGCCCGTCAGCACCAGGCCGCCGGTACCGGGCCGCATCGTCAGGCTCGCCACAGTCCCCGCTGGCTGCCTGTTCGTGGACAGCTGCGACACTTCCGGCTCGGAAAGCCCGCGGTTGAACACGTGGACCTCGGACCAGGGCCGCCCAGTAAACGATCGCCAGGTCATCCGATGTCACTTACCTAAAGAAACGAGGATTTACAATGTGGTGGATTCCAGTCAAGGCCAGGTGAACAATGACCGCCATGTAGAAACAAGGGTTTGCAATGTCGTGGTTGATGCCTGTAATCAGCGGATGCCAGGTACACAACGCCGGCCGCGCCACAGGGTGTCACAAACGTAAGGGTTGTCAATGTGGTGGTGACGGGGCGAGCACTTTGACGAGGACTGGGCGCTACCTCGTCCATGAAGCCCGTGAAGCCCTCGCCGAGGCGGAAGTAGCCCTGGTCGTCGGCGTCCAGGCCGTTGTCCGGCCGGCTCGACGTGTTGAACATCACCGCCTTCGATTAGGGCCTGGCAGACATCGCTCACCACGTCATCCAACACATTGTCAACCCAAGAGGCTTGGCAGATATCGCCCACAACATCATTGACACGCATTCGAACCCTCAATTCTTGAGTCAGAAAGCATGTTATGACGTTGCCAGCAATGTCTGCCAGGCCATAGTCATCGACACGGCTGCGTCCACGCATGCGTTTCCATGGGTCAAAGAGCATGATATGACGAGGCGAGCAATGTCAGCCGAACCCTGCCTCCGTGACCAGCTTCTCCAAAGAGTTGGCCACCGCCAGCGCGTCCTGGCCCACACCGTCCACGTACAGCGCCGCGTGGTTGTCCTCGCCGACCGAGAACGCCACGAAATGCCAGGCGTCGCAGCAGAATCGCGCGCTGGTGAAGAAGGCGCCAGCTCGTAGGGCCCAAAACATCAGGCAGAAAACGGGCTTAAAACATCAGGTGAGCGGCATTGCTATTCAAGATACGAGGTTTGGCAAATGTGTTGGTGTCTGCCTGGTTTGACGTGCGATAGAGTATCACTGACTGAGTGAGCGAGCTTAGTGCACACTTAGCTTAGCCCTTTGTTATCCCACACTCACTTTCTCCAGGCGTACAACACAACGCGACCATACGTGTTGAAGGACGTTTTGTGGAATTTCGAAATTTGAAAACATTTTGCGATGGCCCCTGCCGGCGTAGCAGTCGTAGTAGAAGAAGGAGCCCTGGTTGTTCGAGTCCTCCTGCCACATAATGGCGTTGCGGACGTCCAGCCCCGTGTCCTGCCCAAACGGCGTAGTGATGTCACGATTGCTGCCAAAGACGACGAGCGTCTCATTGCGCGCCACCGTGCAGGGCCAAATCATTTCCAGTTCTGCCCAACTTTAGTTCAAGCGCCTCCGAGGGACGTTTCGCTACATACCGCTGAGCGTCAACGGGCCGCAAGCGCCAACGCCATCTACTGTGGGTTCACCGACAAAATCGATGTCGCTGTGCCAGCTGGAAAAAGCGATTGACTGGACGTCCCTCCTTCCCTTTTCAGCTCCACTGAAGCGAATTCGAAGTCCCGCTGGTGTCGGCGGAGAAACGGAAGGAGTGGACGGCCCTGCCATCGTGCTGGCGTCGCAGCTAGGGTAGACCCACGCGGACATGGTGATGCCGTCCTTGGGCGTGATGTTGTTGGACAGGCTCGCCACCTCCGCCTGGCGGGAAGGCCGGCTCAACAGTGTTCACCACGTCATAGGATGCCGTCTGACACTGCACATATGGGTCTGAAATGAAAGGGGTGACCTGGATCCAAGAGAGAGACGCATCCGCGTGAATAAGGAGGCCTCAGGTTTTCGCCCTGCCCCCCGTGTGTGTGAGAGAGACGCTTACGCGGGTATGAAGAGGCACCAAGCTGTCGCCCTGGCAAGCTTGGCTAGCTCCCTTGATGTGGCTTAGCAAGAATTCATTCCCTGCCTTATGCCCCGTGCCGCCGAACGACAACGCGCTGTTGTGCACCTCGATGCGGTAGCACTGCGCCGCCGTGGTGACGCCCGTGGCGGCGCCCGTCGACCCGTCCGTCAACGGAGTGAACAGTGCGCCCTCGAAGCACACCGTGTAGACGCACTCCTCGCCAACCTCCGGTGTGAAGCAGTACTGCCGGTCCGCCCGGGAGCAGAGCCGGGAGAAAGAATGGGGTTCGCCGCGTCTTAGGGTGCGACGGGTGAGGTGATTGAGCGGCACTCGCCGCATCATAGGGTGTGATGCTCGTCGCGTCACAGGGCGTGATGCGCAGGGGCGGGTGATTGATTAATGCTCGTCATGTCACAGGGTGTGATGCTCGCACGTCACAGGGTGTGATGCCCGCCAACGAGTCATAGGGTGTCGTTCAACTCAAGTGACGATGCTTTCGAACAAGTCGATAACGCAGCGCGGCGGGAATCACATCACGCACGCCCCCCTGCCGTTCTGTACTCCGCGGAAGTAACATCCCCGACCACCTTCATCGCGCCGCTCGCTGGGAAGTTGATCTCATCGTGCGGGTACGCGAAGGCGGTGGTGCTAGATGTGCCGTTATACGGGAACACGCCCGGGCTCTCCACGGTCACCGGGACCACGCCCAGGACCTTGCGGGAGGGTCATTGAGTGCAAGCACTCGAACGAGATGAAACTTGACTTACAGACTTGCAGACTTACCTTCAGGTTGACAGCTCATACAGACGCACGGACGAGGCACGTCGATTCACCGTCGTCGAGTGCTCGGTCTGAAGAGTCACCCTGCCTTGTCATCAGGGCCCTTGACCTTGAGGTCGATGCACACCTCCTCGCCCAGGTAGGTCCTGCGCATGTGCCGGGAGGAGGGTGGAGTGAGCATGCAGCGAGGAAAAGGAAAGGGATAGGCGCTTCCGCACATATAGGGAGATACCAGGATTCTGCCCAAGCCCCAGCGTGTGCCGGGATGAGGAGTCAGAGAGGGGGAGAGGTAGCTGGTGTGGTGGAATGAGGGCTCAGAGAGGGAGAGAGTTAAGTTGTGTGACAGGGCGGGGTGAGGAGGTGAGGACTCAGAGATGGAGAGAGCGACAGCGACGCTTCCGTGTGTGTCAGCAGACATCAGGGGTTCGCCCTGGCCCCGTGATACTGGCTGACTGGGCGGGTGGCGAGAGAGACCAGAGACCTTTTCGCCTGTGTACGAGTATGAAGGCTGAAAGGAGGCACCTGACTTTCGCCCTGGCCCTCATGGGTGCGAGGCGGTGAGCGCGGGGTTGTGCATGGGTGAATGTTCCAGAGCAGGTTATAGGCTAAGCGACTGGTAGAGAGTGAGAGAGAGACGCGAATGTACGGAGGCACCAGGCTGTCGCCCTGGCCCGGTGGTGAAGCGTCAGAAAGGGGTGATTGAACCGCGGGTGCAGAGGAACTCCGAGGTTGAGGGGGGCCGCGGATGTGGAGAGGGTGGGGAGGGCCGGGCCGGGGTGGGTGCACTTACTTGACCGTGGACCCCGCCGCCGAGGTTCCCGTCTCCCATGTGATGTCAACCTGCGAAGCACGAAGGCGGGTGAGGTCAGCACGCGCGCAAGCCGTCCCCCGTGCCAACGCATTTCTCAGCGGTCTTCCATATCCGGCGCGGAGCGGCTGGCAAATTCGTTGCATTTTCGGGTCAAAAATAAATCAGAGAGGCGCGGGAGCGACTAGGGCAGGGCAACGCACCGCCGCCGCCGCCTGGATCCCCAGCGCGAAGACCGCCACCGCCGCAAGGTACCGCGCCATTGCTGGCAATACCTTGACCCTCACGCCCGCGTCGAACCCCGCGCAACTTTGTTCAGTGCAACTTGCTGCAACGGAGTTGGTGTTGTGTTGGCACTCGTTGGTCTGACGGGCGGGGGGGGCACGCGGGCTGCGGAGTGCGCGTGGGCAGGACGGGCGCGAGGCACGCGCGCGAGCACCGGATGTACACGCCGACTACACCTCTCGCCCGGTGTGCGACGCGCGGGACACTCTGCCGCGTTCCCGCAGAACACCTTGCGAGGGCTGGCGCGTTTTGCGGCCATCTCACCAACATCAGGTTTAGGGTTCTATCGTAGCCCTTTTTAGGTTTTTTTGGTTTTTTACGAAAAGGTTTTTGGGTTTGTGGTTTAGGGTTACTCCGGCAATTAGAAATTTAGGCCGCCTACATTTTAGGCGCGTTAGGGTATAGGGTTTAGCAGGACGATTACGAGAAACCCTAGCTCGCGCGGGACAAAACAGAAATGACTTGTCAGTCGGCGCCACAC
>Ga0307489_10003189_pt1 | contig 10916 bp, 18 predicted proteins | sample SB12metaG_FD_202247 | JGI IMG/M metagenome (GOLD analysis project Ga0307489, IMG submission 202247) | Sea-ice brine microbial communities from Beaufort Sea near Barrow, Alaska, United States - SB 1.2 | ecosystem: Environmental > Aquatic > Marine > Coastal | place: USA: Alaska | collected...
TCTCATTTGATTGATAATCGCATCAGCGCCGGACGATAGAACGCGCGCTCGCCGGCAGCCGCGAGGCTCCAGACAGCCCACTCCGCAAAGATGCAGCGCGCCGACAGCGCGCCGCCCGATCTCGCGATCATGATCCTAGAACCAAGCGCGATCGGCGGCAAGCGCGCGTGCCGGTCCCGCGCCGCCAGCCACGTGTCGTTGTATCGTTTCGCCGCGTCTTGCGGAACGGATTGGGTATCTGCGAAACGGAAGTGGGCCGGGGCGCGGGCGCGTACATCTGGCGCAGCTTCTCCTTCTGGATGAGCCCATAGATCACGGGGTCAGCCTCCTTGAGCGGCTGCAGGGCTTCGGGGAAGATGGCCTCCTGCGTACGTAGAACACAATTGCAACGATGCTTCAGAACAGAGCGAGAGCAAAACACGTCTGTGGTAAAAGCGCAGAACATACGCGGAGTCTAGGAACGACCGGGAGCTGGGCCCGGGGTTGACGAGGAGGACGGGGGGGGGCGATCGGGCACGCACCATGTTGAGTGTTGAGTGTTTATCGGGGGGGAGAGTGGGGGTGTGCGAAGAAGTGCAGGCATCGACCGCCGGCTCGCACTACCAGAACGATTTTTTCGCGCCAGTTGTCTCTTTTCTCTCGATCCAAGAGAATCTTATGTCAATCCTTTCGTCACCCTTCGTCCCTTTTTGGTCATCCGCCGTTTTCTGATGTCCATATTTGGCAAACTGACCAATCATCCACCGATCGACACCCGTTTTTCTCACGCTGGGCGTAGCGTTGACAACAGAAACTCATACAGCAGAAGCAACGATCCCCCTCCCCTGACTCCCCCTTTTGACGCTAAAACCCCATAGAACCGCGCCCCTCGGTCCGCAGACGTTCCGAGGCTTGGGCACTTCCAGCCAGTAAAAACGCTAGAATAGTGAACGCAGTCTCAGCTCTTATCTTGATCACCGCGGAGATGATGGTCTATGACTCGTGAACTTCAACGCTTGCGGATGCAGCTCGGCTTCGAAAGCGTCCATCAGAAACATTCCCATACAATTTGACTGACAGAGCTTTTCCAACACCCCCAACGCTTCAGCGCCCCTGCACCTGTCTTGCATTCAGCGTCACGCCGCCGTCGGCGCCGAGTAGCGGCCAACGCTGGCAAGTGTGGCGGCCCGCGGGCTGATTGGCTGCCAGCGCTGCCATCGTTAAGGACTGGCGGGGGGCGGGGTTGGGGAAGGCAGAGGGGTAGGGGGCGGCCGGGGGGGGTTGAGTGTTTCTTCGAATGCGCGACGGCACTTTCAACTTCCAGATGGGGCGCGGGGGCGGCGACGACGAGGTAGGGGCCTGGCAGATATCGGACCCCACATCATCGACTAGCATAGGGGGCATCGACTGCAGTCCACGTCTTCTTGTCATCACCGCGCAGGATTTGTGGTGTCCCCCTGCATACAAATCAAAAGAAGGGTCGAGCGGCGCCGAAGGCATTTCTGTTGAGGTGTGTCTGGTTAGCGTGAAGTGTGCGGCGTGAGAGACGGAGTAAGGCTCTCCCATAACTGCAGTCTGGGTCCACGAAAGCCCCTCGTTTTTCCAGTTGAACAACCACCTGTCACCTTGGCGACACGTACATCTAGCCTTAGAGGAAGACAAAAACGGGAAACACTAATCGTGCGAGCAACATCTGCCTTGGCAGTACCACGAGGGGTTGAATGCCGAGCGCATCCTGCTGATCCCCAGCACGCACGCGAGCATCAAGAAGAGCACTGCGTGGCACCAGCGGCCCTACGTAAGGCCCCGTATCGAAGCGGCCAGTGCGTTCGGGTGCACTGGTTCACTATACTGAAACGTTCAGGTTGAAACAGTCAGGTTGAGCGGTACACCACGAGCAAACAGTCTGGTTGAGCTGAAGCGGATCGAGTGGCCTCCAGGCAGGAGATTGCGGCCGTGTGCGGGTACACCGACATGAAGGAGCTCAGCATCCTGAGCTTACACAGACTGGAGATATTTCTCTAGACCCGGCGACGTTTCGGGAGTTAGCCAGCGCATACTCAGATATGAGGTAGTGCTAATACACACAGACAGACACCGGTACACTATGAGCGAACAGTCAGGTTGAGCTGGATAAACCACTGCCGCGCATGGCCCTGCGTCAAGGCCGGGTGCGTGGTGCTCGCGCTGCTCGCGCTCATGGCGTGCATCGGCCTCGTGCTGCCGACCTTCGAGTCCCCCGGCAGGTCCTGACAGATAATGCGTGTCACGTCATATGACACCATTCAACTATATTGCTTGCAATGTCATATGACACCGTTAAACCCGAGACAGGGTTCAATATGCGTTGGATGATAGGGCCGGGCCTAGCAGATACCGCTTGCCACGTCACAGGATACCATTCAACTCAATGAGTGAGGGTTCAAAATGCGTTGGATGACGTGACGAGCGATATTCACCGGGCCTCACGAGGAGGCAACATCACCGTGTACCGCGTGAGCGAGGCGGACGTGAAGATCCGTGAGGGCGCTGGGTGGGCGGAGTCGCTGGTGGACCCTTCCGAAGACGCGCGCGCGGTGGTGACACTAGCCATCCGCCAGGCAGGACCTGGTAGATATTGCTTGTCACGTCCTGAACGTGTCTTCGACGCGTGTTGGACAGAGAGAGAGACGCGTGAGCGTTTATGAGGAGGCACCAGGCTTCCGCCTTGGCCCTCGTGCGTGTTGAACGCTAGTTTCTTGATTCAGATGGCACCCTATGATGTATCTGGCAATATCTGCTAGGCCGGAATGCGTTGGGTGACGTGGCGGTCAATATCTACCAGACCCTGGTCGCAGGAGCGAGCAGCCATCCTCGAGGCGTTGGTCAAAGTTTCGGACCCCGACTCGCCGCAGTACGGCCAACACCTCACGCAGTCCCAGGCGGGGCGGTGCAGGCTGAACCGATGACACCCATGTTGAAAGCGCCTGATTGGACCGATGAAACCCATGTTGAAAGCGTCTGCTTGAACCGATGAAACCCATGTTGAAAGCGCCTGGTTGAACCGATGCAACCCATGTTGAAAGCACCTGGAACTAAGCGCTTGAGACCAACATATGATGGACTGCTTTCAATTCTTGCTTTCAAAATCAACTTGCGCCGCTAAACCCAGGTAGCGGAGGTGGCGACAAGCAAATACTCCATAAAGTTTGTGGAAGACTACCTGGTCAAGGTATGGCCTGGCAGATATTACCCATCACGTCAAAGTGTGGCGGCGCAAGTTGATGTTCAAAGCAAATTTCGAAAGCGCTTCATCATATTATAGGTTCAAGCGCTGACACCATAGGCGCTTTCAACACGGGTTTTGATACTATCAACCTGCATCGCCCTTTAACTCAATAACCGAGGGTTCGATTTTCGTTTCGTTGACGCGGCGGGCAATATACGCCAGGTCCTACAACAAGGTCACCTCCGCCTTACCCGTGCGGCTCTCGTGGTCCCCGGGCTCGGACTTCGTGCGCTTGGCAGGGGGGTAATTGAGAACAAGCATTCGACCGACGTTGCATGAACGAACCGAGTCCATGCGTGTGTATGAGCATAATCCCAGAAGATATGCAATGATCCGATCTCGATTCGAGTGCTTGTTCTCAATGACCCTGCTGCCTGGAGGGAAGGCTGGAGGATCTCGATAAGATCTTCAACGCCAACTTCCGGAAGTGGGAGCGGCGCTTGCCGAACGGTCGGACCGTGCACACCGTGTACCGCTCCAAAGAGATCGCGATTCCGAAGGTGGGGCAAATGTAATCTGATTGCCACGTCATCCTGCATCCATTCGTTAGTAGACCTGTTAACCTCAGTGTCGGCCTGACGTGTCAGGTTCATCTCCTCGAAATCGAGGGTCTATTTACTCAAGGATCGGGGCCAGGTCGGACTGTTGGCGGGTCGGTCGGTGGGATTTATGAAATGAACTGTTCTGATTGGTCGAACGGGACTCATTACCAGGTTTTCGAACCAGACCTGACACTGGATTTAATCCACCATTCGTTCATTAGCAAGCTCTATTGTTGAATTGTATTTCATTGTCTGATCGGCGAGTTTCATTCATATGACCCTTTCACGAGGACCTCGAGCTGTATCTAGACGGAATCTTAGGCGCCCTGCACTTGCCGAGCGGGCAGTTGCAGCACAAGGGTGCGGGGGCGACGACGAAATCAGGCGTCGGCAGCGGGTAGGGCGGTGCAGGTTGACCCCATGAAACAATCGTTGAAAGCGCCTGGAGCTAAGCGCTCAAAACTGAATCATGACAAACTTCTTTCAAGTTTGCTCCAATTTTGCCTTCAATTTCAACTTGAGCCTCTACAGCCGGAGCTGCAGCGCGAAAGCCCATGCGCATCAACAAGCCGCCGCAGCGCCGCAAAGTGAACGAATCCGAGTGGGTGCTACGGGAAGCGGCGACGTTAGCCAAGGAGGCGGGTAACGACGTATTCGCCGTGGACGCCTTCAAGGCAGAGCGGTGCAGGACGACACCTGGTTGACCCTTGGTTGCCCCTTGGTTGACCCCCGGATGACCCGGCTTGACCACGCCGGGTTTCAGCGCTTCAACCTGACGCATGATAAAGCGCTTTCAAACTTTACTGTACTTTTCAACTTGCGCCGCTACATGAAGGTCGTCGAGTCGCCTACTCCGACCGAGACCTCGCCCCAGAACCCGACATGGAACCCGTCAGAGACTCCGTCAAGGACTTCGTCACAGACCGCGTCGACGCCGTCGCAGTCAACATCAGGTGCGGAAGGCGAGAAAGGGGCGGAGGAAGGTGCGTTGGGGGGGCTCGACGAGGGGGAGGAGACGGCCAGGACGGAGTCGACAAGGTGAGGCGGTGCAGGTTGACCTGAAGCACCGAAACCCTACACCCGGAGCATGTTGACCCGAGGTTGACCCAAAGCCCACCTTGAAAGCGCCTGTATCTAAGCATCTGAAACTACAATGTAGGGAACGGCTTTCACATTTTTCTTTCAATTTCAACGTGCGCCGGTACGACGAGGGAGGAGGCACGGGCTGCGGCGTGGTCGGCGCTGCTAGACATCGCGCCCGCGGGGGCGGAGCTAGGATCCGCCGCCGCCACCGTCGCCGCCACTACCACCACTATTGCCGCCGCTTCGGATGCTTTGGATGCTGCGGATGCTTCGGATGCTTCGGATGCTTCGGATGCTTCGGATGCGTCAGAGGTGGTTGAGGTGGTGGAGGGGAAACTGGAGGTGGCGGCGGAGGCGGCAGAGGCGGCGGAGGCGGCGGACATAGCCCTGGAACTGAAACCGGTGGCGGCGGAGTTAGGAGCCGCTGTCGACACCGCCACTTCAGTGGTGGCGGCCCGGGACCCCAAACAGGCGGCCGCGGCATACGACAGTTACACGGCCGCCAAGGTGGCAGCGAGTAGCAATGGAAAGATGGAGGAGGCGGTCAAGCATGTGAAGCTGGAGGCTCTGCTGGGGGTGGGGCCGCGCCGGAAGGGTGCCGATGAAGGTGCGGTTGGGGGTGGTGCTGGGGACGACCTTAGTGGGGTGAGGCGCCGGAGACCGTCGTTCTTTCGCCGCCACCTGGCATTCTTCTGGGAGGCGCCACTCGGTGAGGGAGAGCCGGCTCCCGTGGCAGTGGCTTCAGCCCCCGCCGCCGCCCCCGCCGCGGCCAATGCCCTGGCCGCCACCGCTGCACCACACAAGAAGCATCACCATAAACATAGCAAGAAACGAACGGCGGAGCAGAAAACGGCGGCGGAGAAGCGCAAGTCCGCAGAGAAGGGCAAGTGGGAGGATGAGGCGGGGCCGCGATAATGGTGCTCTCCACGTTATCCACCATGTTCCGCCTCTGGTCACAGTACTGAGTTACGCCCAGTCGAGTGTCGGGTTTCGAATCGAATCAAATATTTTCGACCAGCAGAGCGTTCCAATCCAAACCAAAATACTGGTGCACCTGGTACACTTTGGGAGCGGTCATCCTCTCGGCCAATCACAGCACAACACACAAATAGGACCAGTCTTGTCTACACTGAGTTTGAGTGCCACCCTGCGACGTGTGAAGCAGTATTCATCCGACCCTGAGATGAGGCCAACCTGATGTTCGGCAAGCTGGATACTGAGATGACGGAGATGCGCGAGTTCATGTCGGACGTCATGCACAAGAACGAAAAGGAACAGGAAGAGGGCGAAAAGGAGGAGGAGGAGGACGAAAAGGAGGAAGTGAAGGAGGGCGGGGGGCAGGATTACGACAACAGCGATGGGCCCGTGAAGAAGATCAAGGTGATCATGAAGACGGATGCCACGGCGCCTGTTGGCGCGGGAAAGGTGGCGGTGGAGGCTGGGGGCGAGGACTCTGCAGCAGCAGCGGCGGAGGCGGGGGCGTCGGCGGGGGCGGGGGCAGGGGACGATACTCTGATAGCGGTGGGAACGAAATCCGGGGTGTCAGCGGTGGCGGCAGCGAAGGGCTCTGGAGGCGGGGGCGGAGGCGGGGGCGGTGGGGCGGGTATGGAGGTGGATGTCAAGGCGACAGCCAAGCGCAACGCCGCTGCCAACGACGACAACGGGGACGAGATCGAGGTAGGGTGGTGCAGGTTGACAGCATCAAGACCCATGTTGAAAGCGTCTATGGTTTCAGCGCTTGAAGCTACAATATGATGAACCGCTCTCTAAATATGCTTTCAATTTTAACTTGCGCCGCTACATCGAGGACGACGGCGACGGCGGCGGGTACTATGAGTACGAGTACGACCCTGACCCTGTGGTAGGGACTGATGGATAGTGCTCGCCACGTCATAGGATGACATTTGACTCCAGAAACGAGAGCTCAACATGCGTTTGATGACGTGGTAGACACAATCCAGCTGTCTAATGGATATTGCTCGCCACGTCATAGGATACACCTCCAGTCAAGAAACGAGGGTTCAAATGCGTTTGCTGACGTGGTGAGCACTGTCCATCAGACTCGACGCCGAGGGACCATCCTCCGCCTCGGACAGCGCATTGCTTGGCGGGAACACAACAGCGGCTGCGGCCAGGCGCGCCTCCAGGCAGGGGGGTCATTGACAACGAGCACTTGACCGACGTCGAATCTCATCCCATCCTCTGCCTCCCGATTCTGTATGGGAATGCAACCTCTGAAGGTACTCGTTGAGTCATGCTCCAATCTCCGGACGAGTGATGGTTCTCAATGACCGACATTGAATCTCCTCCGCCGCCTCCGCGCGACTGTATGATGCTTAAGGTATCAGTAAGCATACCAGTGCAGGCACCAGTGATTCATGCTCCAACCTTTGTCGTGAAGGATCAGTGGGGGTACCAGTTACGGTACCAGTGAGTCATTCACAAACATTTCTTAGAGTGCTTGTTCTGAATGACCCTCCTCCCCGGTCGCACAACGCCACGCTGCGGTACAAGTTCATGCTGGAGGAGCGGTTGAAGGAGCTGGTGACGCCGGATAAGGTGCTGCGGTACTACAACGTTCCCCGGGGGTCCCGCGTCACCCACGCCGGCGCAGCAGTGGTAGGGCTTGGCAGATCTTGCTTGCCACGGCATAGGATGCCAAGTTTATTGTATACTAACGTTCGCCAATCCCCAAGGCATTATTCACATGGTGAGCATTACCGTAACCCCCTTCCGCCATTTCAAGCGGGCAGACCCTACAGTCTGTAAAGGTTGAAGGCTGTACCAAGGGACACTTTCTCGGCACGTCATAGGATACCATTAAACTCAGTAGACGAGGCATCAACTCGCGGTGAATGACATGTCGAGCCATATCTGCCTGGCCCTACCCGGTGGGTATCGTAGTCATCGGTGGAACCAAACTTCGGTTTGAGAAGACCATCGACAAGTTTACCGAGTATTTCAACCTCACGCCAGGGACGGTTTCAGTGCGCGCAAGGTAAGGCGGTGCAGGTTGACCCTATCGTACCCACGTTCAAAGCGTCTGGAACTAAGCGGTTGAGACAGTAATATGATGAACCACCTTCAGATTTTGCTTTCGAATTCAACTTGCGCCGTTACAACGAGGGACACGCTAAACCTTGATGGCCTCAAGCCTGGAGGGACGGAGGTGGCGGTTGACGACTCCAAATCGGCTTCCAATGCCTCCTCCTCCTCCTCCTCGTCTTCTCCCTCCTCGTCGTCGCCTTCTCCCTCCTCCTCGTCGCCGCCTGCTTCCTCCTCGTCCTCCTCGCCCTCCCCGCCCTCTCCTTCTGATAATTCATCTTCAAAGGATTCATCTTCCGACGAGTCTTCTTCCAAGGATTCTGCTTCTGCGGAATCTTCTGCCGAGGAATCATCCGAGGACAATTCCGATTCCGAGGAGCCGAAATCGAAGGTGGAGGTTGCGGTGAAGGGGGTAGTGCAGGCAGCGGTGGACGCGACTGCGGACGCCACGGAGGCGGTGGTTGACGTCGCCGTCCCCGATTCCTCGGACTCTCCCAACCCCGCATCTCCTCCGACTGGGAGCCAGAAGTCCCGGGAGAACCAGGACTGGGATGATCTCTCCCGCCCCGAGGGCAACCTGGATTTGCAGGCTGTGACATCCATGGCGCAGGCAGGGTTTGGTAGAAATTGCCCGCTACACCGTCCAACGGACTTTGAACGCTCGTTTCTTGAGTCAAATGGCACCATATTGAACCCTCGTTTCTTGTGTCAAATGTCACCCTATGTATGCAGATTAACAGTATCAAAAGCCTTGTTGTAAGCACCCATGGTTTCTGCGCTTGAAAATATAGTATCCTTATATGTTTTTTCACATTTGATTTCCACATTTGCTTTTAATTTCAGCTTGCGCTGCTACAGCTACTTGTATGACGTGGCGATCAATATTTGCCAGGCCTTAAACGCAGGGCGCAGATCTGAGTTTGCTGCTGGCGTCACCGGAGCAGCACTATGGCTGGGAGGCTCTCGATGTGCTGCTGGACATTGGCTCCTCCCCCTCGCCACAGAGCGTGTTATCTTTATCATTCGGAGGGAGGGAGAAGTTGCTGGACCCCGCCACTGACGTCGGCGCCACCGGCAGGGGCTTTCAGCTCACTCTGAGCTGTTTTTGTCACTGGAACCACACATCATATCCTACTAAAATTGCTTACATTAATACGAAAAGTGGACGAGTATATGACCCTGGCCATCGGTATTGCCCCCGTCAACGCCACCAGCGGTTCTACCACGAAAGGACCTGACGGGGAGGCACAGCCGAGCTACGTGCGGATCAGCTATTCGCACGACACGTACGAGCGCATCGACACGGAGGTGGCCAAGCTTGGGCTACGCGGCATCACGGTGGTGGCGGCATCGGGCGACAACGGTCCGTTCGGCTACGGCATTCCAAACCCGTTCGCCGTAGGGCCTGGCAGATGCTGCTCGCCTCGTCATCCAACCCTCTTTGAGCCCTCCTTTCTTGACACAAATCGTATCCTGCGATGGGGCCTGGCAGATGTTGATAGATTCATCATCCAACGCACGTTGAAGCCTCGTTTCTTGACATAAATGGCATCCTGTGACGTGGCAAGCAATATCTGCCCGGCCCTATTCCGCGGCGTGGGCAACAAAGGAGTCCCCCTGCGCGTTCGGCCCGTCGTTCCCGGCCTCCATGCCGCACGTCACAGCTGTGGGTGGTACCACAGGGGGGAAAGATCCGTTCAAGCCGGAGCGGGCGGCAGTGGTGGAGCTCGGCAGCAAGATCTCGTCAGGGGGTGGATTCTCGTCCATCTTTCCGCAGCCAGCGTGGCAGCAGGCGGCCGTGGAGCGGTACCTGCGGTAGGGTACTGACGGATAGTGCGCTTGCCACGTCATCATACGCTTTCCGTACCCTCGTTTCTCGAGTCAAATGGCATCCTATGACGTATGGATTGTGCTCGCCCACTATCCATGCCCACCATCCATGGATAGTACTCGCCACGTCGTCAAACGCATTTTGAACGCCCATTTCATGAGTTGATAGACATCATGCGACGTGGCGAGGACTATCCATCAGTCCCTAACCTGCGGCAATACATCTACGACCTGCCGCCGGATAGTCTCTTCAACGCGTCCAACCGAGGGTATCCGGACGTGGCGCTTGCGGCGGAGGACATCGCGCTCATCTTTGGCGAGTTTCCGAAGCTGGCGCCCCCGCGGGCAAAGGCACCGGCGCCGGCGCCGGCGCCGGCGCTTGCACCGGAGCCGGGGCCGGCAGAGACCAAGGCAAAGGGGAGGGCGGGTGGTGGTGGTGGCGGTGGCGGCCACAATAGCAGCGGCGGTGGGGCGGCGGGCGGCGGGGATGCGGGGGGGGCGACTCATCGGCGGCGGCAGAGGGAGAGTCGTAATAGTCATAGTGGTGGAGAAGGGGTAGGACTAGGAGGCGGTGGCAATGGCTCGAACAGTGGCGACGGGAACGTCACAGAGTCGGACGAGGGCAAGGACTCGGACAAGGACTCAGTCAAGGACTCGGACAAGGACTCGGACGAGGACTCGGACGAGGATTCGGACGCGGATTCGGACGAGGACGAGGACGAGGATGAGAACGATGCGCAGGTGAAGAGAATAGAACAGGTGCATCACTATCTGACGCAGGCGAGCGGCACCTCCTATTCGGCGCCATTGTTCGCGGGGATGGTCGCGCTCATCAACGACCAGCGTCTGGCCGCCAACAAGAGTACCGTGGTAGGGTAGCGCCTGCCACGTCATACCCACGTACCCTACCTCGTACTCCCTTGTGTATTGCTCTTCCTCCTGCTCCCCCTCCTCCTCGTCTTCCTCCTGTCCTCCTCCTCCTGTCCTCCTCCTCCTCCTCCTCCTCCTCCTCCTCCTCGTCCACCTCTTCGTCCTCCTCCTCCTCCTCCTCCTCCTCCTCCTCCTCCTCCTCCTGTCCTCCACCTCCTCACCCTCCTCCTCCTCTTCCTCCTCCTCTTCTTCGGTGTCCCCCTCCTCGTTAAACCTCTCATCATGACATGTCGAGCAAT
>Ga0307489_10003190_pt1 | contig 10912 bp, 13 predicted proteins | sample SB12metaG_FD_202247 | JGI IMG/M metagenome (GOLD analysis project Ga0307489, IMG submission 202247) | Sea-ice brine microbial communities from Beaufort Sea near Barrow, Alaska, United States - SB 1.2 | ecosystem: Environmental > Aquatic > Marine > Coastal | place: USA: Alaska | collected...
TCCTCGTCCTCCTCCTCGTCCTCCTCCTCCTCCTCCTCCTCGTCCTCCTCCTCATCCTCCTCCTCCTCTTCCTCCTCCTCCTCCTCCTCCTCTTCCTCCCCCTCCTCCTCCTCCTCCTCCTCCTCGGCGCGCGGGCATGCGCATTCACCCTGAAGGTAAGCCATGCTCGAATCTCAGTTTGGTTGGTTGTTCTTCACGACCCTGGCGCACGGCGGGCGAGGTGCGCGCCGGGTCGCCGCTCAACGTCATGGTAGGGTGGTGCAGGTTGACCCTATCAAACCCAAGTTGAACCTGCCTGGAACCAAGCGCTTCAAACTGACGTGTGATATACTACTTTCAACTTCTGTTTACAAATTCAACTTGCGCCGCTACATCATGGTGCAGGTGAACACGTCGGGGGAGGAGTCCAAGTTCGGGGTCAACCCCGAGGACTGCCTGAGCCTGGTAGGGCGGTGAACGTTGACCCAGGTGGACCCCGCGTTGACATGACCGCGCCTGGTTTCAGCATTTGAAGCTAAACTGTGATGAAGCGCAACATCTTTTTGCTTTCAATAGGCCGATTTCGGTTTAGGCCGATTTTGGTATATCGCTTCCCGCGCGGAGCGCTGACGCTTTTCCCGCAACTCTGTATGGGCATTCATCCTGGCGCCCGCTTTCCCGCGCGGAGCGCAAACGCTTTGTCCGCAACTCTATATGTGCATTTCACCCAGGGGATATACCGAAATTGGCCTATTTGAAGTTGCGCCCCTCCACCCTGGCGCGCCACATCATGGGCGAGTGCTCCCACCTGCAATTCAAGGGGCTGATGACCATCGGGATGCCGGCAGGGGCTTACACTCGTCCACTTCTCAGCTCAACCTGAGCTGTTTCTGATACTCAGCACATCCCCTAAACGCCTAAACACCAAAACACCCCTTCCTTAAACACTCCCTAAACACCCCCTCCACTCTCGCCTTAAACACTCCCTAAACACCCCCTAGATACCCCTTGTCCCACCAAGAGCGCTTACGTTGAGCTGACAAGTGGACGAGTGTAAGCCCCTGGATGCCGGACTACACGTCCAAGCCCGAGAACTTCGAGTGCCTGGCGCGGTGCCGCGACGAGGTGTGCTCGGCGATGGCGGTGGAATCGGGGGACGTGGAGCTCAGCATGGGCATGAGCGGCGACTACGAGAGTGCCATCGGTGTGGTGCTGCTTTTCATGCTCATTTATGACATTTAACGACAAGCCCACGTTCGAAATGTAATTTTCGGACATTTTAATTGCAGAGGTTTTGAGTTAACATATGCTTCCGATCGTGGGCTTGTCTTTAAATGTCATATTGTACTAACGTTCATCGAGCCCCCAGGTGCTTCACGTGGTAAGCATTAACCATCCCACTCCTGTTTATTATCGCAACCTAGCGGATTGTATACGATTATTGACTTGTTTGGGGATTCCCCAAACACTACACAGCCTCGGCAGTGTTCTAACTCTGTGGGTGGTGCAAGTTGAAACCCGCTTCGAAAGCGCCTTGCTTCAGCGCTTGGAACTAAAACATCATAAAAACTGCCTTTCAGCTTTTGCTTTCAATTTGATGTAGCGACCCTACACGCGGGCATGGGCAGCAACAACGTGCGCGTGGGCAGGGGCTTACACTCGTCCATCGTTTCGCTCAAGCTAAGACGTTTGGTCACACCTCCTCGTATCCCCCTGTCTAATAGACTGGGGGCAAATCATGCACCCAACGCATCCCACAAAATGTGCTTACGTTGACCCGAAAAGTGGACGAGTGTAAGCCCCTGCGCGTGGGCTCCACCATCTTCGGCGCGCGCGACTACAGCGCAAAGGCATGATCATCGATCGTCTCATTGCACTCATTGCAAACTCTACGCCGCTGCTAGACGAAAACGACTAGTACATTCTTTTCAATCTCAAAATTAGCGCCCAACCTCTCATGCTACCCACAATCCCCCCTCAAGCGCCGCTGGTCAATCACGGAGCGCCCTCGAGCCCCGCTGTCCAATCACGACCCCCCCCTCAAGCCCCGCTGTCCAATCACGGCGGCCCCTTGAGCGCCATGATCGCCTCCAGGTGCGCGGCGCTGGCCAATCACAACCCCCCTCGAGCGGCGCCGCTGCCCAATCACGCGCCCCCCAGGAGCGCCGCCCAATCACGGCGGCCCCTTGAGCGCCAAAATCGCGGCGAGGTGCGCGGCGCTGGCCAATCACGGTGCCCCTTCAAGCGGCGCCAACCAATCACGGTGCCCCCTCAAGCGCCGCTGGCCAGTCACAGCGGCCCCTTGAGTGCCATGATCGCCGCGAGGTGTGCGGCGCCGGCCAATCACGCCCCCCCCTCGAGCGCCGCTGGCCAATCACGCGCCCCAAATCACGCCACTGGCCAATCACGGCGGCCCCTTGAGCGCCATGATGGCGGCGAGGTGCGCAGCGCTGGCCGGCGCGCTCCACCACACAGGGCCCGGCAGACATCGCTCACCACGTCATTGGATGCCGCTCATTAGGCCGATTTCGGTACATCACGAAGGTGAAATGCCCATACAGACTTGCGCACAAAGCGTCAGCGCTCCGCCTGGGAAAGCGGGCGCCAGGTTAAATGCCCATACAGAGTTGAGGACAAAGCGTCAGCGCTCGGCGCGGGAAGCAATATACCGAAACCGGCACATTCAACGACCACTCTTTCAATCAAATATACCCCCCATCTCATTAGAAAACCAAGGGTTCAAAATGTGTGGATGACGAGGCGGGGCGGGGGCTGGCGATCCAGGCCGTACCAACACTGGTTGAGCACCCCGTAGGGTTCAGATTTAGGGTTTGGGGGTTAGGGTTTATGCCATACCAACACTGGTTTAGGACCCCGTAGGTCTCCGCCGCACCGGCCGACCGGCTGGTCCCGCCGACCGCGGTGCCGCCCAACTGCCAGTATGCGAAGTCCACGCCCCCTGGCTGCAGCCCGCCCGCCGGCAGGGTCGTTTATAACAAGCACTCGACTCCAGATCGGACGCGCCCGCATGACTCACCTTCCGAGTGAAGGCCTACGCAGACGCATGGACGATTCAACTCAATAAGCCCCTGCCTGGGGCGATGAATTTGGTGAACCACCCCCTAGGGCCTAGCGGATGTTGATCGCCTCTCAAAGGATGCCATGTCATGTCAGTAAAGAAACGAGGGCTCAAAATGCGTCGGATGACGTGGCGAGCAATATCTGCCAGGCCCTACCACCGCCACCACTCCTGCTCGCCCCGCAGCGTCAGCCGTCGCGTTGCCGAGTCCCACAGAAGCTCCCCCGCGGCCGCCGCCCCCGCCTCCGCCTCCGCCCCCGTGCTCGCCCCCGTCAGTGCCTCTGCCTCTGCCCACGTCCCCGCCCCCGTCCCCGCTGCCTCCCCTACCCCCGCCGCCCCTGCCTCCGCCACCTCCCCCGGCGCCCCCGCCGCCACCCCCACCGCCGCCGCAACCGCCTCCGAGCGGCCGAGGCTCCAGTGGTTGACACCAAACTCGGAAACCCACACCGGCGGTCCCGCGCCGCTCGGGCCCACCAGGCGCCCCCACGCCCTGATACGCGCCGCTGCCCACGCCTCGTAGGACACCGCCTCGGCCGCGGTGACGAACCACGAGTAGTCGTGCACGGCGTACACCAGGCGGTCACCCGCGCCCGGCAGCGCCACCCGCCCGGGCCCCGCCGCCTCGCGGTAGCGGCGCAACTTGAAATTGAAAGCAAAACTTGAAAGCATTTCATCACATTTTGGATTCAAGCGCAGAAACCAAGCGCTGTCAACACAGGCCAGCCTGAGGTCAACTAGGGTTCTAGGCTTTAGGGTTTAAAATTTAGGGTATAACGTTTAGGTTAAAAAGATTAGAGTTTAGGGTTTAGGGCTAAGGGTGCACTGCACTACCTCGGTGAGATCGCGCCCGTAGTACAGCGCGTCCACTACCACCAGTATGTAGCGGCGTAAGTTGAATTTGGAAGCAAAATTTGAAAGCAGTGTATCACGCTTTGGCTTCAAGCGCTTAGTTCCAGGCGGTTTCAAGTTGGGTTTCATAGGGTCAACCTGCGCCGCCTCACCAGCAGGTTGGGGTTGGCGGCCAGCACCGCGGCGCCCCCCGCCTCCATGGCGGGCTTGTAGCGCAGCTCCGGCGGCCCAGTGTCCCACTGCGGCCACGCTGTAGCGGCGCAACTTGAATTTCAAAGCAAGGGTTGAAACCGGTTCATCATATTATAGCTTCAAGCGCTGCTACCAAAGCCGCTTTCAGCACGGGTTTTCATGCTGTCAACCTGCACCGCCCTACCAAGCGCACTTCGCCGTGTCGTAGCGGCGCAAGTTGAAATCGAAAGCAAAATTTGAAAGCAGGTTATCATATTTAATTGTCAAGAGATTAGAGTCTAGCCCGCCCAGGCGTTTTCAACTCGGGTTCCATTGGGTCAACTTGCGCCGCCCTACCGTGTCGTAGCCCTCCGCCGCCGCCGCCGCCGCCGACGCCGCGGAGCCGAAGCTGAGGTGCGCCGCCGCCGCCGACGCGGCGATGGACTTGGGGTCGATGAAGGTGTCGGGCGCGCAGGTCGCCCCCACGGAGGCGGGCCATTGGGAACATGCATTCAAACCGATATTGGACGTGCCCGCATGACTTCCCTTCAATACTTCTCTTTATGGTGAATGCTCATACAGACGCGCGGAGTGTACGGAGGAGAAGGTGCAGATGCAACGTCGGTCGAGTGCTCGTTTTCAACACCCCCCCTGCCACGTGCCACGACCTGCCGGGGCACACCTCGCGCGGCTCGTTCCGCAGCTCCATGGCGACCACGGCGGGGCACCCGGCGTACCGCGCCGCCATGGTGTGCAGCACGGCCACCCACGCCGCCTCCGTGGCGTTGCCGTTCATCAGGGGCTCACACTCGTCCACTTTTTGGCATGGCTCGAGCACTTTGAACTCAGTGTCGGATCTGGTATCGAGGGCATGGTGTCGGAACACGTCCGACCAATCAGAACATTACGAGAATCCCACCGACCGCCGTGCCGACAGTCCGACCGGGTCGCCATCATTGGATAAATAGACCCTTGATTCGTGGAGATAAGCGTTCCTTGGAACGCCGACACTGATTTCAAGAGGGACTCGTTTGGTGCTTTCAGTTGACTTCAGTTGACTTCAGTGACAAGACTGGCTCAGGTACAGCTGATAAGTGGAGGAGTGCCCCGCCCCTGCCGTTGACCCACAGGCCGTTGCAGTCGGCACGCTGGCAGCACCAGTCGGCGTCCGTCATGTGGTTGTCCAGTATGACCATCATGTAGCGGCGAAAGTTGACATTGAAAGCAAACGTTGAAAGCGGATTATGATATTTCAGTTTCAAGTGCTGAAACCGTAGCTTTCAACACGGGGTTTGATACTGTGAACCTGCACCGCCCTACCATGAGGCCCGCAGCGCCCAGCGCATCCACCACCCGGTCCATCACGTCAAGCGCGCGCATGCCGTGCAGCGCCGGGTTGGCGGCGACCGCGGCGAGCGGCACCGCAGCGCAGGGCCTCGTGTATATTGCTCGCGACGTCATCAGGTATATTGTGAACCCTTGTTTGTTAGAGTCAATTGACATCCTATGACGTGGCTGCTGAGTTAATTGTCATCCTATGACGTGGCGAGCACTTTCCAGCAGTGCCTACCATGGGATTGTCGCGCGCCAGGGTGGTGGAGAAGGGCAGGCGCACGGCGTTGAACCCCATGGCGTAACGGCGGAAGTTGCAATTGAAACCAAAGTTTGAAAGTGGTCCATCATATTTCAGTTTCAAGCTTTTAGTTCCAGGCGCTTTCAGCGCAAACTTGATAGGGTCCATCTGCACCAACCTACCATGGCGGCGATGCGGCGCGCGATGGAGCGCAGCGGCGCGCGGTCCAGCCCGCCCACCACGTAGTGGATGTTCTCGCCACCGGCCCAGTTCACGGCGGCCAGCCGTGCGCCAGGGGCTTACACTCGTCCACTTCTCAGCTCATCTTGAGCGCTCTTTATGGGATAGGGGGTGCGCGTAGGGGTTGTGTAGCCCGTGTTAAGGGGGTGTTAGGGGGTGTTTAGGGTGTTTTTGTGTGTCCGACACGGCTTAAGTTGAGCTGAGAAGTGAACGAGTGTAAGCCCCTGCCGTACGCGCCGACCGGCGGCGTCCACGATGTCCGCGCCCGCCGTGCGCAGCGGCAGCGGCGGCAGTGTTAGACCCGCCGCCAGGGGCATTCCACATTTCAGCTCAACGTGAGCACTCGTCCCGTGTATTGGAGTGCTTAACCTGGTTTCAGTGACAAGGGGCTCACGTTGAGCAAAGATGTGGACGAGTGTAAGCCCCTGCCGGCCGCTGCCGTGCGCGGCGGCGGCGCCGGCAGCCCTGCGGCGTCCGCCGAACCCATGCGCGCTCCCCCCGCACTCCTCGTTCCCGTTCCCGCACGCTTCCCTGCATCCTCCTCCACGTCCGGACCCGTCCGTGCTGTTGAATAGAAGGCTCGCGCGAACCAGACGCTGACCCCGCCGCCCAGCCCCGCGAGCCCCCCTACGCCCAGGGGCTTACACTCGTCCACTTCTCAGCTCAACCTGAGCCGCTTCTGACACAAAATACACTCTACACAAGCCATAATACCCCCACAAATGCACCGTAAACACCCCCTCATACCCCCTGACATCCCCTGAACACCCCCTAAGCAACCCATCAATGCACCCCCTATCCCACACAAAGCGCTTACGTTGAGCCGAAACGTGGACGAGTGTAAGGCCCTGCCCACGCCCCGCGTCCCGCCCCGCGCACTCCCCGCGTCCCGCGCGTCCCACGCGCAAGTCCACTGCAACGTGAGGAACTTTGTGCGCCCCGGGGCCGGGCAGGAGGGTCATTGAGAACAAGCACTGGATACGGCCATAAACCTTGACGGACTGAGGTCTGTCCGCTTGAAGTTGCGGAGAGGGTTCGTTGAGCCCACCATGTGAAGCGCCAGGGGGCTCGATGAACGTTATTAAAAAAGAAAAAGAAATAACATTGGAATCGAGGTCGGAGCATGACTTACCTTCAGGCTGAATGCTCATACTGACTCGCGAAGGAAGAGGAGTGAAGGAGGACATTCAACGTCGGTAAAGTGCTTGTTTTCAATAACCTCCCTGCCGGGTCCCCGAGCGCCGCCACCGTGGCGTTCACCGCGCACGCCGCCCGCTATGGCCCGCCACATGTTCGGAGGACGCGTCATAGGATGACATTGGACCCGCCTCGTGTTGGGAGCTCGCGTCATAGGATGACATTGCCCGCCACATGTTGGGGGGACGTGTCATAGGATGTCATTGAACACAAGGAACGAGGTTGCAAAGTGCGTGTCGATGATGTGGCGAGCAACATTCGCCAGGCCCTACTGGCCGCCCCACGCATGCCTTGGCCACCAACAGCGACACGTCAACCACCCCCGCTCCCCCGCCCCGGCCCCCGCCCCCTCCCCCGCCGCCTGGGTCCATCGCGTACGCCCCGCACATCAGGGGCTTACACTCGTTCCCATTTCAGCTCAATTTGAGCTATTCTATCCACCGTATAACCCAACTTCACTCATGAACGTGTCCTGGAGTTGCTCAAGTTGAGCTGGAACGTCAACTAGTGTAAGCCCATGCCGCACATGCTGCGCACCCCCGCCGGCACCCCGAACGCGGCGAAGCGGACGGCGGCGATGACGTCCCCCGCCCCGCCGTCGCACGCCAGCACCATCGGGACGGCGTTGCCGGTCCCGGCCCCGCCGCCGCCGGCCAGGGGCTTACACTCGCTCACTCCACAGCTCAATTTGAGCACCTTCAGGAACACATCGCTCACGTTGGAGCTCAACTTGAGCACCTTCGGGCCACATCCACGGATTAATTTGGGTTGTGTAGGGGAGAAGGTGGGCTTAAGCTGAGCGGTAAGGGCAAGGTAAGCTCAAGTAGAGCGGAAATGGGGACGAGTGTAAGTCCCTGCCGCCGGCCCCGCCGCCGTTCCATGTCTCCTGCGCGCGGCAGCAATGGTATGCGAATAACGGCGTTGGCATTGTCAAGTCGATGGAGTCGTCAGAGTATGCCGTGGCAACAAACGTCCAGAACAGCATGCAGCCTCCGAGCACCACAGCTGCCAGAGACATCATAGTGGCGAGGAGCGTCACGCCGGGGCCGGGGCGTAGTTGGGCGCCGCCGCACGCTGGCCCGCCCCCGCGCATCCCAGCGGAGTCCGAGAGCGAGGGAGCCTTCGGCATTATTTGTCGTCCACCGCGAGGATGATGACTTTTGTGTCCACAGCCTCGTCGAACACGACACCGCCGCAACCGTGCACGGCGATGCGAGACGATAATGTGCTGCCTGTGAATGTGTTCACCAGTGGTATCGCGTGGCGGCAACGCACGCGTGCCGCCGAGAGTGCCGAAAAGCTGTCGCCATGGAGGGTGCCTAATGACGCGGACGCGGAATGCTGTTTCTTCTACACCAGTCAGATTTATCGACCTTCGTCGTAGCCGCACGTCGCACACCTGCACGCGGCGCGCACGCAGCATGGCCAGCAAGCAGCCTCCTCCGGCGCCCCTCGCGGCGGCGGCTCCCGCCCCCGCCGCGACCGACGCGCGCACCGTCACCCGCCGCATCCCTCGCGATGCCGCCGTTGTTATGAACATCTTGCGCTCCATGGTACGCTACTTCACTACTGTGATTCGTTTTGCCCGAAATGTTACGGTTTAGCGACTGACCCTTGCCCAACGTGAGCATCAGCGCGGCGTGGCGGGGGCGGCGGGTGGCACGATGCGTGATAGGCACGCAAGCATTGAGACGAGTGCCGTTGGTATGCGTACGCGCGCTCGCAGCCGTTGGTATACGTACGCGGGGCCCCCAACCATTTCATTTCCTCCCGTCACCAACGCGGGAGGCGACGTGGTGACTGCCGGCAGAGGGCGCGCGGGTTCGGGGCCGCCGCCGGTCGCGGACATCGGCGGCGGGTTATCCGCCCCGGTGGCGGGGGTCTCGTCCTCAGCGACGGCGGCCTCCGCGTCAACGGGGGTCGCGGTCGCGGAGGCGGGGTGGGCACTTCCTCAACTTTGAACGTTCTTTGCTGCGCCCGGCGGTGTCGCCATCCACCCCCATCCACACCAGGGGCTTACACTCGTTCACTTTTCGGCTCATCTTGAGCCGTGTCTGACATACGAAAACACCCTACACACCCAAAACACCCCCTTTACACGGGCTACACACCCTTTACGCGCACCCCCTGTCCCATACAAAGCGCTCAAGTTGAGCTGAAAAGTGGACGAGTGTAAGCCCCTGCCCCCATCCCCGGGCACGCCGCGTGACGACGACTGACGCCTACTCTTCTCCCGCGGGTGTTGTCGCAGGGCGTTGACGACTGGGAGCCCCGCGTGGTGAACCAGCTCATGGAGTTCATACACAGTGCGCGCCCGCCCCCCGTCCCCCCAGCAATTCTCTCCACACCCACACAGCACCCTGTACCCCTGGCTCGCTTGCACGCCTGGCTCGCTTTTTTCTAGGGTTCACGGCTTCCCGCTCGCTGCCAACTGTCTACAAGTACGACATCGGTTACCACAAGCCCCACCCGCGGCGGGTGGGGGCGAGAGCGAGAGGGTGAGGGCCAGAGCTAGGGCGAGGGCGAGAGCTAGGGCGAGGGTGAGGGCGAGAGTGAGGGCGAGGGCGAAGGCGAGGCACGTCAGCTCGATGTTGACCCCCTGCCCCGCGCCGCCGCCTGCAGGGTACCCACCCCTATAATGGGCACATGACCCACCTATAATGGGCACCTGATCCCCCTATAATGGGCAGCTGCCCCCCCTGTAATGGGCACCTGATCCCCCTATTATGGGCAGCTGATCCCCCTATGATGGGCAGCTGACCCCCTATGACACCCCTACAACACCCCGATGACACCCCTACGACACCCCTATGACACCCCCATGACACCCCTATGACACCCCTATATGTCCACCCTGCAGGGTACGCGGGGCAGGTGCTGGAGGAGTCGTTCGTGTACATGGAGCACGCGTCGCGCGCCGAGATCAACCTGGTAGGCCGGTGCACGTTGACCAGGGGCTTAAACTCGTTCACGTCAGAGCTCAACTTGAGCAACTCCAGGACACGTTCATGAGCTAAGTCGGGTTATACGGTGGACAGCAGAGCTCAACTTGAGCTGAATTGAGAACGAGTATAAGCCCCTGAGGTTGACCCTATCGAGACCCGTGTTGAAACCGCCAATGGCATCAGCGCTTGAAACTACAATATGATAGACTGCTTTCAAGTTTTGCTTTCAAGTTCAACTTGCGGCGCCACAACCTGGCCGACGTGAAGCTGGCCCTCGCCGCGAAGCTGCGCTGCCAGTTCCTCAAGCCGCCCAGCACCGAGGCAGGGGCTGACACTCGTCCACTTTCCAGCTCAACCTGAACCATTTCTGACACAAAATGCACCCTCAACCCCCCCTGACAACCCCTGACACCTCCTAAATACCCCCTAAACAACCCCTGAATGAACCCCCTATCCCACAGAAAGCGCTTACGGTGAGCTGAAAAGTGGACGAGTACAAGCCTCTGCACCGAGGACATGCACGAGCTAGCCGCCAGTTTGAACCGCGCGCCGCTGCCGCCGGTGAACAAGCGCCCCGGGATCCACCTCCCGCAGGACGAGAACCTGCTCAGCGCTAACTACCAGTTTTTCCCGCGCGGGTATCAGGCAGGGGCTTGCACTCGTTCACATTGGAGCTCATCTTGAGCAACTCCAGGACAGATTCATGAGTACAGTTGGGTCATACGGTGGACAGAAGAGCTCAAGTTGAGCTGAAATGGAACGAGCGTAAGCCCCTGGTATGAGGTGGGGGAGGAGGGCACCAGGGGGGGGGTGGGCGTGGGGGACGGCGAGGAGGGGGGCGCCGGCGTGGGGCCCGGCCCGGCACCCCGGCGGCCCGGC
>Ga0307489_10003191_pt1 | contig 10911 bp, 10 predicted proteins | sample SB12metaG_FD_202247 | JGI IMG/M metagenome (GOLD analysis project Ga0307489, IMG submission 202247) | Sea-ice brine microbial communities from Beaufort Sea near Barrow, Alaska, United States - SB 1.2 | ecosystem: Environmental > Aquatic > Marine > Coastal | place: USA: Alaska | collected...
CGCCGCCGCGTCTTTGCGGGTTCCCCGACCCGGGGTTGCCTCGTGAGCGGCAACGGTGTTGCGTGTGTGCGCTGCGGGCGGAGCGCCGTGCATTTCTGGCGCCGAGTGGTGCGCATCACTCCGGGGACGATCGACAAATGGGACACGAGCGAAGGATGACATGCTACAAAAAGGTACAAAATGCACGGGGAGACGACAGCTGCGCGCGCGTACAGGGGGTTGGCGGTCGGGGCTAGACGCTGGTTCCTTTGTCGGTACCATCGTTGCGGGCTATGCGTGTTCAGACTGTGCGGTTTGGGTCGTCGCGGCGCCACTACTCGTTACTCGCGGCGGCGGCACCCGCGCAGACTCAAAATGGACAGATTAGACGGACATCCTGAGTAAAATACTTGGGACATTCAGGCCTAGGCCGCCCACCTGGTTTTAAACGGGCCGTAAAAGACGGGCGTTGGGGGGTCAATGCGGCGCCAAACGACCTAAAGTTACTGAGACGGGGTGTTATTAGAGTTGTTCCCGAAAACATGGCGGGGTAGTTAGGTTCGGTTCCATATGTTTTTCGCACAACTTGAGACAAAACAAGTGAGGCAATGACTGATATCAATGGATTTCAATCGAATTTCAGAAGTCAGCCAGGGAACCCCAAAAGTAGGTGGTGCAAAACGGTAGCAGTCGATATTTTGAAGAGAGCAAAAATTCCAACGAAAATTTCGCGGGTCCTGAGTCTTTTTTTCTGAACAACGTTGCCCTCTCGGCCAATCAGAAGCCAGTGAAATCCGTTGAAATCCATTGAAACCCATTGAAATCCATTAATATCAGTCATAGCTTCACTGTTTTTGTCACACGGGGGACTATGGTTAAAGTGAGACGTTCAGGGCTCCCTGACTCTACGAGTATTGGTACTGTAAAGTTATCCCAGATGAATTATTCTCTTAACGAATGGGCTCTTTTATAAAAAAATACGCGCCACGGACACACCCTCTATGGTGCCTGGTTCCGAACGCTGGTCGAGGCGGGTTTGGGCAAATTCGGGCGATTTTGGGCGTTTTCTTTTCTTTTCTTTCTTTTAACGTTCATCGAGCCCCACGGCGCTTCACATGGTGAGCAAACCTCTCCGCAATTTCAAGCGGACAGACCTCAGTCTGTCAAGGTTTATGGCCGGGGCATTATAATCTAATGCTAATGCTAATGATACTAAATGTTATAGTATTGGAGGTTATTACCGTTGTTGAGGGTCTTGTGACAATATTAATGTTGACGTTAGTGAATGCAAACTTAATATTGATGACAGGATATTGGTGTTGATCTCTACTCACTCTCTTCATCACACTCAACGTTCGATTTACTCCGCATCCGTTTCCTCTTTCTCCGTCCGGGTCTACCCCGTCCATCATCTTCAGTCACTTCCAATCCCGTCCCTCTTGCTCGCGTCCCCACCCTCTGTTCCCCTCGTGCGTCTCCCGTTGTCATGTTCCAACCTATTTCCACCCCTTTGTCCCCGTCCGTCCTACGTCTTTGTCCTCTTTCATCATCGGTTTCCTCGTCATCCTCGTCCTCACGTTCTCTCACCACTCCTCTCCCACCGGTTCCGTTTACTTCCTCCTTTTGGCCAACACTATGACTTAATCCGTGTCCACCCCGTCCTCCTTGTCCCATTCTACCCCTGCCCCTACCCCTGCCCCTACCCCTCCCTCCTCCCCTTTGATTTTCTATCCCTGCGCCTTCACACCCCCCTTGGGTGTGGGCCTTCACCGCATGAGCCTCTAAATCCACGTACCGCCATCGGTTGGCAACGCAACGCATTTCCTCCGCCGTTAACCACCCTAGCCCCCCTCGCTCCCCATCACCCCCTTCTCGTAATTTCTCCGTCAGCCGCGCGTTCCAATATCTTCTCTCACCCTCCCATTTTTCAGCTTGACTTTCGCCATCGGATTCCAGTGTTTTCGCGCCCTGCTAGGGAGCCGGGAGCCACAGCTGGGGCAGAACCATCCCGTACTCTCCGTTTAATGTGTACAGTGAATTAACACGCAATACCTCGCAATCACCATTCCAAGGCCGTCCCAGAGTGGGTCCCGGTTTACCTTCCCAGCGCTCGCTGCCTCCCTTGTAGCCGCTTTCTGCCTACCTGTAATAGTTGAATTCGCCCTCCGGTGTTCAGCCGCCTTTACCTTGCCACGCTTGTCTAGTGCCGAGATGCCCCGCTCGCTTTCAAGCCGTTGTTGCACTTGGTCACGCATATTCCATAACTCCACGGCTCCGGCTCGCATAATGGATGCTATAGCTGAGTTGACGTCCCGAGCGTCCGCTGGTAATGCCCCCATGTTTCGCATCACCGCTCTGAATGTCGGTGGCAGATACCCGAGCCCTCCCAGGACCGGGTTCCATTCCGCACATATCCTGCGAGCGCCTCCATGTCCCCCTTTGGCACTCGTGTCATCTCTATCGACTCGGGCTGTTCTGGCCCACCATCGGATATCATTCGGGATGAGTTCCACAGGGCACCCAACTGGCTGTCCTGTTTCCCTTTGTGACACGAGCCACGCTTCGAGTCGTCGCTTGAGCCGGGTTTCGTCGTACGGTTTCTCTTTCTGCGCCGCCAGGTTCTCGAACATGACTGCTGCGATGACGTGTTGTATGTTACCCGTTCTCGCTTTGCCGCCGCCTTTCCAGTGATTGTCTGGATGAATCTCATTGAGCCGGGTGGGCATTCCAGTAGTATCCGTCCGCCCGTCTGAGCGACCGCATTGCGGTACTCGTCGTTGCCCCTGGAGAAAAGTGGGATGACCAGCACAAAACGCCGCCCGCCCGCCGTTCCGATTTTTTCAGAAGCAGCCGCGAGTTTGATGGCGCGCACGACGTGGTCGTCTACCTCGCCGTGCCCCACGTCCCCGCCGTTATATTCGGGGTTAATATATCCGTCTCGGACGCTGTTACACGCCTGGGTGGTTAGTCCGTCCCTCTGCACTCCGCCGTGTCCGGTGAAGAGTGGCAGGTCCTCCCAGGTGAACCACTTTTTGAAACCTTCAGATAAATTCAGCAGGTCACAATTGAGCTCCCCTTCAATAGCGAGCTCATCTACAAATATCCACAGCAGGTTCCGTGGCGTCGCCCAGCACATTTATTGATTTCGCGCGGAACGCCCCGTCCGAACCGCGCCGGGCTGCAGTGTGTCGATTGTGGACGATTTTGTGCGATATCGGGCCAGGGTCGGCAAATGTGAAAACCTACTTCCGATTTTCCTGGCGTAGATCGGAAAATTTATTAAACTCAGTGTCGGATCTGGTATCAAGGGCATGGTGTCGAATCACGCTCGACCCATTAGAAGTGTGCATTTTCAGAATCCCGCAGACCGCGTCGCCGAAAGTCCGACCGGGTCGCCATCATTGGGTAAATGGACCCTCGCTTTCTTGGAGATGAGCGTTAACAGGAACGCCGACACAGAATTTCAAGAGCCCACTGGTGACCCTAATATGGCTTGTGCACAATCTCCTCCGGAATCTTGAGACTCAAAAAGGGGGCGCGAAGCGCGCCCCACGGGCCACACAGCGCGCGACGGGGGAGTCAGAGTGCCACGGGGCGTGCGTGTGATTCAGCCTTCAGGCCTCCCCCGAAAGAAATATTCGTCGCACCTTTACCGTTTTCTGGCGGACTTTCTTGGCATTCCGAGGCACCCAGAAGCTGACGCGCGCGCGATGCAGAAGCCTGTGACGCCAGCCGCGTTACGGCTCGCATCGTGCATCGTGTCACGCCCCTCCCGGCGGGCGGCGGCGAGAACCATCACCGCTGCGCGCTTACTCATGCGGGAGCCTAACACTGTTCTTCATGCATTTTTTGCTGACAAGGACGTCTGCTGAGGGTGTGAAAATGGAGAAGAGGGCGCGGAGAGCAGATCAACCGCAGCGACGGCGGCGAGGGATGCCAGGGGGGGGGTCAGGTGTCGGTGGAGGACACGCTGACGTGGTCGACGGCGCGAGCGTGTTCGGTGGGGCGGCGGGGTCACCAGTGGGCGCGCCGCGGGGCGGGGGGGAGCTGGAGCGTGGGGGGCGCGGTGCTGACAGGGATTCTTCGAGAGGCACACGAGTTGATAAACGCTCAAATGGCGCCGATGCAGTTTTGCTGTGCTTTCTCAGAACCAATAGGACCACCACTCGCTTTGCAGGTCCAATTTGGGGGTATAACTGCGGCAAACTTATGTGTAAGGCGAGAGGACGTGTACCGGTATACATTTTCGTTCTCAACTGATTTCATCTGATTGCACGGGAATCTAATGCTTTTAATCGGGCTGTTTTTTTAACCGTTTTATACAGCAGTTTGAGAGTCGATTCCAGGTATTCCAAGGCAACGGCGGAGGTCATTTGTACTGTTCTCTCAAAGCGCGCTCAGCTTGGTACTATGCTGTTCTTGGATAATCCGGAAGTCATCGAAGGCTAAGTCGTCGAAGGCTAACTTTCCGGGAAAGCTCTGAATCATTTTTGCAGCAAAGCACGTGCTCGCGCCCCCCGGAGACAGTGTCTTTTATTGGCGTGCTCGAGACGACGCCAGCCCCGACATTGCGCGCCTACGCCACGGGGCCCGCCGTTTACTGGCGACACAAGCAATTCCCGCGCCACCTGCGCGGCGCGCGCCTCGCCCCCTGGCGCCGACCCCGGCGACGGCTCGACCTCGGGCATGTGGTCGGCACGCGCGACCACCGCCGCCGCTCTGGGAAAAAATAGACTGTTCTTGCCGAGTGACGCGGGACAAGCTGACGTGGCACCGTCATTTTTCCGGATCGGTTGGCTTTCTTGTGAAATTGCCGAGAAGTCGTTCTTCGGACGTGATTTCATGAGAGTCTGTGACTCTGTGGATATACGACACATCCCGCGCGTTCAGGCTAAGTCACCTGACTCAAGGTTCCAGTACCGATTTCAACACCTCTCGGAACTCGCTGCATAGTACACATGGTACGATCAGGTCTTCAGGACCAAGCCTTTTATCCGCAGTAATACCCCCCTCCCGGCCGGACCTGCAAAATGGCAAACGCTTGTAGAGCTGCCAAGTGGCAGCCATCGTGTAATGCTCAACGCACAAAGCTCCCCCAGCTTCGAGCCTTTCCATTCTATTTCTATTCACTTTTTTGCATGTTGTGATGTGGCATTCAAAATTCCTCCCTACCCCCACCCTGGTGCGCGTACCATACCCCAAGCTGCCGGGGAAAAACCCACTTTCGACCCCTATACGGGAATTGGGGTATTCTCCGGGTACATCCCGACTTCGGCCCTTTTTACATGTTCGCGCGACGGTCGCTGGGAGGTGCCGGCGGGGTTGGAGGTTACTTAGAAGGTCATTCTATACGACATGACCCCTTGCTCACCCCGTTTGACTCCCTAGTCACGGATATACGGCGGAAAAGAGTTGCGGGCGGGCATTTCCGGGATATTTCCTCCACGTAGACGCATTTCACAACCCCGGGGCACACCCGGGGTGTTCCCGGGGTATTCCCGGGGTACACGCACCAGGGTGGGGGTAGGGAGGGTTTTCGACTGCCACATTAGCAACGCGCTAACAAGTGTTAGCCCTGACTCGGGTCGGGGCGAGGCAAAGAGGGGCAAGTCGGCAGGGAATCCTTGCCTATTCAGACTGAAGACGAACGGTTTTGTAACTAAAACCTGACCTTCACCCACGGGACATCGCTTACACTGAGCTGGAGACAGAACGACTGTAAGAACCTGCTAGACTTGCGGGGTGCACGGCCAAGCGACCGACAGACAGTTGCGGGGCTTAGCTAGCTACCAGCTGCAGAGATGTGACTTGTTTCATAGCCTGTGCGTTTGTATCCACATGGCGTCGCCTTGTCACTTCTTGTTGCGTGACGGCGGCATTCGTCCTACTAGCGCTCATGCTGCACCCATACCTGATTGACGGGGTGGCGCCGCGAAGCGGGTAAACAAAAGCGGGTTCCTCCTGTCTCAGTCCGACAAACGCCACGGGCACTCGTTCGTCCAGGTCCAAGCCAGCCGCCCGGCGGATATGTAAGAAACTTCCTAAGTCGGAGTCGCACCGGCAAACCCTTGGCCAAGCGCGAAAGCCCCGAGGCCATCACCGCCGCAGCCATGGCCGCCCCGCCAGGGCGAGCATAGTACGGGAGCTTGAGTCCAGCCGCTTGAGCAGCTCCGGCTCTAAGAGGCCGCGAAGGGCCTGGCAAAGGTCGAACAGCGGGCAAGCCTTCCGCTCCGCCACGAACGTCCGCCACAAGGGCGTGTACCAAAGCAATTAATAGCGCATTGGATAGCTGCTTGAGTGTGTAGACTACTGTCTACAGTGATTGCTCTTGAGTTAATTGTTACTATGCAGTTCTGGGAGGTGTTGAAATCGGTATCGGAGCTTGAGACTGGACATCTTGAGTTAAACCGATCTAGACTGTCAAATCATCTGTGGACGCGAATTCTCGGTGAGACGACCGCGGCGTCAAGCCGATCTGATATTTCCCCGACGGGCGAGAGGAAAGATCGCTCGCGATGCCCAGACGAACGCGTAGGGCGACGGTCACGGCACTCAAGGGTGGCTTTCCCGCGCCACCTTCGCGGCGCGCGCCTCGCCCCCGGGCGCCGACCCCGGCGATGGCTCGACCTCTGGTCGGCCCGCGCGACCACCGCCGCCGCTCTGGGGAAAAATAGACTGTTCTTGCCGAGTGACGCGGGACAAGCTGACGTGGCACCGTCACTTTTCGGATGGGTTGGCTTTCTCGTGAAACTGCCGAGAAGTCGTTCTGCGGACGTGATTTCATGGACGTCTGTGACTCTGTGGATGTACGACACATCCCGCGCGTTCAGGCTGAGTCACCTGACTCAAGGTTCAAGTACCGATTTCAACACCTCTCAGAACTGGATAGTACGTTTGTCGATACAATCCCGAATCAGTCCAAAATATCCGGCCAGTTTCATAATCAGGGTGTACAATCACGTTGTACCGGTACAATCATGTCCCGGATCCGCGCTACGATCTTTGATGGTCTATAACTCAAGAAACGTTTCTGCAACCGTGAAATTTGACTCAACCCAGGGAAAGGTGGATATCGGTTTCGGGTGATTGGAGGTCTATAAATCAAGAAACGGTGTAGGGGTCAGCAACCTCCCCGCAAGACTTTGCTACTTTCTGCGCCGATACCGCGAATTGGGTTGCACCAGACGGACAGACGTGTTCCTTGGGTCATTTTGTCCGTCTGGGCGCTTTCATTTGTGCCGTTCAGCCCAAAAGCGCGCACTGGGGGCCGTTTTGAAGTTCCAAAACACGTGTTTTGAGTGAGGAACACACGATTGACACCATGACGGGTGCCGGGTGCGCCACCGAGGCACCGGACGGAAATTCTGAAAGCGCCCGGACGGATGAGAAGGTGTTGGCAAGTACCTCATCGGTCGGCGGGGGCCGAGAGACCCAGTAGCGGCAAAGATAGTAGCAAAGTTAGATGAGCGCATCTCAGTGGCGTTCTGAGCCTTTTGAAGGATTTTGAGAGCGCATTTTGGGGTTGTCGGGGCACCCTCCCAACATGACGCGGCCCGCGGGGCGCCGAAAACTCGCGCGCGTGACCTGCCATCGCGCGTACGCATACCAACGGCACTCGTTGTAGTGATTGCGTGCCTGTCACGCGTTGTTCCCTCCGCCGCCCCCGCCACGACGCGCTGATGATCACGGCGGGCAAGGGTCACTCGCTAAACCGTAACATTGCGGGCAAAATGAAGCACAGTATGTACCGCTCTTTGCACGTCCAAGCGGTGACCATGAGTGGGGTTGGAGATCTGGTCGCGAAGCGACCTGCCTGTCCGCGCTGTTGGGGGAATCGTCGAAATCATATCAGCCGTTGTCTGTCCTTTGTCCACACGTTCTCTTCGTCCAAGTCTCTCCGCGATCAGCTGCGAAAGTTCAAGGCAGGAGATGTGTACCGGTACACAAATTCAACGCGACTCAGGCCCTGCCGCGTTAAAAAAATTGCGTTTTGGTCTACCGCGCATACCGGTATACTGTCACGCTGCCGAATCCGGTCGGCGATGGGACGAATTGTCGCTGCTGATACCAGATCTCTGTCCTTGCGCCATACAAAGCAGGCCATTTGGCCTGCCGTATGGTTTGTTTTTTACGACACAGGGGCCCGAGTCCTATAGTTGTCGCCATACAAGAGGCTCTAACCGCACTTATGGTCACCTCTTGGACCTGCAAAGCTGCTATCGATTGATGGTGCTTGATAGTACCACTGTTTCATTGATGCTGCATGATTGATTGATGGTAAAAATAAATCTCAATCGATCAATAGAGTATCCATTGTCCGGCCCCACCGTCTATTCACTCAAGGAATAGTCCACACATTTTTTCTTTTTCTTTGAACTTGCATACTTGTACCAGGCTGCTGGAGCTCTGGTACGGCACTGTCTCCGGCAAACGATCATACGAGTGACGTAATCTATTATAAAGGTGGCGTTCAACAGTTTAGATCCGATTTTGATTACGTGAAAAAACATCAGTGAGCAGTTGGTTAGGGTTACAGGGGACTGGCGTCGCTCATGTTTTCTTTTGAGCGCGGATGCCCCCCGACATGGCGGCGCAGTTGCGCAAAATCCGCTAGGGGGCTCCGCGCCAAGCTTTGGCGGTTGCTTAAGTACCATATAGACGTGCGCAAATCGCTGAGCTTACACGCTACATACGTTTTAAAGCGCGCGCTTTGCTCGTTTCGATACTTTTCTACGACCGCATTTGCACGATTTAGGGCGCTGCCATGGTACGGCGCAGTTGCGCGCCAGAAAAAATATTCTCGCGGCGGCACAGCGGTTTCTCGCTTCTCGCCCCATCTTAGTTGCCGATAGACCAAAAGCATCTCATTAGATTTTGCGTGACTGCGTCGCCATTCCCGTAGGATCGCGGCTCGGAACTTGTCGGTCGTCCGAGAAATGGTTGACAGCAACCGTGTGGGTTTTCGCTATTAGAGTACGTAAAGTCAGGAAAATAGGACAATGCGACAAAAGAGGGCGACTGGCCGGACGGCAGATGCTCGACGCGCGCATACCGAACGTACAAGCGCCCGCACCACACGACGCTCGACGCGAACCTGTACAACTCCGTGTTTGTGGTCATTTCGAACTTGGGTGCACCCCGAACGACCCAGTAACGGCGCGCCTAGGTGCGTCCACTTCGGGTCCCATCGTTAAATGCGATGAAACCTTTTCACCCTTGGCTGCAAAAACGTTTCACCGGGTGGGACCCGAAGTAGACCCTTCTAACTTCGCCTTCACTGGGTCGCTGTGGGTCTACCTTAGTTCGAAATGACCAGAAACACGGAGATGTGTTCATTTCAGTTGAGACCGGTGTGCTGTGGGCAGTGCCAAGTCATCAGTCGTCGGTCACTTGTGGGCCTCTTATTGACTCGAGTCCATTTTCTTTTTGTTGAGTCGTTTGACCAAAATACAGTCTGTTGCGCGCCATTCCGGGCCTCGCGGCGATATGGAGCCAGGTTTGGGAGTGGCGGGGGCGGGTCACGGCGAGGACATATCTGACACCATGGGGGCGTGGACCAAGCTCGCGTTCCGACGGGAGGAAGGGAAGACGGACTCCGGCATCGAGCCGGCAGCGGGGGGGGTTGCCCACTACACGTGCGGCAAGACGGTCGAGTTGCAGACGCTTGGCCATGGCGAGGCGACTAGCTACACCGCGACGACGATACACGCCCCCGCGGGACAACCGACGGCAGCGGCGGCGGGGGCAGCGGCGGCGGAGGGGACAAGAGCAGCGGCGTACGACCGCGTGACGTGTCCAACGCCATGGGAGGTGTCCGAAGGAGGCGGCGCGTAAAGCAGTGCACGAAAAGTTGACGAAAGTATAATGCGCAATGCCGGGTGAAGCGTGCCCGGTGAACCGCGCGGCGGCGGCGTAGATGTCCGATCGGAGGGGAAACTGGTTGCTAGATGATTTATGAAGTATATCGGAGTCCGCACGTACGCGTCGAGGCGCTTCCAAGCACGCGCGTGCCACCCCCCGCCGTCATCCCCCACGTTAGAATGCGTCGGGCGTACACTTTTGGTCGGTCGGTCGCAATTTCCGGTGTCCACCGCGTGGTTCCTAATAGCGAAAACCCACACAACCGTGATCGCGCGCCAGCCGCCACGGCGTACGGCGCTACCCCGCCCGCCGCGCCGCCAAACTCGCGAGAACACAACACTGTTGGCGCTTTGGCGGGCGCCCGCCGCCGTCTCCTTGGCGCCACCGTCGCCCAGTCGCGCGGATGTGGCGAAGATCAAGCGGCGAACACCAGACCAAAAGTGACTGATCCAAACTGTTGACCGCCACATCAAATCACCATCCCCACGAAAGTGCAAACCGCACCCCTTAAGGTCATGCACCCCTACGACTTTCTGCCATCTTTTCGTACGAACGAAAATGTAAATCGGGATTCTTGAGTTCAATTTTCGTCACCCCAGCCAGAATAAAACGCGTTGTCACAATGGCCGCGCGCGCGCTGCGCCGCCGCCGCTGCGCCCACGGCCCTGAAACCTCGAACAGCTGCCAGAGCGCCACCGGCCTGCCAGCTCCCCGAATATTGAGAATTGTCAGTGATAGGCGCCGCGCCCAGTGCGCGCTTTAGTCGAATTTCGCGATTCTGGCTACAGCGCGCACTGGGCGCGCCGCCTATGACTGACAATTCTCAATATTCGGGGAGCTGGCAGGCCGGTGGCGCTCTGGCAGCTGCTCGAAGTTTCAGGTCTGTGAGCGCAGCGGCGGCGGCGCAGCGCGCGCGCGGCCATTGTGACAGCGCGTTTTATTTCGGCTTGGGTTACCAAAATTCAACTCAAGAATCTAGAGTCAAATTTTCATTCGTACTAGAATTTGGCAGAAAGTCGTAATTTCCAATAATCAGGGGTGCATGACCTTAAAAGACCCGTACCGACGCTG
>Ga0307489_10003192_pt1 | contig 10909 bp, 16 predicted proteins | sample SB12metaG_FD_202247 | JGI IMG/M metagenome (GOLD analysis project Ga0307489, IMG submission 202247) | Sea-ice brine microbial communities from Beaufort Sea near Barrow, Alaska, United States - SB 1.2 | ecosystem: Environmental > Aquatic > Marine > Coastal | place: USA: Alaska | collected...
CCGGGCGCTGGGGCGGGGCGTGGGGGGGGGGGCAGGGGTGCGGCTGACCTCGCTGCACTTGGACCTGTTTGTAGAGTAGCTTGATTGTAGTTTATAGATGTATTGCTATGCTAGCGAAGAGAACATTGGCATGTTCTCGTCGGCGCTCAGCTGCTCAAGCTTCGCTTGTCGCGCCAAGCGCCGAGCACTGTTGGAAACCCCCGGAGCAAAACATTTGTCTTGAGAGATATCATTCGTGTGTTGCAGCAGAGACTGCAATCGTCATCACCACCATCACCATCGTCATCATCGTCCTCCGCCTCCTCATCTTCGTGCTCCTCTTCCTCCTCCTCGACCTCCCTACTGGCCTCCCCGTCCTCCTCACTGACAAAATCCAATACTTCTGTTCGCGCAACCTCATTTTGCGATTTACCTCCCTCGGGTTCTCTCGTCCGCTTGAGTTGGGGACCGACGGGCCAGCACACACTTGCGCAGGCACCGCCCCGGGTCGTTTACGACGCCGTCGACACGCGCCGCCGCGGGTTCGTCGTCCCCGTCCCTGCGCGATGGATCCCGCCACCCCCGCGGACAGCGAGCTCGATCACCTGCCCGGCGCCAGCGTCGCGGCGATCGCGCAGACCGTGGGGATTGAAAACTTGCCCGACGAAGTGGCGCGCGCGCTGGCGCCGGACGTGGAGTACCGCCTGCGCGAGGTGGGGCCGCCTCCCACAGATTACCCGTCACATCATCCAACGCACGCATACCCCTCGTTTCTCCGCCGCCGCCAGCCGTTCTGCCTTCATCGCCGCCCTCTCCACATCCATCCACGCGTTGCCTCGCCTCCTCCATCCATTGTTCTGCTCGTTTAGTTCAAGGGCCATCCTATGACGTGGCGAGCGACCTCTGCCCGGCCCTCGCACGCGGTGATCCAGGACGCGCTGAAGTTCATGCGGCACTCGAAGCGCACCGAGCTGAGCACCGATGACGTCAACAGCAGCCTCAGGCTGCGCAACGTGGAGGCGCTGTACGGGTTCCCCTCCGGCGCCGGGCCCATCGCATTCAAAGAGGTGCCCGGCCACCCCGAGCTCTTCATTCAGGAGCAGCGCGAGATTGACCTCAAGGACATCCTGGCAGCGCCTGGCACACATCGCTCGCCACGTCATAGGATGCCGTTTGCCTCAATGCACGCGGATTCTGTATGCGTTGAACGATGTGGCGGGCAATGGGCCTGGCAGACATTGCTCGCCTGTCACAGGATACGTTTTAGCTTTAGAAATGAGGGTCCCACTTGCGTGCCGATGACGCGATGGGCGATGTCTGCCAGGCCCTACATCCTGGCCACGAAGCTGCCGCGGCCGCCCATTGCGGTGAACGTGGTGCCGCACTGGCTGGCGGTGGAGGGCGTGCAGCCGCTCATCCCGGAGAACCCGGCGCCGCCGCCGGACACCAGCCTGCGGCCCGACCTGGCGGACCAGTTCAAAGCGCCCGTGGTTCCCAGCCAAGTCGGGATGGGCGGGGGCGGGGGCGGGGGCGGGGGCGGGAAGCGCGCGCGCGAGGGCGAGGGCGGCGGCGCGGGCGACGGAACGGTGTTACAGCCTGTGGTCGCGCACGAGTTGTCCAAGGCAGGGGCCCCTCTGTCTCACTCTTTGCTCGTAGTATGCCGGTGTACCCGCACACACTCGCCGCGTCCTCCTCCTCCCGTGGTCCCCGGCCTGCCCAATCGTCGGGTTGACCCGAACGAAGTACTGCCGGACACGGCCCTGGCCCGAGGAGCTACAGCTGTACTTCGACCGCATCACGGCCGTGATCCGCGGCGGCGGCGTGGGGCCCGAGGCGCCGCTGCTGCGCGCCGCGCTGGCCAGCCTGGCCTCAGACTCCGGCCTCCACCAGCTCATGCCCTACTTTGTGCAGTTCGTCCAAGAGGACGTCGCGGTACGGCCGCGGCCTGCCTCACACTCACACTTCCCGCCACGCCATGGACACGCATGTTGACTCTGGTTTCGCGCCACGTCATGGACACGCACGTCGACTCTGGTTTCTTGAGTTCCTGGTATGCCATGACGTGGCGAGCGGTACCTGGCAGGCCGTAGGCGGCGGCGAGCCTGAAGAACCTGCCCCGGCTGCGCGCGCTGGTGGGCAGGGGCGTACACCCGTTAACTTTTCAGCTCAACCTGCGCGCTTTTGTATGAGATAGGGGGTGTTTAGGTGTGTTTTACGGGGTGTCAGGTGATCTGAGGGGGTGTTTAGGGTGTGCTTTTATGTCAGAAACAGCTCAGGCTGAGCTCAGAAGTGGACGAGTGTAAGCCCCTGCTGGTGGGCACCGTGCAGGCGCTGGTGTCCAACCCTAACATCCACGTCGAGCTCTACCTGCACCACCTCATGCCCTCCGTGGTGGGTTTTTACCCTTAAACCCTAAACCCCAACCCTAAACCCTAAACCTGACACCACCTCATGCCCTCCGTAGTGGGGTGCACCACGGCCTTTCACCGTTCCATTTTCATGTGTTTCGTTATGACAAAGTGTTGCAAACCACTTAGCGGCTTAGCGACTTTGAGTGCTAAGTCGTCCCGCTCGACCAATCAGAACTGCCCATTTGGACGACTTAGCAGTCTGAGTCGCTCAGTCATACTAATGCTATGTGCAGGTATGCGTCCACGCCTTTCAGCACGTCCCCACTTTGAGTCGCCACACCCGGTGTCTGTGTCAATAGTACCAATCTTTGCCCCGTCTAAGCAAAGTTTCGGTCACGCGTTCCACCAGTGAGTTCTACTTGCACCAGTTTATTCCCTGGAGGGTTTGCGGTCGGCGGTTCCTACCCACGGGTGACGTGCATGGTGGCGAAGCGGCTGAGCGCGTCGCCCGCGGAGGACCACTGGAGCCTGCGCGAGGCGGCGGCGTCGGCAGGGGCTTACACTCGTTCCCATTTCCGCTCAACTCGAGCTTACTTTGCACCTTTCCGCTTAACTTAAGCTTACTTTGCGCCCCATGCATCCCAAATTAACCCGTAGATGTGTCCCGATGGTGCTCAAGTTGCGCTCCAAAGTGAGCGATATGTCCTGAAGGTCCTCAAGTTGAGCTGTGAAGTGAGCGAGTGTAAGCCCCTGGACAGGGGTGATCGCGCTGGTGTGCCGCAAGTACAGCGCGTCCTACCCCACCATCCAGGTAGAGCATTGCAGGTTGACCCTATCAAAACCCACGTTGAAACCGTCTGGAACTAAGCGATCAAAACTGGAATATCATAAATCGCTTTCAAGCTTTGCTTTTAAATTGAACTTGCGCCGCTACATCCAGCCCCGCATCACGCGCACCCTGCTGCGCGCCCTGCTCGACGCCTCCAAGCCCCTGGTAGGGCGGTGCAGGTTGACCCTATCAAACCCAAGTTGAAACCGCCTGGAACTAAGCGCTTGAAACTAAAATATGATGATTTGCTCTCGATTTTGCTTCAATTTTGCTTCAATTTTGCTTACAATTTCAACTTGCGCCGCTACACCCTGGCCACGCACTTCGGAGCCGTGTCGGGGCTCGCGGCGCTGGGCCCGCGCGTGGTGCGGCTGCTCATACTGCCCAACCTGAAGGCGTACCTTGCGGTGCTTGACCCGCACCTCGTCCCGCCGCCGCCGCTCCGCGACGGAACCGATGGGATAACGCCCACGGTAGGGTCTGGCATAATTGCTCGCCTCGTCAATGGACGCCGTTTAACCAAGGAACGAGGGTTGAAAGTGCGGTGGATGACGTGGCGGGTAGTGGGTTTGGGCCTTGGTCGACGGAGGAGGAGAAGGCGGCGTTCGGGCGGCGGATGGCGCGGCACGCGGAGGCCGGTCGGACGCACGACGCGCTGTGCCGCGCGGTCGGACAGTGCATGCACGAGGCGCTGGCGGTGCCGCAGCGCGCGGCGCGGGACCAGCGGGACCCCGCGCGCCGGGCGGAGCGCCAGCACGCCATACAGGGGGAGGCCAAGGCGGTGGCGGCGGCGGCGGCCGGCGCCGCCGCGGACGGGGCGGGTGTAGGGCCTGGCAGAAATCGCTCAAAAATATTTTATACCCTCATGTCTTGAATCATATCTCACTCTGTGATGTTTTGGGCATTTTATGATGGGCCCTAAGCGGAGGCGGATGTGAGCGGTGCGGAGAGGCGCGCGGTGGAGGCGGCGGCGGCGCGGGCGGCTGCGCGCGCGGCAGCGGCGGTACCGGCCAGCACCGTCAAGGGGTGGACGGTGAGCAAGGCGCCGGCCAAGCTGCCGGTGGACCCCGGGCGGCCACCGGCAGCAGCGCCGCCGGCGGTGGTGGACATGGCGGCAGCGGGGGTGGATGCGGTGGCGGCGGATGCGGGTGCGGCGGGGGGGGATGTGGTGGCGGCGGGGAGGGAGGTGGGCGGTGAGGAGCAAGAGGACGATGCCGCTATAGCCGCGGCGGTGGGCGCGGCCGCCGCGCTGCTGGGCGACTGCTGCCTGCCGTACGCCTCGGACCCCGCCGTGTCGGACCTGTTCCTCTGATGCCGCCCGCGCCCGCGCCGCTACGCTCGCCCTGTCATTGTCTTGGGGCTCGCGTCACCGTCTTGGGGCTCGCTACAGTTTAGTAATTAATTTAAACACGATATAGTCAGACAAGCTCTCGATTCGCTTTCGGTGGCGTGTTGATTATTGAATTGTGGAGATGGACATGTCTAATTTCGATATGTTATGTTATAAGGCTTCTGAATCAACCCGTCTCTTTCCGCGTTGATACGCGTCTCGCTAAATGCGGCAGTAAAATGCTAAAAATAAATGTTGTTACCCTACAGCAACCCCAACTGCTCCAAGTGGCCGACGGGGTTGTTTATGCTCACGTTAATGCTCACCACGTGAGCGCCTCTCAGCCTCGGGGGTTCAATGACCGTTAGTTCCCAAGAATGACCCTAGACCCCACGTCGGCGGGTGATCCCCTCATCGCTTGGAGGCCTTGAGCGCGTTGCTGAGCCACTCCATGCCCTCCCACAGGCCCTCCCCCTTGATGTAGCGGCGCAGCTTGAATTTGAAAGCAAAATTTGAAAGCAGTTCATCACATTATAGTCTCAAGTGCTTAGTTCCAGGCGGTTTCAACATGGGTTTCATAGGGTCAACCTGCACCGCCTTACCTTGATGGCGCTCGTCTTGAAGATGGCCCACTGCCGGTTTTTGATCTCGGCCAGCCCCAACCCCTCCGTGATCTGAACATCCGTCAGCGCCCCCGGCAGATCCTGCTTGTTGGCGTACACCAGGATCATCGAGTCAACAACCAGGGCCGCACACCCACTACCTTCTCCACCGTAAACTCAGTGTCGGGTCTGTTATCGAAGATATGGTACCGACTCGCCGGCAGTCCGACAGGGTCGTGATCCTTGAGTAAATAGACCCTCGATTTCGAGGAGACAAAAAGGACTAATCCTTCCTACACTGAGTTTAACTTCAAGCTGATCGTCTCTGGTACCACTAGCGAGTCATGCCACGTCTCACGGCCATTCGGTTGTTTGCACAGGCGGGGCCCATAGCCCCACGAGAGCGAGTCGTCGTGAACGCCGGTTCCCTGATGCGTTGAAATTCTGTGAATCGTTGAACACCGCGATCCTCAGCGCTGTTGAAACGAGTGCCATGGGTGACATGATCGACGAGCGCTCAGGGGTGGGGTGGTTGGGGTTACGGTTTTAGGGTTCAGACTTTAGGGTTTAGGGTTTAGGGTTTAGGGTCTGGGTTTAGGGTGGTTGGCGTTGGCTTGGCCCTGCCCCTGAGCTCCTCCTCGTCGAGGATGGCGTGGAACTCCTGCCGGCTGGTGGACACGCGCTCCACGTCCGAGCTGTCCACCACGTTGTAGCGCCGCAGCTTGAATTTGAAAGCAAGATTTAAACGCAGATAATGACATTTTAGTTTCAAGCGCTTTGTTTCGGGCGCTTTCAACGTGGGTTTGATAGGGTCAACTTGCACCGCCATACCACGTAGATGATGGCCTGCGTGTTGGGGTAGTAGCACCGCCAGTACGGTCGGATGGACGTCTGTCCACCCAGGTCCCACACCTGGATCCAGGGGCTTACACTCGTCCACTTTTCAGCTCAACCTCAGCCGTTTCTCACACAAAATACAGCCTAAATACCCCCTAATACCTCCTAAACGCCCTCTAAACAACCCCTAAATGCACCCCCTGACCCACAGAAAGCGCTTACGTTGAGGGCAAGAGTGGACGAGTGTAAGCGCCTGCCTGGAACTTGATGTTCTTGTACGTCACGGTTTCGACGTTGAAGCCGATGGTGGGGATGGTGCTCACCACGGTGCCCACCTGCGGGGCGAGCAGGGTTTAGGGTTGAGGGTTTAGGGTTTAGGGTTTGCGGGGTGGGCGGCGTGGCAGAGGTGGGGGGCGGACGCGTGTGTGCGTGGGTCAGTGGGGGCGTGGATGATGGAGTGTGTGCGTGCGTGCGTGCGTTGTGCGTGAGGCTGTGCGGTGGTCCATTCTTCAGCTCAGGTCTCCAAACTCAATAGTTTCCTCACAGAGTAGGAAGAGTCGAATCTTTCTAAATCAGCGAAGTTGCTTTCATCAATAGAATTGACCATACACGCCGTGCCGGCACTGACAACCCCAGGGCAGTGAGTGAGTGAGTGAGTGGGTGGGTGGCAGTGCCCCCGCCCGCGACGCACCTGCAGGCGGTAGAGGATGGTGGTCTTGCCGGCGTTGTCCAGGCCCAGCACCAGGATGCGCGCCTCGCGCTCGCCAAACGCCGCCAGCATGCGCGAGAACAGGATGCCCATCGCTGCCGGCCTCCTTCGCCGCTGGCTCCTTCCTCCTTCGCCGCGGGCTCCTTCCTCCTTCGCTGCTGACTCCTTCGCCGTTCAGCCGCGCGAGTGCCTCACAAGCTGATGGCGCGGGGGTGTGGGACGAGTGAGTCAAAGTGTGCGGGGATGGGAATCACTGCGCGCGACTGCGCGCGTGCATGAGTGCTAGAGTGAGTGAGTGAGTGTGTGGGTGCATGAGCGAGGTGGTCAGGACGGGAGGATGTGAGGGAAACGGTTCATTCTTCAGCTCAGGTCTCCAAACTCAAATATATCCTCACAGGTTAGGAAGAGTCGAATCTTTCTAGTTCAGTAAAGTTGCTTTCATCAACAGAATGGAGCGCGTTCTCAAAGCATGACCAAACAAAAAGCCACATCTCGGGTCTCGGGGCCAGGGCGGGGCAACGTTGGGCCGACGCTGGCAAGACATTGGGTGCAAACAAATGTCGCGTCGGGTTCGAAAGCAAAGCCCAATCTCTTCAGTTCTCCAAGGTGTGTGAATCCGCATAGTACAAGGACCTGGGTAGAACGAAAGTTTAACCATCATCATAAGAGGTTGGGACAGAATAATATTGCGGAACTTGCGGAGAAGATGGCTGATCGAACTGGGAACAGGTAGGCGAGGGGCGTCGGCAGCTGAACTGCTATAGAGAGTCAGAAGTTTCGTTGGTTTCAAAGCGCCCCGTCACTCGCGTGCGGCGCGCTATTTCAAATACCACAGGAAACTTGGATCATCGTCCTCTTGGATCGGACTGGCACACAACAACGGTGGCGGCCAAACGACCGGAACAGCGTCAAGCGTCATCACAATCGAGCGGGTGTTGGGTTCACTCCAGAAACCAATGGTCGATTGCCACCCAGGAAGGGAGGCATAGGGAGGCAGATCACAGTCAAATGAGAGAGACCGTGTCGGGTGGACGCAAACGGAAGCGCGAACGCCGTGCGACTTCCGATGTCCGCGCGCTCGGAGCGGGCGAGGCGCGGGGACGGTTCTCACCTGCTGTGCGACGCGTGCGATCCCGTGTCCGCCAAACCTAAATCCTCGGCCCCCCGATCGACTGTGCTGCTCGAGCTTGACCTGTGCCCTCCCTCCGAACAACCCGAAGCGACGCGAGTTGCGATCTCGGCGCGCCCGGTGGGACGCAGCGTCGACGCCGGCGAGTCGATCAAACCCGTCGTCGCAACGATGTGCGCGCCTTTGATGTGACGGAGGTCGCAGGGCACGGCGGGACCTTGAGTTCGTTTTGAACTGGCGATGGCGCTTGGCGGCTGACAAAATCCGTCAGGCTGCCGTGCGCGCGATGCGCCAATCTCTCGTGCTTGTAGTTTGACGAGCCAAGAAGTCGGCACTCGTGAATTGACGCGGACACGGGACAGCTTCAGCATAGCGCCGCGACCACCACCAGCAACGTAGGCATCGCTATGTCCGGCAGATGTTGCGCTTCGGCGGCTGTGGGGCGCGTGCCCGCGTCGAACCCGGCGTCCGCTAAACCGCGGAACCCGGGGCCGGCGCGTGCTCGTGCCCGTGTCGTGCGAGGGGCCCACGTGGTAGTGATTAGGGGTGGGGCGGTGCGGCATGATGCTCGCGCTCATCAAGCGCATGGAACGCTCTCGGCGGCGAGCGCTACGGCAGGCGATGGCGCCGCCACCCTCGCTGCATCGTCGGCGTCGGCGTCGTCGTCGGAGGCGGAGGTGGAGGCGGAGGGGGAGGAGGAGGAGGAGGAGGAGGCGTCGGTGGCGTCATCGCCGTCGTCGTCGTTGGTGTTTGACGGCGTCTTCGCGAGGGGAGGGGCGGTGTCTACGGTACCCACCGACGTGCCATTCTCCGACGACGCCGCGTGCGTGTGGTTCGTGCCTAACTTCCTCGGCGGCGGGTAGGGCAGGCAGATTGTGATATTTCTCGCCACTCATAGGACGCCGCGCCGTTTCAACTCAAGAAACAAGGGTCCAAATGCGTGCCGATGACGTGGCGTGCAATATCTGCTTGTCCCTATCGGCGGCGACAACTCCCCCGAGGTGGGTTGGTGCGAGTTGAAACTGGTGTTGAAAGTGCCTGGTTCCAGCTCTTGAAACGTACAGATGGATACACTAATTTCAAGTTTTGCTTTCAACTTCACCTTGCGCCCCAATACCGAGGCGGAGGCAGTTGCGGCGGGGTGCGCCAAACTGCGCAAAAAGCTCAAGCCGGACCACTCCACAGCCGCGGGCAGGGCTAGACAGATATTGCCCGCCACGTCATCCAACGCATTTCAAACCCTTGTTTGTTGAATAAAATGGCATCCTATGACATGGCAAGCATAACGATAATGCCCGCCACGGCATCCAACGAATTTTTATCCCCCGTCTCTTGAGTTGAATGGCATCTTTCGACGTGGCGAGCGTTATCTGCCGGGGCAATGACCGCGGGCCGCCTCAGCGCCATGGTACCGATGACGAACGCCGCGTACAAAATCTTCGCGAGCGAAGCAGTGGTCTCCCGCCTCCGGCAACTCATCGCCGGAGACGCTGGAGCCTCCGCCGCCGCCGCCACCGCTGCCGCCGCCGCCGCCGTTGACGCCACCGCCGCCGCTGCCGCCGCCGCCGCCGTTGACGCCACCCCCGCCACTGACGACGGCGCCGACTCGTCGCGGCTGCGGTTCGGCGACTTCCCGATGGAGACGCGGCTGTACCGGCCGGGGTCAAACATGGCGTGGCACCAAGACGTGGCGCTGTACGTCCAGCCCCAGTACGAGCTCATCTACACGGCAGGGCGGTGCAGGTTGACCCTATCAAACCCAAGTTGAAAGCGCCTGGATCTAAGCGCTTGAAACTAACACATAATGAGTTGCTTTCAAACATTTCTTTCAAAATCAACTTGCGCCGCTACAACACGGTGGCCAACACCAGCGACGCCACGACGGCAGGGGCTTACATTCGTCCACTTCTCAGCTCAACCTGAGCCGTTACTGACACAAAATGCACTCTCAACACCCCCTGATACCCCCTGACACCCCCTAAACACCCCCTAAACACCCCCTAAACATCCCCTAGATGCACCCCCTATCCCACAGAAAGCGCTTAAGTTGAGCCCAAATGTGGACGGATGTAAGCCCCGGCACGACGGAGTGGCGCGGCTCCGACGGTGTGCACTACTCCATGACGCCGCCGGGGGCAGGACCCTAAACCCTAAATCCTAGACCCTAAACCCTAAACCCTAAACCCGTAATGGAGAAGGTTGAACAATATTACCAAACACAACGTGTCCGGTGGATTTAGAATTTCCATTTGAATTTATTTGAGCACCATGACGCCGCCGGGGGCAGGACCTTACATTACACTCCTCCCCTGTATTATGAACCTAGCGTTACCACGCCCCTCGATACACGCCGGCAATGCAACGCCAGATCACTTCTAGTGGATTGGATTGTTGTATAATGCTCACCGCGTCGCTCACCATGTTGCTGGCTAGGCCGCTTACTTGCGCGCTGTGGAGGGAGGTTTTCAACTGTAATCCTCGCGTAGATGCTCGAGTTGAGCCAGCAGGGTCTCGAGCGCGAGACCCTGGGTGGAGGACTCGCTGCTGTTGTTCCGGGCGGACGCGGCGTGGCACCGCGTGGCGGGGGCTTACACTCGTTCACTTTTCAGCTCAACGAAAGTGCTCTCTATTTGAAAGGGGTGCGTTTAGGGTTTGTTCAGAGGGTGTTTAAGGGGTGTCAGGGGATACGAGGGAGTGTTTAGGGTGTGTTCCGTGTCGGAAACGGCTCAGGTTGAGCTGAGAAGTGGACGAGTGTAAGCCCCTGCCGCGTGGTGGGCGCCCGCGCCGGCCAGCGCGTCATCGTCAAGGTAAGACGGTGCAGGTTGAACCGATGAAACCCATATTGAATGCGCCTGGAACTAAGCGCTTGAACCTGCAATATGATGAAGCTCTTTCAAACGTTGCTTTCAAATTCAACCTGCGCCGCTACATCAAGGCGTTGTACGCCACGGACTTTGCCAAGACGGACGCGTTCGCCGAGGTCATGGACAGCGCGCCGTGGCGCCGCTAGCGGGACGTGCTAAGTTGGGCAGTTGCACAGTAGCGCTCTTGACACGTCCATGAAGATGAACCGATTGCCCTCTGGCTATGCATAAAAATGATAATCCGACTGAGACAGTTTTCTAGGTAGCTCTCCTAGCTAG
>Ga0307489_10003193_pt1 | contig 10908 bp, 17 predicted proteins | sample SB12metaG_FD_202247 | JGI IMG/M metagenome (GOLD analysis project Ga0307489, IMG submission 202247) | Sea-ice brine microbial communities from Beaufort Sea near Barrow, Alaska, United States - SB 1.2 | ecosystem: Environmental > Aquatic > Marine > Coastal | place: USA: Alaska | collected...
GCTTCTGCGCGACCGGGAATTGAACCCGGGTCTCCACGGTGACAGCGTGGGATACTAACCACTATACTATCGCACACTGTAGAAGATTCTGAGTCATTAGACCAGGATAGTTACAAATTGACCGGGGTGAGCCGGCCTTCGAGTGTGAGTTTGATCAATCCGACTGGTTTGTCGGACGCTGTTCAGTTCGTGTCATATTGAGCGAATCTCGCGATTAAGTACCGTCTTGAAATCCGACGTGTCAAGGGAAAAACGGCCAAAAGCTGCGTGCCTTCGGCGTGCCGAGGATGTCCGATGCTGGGGAGTGTTGTACGCCTGTCTGCCTGTGTAACCCATCCCGAGGATGTCCGATGGTGAGCGCCCCAGCGAGCGGAGCTGGCGGAGCGAGCCCAGGCGGGACACGTGGGCGAAGGGGGGGGGGCACGCTGGTCAAGGGGACGCACCGTGGGATATCGGCTGGAAAACGCAGGGAAAGGTGAGCAAAGCCAAGATTCCAGAAGATGGAAGGTACTCGCCACCCGGCGAACGGTGTACCGGTTCCGACGACGCCGGCACACCGATAAACCCGGACGACTTCCTACTTCTGTCGCTCGTGCGACCGGCAGGGGGGGGGATGTGCGGCGACGACGCTCGCGATGTGAGTTGGTTGAGGCCTCCCTCTGGATTGATCCGTAACGAGGTTTTATGCGGCATTTACCAGCGCCTGCGCCAGCGCCAGTCGAGTGCCACTTCCCGACTTCCACTTATTATCGCGCGCGCCCCACGTCACAAACGCGGCGCCCTCCTCGACGGAATCACCGCCGTGTGCGTGGCCCTTTGCATATCGGACCGCCCGTCACCATTCATCAAGCGAGGGGTGGGTGCGTGAAACCCGGCTGGTTAAACCGCTGTGCGAGTAGAATAAAGTTACAGAACTTTTTCGACACAATTTGAAAACTGAAGCTCGCATCCTCCTCCACTCAAGCCTCCTCCGGTCGATTCCGTAACGTCTCAGATCTCAGACAGATGGCATCCCGGCAAGAGCGGCGGAAGGAGGAGCGCGATGCCGCGAAGCGCGCGCCGGCCAACGCGGGGCGCGCGGGGGCTGCCGCCACGCACGCAAACGTAAACGTGAACCCGACGTGAACCCGCCCGGCGATTGGAGGACTCAAGCGGGAGACCCCTCGCTGTTGGTAAACGCGCTCGGACTCGAGATCGTGAAGCAGAGGGTTGCCGAGGGCGACATGGAGGCGCTGTTCAGCCTCGGGGGCTACATGTTAAAGGCTGAAGCGGGCGCGGTCGGTAGAACTCCACAGGTGCAGGTAGGGTTGGCAGTTTGCTGAACCTTCCCGCCGCTCACCAGACCGAGATTCGTCGATGGTCACCTCACCACCATCCATCCACCAATGGTTTATTTGCGTGTGTCAACCCTAGGCGGAGAGGGGCAAGGCACTCATGGAGAAGGCGGCGGGGCAAGGGCACGCGCACGCGATGCTGTGGTTAGGATTACTGCACTACTCGAGGAACGAGTACGAGCAAGCCGTGGAGTGGACCACCAAGGGCGCCGAGGCGGGGGTGCCAAAAGCGCTGTACAACCTCGGGTGCTATCTCGACAAGGGGGAGGGTGTAGCGGCGCCGGACTACCTGGCGGCGGCGGACTGGTACAGGCGCGCGGCAGACGCCGGAATCGCGGAGGCGGCCTATAACCTCCACTCAATGTACGCTGTCGGCCGCGGCGGGGCCTGGCAGAATAGTGCTTGCCACATTTTGGACCCTCGTTTCTTGAGGTTGAATGGTGTCATGTAATATGGCAAGCGTGATCTGCCAAGCCCTGCGGTGCGGCGTCACGCGCAGCAAGCGGCGGACGATGCAATGGTGGCGCAAGGCCGCCGAGAACGGCCACACCGGTGCGTGCTTGCAGCTCGCAGCGTGCACGTACTTAGACCTTCCCTACGCCCGCGAGGTTGGTCATGTGGAGGCGGCCGCCGGGGTCGCCGCGCCGGTTGGGGTCATGCAGGGGCACGACGTCCCCCGGGACGTCTTGACCAGCGTGGTACATTGGTTGCGGAACGGGGGAGACAGAGCAGTCGAGACGCTCGACGAGTTTCGCAGAGGAGCGCTGGAGGGGGATACTCATTGCCACAACGAAGGGTGTGAGGTTGTGGGCCATCTGAGGGGCTTCAAAGTTTGCCCGCAGTGCAAGACAGCTCGGTACTGCGGCGACGCGTGCCAGAAAGAGGACTGGAATGCGGGTGGGCACAAGGCGACGTGTGGCACATCGGAATATATGAACATACCAGTGTAACGCCGCTCCCGCCCACCAGACTAGTGAAGAACCAACGGGGACCCCATAGGCTAGCCAGGGAAAGTGTGGCAAATAGAAACCATTGGTTTATCAGGAAGCGTTGCGGAAGTGTTGGCGTGTTTGCCTCGACCAATCATGTGGCTGGGTTCCAAGCGGCCTTCGAACCCATAGTTTTTGGCTATTGAGCGGACGGGTGATAGCTGATCGCCCTGGTCTGTTTTTGAATACACACACATAGATACTCACACACAGTCCTGAACGTCCCCTCGAGGACGGTTGGTGGCACCGAAGATCCCGAGCATCCACCCACCGCCCGCCATCCACAATCAGAGAGAGACGCTTCCGCGTGTATGAGGAGGCACCAGGCTTTCGCCCTGGCCCCCGCCCGTGCCATCTACAACCATGATAACAGCTGTCATGAACAAGAGTTGGCGGAGCAGTCCAGAGGAGTGCCCCTTCACGAGCACATCAGGCTGCCCAGCGCATCCTCCAGCTCGCCGCTCTCCGCCTGGATGAACTCGGCCACCGCCTGCGGGTCCACGCCGGCGGCGTCCACCACGTTCTTCACCACCTGCCGCAGCCGCTCCTTGTGCTCGTTCACTTGGAGTCCGCAATCATCAGGGCCCCTGAATTAACTTTGTTTTCCCTTCAGCTCAACACGGGGGCCAGGACAAAAGCCTGGTCCCTCCTTATGCACGCGGAAGCGTCTTCATCTCTCCCTTCACACAGCTCAACGTCAGCCATTTCGTACCTGACACCATTTCTGATGTCACCTGAAACCATTCAAAGATGCTTGTGGTGAAGCGGGAGACAGGGAACCCATGAAAGACCCTGCCGGGAGCGTTTAGGCGCAGGCGGTGTCGGCGGTGTCGAGGGGCTCGAGGTAGTCGGCCAATGCGGCGGCCGGGAGGTAGAGCAGCCCGCCGGTGCCGGCGGGGTACAGGCCCGCCCCACCGGCGGGGACGGCGACGCGAGGCGCGGCGCCGGTGCGCTGACCCGCAGCGGCGTCGGCGGCGGCGGTGGCTGCAACGATGCCGGCGGCTACGGCGGAGATGGCAGAGGTGCAAGCGTCGAACGCAGCGGCGGCGAATGTGGCGGCAATCAAGGCGGCGCCGGCAGGAGCTAGAATGAAGAAGCATGCTGCAACGGCGCCGGAGACGGCGGCAGTGGCGATGACAGCGGCGGCGGCTGTGGCGAAGGCGACGACGGCGGCAACAGGGGGGATCAGAAAGAGGTATGCTGTGGCGAGGGCGACAGCGGCGACTTCAGCGGCGACGGCAGTAACGGAGGCGGTGGCGGCGACGGCGGCGGCGACAGGGGCGAGCAGAAAGAGGTTGGCGGTGGCGAGGGCAGCGGCGGCAGCGGCGGCCACGAGACGGGTCACGCGTGCGCCCTTGGCCAGGTGGGCGGCGCGCACGGCGGCGGTGGCGGCGGCGGCGGCGGCGGCGGTTGCGGTGGCGGCGGCGGCGGCGGCGGAGGCAGCGGCAGACTCTGCTTCATTGGGTCCCGCCACGACAATGTCACACATAATGACGATGGTGTCATCGACAATGTATCCTTTGGTGAGGTCGCTGAGGTCCGCGAGTGTGATGAACTTGGCGAAACCCCACTTCGTCGCAGCCGCGTTGAACGTGTGCAGTGCTCTCTTGCCCGTACCAGTAATGCTCTGCAGCCTCTGCTTCTTTTCCGACCCGCTGTTGAGCGTGAAGCTGATGAGGTCGACGCGGCGGCTCCACCCGAAGCCGCCGGGGGGCTGCGACGGGGTGTCGGCGGCCTCGAGGTACACGGACATGCACTCGCCCTGGCCGTTGCCGTTACCCTTGGGGGAGATAAGCAAGTTCCTGCCGTGGGGTGTGGTGGGCCCGGGGGAGGGAAGGCTCAGAGTCGGCAGAGGCTTTTCACTTACGGTACGGGGGCCAGGGTCAAAGCTGGGTGCCTTCTTAGGAGAGGAGATGCGAGAGGAGAGAGACGCTTCCGCGTGTATAAGGAGACGCCAGGCTTTCGCTCTGGCCCCCGTCCTGGCCCCTCCTTATTATACAGGCGGAATAGTCTTTCTTTGCACTTCACGGGAATCGTTCTCACTCACTAGTTGTGCCCGCCCACAGAGAAGCGCTCCGAGCGTCGCTCGACTCCGCGCCCTGTGGACCAGTCCTTGAGGGGCCACTCGAACGACCCGTAGCTCATGTTGTCCCTGGTCCGTTCAAAGGTGGCGGCGCAGGCTGCCGGGATCACAGTCACCCTTTGCGTTCAACAGCCACGAGCAAGCAACGACGCTAGAGCTGATCGACCCCCACCTGAGCAAACAACCTCTCAACTCTTCTTATTGTGAACGGAGGCACCCGGTGGGCGGGCCCGGTGGTGGCGCGTGGCGGGGTGGATTGTATGGTGGAGACGTTTGAGCGCCGCCGAAGGCCTCTCCTGAGTGTGCGCGTACGAGCTTGGTCCGCGGCGCGTGTTTACTGGTGTGTGCGCGTCGGAGTGCAGCCTTCGTGGTGGAGAGTCTTCACCAATACGACATCGACAGCGGAGATCCTGAAGCTGTCTCGGACGAGCCGATGGACAACGACGTCACCGCGCCCTTGTGGCCACAGATTTGCTACACTCAGCCTTCCCTGTGCGCGCGCCGGGCGCGCTGCGTGGACACCAGGAACCACTTGCTTCCGGCGCACCCCGGCACACAGAAGACCTCATGTTGCCGTCGTCGTCGTCGTCGCCCCCGGCGCCCTGCGGCGGGCCCGAACCCTCTCTTTCGCTCGCCGGACTTTCTCTCTCTTCTCATATCTCCGGGGGAGGCAGGGACCGGGGCGAGGGCGAAGCTTCTGGAGCCTCGGAGCCACCGTTGCCGGCGGTGGGCGCCCGCGTTCGGTGCGATATGGGCCTGGCGGGCGCGGCGGAGCTGAATAGCTGCCTCGGGCGCGTGGTGAGCTACGAGGGGGCGCGGGCGACGGTGCTGATGGACGGGCCCGGCGGCCGCGTCGTGAGCGTGCGGCCGCAGAACCTTGTCGTGGTTCTCGGACTATCCGACGTGCTCCAGGTGCCCGGCCTGTTCGCGGCCGAGGTGCTGTCGCGGCTGGACCCCACGGACCTCGCCCTGCTGCGTCGGGTAGATCGCGCCTGCAGGGCGGCGGTGGAGTCCTCCTCTGACCTCCCGCGCGCGGGCGTCAGCGTGGAGGTGCCGCTCAAGGTCAGTCAGTTTGTCGCGTCCGTCGAGCTACTGGCTTGGGCGAAGGAGAACAGGTGCCCGTGGACCGCAAGGACGCTCATACTCGCCGCTGCGGAAGGCAACCTGAAGGTGGTGCAGTGGGCGCGGCAGCCTGAGTGCCCGTGGAATGCGACGACACGCGCCTACATTCGTGGCCGCTTTGGGAAGGCAACCTGAAGAACGGGTGCGGGTGGGACGTCTGGACGAGTCGCGCCGCCGCTAGGGGGCGGGCACCTTAAGGTGTTGCAGTGGGTGCGGGAGCACAGCTGCCCATGGGATGAGTCGACATGCGCCGCCGTGGGCGGGCAGCTGGAGGTGCTGCAGTGGGCGCGTGAGCAAACACGATTGCCCGTGGAACGAGATGAACGTTGCGATCTCGCCGCATGGGCACACGGAGGCGCTGCAGTGGGCGCGAGAGCACGATTGCCAGTGGGACGGAAGGAAGTGTGCATCGCCGCTCGAAACGGGCGCCTGAAGGTGTTGGAATGGGCGGTGGAGCACGGCTGCCCGTGGGATGCGAGCGTGTGCGCACAGTCGGAGGTGAATACGGGCACGTGGAGGTGGCACCGTGGGTGATGGCTCAACCCGCGGCGGAGGCAGAGGAGGATGAGGATGAGGATGAGGAATGATGAGGATGATGAGGAATGATGTGAATGGTGAGGATGACAATGATGACAACGGCGCGACAGAGCTCTCAGAGCGGTGCTCGAGCGGCTTACGAAGCAGCCACGTCCCCACGTGCAGCAAGCATCGCCACCGTGACGCGTGAGGATGGCGTTCGACGGCGATCATATGCCCATTCAAGGGGTGCGCTAAGTGCAAGCTCCCCACCCAGCCACCATCCAATCGTAGGTTGAGCTGAGCAGGGGCCGAGTGTAAAAGCCATGTACGCGGGTATACGCCCCGCCGCTCTCCCTCGGCAGCGTCCTTCTCAGCCTCGCCGCCCGCCTCGCGCCGGCCGACTGTACAATTAATATTCATACCGCAACCGCCACGGGGGCCAAGGCGACAGCATAGTGCATCCTTATACACGCAGAAGCGTAATTTTCGAAGGACATAGCACTGCACGGCGTACGAGAGGCGTCAAGGGCGCTGCCCATGTACGAGTGGTTGTCGTGGACAGAAGGTGGAGGGACAATGGTTAGCACGGCCCGGTCCCGGCGCGCGTGCGCGCGGGTCATTACACGGGGGGCAGGGCGGAATCCTGGTGCCTGCTTACATGCAAAAGCCTGTCTATTCGCGTCATCTGTTTAAACTTTCAACTCTCTCATCATTCATTGTATTCGCATCATCTGTTTCAACATTCAACGTTCAAGGGTCAACGCCCAAGCACGGCAGCGCGAGGCGGCGGCCGTGCGCGGCGATCCACGCGCGGGCGGCGGAATCCTTGGTGTTGTGGCGCAAGCTGAAATTGCAAGCACAGCTCGAAAGCGGTTTATCATACTGTAGCTTCAAGCGCTGATGTAGCTTCAAGCGCTGATACCATAGGCGCTTTCAACACGGATTTTGATGCTGGCAACTTGCACCGCCCTACCTTGGACTCCTTCACGCTCGCCGCCTCCCCGCCCACGGCCGTCAAGGTCTTCGGCGGCTTGAACGCCTGGTACCGAGGACGCCCCACTGCCCCGGGTCTGACCACTCGTGACTCATCCACTTTTCGGCGTCACGGTCAGTCTGTAAGGACGAAAACGGCTCAGGTGTAGCTGAAACTCGGACGAGTGTTACGCCCCTGCCGTTGCCTCATCCGTTGTCCCATCCTTCAAAAATCCCCCCCGAACACTGACCGTGGCCTGCGAGACGAAGGTCTGGTTGGGGCGACTCCCGGGCGAGCCGGGCGTGCTCACCAAGGCGTAGGAGCAGGAGGCGTGGTTGCTGGCGTATCCGCCGCCATACAGCGCATAGTCCAGCTCTGCTGAGGAATTGACGCACTCGGGGCACTCGAAATACCCCTTCGTTGCACCCCAATGTGCGATGTCAATGACGCGGTCGGGCGTGCAGAAGGTGCACCAGCTGTCCATGCACACGGCGCACGTCCGCCAGTTGGGCTTGCCCGCGCCCGCGCCGTCGGGGAGGTTGATCTGGATCTCAGTGTGACGCCCGTCTTTGTGAGGCCCGTCTTTGTTGTATCCGCCCTTGTGCGGGTTGGCCGCGCAGCGTTCGAAGTAAGCGGCGGCGCAGTGTCCCGTGGTGTAGCGGCGCAAGTTAAAATTGAACGCAACATTTGAAAGCGTTACATCATGTGTTAGTTACAAGCGCCGAAACCAAACGCAATTTCAACTCGGGTTTTGATGCTGTCAACCTGCACCGCCCCACCGTGGTGTCGGCGTGCTTCACAGCCGCGCACACGCCGCACGTGAAGCTCTGCGCGGTCTGCACAGAGCCCTCGGGCGTGCAATCGGTGTGCACAGCTGATACGCCGGGGACGTGCCAGTTGCGGCAGTCCCATTTGCGGAGTCGCGCCGTCGTCACCATGGCATAATGGCGCAAGTTGAAATTGAAGACAACATTTGAAAGCGGTTCATCACATTTTAGTTTCAAGCGCTGAAACTGGGCGCGCTTTCAACTCGGATTTTGATACTGTCAATCTGTACCGCCTCACCGTGGCGCAGTAGACGTCGTCGCACACGTTGCAGCGCACGCTCTGCGGCGCGTCCCCCGCAAACGCGCAGTCCTTGCTGTAGCGGCGCAAGTTGAAATTGAAAGCAAAGTTTGAAAGCGGTTCTTCACATTCTAGTTTCAAGCGCTGAAGGCAGGCGCGCTTTCAGCTCCGGCTTTGATAATGGCAACCTGCACCGCCCTACCGTGCACATCGTACTGCCGCACTCACCCTCTCTGTTCTCGGGGGACCCGCTCCACTTCATGCAGCGCACCATCCCAGGTCCGCACTCGTGGCACCAGCTGCAGCCGCAGAGTAGGGGCTAGCCACTCGTCCACTTTTCAGCTCAACCTGAGCCGCCTTTGAGTACTTCATTGACCCACTGACTCCACCCAGCGCATCCCACAAAAGCTGTGTAACGTTGTGCCAAAAAGTGGATAATTGTACTCTCGTCCACTTTTCAGCTCAACCTGAGCCGTTTCTTTGTCACTGACAAATTGACGCCACCCAGCGTATCCCACAGAAAGTGTGTAACGTTGAGCTCAAAAGTGGACAAGTGGCCAGCCCCTGCCGCAGAGGTCGCAGAACATGGCCATGGCGCCGGATTTGTTGGCGCAGTCGCGCACCCTCTTGCCGTTGGACATGAAAGAGCCCGTGTTGCACAACCACTTGTCGCAGCCCTCGCAGCAAAGATAGCCAGGCCCCCGTGCGGCAGGGGCGTGACACTCGTCCACGTTTAGGCTCAACGTTACACACTTTATGTGGATGCGATGGGTGGAGTCAGTCGGTCAGTCAGTCAGTCAGTCAGTCAGTAGAAGAAATGGCTCAGGCTAAGCTGAAAAGCCGACGGGTGGACAGCCCTGCCGTGTCGTTCCGTTCTCGTCGTCGCTGTCTTCTTCGTCAATGTCCTTCACGCGACTGGCGCAGTTCTCACACGCCCACTTCCCGCAGTCGTCGCACTTCACAGCCAGTGGGTCGCCCTCGTCATCTACCGTGTTTAGGGGATCGTCATTGAGTGCGCACTCGCCGAGAAGCAGGGACGGGGCACTTGCGACTCGTTCACTTGTCGGCTCAACGGTATACACGTGTTTGTGGGATACGCTGGGTGGAGTCAGTGACTAGGGACGACACATACACAAACACAAAGGTAGGTCTAGCTGAAACGTGGACGAGTGTAAGCGCCTGCCTTGAAGACACAGGTACGCATCGCAATACGGCTGGTGGCAGATCTTCATGCCGGAGCCATCCGTCGCGTGCTCCGGGCACACGGCGCTGAAACACGCGCAGCACGTCAGCATGCTGTCTTTCGTCACCACGTTGTTGCATCGCGCCTGCGCGCACCCAAAGACGTCCAAGCCCTTGGTACAGGGGCGCACGATTCGTTAAAGTCGAAAAGCAAAGTTTGAAAACGGTTCGTCATATGTCTGCTTCAAGCGCAGTCAGTCGCTGAAACCAAGCGCTGTCAAGTCAACCGCTCAACCCTGGGTCAACGTGCACGTTGCACCACCCTACCTTGGCCATGATAGGAACATCCGGCTCGTGGCAAACCAGCTCCTCAACCCCGGCCAGGACGCGCCGGGTCAGGTTGTTGCACCCCTGCACACGGCCACCCTGGCCACTCGTCCACTTTTCGGCTCAACGGACAGCACTTTTCTTCAGGGATACGCTTGGTCTGTGGGTCTGTGGGATGAGTCAGTGACAAAAACGGGTCAGGCTGAGCTGAAAAGTGGAAGAGTGGCTACGCCCCTGCCCCAGGAGGAAGATGCTGTCAAGGCGCTGCTCCCTCGGACCAAGGGCTGGCCGCTCGTCCACTTTTCAGCTCAACCTGAGCCGTTTTTTGTCACTGATTCAATGACTTCATAGACTGAACGTATCCCACAGAAAGTGTTTAACGTTGAGCCGAAAAGCGGACGAGTGGGCAGCTCCTACCTCGGACGCTCGTGGACGCCTGCGAGGCGCAGAGCCCGGCTGAAGGGTCAGTGAGAACGCCGCACCGGTACACTATGAGAAAACAGTCAGGGCGACGACGACTCACTCGAACACACGTGACGGGGCAGGCGGGTCATTGAGAACAAGCACTCGTTCAGAGATCAGAGCATGCTTGGACTTACAAGGTTACAGCGTTGCGTTGCAGGTACCTTCAAGGGTGAATGCTCATACAGACGCACGGATCGGGTTCGTCGGCAGCTCGGAACACAGTGTCGGCCGAGTGCTTGTTCTCAATAAATCCCCCGCTGTTCTCAATAACCCCCCTGCCCGAACGACGTGATCCCCCCTCACGCCGGGGCACCGACGCAGGTCCTGGCAGCAGGGTCGTTGAAAACGCCGAGTGGCGTCGGTTTGTCAATGACACTACAAACGGCTCAGGTTGATATGAAAAGTGGACGAGTGGACAGCCCCCCCTGCCAAAGTCTGGAGCTGCCAGTAGGGCAGGGAAACTGCCACAGCCCCCTCTGCAGGGGCTGGCCACTCGTCAACTTTGCAGCTCAACCTCAGCCGCTTTTATCATAACTCGGACAGACTGACACCACCCAGCGTATCCCACAGAAAGTGGTATAAACGTTGAGCCACAAAAGTGGACGAGTGTACGCCCATGCCCCTGGTCCTCGCGGCGCGCGTTGACCGCCTTGACGTAGTCCACCAGAGCCTTGCCGCTCAACAGGGGCGTGCCACTCGTCCCCTTTTCAGCTCAACTTGGACCGCTGTTGGGTACTTCACTGACTCGCTGTCTCACTGTCTCACTGTCTCACAGTCTCACTGACTCACTTGATCACAGCCTCACTGACTCACTGACTCCACCCAGCGTATCCCACAGAAAGTTGTGTG
>Ga0307489_10003194_pt1 | contig 10908 bp, 5 predicted proteins | sample SB12metaG_FD_202247 | JGI IMG/M metagenome (GOLD analysis project Ga0307489, IMG submission 202247) | Sea-ice brine microbial communities from Beaufort Sea near Barrow, Alaska, United States - SB 1.2 | ecosystem: Environmental > Aquatic > Marine > Coastal | place: USA: Alaska | collected 2017-05-06
TCACAATCCAACAATACGGTGGATACTTCACAAAGAGAACTCACCCCACTAAAGGCGGCATATAGCAAGGTTATTAAGTGGTCGAAGGTCATAAATCGTTTGTAATAACGATTTATGATGTGCTTCCTTACGGTCGGAGAGATTATTGAGGTGGGGTGCCGTTTTAGCAGTTCTTTAATCAGGGTTTTTTAGTTGGTGAGAAAAACTAAATTACCACAAAGCGGAATTTACTTCTGGGAAATCCCGCTTTTAAAAAGTTTTACCGGACTCTAATGATTCTTAATGGAAAATAAATCCGAAGCAGTGATCCGTGTTTTTATTCAGTCGAAAAAATATAAGCTCATTAAAAAAGCTGAAGCCTATTTGCAAAACCTCTATTTTAGCCTAGAGTATTAGAAAGTGTTGGCTTTAGACCATTCCAGCCAAACTAGGGAGAATATTTTTTTTGCGAAGACTCCTCTTGAACGTCGTTTGAAAAAGAGAATTAAATGAAAAATCTACTTCTTACAATCCTTATACTTTTTTCAGGAATTTCCTTGAAGGCCGAAACCAAGCTTGATTCTATTTTTACGGTCTGGCAGGATGAAACACAAGCTGACACAAGCAGACTGCAAGCTATCCACAAATTTATCCTCCAAGGCTATATATACAACCAACCTGATTCAGCTTATTATTTTGCCCAAAAACAGTTGGACTTTGCCGAAAGGAAAGGACTAAGTAAATACATAGCCTTAGCATTAACAACTCAGGGACTTTCACTTCGAATTAGAGGTGACTATCCCAACTCTCTTGTTTATCATAAAAAAAGCATGCTATTTTATGAGGAAATAGGGGATAAAACCGGTATCGCTGGTGCTTTGGTTAATATTGGGAATCTCTATGCTATTCAAAGCAATTTTGATAAAGCCTTGGAATATTTTGAGCAAGGCGCTTCTATTTGCGAAGAAATTGGTGAAACCTATTTTTTGGCCAACGCCACGCTTAACATTGGCTCAATTTACCAAATGCAAGGCGAATACACTAGATCCCTTAAATATTTCCTGAAAAGCTTAAAAATCTACCAAGAGAACCAGTACAAAACCGAGATCGCTGACGCACAATATAATATAGGTGGGGTCTACGAAGAAGATGGTGATTTTCCTAAAGCGCTAGACTTTTACCTACAAAGTTTAGAAAGCTATGAGGAATTAGAAGATAAGTATGGAATTACATTTTCTCTAGTTTCAATTGGTAACGTTTATTTCAAGCAGGGCTTGACGGATGATGCAATTAGTCAATGTGAAAAATCACTCAATTTCGCAAAGGAAATAAATTCAATTGATCGCCAAGAAGCAGCATGTATATGTCTTTACGATGTCTACAAGGCGATTGGGAATGACAAGAGTGCTCTGAAGTATCATGAACAAATGTTAATATTATCAGATAGCTTACAAGCGGAAGAAACCAATTTGAAACTGCAAAAAATGGATTTTCAGAAGCGAATGTTAGCCGATAGCATGGCTACTGTTGAAAGAGAACGCTTGGTGCAAGAAGAGCATCAAGAGGAAGTAAAACAAAAGAACCAAATTCGCAATATGCTAGTCGGAGGTGGGGTCTTGATTCTGATCATTGCCAGTGGAATCTATAGCCGTCTGAGATATACTAATAGGGCCAAAAAAATTATCGAGAAAGAGAAAGAACGATCCGAAAACCTCTTACTTAACATACTACCCGCCAATATAGCCGCTGAATTAAAAGAAAAGGGCCGAGCCGAAGCACGAGAGTTTGAAATGGTTAGCACCCTCTTTTCAGACTTTAAAGGTTTTACCGCAGCAAGTGAAAAATTGAGCGCTCAAGAGTTGGTTGCGGAAATCAATACTTGTTTCGAAGCTTTTGATAATATAATGGGCAAATACAATATTGAGAAAATAAAAACCATTGGCGATGCTTATATGGCGGCCGGCGGTCTTCCTGTCCCATCAGACGGTTCTGCTAAAAACACTGTGCTTGCTGCGCTAGAAATGCAAGCTTTTATTTCTGCTAGAAAAATTAAAATGGATACCCTAGGCAAACCTGCTTTTGAAATGCGTGTCGGCATTCATACCGGACCCGTAGTTGCGGGCATTGTGGGCGTTAAAAAATTCCAGTATGACATTTGGGGTGACACCGTTAACACTGCCAGCCGCATGGAGTCTTCTGGAGGCGTTGGTAAAGTAAATATAAGCCAAGCTACTTATGAACTTCTCAAGAATGATCTAAAGTTTATCTTTGAATCTCGCGGCAAAATTGAAGCAAAAGGAAAAGGCGAAATGGAGATGTGGTTTGTTTCAATGAATAGCCAATAGCGAAAATGACTAACAATACATATCATACTTATGGTCAAATGAAAAAGGCAAAGAAAGCCTCTTTCTCATTTCTCCTTACTTGGTTTACAATTCATTGTTCGCTATTCACAGTCCATGCACAAGAGGTTAAGACCGATTCCCTTTGGAATATATGGATTGACGAAACGCAAGCAGACACCACACGATTAAAAGCCATACACACAATTGGCCTTAATGGCAACAGCACTCTTCAGCCTGACTCTGCCTTCTACTATTCCCAAATGGAGTATAACTTTGCTAAAGCAAAGGCCCTTAAAAAACAAATGGCGGATGCCTTAAGTACCCAAGGAAGTTCATTTTATCATAAAAACGACTTTATCCAAGCCAGGCAATACCATAATAGAAGCTTAGAGCTAAGTGAAGAAATCGCAGATAAAAAAGGAATTGCCCTTTCCCAAATCAATATTGGATACACCTTTAGAAAAAAAGGAGACTATACAAAAGCCATCGAGCACTATCAAAAAGGTCTAAAGATTCGAGAAGAAAGTGGTGATAAAAATGAAATTGCTAAGGCGGTAAGCAGCATTGGACTTATGTACGATTTACAAGGAGACTACCCGAAAGCGCTAGACTATTACCAACGTAGTTTAAAAATTTTAGAGGACCTTGGAGATAAACTCGGCATTGCTAGGGCCATAAGCAGTATTGGACTTATGTACGATTTTCAAGGTGACTACCCGAAAGCGCTAGATTATTACCAACGCAGTTTGAAGATTTGTGAGGAAATGGGATATGAATGGGGCATATCTATGAACCTAAATAACATTGGTCTTATCTACGATAATCAAAAGGACTACTCCAAAGCGCTAGATTACTATCAGCGCAGTTTGAAGATCTCAGAGGAAGATGGAGACAAAGACGATCGTGCCATTGCACTTAGCAATATTGGAGAGATTTATAGTAATCAAGAAAATTATGAGCAAGCCTTCTCCTATTTTGAACGTAGCTTAAAAATAAGCGAAGAAATAGGAGATCGATTGAAAATGACGCATCCCTTAAGGGGTATTGGAAATGCCTATAGAAAACAAGGTCAATACAAGAAAGCTATTAGTCAATGTTTAAGGTCCCTTAAAATAAGTGAGGAAATGGGAGCTACTTTCGAACAGAAAGGTGCTTGTGAATGCTTGTATGAGTCCTATAAAGCTCTCGGCTTGGGCAGCAAAGCTCTAGATTACTATGAGCAAATGATCGTACTTAAGGATAGCCTTTTTAATGAAGAGAATACCAAGAAACTTACTCGCATTGAACTTCAATATGAGTATGACAAAAAGGAAGCGGCCTCCAAATTAGAGCAAGAAAAAAAGGATGTTCTTGCTACAGAAGAATTAAGAAGAAATAAACTTATCAGAAATGTCTTTATGGGCGGCTTTGCGGTGGTTTTATTATTTGCAGTTGCATTTCTTAGCCAACGAAACAAAATTAAAAAAAGCAAAAAGCAAAGTGATGACCTTTTACTAAACATTTTGCCTGCCGAAGTAGCTGAAGAACTAAAAGCCAAAGGCCAAACCGAGGCCAAGCATTATAATCAAGCATCTATTTTATTTACAGATTTCAAAGGCTTTACAAATGCGGCGGAAACCTTAAGTCCTAAAGAGTTGGTAGATGAGATTAACATCTGCTTCATCGCTTTTGACCATATCTGCGAAAAGTATAACATCGAAAAAATAAAAACCATTGGAGACGCATACATGGCAGCAAGTGGGCTATTCGATCAAGGTACCAAAACGCAAATTTCTCAGGCTAACTTGATTAAAGGTGCTCTAGAAATGCAAGCTTTTATGATTACTAGAAGTAAAGAATTAGAATTTAAAGACATAACAGGATTTCAAATGCGGGCTGGTATACATACTGGGCCAGTAGTAGCAGGAATTGTGGGAATTAAAAAATTCCAATATGACATTTGGGGAGATTCAGTAAATACGGCCAGCCGAATGGAAAGTCATGGTGAAGTGGGACGGGTTAATATTAGCGAAGCTACCTATCGCTTGCTTAAAGACGAGTCAGATTTCACTTTTGAAAGCCGCGGTAAGATTGAAGCCAAGGGAAAAGGGAAAATGGAAATGTACTTTGTGAACTTCAAAACTGACAAATTTTAGAGCAACTTAGAGTCGTATCAAAGGCTTGGCCCAAATAATAACGATATGCAACTTTCAGCAGCTAATACCTGCGGTGCTCTTATGCTGTGTTTCGATTTCCATCACAAAGTTATTTTACACAAAAATATATGGCTTTGTTTTAGTTTAAAACTTGTTAGTATTAGTAGATAATTTTCCTATTAAATCTCAAAAACGTAAATTTCAGTCCTTCATTATATATTGATACAGCTCTATTAAGCGGTTCAACTGCAGTAAGTGGTGGCAAAGGAATGAATGACTCAAAGACCTTTAATTTAACTATAGCTAAGTTACTGCTTATTCTATCTTGCATTCCTTTTGAGAAGCAATTAGTGAGTGACTCCTTTCAAAGTCATTCACTGATTAAAAACCAATAATTGTTATTTACTGAAATTGTTAATTTAGAGAAATCATAGACCGACCTTCGTTTTGAGTCGATTTAATAGAAAATCACATAATTTTTTCTTAATGACTGCCAAAGGCAAGGATTAAATCCCCGATAGTAATGAAAATAAAATTTTACGGTACTAGAGGCGCCATTCCCGTTTCTGATAAAGATTTTCTAGAATTTGGAGGCAATACTACCTCGATAAAAATAACCCGAGATAATGGTCATATTGCTATTGTGGATTCAGGCACAGGTATTCGTAATTTAGGTAACGATCTACTTAAGGATGGCTTTCTTCAAGATGAATTAATTATCGTCTTTACTCATTTTCATTGGGATCATATTCAAGGTTTTCCTTTTTTCGCACCTGCCTATAATCCTAATGGGATCATTAATATACTTGCTATGGGAAAAGACAGAGAAATTATAAACCTTGAGGATATTTTCAGAGGACAAATGAAAACTGAATATTTTCCAGTCCCATTGGAAGATATGGGTGCCAAATTCAATTTTCTGCAAATTGAAAAGAATGAATTGAAAAGCAATGGTGCCTTAATCAAAGTGATTAAACAAAACCATCCCGGTGATTCCTATGGTTATCGTTTGGAGGAAAATGGTAAAGTTTTAGTGGTTTGTACGGATCTAGAACATGGGAATTCGGTTCAAGCAGATATCGTAGAGTTTTGCAAGGACGCAGATTTATTAGTGCATGATGCCCAATATACAAGCGAAGAGCTTCAAAATCACCGTGGTTGGGGACACAGCAGCTATGAGCAAGCAATAGAAGTAGCGGAAAGAGCTAATGTTAAGAAACTCGTTATAACCCATCATGACCCAGACCATAACGATGTATTTTTAACAAATATTGAAAAAGAATGCCAAAAAAGATATCCCAAATGTGTTCTGGCAAGAGAAGGAATGGAATTTACAATATAATTTTGAGTCGTAATCAGAATGAAAATCTGCTGATACTCACGTCTGATATGTAAATTGCATTTAAAGGAATCTACGTCTGACTCTTAAAGCAATTACATAAAGTTACCTTAAACCCAAGGCTGATACGGCATTGAATACTTTGTATTATCATCGCTCTTTTAGCATTGTCAATGTCCTGATTGACAGATGGTGTAAAATCGTTCACACTAAAAATAATTCATAGCACAAGGAAATCGTCTTAGGTCCTGACTTAATCTATTCGTGATTATTTAATCGTGTCGAAACTTTTCTCTGCAGTTAAAGGCGCTCGCAGAGAACTCCCTCAAGCCCCCTTCTCACTCACCATCATAAACATTCAACTCAGTTCCCAGCAAACATTTTTCACAAATCAAAAGCCCTATTCCGTCGATTATAAGCCGTTTAATAATTTGGCTACTTTCCTTCTATTAATATGAACTAAATAAAGCCATATTACTATGAACAATATCGACAAAACAGGGCTTTTAAGCGCTATTTATTTTAGTTAAAGCCTTAATATTTACCTGAAAAAAGTCGGGTGATTATTAAGTTTTCCAGTACCCTAACTATTATTAACTTTCAAATGAAATAATTAGCTTGTCAGATGTTGGTCTAGCTTGGCAGGCTAAAATCATTCCGCGTTTCTTTTGTCCTTTCGACAAAGCGTCATCAATATCCATCTCTGCTGTCCCTTCTACTACCCGACAAATACATGTACCACAGAAACCTTCTTCACAAGAGAAAGGTGCGTCCACTCCCACTTCTGCAGCGGATTCAGTTAGATAACAACCTTCCATATTAGGAACGATGTGTTCTTCACCAAAAATATTCATGGTTATCGTTTTCGCTGCTATCACTTGCGTAGCTTTTGCTACCGCTTCAACTTTTGGCGCCTCTTGGCTTTTAACTTTCTTCTTTGGTGATGCAAATTTTTCAACATGAACACGATCATCATCAACGCCCATATCCAACAAGCCCTCTTCTACAACATCCATAAAGCCCCAAGGACCACAAACAAAATAGAGTCCGCTCGTAATTTCGTCACAATATGATTGCACATCACGAGTATCGATACGACCTTCTGCTTTGCCTAATCGATGAATAACCTTAAAGCGCTTATTATACTGTTTTTTTAGGGCATCCAACTCGTTACGGAATATGGTTTCTTCTTTATTCCTATTCACGTAAACAAAACGCACCTTACGATCAGAAGTATTTAAAAATTCTTTAGCAATAGATAAAACCGCCGTAACCCCACTGCCCGCAGCGAATAAATACAAATCACCCTTTTTATCTGGTACTGTGAAACGTCCGTCTGGTGCGAGAGCGTTTAAACTATCACCAGCCTTGATATTATCGCATAACCAGTTACTTACCATACCACCCTTAACACGTTTAACCGTAATACGCAAATCGTCATCAATACTTGGGGCGCTAGATAATGAATAGGCTCTTTTATGTGTCTCTCCCTCAATATCTAACGATAAGGTTAAAAACTGACCAGGTCTATAGCTTAGGTATTCCTCTTTTAAATCATCTGGGACGCTTATATAGAACGACTTACTGTCGGCAGTTTCTTCTGCAACTCTTGCCACCTTTAGTTCATTGAACATCTTTTTTGTTCGCTTAACTTGGGTGGTCGAAGCCTCTACTTTAACTGCTGTTAAAGCTGAGGTTTCGACCTTGGCCGTTGATTCTATACTTGCCGTTACTGCTGTTACATCATTTTTTTTTTTTAAAGAAGCAAGGATTGATGTATCACCCATAAACTGGTCTGGATTATCTGTCCCACAATTTGGACAGCCTTTTAACACATCGTCTTGATAATAATTACACGTTGGGCACTGGTAAACTTTAAAGTAAGCACGAGGCTTATTTAATTTATTAATCACTCGATTTCCGTCACCATCGAAATTATTAAAGACGGTATTGAAATCAATACCCTTCGTTTTACCTATATCGCGACACATTTTATTAAATGGATCGATGATCGCGGCAATGTCATGAGCCATTTTTTCGGGGTCACTTTGATCGGCTTCAAACTTCTTTTCTATTTCTCTTACCTCTTTTATTAAACCTGTCCAGGTCGGATTTAAAGGATCAAATACATATGGGTCACGGCTACTATAATGGCCTTTGGCTAATACATCTATGCCTCCCCAATGAAATTTAGCATTCATGGTTTTCTCAAATGCTAAAGGGTGTGCCCAAGAGCGATATAACATATCAGTTTCTTGAACTAATACCGGGTATAACTCAGAGCCATATTTAGAGTATTCTGCAAAAGCGCTTTCTTCATAATTTTTTTCGTCTAGGGCTTTTACAGTATCAACAGCAGCCATGTAGGATGTTCCACTTCCGTAGTTAATACCGTGCGAGAATAAGGGGTTAGAGAATTGTGCGCTATCTCCAATTGCCACCCAACCCTTACCTGCTACTTGGGTCGAGTCGTGCGCTAAACCTAAGAATGCAGCATATGGGCGGCGCTTTTCTCGGTAAGGTTTTTCAACTAATTCATAATGCTCAAGTATCCAAGCAAAAGCTGGGTACCTTTCTGCATAATGCATAAATCTTTTTTGAATCGGTAAATCTTTCGCGGTATCCATATCATCACGAACGGTAATACCGATGGATGTAATAGGTTCAAATTCAGTACCATGCTTTTCTTGAAAGAACTTTCGTGGTGGTACATCAGAATCTTCCTCAGAATCATGGTCCATCACGTCATTCACCATTTTCAACATGGTTTCATCATCTGCACTTTCCCACGAATGAACCGTAATAAACCAAATCCAACCTTGAGGCGTGCATAAATGACGAGTGGCTGGTTCTTGCCATCTCGCTAAAGGCACCTGCTTCTTTTGTCTAAAATATGCAAAGTAGCAGTTGGTCTGAAATGTGTCGTGAATCGCAGGGTCTTTTCTATAAGTACCTAAGTGACGTGGAAGGACTGCCGCTGGGCCAGTAGCATCACATACAAAACGGGATTTAATGGTAAACGATTCGCCATTTTCATCAATACATGCCAATTGTTTAACTTTCCCATCTAATTGACAATCGTCAATTTCAACATGTGTATTAACCTTAAAATCAATACCTTGCTCCTTAGTTAAACGCTGTAATGCCATTTCAAAGACACGTCGTTCAATTTGAAAAGTTTCTTCCAAATCGGTAATATCACATTCGCTTTCTGGCTCTTTGCTTTCTGTTCCCATCCACCAAAAACGGATACCTCCTTTGTTTCCAAATAAGCGACGCATTTGAGGCATGGTGAATCCCATCGCTAGAAAGCACCTTACCGTGGTTGAAAGTGTGGATTCACCGACTTTATAACCGGGGACTTGTCTTCTTTCTAAGATAACGACTTTGCTTTCAGGTCGCATACGTTTAACCCATTGGGCATAAATCATACCCATTGGTCCGCCACCTAATACCGCTACGTCGTAATCTACCTCTGAATCATCACTTAAGGGTGCTGAAATTATTTCTGTTGGTAAATTAACAAGTTGATCTTGTATCAGCGTACTTACCTTTCTAAAGTTTTTCGCTAATTGAGCGCCTAATGCTTGCTGCAAAGACAAAGCCAATGGCGCATTATTTTTTGTTAAGTTCAAATAGTCATTACGACCTAGTCTGCCAACCCTTACCGATCCTGCTGCTTTTGCCGTTGCCCATTTTGGGCCATTATCAACTAATGAAATTAAACCGAATACTTCTCCGACTTCATGGGTATCGATAATGCGATCTTTACCACTGGCAGAAGTGATTAATTGAACTGAACCACTAATGACAAAATAAATGCAATCATCTATTTCGCCTTCTTCCATAAAGACATGACCACTGGGTGCCTCCACAATATCTAATGCTTCCGCTAATGTTGTCACTTGAGAAAGAGCAACATTAGAGATATGCGGTATTTTTGATAATGCCGCGATGTCTCTCATTAGATCCGCTTTTTGCAGCTCAGTATCAAAGGATTTAGACTCCTTTAAACCCACTGCATCACTTGTTGCATAAATACGGTTTAAATCGATTGTAGAACTGCGTATACGCTTGGTTACTTCACGTGAGAGTTGCCGGATGAATTTAGCGGCAACACTTGGATGTTCAGACCAAAGTGTTTCCAAATCAGAGCGCATTAAAACTAATGCTGTACAACCTACATCGCATCGTACCGTAGCCGATGCTGGGCCAGGGTCCATCAATGTGATCTCACCAAACATTTCGCCCGATTTGATCTTGCCTACTTCTTTTTCGCCTGTTTCGCTACTAACGTACACATTAAGTGAACCGCTCCAAATTAAATATAATGCTTCTGTTTCTGTTCCTTGTGCAATCGGCGTTTCACCGGCACTAATATCTTCAAATTCGAGTGCATTTAATAACGCATCTAATTCGTTCGCTTTTAGGCCAAGCGATAAATTGGGGAATAAGGCCGTAAATCTGTTTGGTGTAATGTCATGCATAGTATCCTCTTGGTTGAATTTATGTTTGGTTAATGTTTTTTAAAAATAACTTCTTTTTAAATTCGTCAATTTCCTGTTATAATAATTCCTTGTCAATTGCTAAATCTAATTGATTAGCAATTTCTAAAGCGGTGATTGTTCTTTCCGTGTTGTCTAGTTTCAAGCACTCCTGCATTATACCCATTAAAAGTGGTTTCGATTTATCAAATATAATAATTGGAATTTGTGTGGCAATATGGTGAACGGCATCCATTAAATTGACTCTTGGAACATTGGGATAAATCGATTGCTCGCTCAATAATAAATGCAGGGTTGCACCTACACTAAAAACATCACTTGCCGGCGTAGCTTTTAAGCCTTTAGCGACTTCTGGTGCCATAAACCCAATGGAACCAGTAGGTATAGAGTCTCCCTCAGGTTGATGTTTGTCGGCAATGCCTAAGTCATTCAACTTTCCACCCTGTTCATGTACTAATATTTTCGCGGGTTTAATATCACGATGAATGATCCCCTTAGAATGCAATTGAGCCAAGCCTCTTACACCATGGGAAAGAGCCGCAACTTTTTCGTGCATGGATAGTTCTCTAGAAGGCGTAGCTAAGGTTCCAATGCTTGCATATTCC
>Ga0307489_10003196_pt1 | contig 10905 bp, 17 predicted proteins | sample SB12metaG_FD_202247 | JGI IMG/M metagenome (GOLD analysis project Ga0307489, IMG submission 202247) | Sea-ice brine microbial communities from Beaufort Sea near Barrow, Alaska, United States - SB 1.2 | ecosystem: Environmental > Aquatic > Marine > Coastal | place: USA: Alaska | collected...
GCTTGTATCGCGGCTTGGCGCATTTTTCAAAGGCGAAGAACCATCCCGGCAAAGAGTCCGGCTTGTTGTTCCAATACGGCATGTGCACCTTGCGTACTCCCTCGTCTATGGGCGTCAGTCGTGTGTAAAGCTGTGGAAGGCGCAAAAAGTAAGACGGACACGATGTATAGTACGGGACAAAAAAGAATAATATCTGTTCGCAATATTAAAGCCTGCCACCCCCCAAGGAGGGGCGGAAGGGCCAAATGCGCTGAAGCGCCGTAGCACGCGGCACCCGCTCGGCCAATAGTCGTTCCCTCGTCTAGCGGACAGAGGCGCTAGACTTTAAGCGGAAAGGCGTCCGGCGTCTTGAATTATCCAACCGAAGTTTCGCTGGCGGAGACAGAAAGCTGGTAGATTTGTTTGTCCCCCGCCAGACGAGAGACGACGAAGCTGTGGAATGGGACGTGGAGTGCAGGTGACACGTGCCGGGGGTTATGCTCTCACCGTGCGTGTCCTCGTGCCGCCCGCCAGCTCCCGTGCGTTAGAACTCGTTTCTGCGCCGCGGAAACTCCGGGCGTCACGCTCGAAACGGCCATGAAGTCCAGGAGATCAGGAGAAGCGTGAAGGGGGGGTTTTCATTTCAGAAGCGTTATATACACCGGCCGACCAAGTCGTGTCCGACCAAACGTTTCTTCACCACCCAAGGGTGAGCCAAACGTCAAAGCCTCACTCACGGCATCACGGGCGCCCATCCCGCTCGGCGCCAACGACAGAGACGTTCCTCGGCGGACTCATCGACGAAAACTCCCGACGTGTGCGTGTGTTCCACTGCGTATCGGCACGCCCGTCGCCCTCTAAAGCCAAGGCTGGTGAAGGTTGCTCAATATCCTGTCAAACGTTGGGGCCATATGCCATCTCGCCAGGAGCGGCACAAACGTGGTCATGTCCCCGTCAGCCTTTCGTCGGCTCCGTCCCCGCGCTTCCTACCCTATTGCGGTATCCTAAATTCACAACACCACGAGCCTCATATCTTTATTCGTTCAATTTCTGAACCTACGACTCACCTACTGTCTTCAAATGCTAAGCTAGGGAGGTTGACGTCTACGCGTCTCAGGTAGGTTCTAAGGGGAATCTCATCATAGTGACCCCACCCTTTACATATTACATACTAATACATCTGCCTTACGCTAGCTGGAGCTCTAGCCGTTGTCGAAGGAGTCACGACGTCAAGACTCGTTGACTTCACACAAGTGCAGGGCATGGTTGGGAAAAGAGTCACCACTGGTTGACTTCACACAAGTATAGGGCGTGGCTGAAGATGCGGCGGTGATCGCGGAACGAAAGGTGCACGAAGTGCCCGCACGGCTGCGCCTCTGCATCGGTGCCGCGCTCGCGCTTGTGGACCGAGCCCCACATATCGTGCGCCTTGGGTGCCGCGTTCCTCTTCCTGTTGTGGTATCCTAAATTGACAGTACTGCTAGCCTCCTAGTTATATTCGTCTAATTCCTCAACGTAACAGACTCACATACCTGGTACTAACCAGATTTGCGCTAGCGCTAGAGCTCTGAGCCGTTGGGGGTAAGAGTCACAAGCTCACCACTGGTTGACTTCACACAAGTACAAGGCATGGCTGAATATACGGCGGTGGTCGCGAAAGGAAAAGTGCACGAAATGGCGGCACGGCTGCACCTCAGCGTCGTCCTCGGCGTCCGAGCCCCACATCTCGTGCGTCTTGGGCGGATGCGCCTTCCTCCGCTCCCGGTACACCACGCATGCGCACAGCGCTGGCAGCTGGCAGTGCCCATTCTATACTCACATACTATTTTCAAATGCTAAGCTAGGGAGGTTGACGTCTACGCGTCTTACTAGGTCCTAGGTGACTTCCCCTCATAGTAACCACACACTTCACATACTAAACAAGCTGCCATTGCGCCAAAGCTCTAGCCGTTGGGGAAAGGGTCACCATTGGTTGACTTCACACAAGTAAAGGGCATGACTGAAGATGCGGCGGTGGTCGCGGAACGAAAAATGCACGAAGTGCCGGCACGGCTGCTCTGTGTCCTCCTCCGCGTCCGAGCCCCACATCTCGTGCGTCTTGGGTGGTGGTGCCTTCCTGCGCTCCCGGTACACCACGCACGCGCACAATGCCGGCAGCTGGCAATGCCCGGTTTCTAGGGCCTGGGGGACATCGCTCGCCGCGTCATTAGATGTCATTTGAGTTAAGAGACGAAAGATACGAGGGTTCGAAGTGCGTTGGATGACGAGACTAGCAACATCCGCCAGGCCCTACCTGTTTCGTCGTAGTCAACCTTTACGAGGCCGAGGGAGAGGTGCCCGGATACCCCGGAACTGCCGCCGCCGGGGCCGGGGCTCATCTCCGGGGAGCCGAGGCACAGCCTGAGCTGCCGCAGAGGCTGCGGCGCCACCGGCACGAACTGCCTCGTCCCCTCCCCCTCACCACCCGCGCCGCCGCCGCCCTGCGCTGCCGTCACCTCGATCCGCACGCACAGCTCCGCACCTTCGACTAAGGCCTGTCGGAAACTGCTCGCCACGTCATAGGATGTGATGCAATTCAACAGACAAGGATTCAAAGTGCGTTGGATGACATGCCATGGCGAAAAGTGCTCGCCGCGTCATAGGGTGTCATTGAACTCAAGAGACGAGGGTCCAAAGTGCGCTGGATGACGAGGCGTGCAATATCCGCCAGGCTTCGGAGTGTATTGGATAACACGGCGAGCAATATCCGCCAGGCCCTACCCTCAAAGCCGCCCCCGGCCGCGCCCCAGTCGTCCAGCACCTCCCGCCGCCGCTCCACGTCGAGGCCGCCGAGGTGCCGGCTCAGCGCCAACGCGCACCGAGCCTCGAACCTGGATAGCGACAGCTGGCCGGATGCCGGGATGTAGTGGCGCAAGTTGAAATTGTAAGCAAAACTTGAAAACTGTTGATTGCTTCCTCGTTTCAAGCGCTGAAACCAGGCGCTTTCAACGCGGGTTTCAGCTAATTCCAACCTGCACCGCCCCACCGAGACGTACCCGGCACCGCCCTCGCCCCCGGTTTCGGCCCCGGCCCCGGCCCCGGCCTGAACCTGGCGCTGGGACGGATGCGTCGGCAGTAAGTCACCCACGTTGAATGAGGCGAGCGCCGCCCCCGCCGCCGGGGGCATGGAGAAGGCCGGTGGTCTCAAACAGTCCCCCTCGGACGTCAACCCGTCACGGCGTTTCCTACCCCCGCCCCCGCCCCAAGCTACGGCCTGGCAGATAATGCTCGCCACGTCATGTGATGCCGTTTAACTCAAGAAACCTGGGTCTATAATAGCCTGGCAGATCATGCGCGCAACGTCAGGTGATGCCGTTTAAATCAGGAGACGAGGGTCTATAATAGCCTGGCAGGTAATGCTCGCCACGTCATGTGATGCCGTTTAACTCAAGAGACGAGGGTATATAATATGGATGATGACATGGCGGACATTATCTATCAGGCCCTACCCCAAACAGGCGCCTGTGTTTTTTCGCCGCCACTTCCGCGCCTCCGTGCCCTCCCGCGCGAATAATCGACTGACAGGGACGGTGCCAGCGCAGCGTACACGTCGGGGCCCGATATCATCGTCTGCGTTGACTCGGAGCGCGTGAATTCCGTCTTCGTATGCCGCTCCGTCTGGACTGCTCGATGGAATACGACGTCAGCGTCGCGCATCGGGGGATCGGGCCGCGCGGCCTCCTCCTCGAACTGCCGCCTCTCCTCTACGTCCCGTTCGTCTCTCCTCCGCCTCTCCTCCCGAGCTCTCCGCTCATTCACCTCGTCCATCACCCTCTGATGCTGCTCCGCCTCCGCCAAGGGCCTGGCATGTATTGTTTGCCACGTCAGAGGATGCCACATGATTCAAGACGCGAGGGTTCAAAATGCGTTGGCTGACGTGGCGAGAAATATCGGCCGCCCGACCCGCAGCGCCGCTACCCCCTCCCGCAGCTCCAGCGTGACTCGCCGCTCCCGCTCCAGTGCCACGTCGACCTCTCCCATCGCCCCAGACGACGCCAACGCCTCCCCGTCCCTCTCCCCCGTTGCCTCGCTGCGCCGCCGCCCACAGTTGAGGATATCGTCGATTGCACGCCGCAACATCGCCGGATCCGCGCTCGTTGCCACCGCCTTCTGCTGGTCGCTCCCATCCTCTGGTGGAAATTCAACCGCACCAGGCGCTGTTGTCCAAGGCTGAATATGGGTGACAGAGCTTCGGCGGCGCAGCGAGCGAGAAGCGGTCCGGTCCAATGCCTAGGGCCTGGTGAATGTTACTCGCCGCGTCATAGGGTGCCTTCTAACTCAACAGATGAGGGTTAAAGGTACGTTTCATGTTGCGGCGATCAATATCGGCCAGGCCCTACCGGGACAGAAGGGGCGACGGCGCCTGTGCCCACGCCCGCGCGCTCTTCGGTGCTGGCGCGACGTATGCGCGTGCCCACCTCTACCTCGCCGCCCCCCAGGCTTAGGGCCTGGCGAAAAGTGCTTGCCACGTCATTCAACGCACTTCGTGATCTCGTCTCTTGAGTTAAATGGCACCCTGTGACGTGGCGAGCAATGTCCGCCACACCCTACCCAGGCTGTTGACCTGCCACGGTGACGGGAGGACGGTAGATTGCCGGACGCCGGGGGGGCTGCGTTCTGGTTGAACCACCGTAGAGGGCAGCTTGCGCACTGTCTGCACGCCTGGCTGCAGATGGTCGGCGCAAGCTGCAGACGGCCTGGTGACTGGTGGTGATGGCCGGCGAGAACCACAGCTGTCATCGAAGCGCCGTGTTGAAGCTGGCTGCTGGCTGCGGCTGCTGGCGCGCACAGACGGCCGGGTGACTGGTGGCGCCCGAGGCACTGGGACCGCCTCAGGCCGGTCTTCCTCTTCTGAGCTGTCGCCTCCGAACACCTCCTCCCAGCCGCTCGATACGCCCACGCCCGCCTCGGCGCGGACTTGGATCCCTTGAGCCTCGCCAGGGACAGCGTCAGCGGCGCCAACCCCCTCCCTCCCATCTCTGATGGCCGAAGGGACGCTGAACTGCTGCTGCTGCTGCTGCTGCTGCCGTGCCGGTGTACAACTCTGCTGCTGCTGCTGCAGTGCCCCCGCCTCCGGCCAGGGGCTTACACTCGTTCACTTTTCAGCTCAACTTGAGCCATGTCTGACAGACACAAACACCCTCAACACCCTGAACACCCCCTAACAACCCCTTAACACGGGCTACACAACCTCTACGCGCACCCTCTATCCCATATAAACCGCTCAAGTTAAGCTGAGAGGTGAACGAGTGTGAGCCCCTACCTCCGGCGCCGCCTCCGTCTGCGCCTCTGTCGCCATCTCCAGCAGGTCGTGCAACCCCGCAGACAGGGGATTACACTCGTTCACTTTCAGCTCAACTTGAGCGGTCTTTATGCCCCACGTAACCCAAGTTGACCCATGAGTGTGTCCCGAATGTGCTCAAGTTGGGCTCTTGAGTGGACGAGTGTAACCCCCTGCCCGCAGAGTACGCCCGGCCGGCTTCGTTCAGCGCCTCCCCCTCCGCGGCGCTGGCGCCGGCACCGGCACCCAGGGGCTTACACTCGTCCACTTCTCAGCTCAATTTGAGCCGATTCTGACACAAAAGTACACATGAGTCCCCCCGGTATCCTCTGACACCCCTTGAACAACCCCTAATCAACCCCTGAACGCACCCCCTATCCCTCAGAAAGCGCTTAAGTTGAGCTGAAAAGTGGACGAGTGTAAGCCCCTGCCGGCACCCTCCGGCTCCAGGGTTGCTGCCTTGCAATGTTCCTCGCGAGCGGCCGGAACAGTCGCAGTCGCGTCTTCCGCGAGCCCCCTCAGCAGAGCCTAGCGGAAGCTGCTCGCCACGTCACAGATTGTAGTTTAACTCAAGAGACGAGGGTTCAAGGTGCGTTGGATGACACGGCCTGGCGGAAGCTGCTCGCCTGTAATTCACTGATAGGGTGCCGTTTGACTACTGTAAAGAGACGGGGGTTCACAGTGGATACGTGGCGAGCACTATTCGCCAGGACCTACCCCTGAGGTCGGACCACAGCTGCGCCATCCGCTCGTCCACCGCCAACACCGCGGCGTCGTACCCGTACTCGTCGCCGGGTCCCGCCGGCGCCGCGCGCTGAGGCCGGGCAGCCGTCGTGGAGGAGACTGCCCATTCCCCTGACGGAAACATCCGCCCACCCGGAAACGAGCCGCAGCCAGCCGTCCTAGGAAGGCACGTGAGCCAGCTTGACGCCGCCGCGTTTCCCCATTGCTCGCGCTCGAACACACAGAGCTGCTATCGACGCATTTGAACACGCTTGTGTGTGCACGCGCGTGTGTCGCCTCGTCTTTGAATTCCTATCTCTGGCTCCGCTGTCCGCAGTCCCAACGATCATAACGATGTACTTAGTGCATGTTCATCGTACAGTCATACACTTCGTCGGTCCACCATTAAAGTAGGATAAATCATCGAAGCACAGAATAAGAACGATTTCGTAGTGGGCAACACTTCAGCCGTTGCCGTTGGCGCTGGCGGCCCGCGCTGTCCTGGTCACCATACACGAAGGCACACGCACGCGTCCTTCAAGGCGGCACGCACTTCGCCCGCTCCCTGACGCTTCTGAATCGCCGACACCGTGGCACCACACACGAGTGTTCAACGGCCGCTTACCACCTCCGCTTCTTCGTCTGCCAAGTTCTAGGTCGGCACCAAATGGGGCCCTTGCCAACGCGCGGCTTACTGGTTGTGCTCGTGAGCTTGCTGTTCATTGACGTGTCGCAGGGCGTCGATGGCAAGCGCGTTCACATATCCGATGACCTCTCCGACGTCGTCGACATCCCCGACCCGGACGGTGCCGACGGGGACGCGAGCTGGGAGGAGTGGGGCAAAGGCATAAAAAAGCACGCGGAAATCAAACCCCTGGATCCTGAAAACAAGGAGGACAGTGACTTCAAGCAGATGGTAGGGCGGTGCTGCTTGACAGTATCAAAACCCGTGTCGAAAGCGCCCATGGTTTCAGCGCTTGAAGCTACAATATGATTGACCGCTTCCCAACGTTGCTTTCGTGGTCAACTTGAGCCGCTACGAGATGGCGATGTGCGTCGTCACGCTGAGTGTGCCGGAGCTGAAAGCTCGCAAGTGGAACCTGGCAGGGGGTTTATTGAGAACGAGCACTCTACTGAAGTTGAATCGACCACCTGGGTCCGCGCATCTGTATGAGCATTCACCCTCGAGCAAGACTTGCTTTGATCTTGGTCGACTGCTTCTTCTCATGACCCGCCTCCCTGGATGGGTTGACGAAGGCGTGGGCGAAGCAACTCGCGCAAGGGGGAATGCAGGGGCACCACATGGTAGGACGGTTAGGTTGACCACAGGTTGACCCTGGGTTGACCGCGCTTGGTTTCAGCGCTTGAAGCTAAAATGTGATAACTTGCATCCAAACTGTGACCTCAGATTCAAATGCGCCGCTACCACATGACGCTGAAGCCGGCGGGGGAGTTCGACGTAATCTTCCGGTACGCCACGGACACCGAGATGGTGCTGGCGCTGGAGTTTGTGATGCGGCAGCCGGAGACGGAGTCTGCCTTGTTCAAGGTGAGGGTCGTTGCACCCCGGCTTGCTCATAGTGTACCAGTGTGACGGCGTACAGGAACAAGGCCAGGGAGGAGGATGCGGCGAGTGTGTACCCGGTTTGCCCAAATTGTCGATGTAACCGTACACACTCGACGCGTCCTCCTTCCTGGCCTGGCCAATCGTTCCTTTTGCCGCTCACCTGCCTGTTTGCTCATGACGTACCAGTGTACCCGTACACACTCGCCGCGTCCTCCTCCCTGCCCTGGCCACTCGGTCCCTTTGCACCTCAACCTGACAGGACAATTTCGGTGTCATTCACCAAACGGCGATGTGGCAATCCGTTCACCTCACCTTGTTTGCGTTTGGGGCTGCTTCAACCTTACTCCAAGGGGACAGCGTACGGCAAGAAGGCGTGGCGGCGCGCGCACCCTATCGAGGAGGATGAGGACTACTGGGACGACATTGGTGAGGCGCCGCCGGTGGATGTGGCGGCGGAGGTGGCGGCGGCCCAGGCGCTTCTCGCGGGCAAGGGAGGCGGTGCTAAGGTGGGAGGTGATGTAGGGGGTGCTAAGGTAAGGCGGTGCAGGTTGACAATATCCCGTGTTGAAAGCGCCTATGGTTTCAGCGCTTGAAACTATGAAGAAAAGCTACTCTCAAGTGTTGCTTTCAATTTAAACTTGCGCCGCTACACCAAGGGGGGGAAGGCCAAGGGAAAGGAGGGGGTTGCCAAGGGGGGCAAGACGAAGGGAGGGAAGGGAACGAAGGGAGGTTCCAAGGCTAAGGGTGGCAGCAGTTTCCACGTCGGCGACGGCGCCGGGGGGGGCGAGTTGTGACGGGGGATGGGGGCGAGTTGTGTTGGGGGGGGACTGCGAGTTGCGAGGGGGTTGGGGAGCTGTAAAGGGGGAGGAGCTGTGGGGAGCTGTAAAGGGGGGGGAGTTGTGAGGTGGGGGGGGGGGGGGGGGTGTTGTCAGGGGTGGGAGTGGGAGTTGTGAGGCAGCGGTAGCCAGCTCCCCAAGATTTGAGAAGTGCATTTGTGAACATCATTGTTTGGTTAGCTATTCCGTATTTATGCTTAGCTCTTTATGCTTAGATCTTTAGACCACATTATTTCTCCCGACGACGACGTCGCCCCCAGCGAGCTTCACGCCTGCACGCCTTAGACTAGTTATATTTTCAGCCCCACCTGATTGTCTGCTCGTAAGTGCACCAGTGCAGTGTACCATACCAGCACACACTCGCCGCATCCTCCTCCCTGGCGCAACGCAACACTGGTTCCCTTTTCAGCTCAACTTCAGCATCTTTGAGGTATTATATATATGTCCGTCGTATATTTCAAGGTACTATGCTGCGATGAATTGAGAGAGCTCGAGTGGTTCCAGGGACGGGGGGGCTCGAGTTGAGCTGGAACTTTGAAGACGAAATCCGATCCCGTTGATGATTTCTCGGAAACTGTCTGTTTTATGAATCTTAGCCGGTTGTACCCCCATAAAACTGCGCAGACACTAATTTCGAGGGCGTCCGCTTCCATTATCGTCATTTTATCCGCCGCCCCCATTTTCCCGCCCGCGCCCCGGCGCGCACAGCAATCGCAGGCGGGATCACAGGAGCAAGTAACGCAGTGGTCACCGCGCGTCATGAAGGAGACTGGAGACGGCGACCCGCGACGGCGCCTGGGAGCGCCTGCGGAAACCGCGGGTGAAGTGAATGGGGATGGGGGCAGGGGCTCACACTCGTTCACCTCTCAGCTCAACTTGAGCGCTGTTTATGGGACAGGGGGTGCGCGTAGGGGTGTGTAGCCCGTGTTAATGGGGTATCAGGGGGTGTTGAGGGTCTGTGGGTTCTTTTTGTGCGTCAGACACGGCTCAAGTTGAGCTGAAAGGTGAACGAGTGTAAGCCCCTGGATCGGGGCCCGGTGCGGCCGGCTACGAAGGTAGCCGTAGCAGCGGATGAGGCGGGAGAATTGTGTGGAGCCCCGATGCGGGCGCTCCGATGGGTGCATACGACCGTGGTGTCGACGCTCCTGATTGGCGCTGTGATGGCGCCTGTGATGCTCCTGAAGTGCACTGAATGTGGCGAAGCGATGCGCAAACATGTGCAAGTCGACACCGACGAGGTGCTGCAGCGCCTCCAAGCCGCCTTCGTCCCATGGCATTCGGGCGCGCCGGGAACCATCCAGGGCATCCACCGCCGCCCTGACCTGAAGGGCCCGCTCGCGTGCGCGCTAACGGCACGGCCTTGGTCTGTGACACCCTGTGACACCCCGCGACGCCCTGTGACGCCCTGTGAAGCCCTCTCAAGCACCCTCAAGTGACTACACGTGACGCCATGCGATGCCCTGTGACGCCCTGTAACGCCCCCCCAAGCACCCTCGAGTGACTGTATGTGACGCCCTGTGACGCCATGTGACGCGCTTAAAGGACGTGGCCCCAGCCTGTTTGCTCAACTGTACTCGCACCAGTGTGTCCGTACACACTCGCCGCGTCCTCCTCCATTTTGAACGCGCTAAATGTCCCCTCTGAAATCGTGGTGTTACATTTCAGATCAAATCAGGTTTAGTAAATGGCCCTGGGTGACGGTGGTGCTGCTGTCCACGGCCTTGTCGATGCACCCGGAAGTCTTGGGGTCCGAATCATACTCAATTGTCGGGCAGGGGCTTACACTCGTCCACTTTTAGGCTCAACATAAGCATATTTTGTGGGATACGTTGGGTGCATGATTTACCCCCAGTCTATTAGACACGGGGACACGGGGAGGTGTGACCAAAACGGCTTAGGTTGAGCTAAAAAGTGCACGAGTGTAAGCCCCTGCTGTCGGGTGGATCGCCGTACACCTGGCGCGCTTTGTGGAGGGGATGGCGGCAGGGGCTTACACTCGTCCACTTTTCGGCTCAACGTAAGCGCTTTTTGTGGTATAGGGGGTGTGTTCAGTGGTTGTTGAGGGGGAGCGTAGGCGGTGTCATGGGGTGTTAGGGTGTGTTTTTGTGGCAGACACTGCTTAGGTTGAGCTGAGAAGTGGACGAGCGTAAGCCCCTGACTGGCGGTGCTGGGGGTGTATATGCTCGTCATGGGCTGCGCCATGTGGATCGCGCGGAGTACCGTGCCAGGCGCGCCATCGCTGGGTTACGTAGGGCCTGGTAGAAATTGCCCGCCACGTCATCGACACGTATCTATAACGGGCACCTGACCCCCCTATAATGGCACCTGACCCCCCTACAATGGGCACCTGACCCCCCTATAATGGGCACCTGCACCCCCTGTAAAGGGCACCTGTAAAGGGCACCTGTAAAGGGCACCTGTAAAGGGCACCTGTAAAGGGCACCTGTAAAGGGCACCTGTAAAGGGCACCTGTAAAGGGC
>Ga0307489_10003197_pt1 | contig 10903 bp, 10 predicted proteins | sample SB12metaG_FD_202247 | JGI IMG/M metagenome (GOLD analysis project Ga0307489, IMG submission 202247) | Sea-ice brine microbial communities from Beaufort Sea near Barrow, Alaska, United States - SB 1.2 | ecosystem: Environmental > Aquatic > Marine > Coastal | place: USA: Alaska | collected...
AGCCAGGGGCTTACAGGCTTACACACGTCCACTCTTCAGCTCAACTTGAGCGCCTTCTGTGTGACAGGGGGTGCAGTTAGGGGTTGTTTCGGGGGTGTTTAGGGGTGGTAGTGGGTATTAGGGGTGTTTAGGGTGTGCGTATGTGTCAGAAACGGCTCAAGTTGAGCTAAGAGGTTGACGAGTGTAAGCCCCTGCCTCAAGCTTGTGGCGCTGCTCCGCCGCCGTCTGCCAGGGGCGTACACTCGTCCACTTCTCAGCTCAACTTGAGCCATGTCTGACACAAGAAAACACCCTACACACCCTAAACACCCCCTTAACACGGGCTACACTACCCCTACGCACGCCCCCTATCCCATACAAAGCGCTCAAGTTGAGCTGAAAAGTGGACGAATGTAAGCCCCTGCCGTCTGCTCCAGCCCCGCCAGTTGCTCGTCCGCTTCAGCCGCCGCGGTGTCATCCGCGGCGGCGGCGGCGGCGCGAGCCTCGGCGAGTGCGGCGGCCAGCCGGGCGGCGTCCGCCAGGGCCGCGTCGCGCTCTGTCGCCGCTACATAGGGCCGGGCATGTCATGTTCGCAACGTCACAGAATGCCATTTGAATGCCATTTGAACTCAATGTCGGCGTTCCGCGGAACGCTATCTCCTGGAAATCGGGGGTCTATTTACTCAAGGATGGCGACCTGGTCGGACTGTCGGCGAGGTGGTCGGTGGGATTTGGACAGTTCTGATTGGTCGAACGTGATTCGACACCATGCCCTCGATACAAGATACGACACTGAGTTTGAAATATAGAAGAGAGAAATCAAAATACGTGTCAATGACGTGACTGGCAGTATCTGGCAGGCCCTACCGCCAGAGTGGCCTCCTCTCGCGCCTCCTCCATCGCCTCCATCCAGGGGCTTACACTCGTCCACTTCTCAGCTCAACTTGAGCCGTGTCTGACACACAAAAACACCCTACACATCCTAAACACCCCCTAATACCCCCTCAACATGGGCTGCACGATCCCTACGAGCACCCCCTATCACATAAAAAGCGCTCAAGTTGGCCTGACAAGTGGACGAGTGTAAGCCCCTGCCTCCATCGCATCCGCCGCCGCCTCCGCGCCGCCGATGGCCTCCAGCTGTGCGCGCGCCGCGTGCTCGGCGGCGAGCTGACGCCGCAGGTCATCGGCGGCGGCGGTGGCGGCGGCGGCGGCGGCTTCGGCGAACGACGCGGCGGTGGCGGCGTCGTCCGCGCGCGCCGCCAGCGCCTCCGCGTCCTCCTCCGCTTCCGCCGCACGATCCTCAGCCGCGGTGATTCGTGTATCCGCAGCGGCGGCGCGTGCTTCGGCGGCGTCAGCGGCGGCGCCGCGAGTCTCCGCGCGGGCTTCCGCCTCCGCCGCCGCAGCCTCGGCCGCCTCAAGCCGGGCGGCAAGCGTCACTGCGTCCCCCGCCGATGCCGCAGTCGCTGCCGCCGCCGACTCCGCCGCGTCTAGTCGCGCCGCGAGGGTCTCGGCCTCCGATGCCGCTGCTGCTGTTGCCGCCTCTCTTCGGGTTCCCGCCGCCGCCGCTTCTGCTGCTGCCGCCTCCGCCGCCGCCTCGGCCGCGTCGAGCCGCGCGGCGAGTGACTCGGCGTCGGCCACGGCCGCCTCCGCCTCCTCTCGCGAGCCCGCCGCTTCCGCCCGCGCGCCCTCGGCTTCGTCCGCCAGGACCTGACACCGCGCCTCCACCGCCGCGACCTGTTCCGCCGCTTCCGCCGCAGCGGCCGTGAGCTGTTCCGTTGCCGCAGCGCCGTTGTCCATCAGAGACTGGCACCGCGCTTCCGCCGCCGCCAGTTGCTCCGCCGCCGCACAGGGGCTTACACTCGTCCACTTTTCAGCTCAATCTGAGCCGTTTCTGACACAAAATACACCCTAGATGTCCCCGGATACCCCCTGATTACTCCTACACACAACCTAGACTTCCCCTAACTACACCCATTATCCCACAGAAAGCGCTTACGTTGAGCTAAAAAGTGGACGAGTGTAAGCCCCTGCCGCCGCAGCGGCCGCCGCCGCCGCCGCCTCCGCGGTCGCCGCCGCCGCCTCCGCCGCCTCCGCCGCCCTCTCGGTTGCCACGGAGGCCTCCTCCCTCGCCGCCTCAGCTTCTCTTTGCAATGTGGCGATTTCCGCACGTGACGCTTCCAATTCCGCCGCCGCCGCCGCCGCCCCCGCGCCGGCTCCCGATGAGGCAGCCTCCGCCGCCGCGAGTTGTGCGAGCGCCGCGTCCCTCTGGCTCGCAGCCTCCGCCGCCTCCGCCGCCACTTCCACCGCACGCGCATCTGCCACGTCCTGGGTGTAGGGCCTACCTAGTTTACATTGCTCGCCGCGTCATAGGATGCCGTGTAACGATGGGAACGAGAGTTCAAAACATGTTGGATGACATAGCAGGTAATGGACCCGGCAGATGTTTCTCGCTATGACACAGTGCGTGAAAACACTAGAAAATTATCAAGTAGTAGTATTAAGTCGTACACATGGAGCGTTCTGATTGGTCAAGCGGGACGACTTTGCACTAAGTCTCACTAAATACAGTGGATTCACGCACTTCGTCATACGTCATGGGACGTCAATCAACTCGAAGGAGTGAGGGTTCGAGATGCGTTGGATGACGTGGCGGGCAGCATCTGGCAGGCTGCGGTCCTACCAGGGCGGCGGTGGCCTCCTCCGCCATGGCGCAGCGGCGCAAGTTGAATTTGAAAGCAAAAGTTGAAAGCAGTACATCACACTTTAGTTTCAAGAGCTTATTCCCAGGCGGTTTCAACGTGAGTTTGATAGGGTCAACCTGCACCGCCCTACCATAGCCATTGCCTCCTTGCGCGCCGCCTCTGTTTTCTTCAGCTTAGCCATCGCCTGTGTGCAGATAGGTTCAAGTGCAAAGGATGTCAGTATCGCGTTGATAGGATGTGTTGGGTCATTTTGATGGGATGTCAGACGCAAGAGGAAGGATGTTAGGTTCAAGTGGACGGATGTCAGGTTCAAGTGGACGGAAGTCAGGTTTAAAGGATTGGATGTCAGGTTCAAGAGGACGGATGTCAGGTTCAAGTGGACGGGTGTGAGGTTCAAGAGGACGGATGTCAGGTTGAAGTGGACGGATGTCAGGTTGAAGTGGACGGATGTCAGGTGTAAGTGGACGGTTGTCAGGTTCAAGTGGAAGGGTGTCAGGTTCAAGTGAACGGGTTTTCAACCTGCTTGAACTTCTTGGTGTCCTCCGCCTTTGAAGCCAGCGCGGCTTCCAGCTCGCCCATGTACGCCTCTTTCTCGCCCATCAATAGGGGCTTACACTCGTCCACTTTTCAGCTCAACTTGAGCGCTTTGTATGGAATAGGGGGTGCGCATAGGGGTTGTGTAGCCCATGTTAAGGGGGGGGTAGGGGGTGTTGAGGGTGTGTAGGGTGCTTTTGTGTGTCAGACACGGCTCAAGTTGAGGTGAGAAGTGGACGAGTGTAAGCCCCTGCCCATCACCCCCTCCAGCACTTCGCTCTGCTCCGCCAGTGTCGCAGCGGCAGCGCCGGCGGCAGCCTCCGCTTCAGCGTGCGCTTGCGCCAGCGCCGCCTGTGTTGTTTCGAGCTCGGCGGCGAGCGCTTGGGAACTCTCGTCGGAGCCCGCGAGCGCCGCAGCCCGGGCCGCCTCCGCCGCGTCGGCGCGAGCGCTGGCGGCCTCAGCTTCCGCCTCACAGCAGGGCCATTAAGAAAGAGGTAAATAATTTAGGGTTTAGGGTTTAGGGTTGAGGGTGTAGGGTGTAGGGTTTATATTTTAGGGTTTAAGGTTAAGGGCTTAGGGATTAGGGATTAGGGAACCGAGATCGGAGCATGACATACCTTCAGGGTGAATGATCATACAGACGCGCGGACTCGACTGGTCGATTCAACGTTGGTCGAGTGCTTTTGCTTAATAATCCCCCTGCCTGAGCTTGTGAAAGCGAGGTCTGCTTGGCGGCGGCGGCGGCGGCGGCGGCGGCGATTTCAGCCTGCGCGTGAGAAAGCGCGGCCTGCGTTGAGGGGCTTATACTCGTCCCCTTTTCGGCTCAACTTGAGCGCTTTGTATGGGATAGGGGGTGCGCATAGGAGTTGTGTGGCCCGTATCCAGGGGGTGTTAGGGGGTGTTTAGGGTGTGTAGGGTGATTTCTTGTGACAGAGAAGGCTCAAGTTGAGCTGAAAGGTGAACGAGTGTAAGCCACTGCCTGCGTTGTTTCGGCGGCGGCGGCGGCGGCCTCGGCATCCGCCTCCGCCGCCTTCTCGACCATCTCGAGCTCGGCCTTCGCCGCAGCGGCCTCGCAGCAGGGGCTTACACTCGTCCACTTTTCGTCTCAACGTAAGCGCTTGGTGTGGGATAGGGGGTGCTTCTAGGGTCTGTTCAGGGGGTGTTTAGGAGGTGTTCGGGGGAATGAGGGGGAATTCAGGGTGTATTTTGTGTCAGAAACGGCTAAGGTTGAGCTGAAAAGTGGACGAGTGTAAGTCCCTGCCTCAGAGCGCACGCCCTTCAGCTCCTGCTCCATTGACGCGGTGGCGGTAGCGGCTGCCTCCTCCGAGGGTCCGTAACTAATCCGCGTCAGAGTCCACAGGTTTAGAGCGGATTGATGACGTGGCGATCATCGTTTACTGGTCCCTATAGACGAGGGAGTAGAACGGGTTGATGACACGGCGAGCATCACGCTTACTCGATCCCACCTCCTTACGCGATCCCACCTGGCCCCGCGCGTCCTCCAGCGAGGCCATGGCGTCACCTGCCCGCTCCATCGCAGCCTCCGCCGCCGCCTCCGCCGCCGCCAGCGCCTCCGTCTTGAGGTCCAGCTCGGTCTGTAGCGCGGCCGTCGCCGCCGCCGCCGCCGCCTCCGCCGCCGCCAGCGCCTCACTTCTGACGTCCAGCTCCGTCTGGAGCGCGGCCGCTGCCTCCGCCGCTGCCGCATCCGCTGCGCTGTGAGTCGCAGCGGCGGCGGCGGCGGCGGCAGCGGCTTCAGCGAGCGCTTGAGAAAGCGCTGCCTTTGTTGTTTCGAGCTCGGCGGCGAGCGCCTGTGAACTCTCGTCGGAGCCTATGAGCAGGGCCTGGCAGGTATTGCTCGCCATGTCATAGGATGCCCTTTCATTCAAGATAGTTAGAGACAAGGGTTCAAAATGCGTGTGGATGACGCGGTGGGCGACATCTGCCGGGCCCTTAGGTCCGAGCAAGGGCCGGTAAAGTGACCCCAGAATTTACCAGTTAAAGAGGGGTGTACTTTGATTTGAAGGGGGTATTAGGGGAGTATTACGTGGGTCGCCTCGTGAAATAAACCCCAAGACCTAAACCCTAAGCCATCAATGTACTTTCACAGTCTGTTGACTGGTAAATTCTGGGGTCACTTTACTGGCCCTTGGTCGGACCTAGCCCTACCGGCGAGCGCGGCGGCCCGGGCGGCCTCCGCGGCGTCAGCGCGAGCCGTGGCGGCGTCCAGCGCCGCCGCCGCCTCCGCCGCCGCCGCCTCCGCCGTCTCCACCTCCGCCCTGCTCGTCGCCGCCTCCGCCGTCGCCGCCGTCAGCGACCCCTTTGCCGCCTCCAGCTCGGCAGCCTGCGAGGCGGCAGCGGCGGCGGCAGCGGCGGCGGCAGCGGCTGCTTCAGCGGTAGCGGCGGTAGCTTCAGCGGTAGCGGCATCAGCGGCGGCGGCGGTATCGGCCTTAGATTGTGAAAGCGCAGTCGTCATTGCTTCCAGCTCAGCGGCGGCGGCGGTGCCGGCAGCGGAGGCCTCAGCCCGCTCTTGTGAAAGCGCGGTCGTCGTTGTCTGAAGCTCGGCAGCCAGCGCTTGCGAGCTCTCGTCAGCGCCCGAGAGCGCGGCGGCGCGGGCAGCCTCCGCCGCATCCGCGCGAGCGGTGGCCTCGTCCACCATCGCCGCCGCCTCCCAGGGGCTTACACTCGTCCATATGTCAGCTCAACTTGAGCCGTGTCTGACACAAGAAAACACCCTACACACCCTAAACACCTCCTAACACCCCCTTATTACGGGCTACACAATCCCTACGCGCACCCCCTATCGCATGAAAAGCGCTCAAGTTGAGCTGATAACTGGACGAGTGTAAGCCTCTGCCGCCTCCTCCGCCGCTTTCTCCACCATCTCGAGCTCGGCCTTCGCCGCGGCGGCCTCCGAGCGCGCGCCCTCGCAGGAGGATCATTCACAACAAGCACTCGAGCAAAGATCGGACGCGCGCGCATGACCAACCTTCAGGGTGGATACTCAGACGTTCAGACGACGCGCGGAAGAGGAGGAGCAGAGTCAACGTCGGGCGAGTGCGTGTCATCCATAAAGGGTTTAGCGTTTAGGGTTTTAGGGTTTTAGGGTTTAGGGTTTATGGTTTAGGGTTTAGGGTTTATGGATTAGGGTTAAGGGTTTAGGGTTAACCCCCCTGCCTTGAGCTCTTGCTCCATGGCCGCGGCGGCGACGGCAGCACCCTCCTTACCCGCCTCCACCTCCCCCCTGGAGACCAGGGCCGGGCACACATTGCTCGCCGCGTCATAGGATGCCACATAACTCAATCATCGAGGGTTCACATGCGCGTCGATGACGTGGCAACCAATGGGCCTGACAAACGTTGCTCGCCACGTCATAGGAAGCCATGCCGTTCAAGCAACGAGGGTTCAAACGCTCGTGGATGAGGCGGCGCGGCGGGCAATAGGCTTTAGGGTTAAGGGTTTAGGATTTAGGATTTAGGGTTTAGGGCTGCCAGGCCCTACCGAGCGTCTTCCAGCGAGGCCATGGCGTCGCCCGCGCGCTCCATTGCGGCCTCCGCCGCCGCCTCCGCCTCCGCCAGCGCCTCCGTCTTATTTTTCAGTTCCATTTGGAGCGCGGCCGCCGCCTCCGCCGCCGCCGCCTCCGCCGCCGCCACCGCTTCCGTCTTATTTCCCAGCTCGGTTTGGAGCGCGTCTGTCACCGTCGCTATCGCCGCCTCCGCCGCCGCCAGCGCCTCCGCTTAGGGCTCGGCAGATGTTGCTCGCCACGTCACAGGATGCCATGCGACGAAAGAAATAAGAGCTCAAATGCGTGGAAATGATGTGGCGGGCAACGAATGGCGATGCCTCCGTTTTGTTTTTAGGGTTCAGAGTTTAGGGTTTTGGCGCTGCCTCCGTTTTGTTGCCCAGCTCGGTTTGGAGCGTGTCCGTCGCGTCATCCGCCATGGCCAGCTGTTCCGCCAGTTCGTGCAGCCGCGCCTCGGTGCAGCGGCGTAAGTTGAATTTGAAAGTAAGGGTTGAAAGCAGTTTATCGTATTTTAGGTTTAAAGCGCTTAGTTATAGGCGCTATCACCGTGGGTTTGATAGGGTCAAGCTGCACCGGCCTACCTCGGCGGCGGTGGCGCGGGCCTCCGCCTCCGCTGTTGCCTCGTTTGCCGCGGCGGCCACCCCGGCGACCTCGTTGTACCGGCGCAAGTTGAAATTGAAAGCAATATTTAAAAGCAGTCAGTCATATTTTAGTTTCAAGCGCTTAGTCCCAGGGGCTTTCAATGTGAGTTTCATAGGGTGAACCTGCATTGCCCTACCTCGTCCGTCGCGCCCAGCGCCGCGGCGGCCCGCGCCTCCGCCTCCGCCGCCGCCTCACCCGCTTGCGCCAATGCCGCCTTCATCCAGGGGCTTACACTCGTCCACTTTTCAGCTCAACCTGATCCGTTTCTGACATAAAATACACCCTGAACAACCCCTCATACCCCCTGACACCCCCGACACACCCCCAAAACAATCCGTGAATGCACCCCCTATCCCACAGAAAGCACTTACGGTGAGCCGGAAAGTGGAGGAGTGTAAGCCCCTGCCTTCATCGCAGAGAGCTCCTCCTCGGCGGCGCCGGCGCGTGATTCCGCCGCCGCGCATGTTGCCTCCGCCGCTTCCACCTGTACCTGCGCCGCGGCGGCGGCGGCGGCGGCGGCGGCGGTAGCGGCGGCAGCGGCGGTCGCAACCTCATCCGTCGCGCCCAGCGCAGCCGCTTCCGCCGCCGCTGCCGCCGCCGCCTTCATTGCCGAAAGTTCCTCCGCCAACTTTTTCTTCTCGGCTTCGATCCCCTTTCCTTTCTTCACTGCCTTAGACACCTTGGATGAGAGCTCCTCGATCTTGGCGGCGGAGGTGGCAGCGGCGGCGTCGGCTTCTGATTTGGCGGCGGTGGCGGCGGCGGCTTCGGCGCGCGCGGCATCAGCGGCGGCGAGCGCGGACTGCACGTCGTCGCTGCCGGCGGCGCCAGCGGACCGGAGCGTCTCGAGCTCCTCGCGGGCGGTCGCGGCAGCGACTGCGGCGCTCTCACGCTCAGCCTCCAGCGCCGCCGCAGCCTCCGCTGCCGCCTCCGCCGCCGCCGCCCCCGCCGCGGCAGACGCCGCCGACAGCGCCGCCGCCGCCTCCTCCGCCGCCTGGCGCGCCCCCGCCACCTCCGCGGCCAGCGACACCTTAGCCTCTGCCGCCGCCGCCACCTCCTCCGTCAGCGATACCCTGACCGCCTCCGCCGCCGCCAACTCCCCCGCCGCCGCCGCCGCCGCCGCCGCCAACGCAGCCGCCGCCTCCGCCTCCGCCGCGCGAGCCGCCGCACGCAGGTTGCGCTCCACCACCGCGAACTCCGCCCTCTCCCTCTCCAGGTTATCCTTCAACGTCGAGTTCTGCGTCCAGAGTTCGCCCGTGCGTAGAGCCCGGCTAGGACCTAACACTCGTCACGTCACTGGCTAGGACATGCCGTTCGCCATGTCACTGGATAGGACATAACACTCGCCACGTCACTGGCTAGGACATGCCATTCGTCACGTCACAGGGTAGGACGTAACACCCGCCACGTTGCAGAGTGACGCTGCCATGTGACAGGTTGGCACTGCCAGGTTGGCACTGCCACGTCACATGGTGATACTGCCACGTCACAGAGTGGTACTGCCACGACACATGTGTGCCGGTTCACTATGAGCGGCGACCCTGACACATGTGTGGCGGTACACTATGAGCGACGACCCTGCCCGTGCTGGAGCGCAGTTCGTCGGGGATGCCGGCGACCATGGCGTCGAAGCCCTTGTGCCAGGGGCTAACACTCGTCCACTTTTCGGCTCAACTTAGGCGCATTCTGTGGGACAGGGGTGCATAAAGGGGTTGTTTAGGGGGTGTCTAGGAGGTGTCAAGGGGTATTAAGAAGTATCAGGGTGTGTTTTGTGTCAGAAACGGCTCAGGTTGCGCTGAGAAGTGGACGAGTGTAAGAGTCTGCCTTGCGCCCGCCCGGCGTGGAGGTCGGCGACCCGATGGGCGACATGGCCGGCGATGGCCCCCCCAAGCTAGGGCCTGGCAGATGATCCTCGCCTCGTCATATGGGAGGACGTTTAACTGAAGAAACGAGGGTCGAACGCGTGGTGGGTGACGTGGCGGACGTGGGGGACATTGTCTGCCAGGCCCTACCCGAAGGGAATGCCGGCCCCGCCAATGTCGAAGGCGCCCCCGCCCCCGCCCCCGCCCCCGCTGCCGCCCCCACCCCCGCTGCCGTTCCCGCCCCCGCCCCCGCCGTTGCCGGCATGAGTGTCCACCGTGAGGCAGGGGCTTACACTCGTTCACGTTAGAGCTCAACTTGAGCAACACCAGGACACGTTCATGAGCTAAGTCGGGTTATACGGTGCACAGAAGAGCTCAAGTTGAGCTGAATTGGGAACGAGTGTAAGCCCCTGCCGTGAGGTGCGAGTGCCGGTGGTCGGACACGGGCGGCTCAGGCAGCTCCAACTCGTCCGAACCCGAACCCTGTTGCGGTGCCTCCTGCGACGGGGTCACCGGAGTGTACGGCCTGACAGACATCGCTCGCCGTGTCATAGGACACCACTTAATCCATGAAACGAGGGCTCAAAATGCATTGGGTGACGCTATGACAAAGTGCGTCAAACCACTTATCGACTTCGCGACTTTGAGTGCCAAGTCGTCAAACTGGACGGTTTTGATTGGTCGAACGGGAAGGCTTAGCACGCTAAGTCGCTAAGTTGCTGAGTGGTTTGATGCGCTTCGTCATATGTGGCGGGCAATATCTGCGAGGCCCTACCGGAGGGGGAGGAGGGGTGGGGAGGTCGGCCGGTGGCGGCGGCAGCTCGGCGGGCCCCGCGGCGGCGTGCGACTCCCTCGGCGTGTTCAGCAGCGGGTGGGACTCCATTGCCGTGTCGGCGCCGTCTTGGGCCGCGCGGTCCGCTGCCGGGTGGTCGTCCGGCGCCTTCATGCAGGGGCTTACACTCGTCCACTTCTCAGCTCAACTTGAGCTGTGGCCGACACAATAAAATACCCTTCACACCCTAAGCACCCCCTAACACCTCCTTCACACGGGCCAGACACCCCCTACGCGCAACCCATATCCCATAAAAAGCGCTGAAGTTGAGCTGAGAAGTGGACGAGTGTAAGCCCCTACCGGCACCTCCGTGAGGGTCGGCTTCGCCGCGTTCTTCATCGCAGCCTTGCGCATCTTGAACTCCTCGAGCTGATAAAAGAAACCGCGGGAGGTCGACACGATCAGTGAGAAGTGAATGTGGTGGGGTGCAGGAAGACGGATCACGCCGCGTCCGCCGCCGCGTGATGCCGATGGTCCTTACGTATCGAACCCTCACGTATGGAACCCGGCAGTCGGGAGGGTACGATACGCGCGTGAGGCGAGGCGCGGGCCACGCCAAAAGTCGCCTCGAGGAAGATTATTGTGTGCTCGACAGCTGGACAGCTGTGTCCACTGAAGCGAGGGCAGGAGCGAAGTGTGGTTTCTGCAGCTGCCGCCCGCGCGCGGCGGAGAGCAGTGGGGGTGACGACGCGTTGCGAGTGGGGTTGCACGCTTGGCGGTGAGATCAGGTGCCCCGCCGTTCGTCCTTGCGTATCGCCTGTCTTCTCATTCGCTGTCTAGGCACCCCGCATTTCCCTGGGTCCCATTCCGTCGTGTGTTAGGGTCGCACCTT
>Ga0307489_10003198_pt1 | contig 10901 bp, 15 predicted proteins | sample SB12metaG_FD_202247 | JGI IMG/M metagenome (GOLD analysis project Ga0307489, IMG submission 202247) | Sea-ice brine microbial communities from Beaufort Sea near Barrow, Alaska, United States - SB 1.2 | ecosystem: Environmental > Aquatic > Marine > Coastal | place: USA: Alaska | collected...
CTAAAGGTAAACATATCAAAGGTACTCTCTATTTAAAAAAGAGGAGGGATAGATTCAATGCTTCAAAATAAAGATTGGCACACTGGATCTAACCAACAGATCAATTTCTCAAACATTAAAGATATTATTTTAGAATACATTGACAGAGGTGCGAGAATTTATATAGGTTCTGACTCTTTTATATCTCAAGAGAGGGTCTGTTTTGCGTCTACTATATGTTTGCACGGTCCTAGTCTCGGCGGTAGATACTTCTTCTTCAAAGAATTCGAAAAATCAAGTCAATATACTCAACTTATAACAAGAATCACTGAAGAAACCAGGAGATCAGTTGAGATAGCAGACACTTTAATGTCTGAATGCTTTATTGACCCTAACAAAATAGAACTTCATTTAGACGTATCCCCCTTTCAAGCAAACAATGACACTTCGAAGTTCTCAGAGATGCTCAAAGGATATGTCATCGGGTTTGGTCTAGAATGCAAACTTAAACCTAATGCTTGGGCAGGACAAACCGTCGCGGATAAACACTCAAAATGAAAGACTTAAACCACATATGTTATGACATAACAATAGATAAACTTATTGAGAACTATATTCAGACCAACTATATGCTTGATACTGTGCTAGTAATTCACAATCCAAAAATGTATGTTAAACTTTTAAAGGAAATAGGATTATACTTAGATGAGTTCGAAATTAACTTTGATCAGATAATGGTTGTTTTGGTCGAAGATGTACTCAATGCACTGGAAATCATGAAGCACCTCAACCCTGATGGTGGACCTATATGCTCCATATGGGTAGAAGGTATATATCTAACTGATAACATAGAGGATAAACTTAGGTTTGGGGACTAATTAAAAACGATATGACAAATTATAATAGAAAATGGAGAAGTTATTTAGAGGAAAGAGAACTCAACACCACAGGGTTGATGATCCAGTCGGGTCTTCATCCAAAATTTTGGTTTCGAAGAGAGTTAGATCCTAAAGTAAGAAGAAAATTACTCAAAATTGTTGACGATGTCTCTAATAATCTAAATATTTCTGAATATATAGAAGACGTTATCGTCACAGGGTCTATCGCTGCCTATAATTGGCACAATCTTTCCGACATCGACTTACACATACTACTAGATTTTAACAAAGTTGATAAAAACACCGGACTGGTAAAGAAATATCTCGACTCCCAGAAGACTTTGTGGAACAAAAATCACGATATCATGATTAATGATCATGAAGTGGAAATCTATTTTCAAGACATCAACGAAAACCATGAAGCGTCAGGCGTCTACTCTGTACTTATGGGGCACTGGACCAAGAAACCAGTTAAGCAGAAGGTCGAAATGGATATTAACTCTGCCGAAAAGAAGGCAGACAGCATAAACAATGAAATCGAGACCTTACAGAACTTGTTTTCTAAGAGAAAGTACAGATTAGTGTACGGTTTGGCAGAAAAATTGAAAGGTAAGATCAAAATGATGCGCCAAAGTGGTCTCGCCAAGGAAGGGATCTACTCTCCAGAGAACTTGGCGTTCAAGATACTTAGAAATAACGGAATATTGGAAATCTTATCGTCCCTGAAGTCGCTTTCCTATGACAAACTCATGTCTAGCGCCGACGTTAAGATAAAAATCGGATAAAATGTACGAATACAAAGCAGAACTGGTAAGAATCCTCGATGGAGACACAGTCGACGCTAAAATCGATCTAGGTTTTGATGTTTGGGTCAAAAAAAGAATAAGATTTTTGGGAATTGACGCCCCTGAGACGCGCACAAGAGACTTAGAGGAAAAGCAGGCAGGACTTAAGGCAAAGAGTCGCGTAGAGGCGCTGTTTGATGCCTCAAACGGCATGTTTGTTCTAAGATCTCACGGCGTTGGTAAATATGGGCGTGTTTTGGGTGAAATATTCATCGACAAAGTCAATATTAACAATCTACTTATAGAAGAAGGACTCGCAAGTAAGTATTAGTGCGTTTTGCGGAGGAAAAGTAAATGAAAGACATCAACGAAGAGATAAGCGAGTATTTGAATGAAATTATCTTATCTGAAGCAAGATTTAAAGATGTAAAAGCAAAATATGCTCAATATGACGATATGGTCGATGGTACAAGGGATGAGATCAAGAAAAAGATAGGTGATAAAGGTGTTTCCAAGTATCTTCTTTATGTAATGAGAGAAACACACAAAATGTTCGATGAACCAGAAACAGAAGATGAAGTTCTTGACGATCAAGATGGCATGATACCTGTTATTGACAATCTTATCGACATTATAGCAAAATATGAGAAAAACATCTCGCGCATAGACCAAAAAGACATCTATAAACTGAACGCTAATCAACTAGAGGTATTAGTTAACAACCTTGATAAAAGTTCAACTCAAAAAAAGAAAGAAACAAAAGGGAAGGTTCACCAAGAGTCTGTTCTTATCTATGAGGATGATGACGTGCTCGCTGTTAGACCTTTAACGACAGAAGCATCGAATTATTATGGCATGGGAACCAAGTGGTGTATCTCTGCAACTGAGTGTGAGAACTTTTTTGATCAATACACGATCGATGGCAAAGCATTCGTTTTGCTTATGTTAAAAAACAATCAAAGGTCGCCCGATGATGTTATAAAGTCAAGTTTTGGCAAAGTTGCACTAGAATACAATGCTGATGGTGCATACATTAGAGCATGGGACTCCCCAGACGTCACAATGGACTTGAAAAAGTTAACTTATGCTGTATCTTACAACATGTATGATCAGAGAGTAAAAGGCATCAGATTAGATAATGTAGAACGGTTATTGAACAATATAATCGACAAGGGTAGTGAAAATATCGTTAAACAACCAACACCAAACCCAAAAATAGAAATAGTGAAGAAAATAAGAAAACTCAAAGACGAATACGAGAGCAAAATGAAGGACGCCAGACTTGTGCTCGATATTGTGGATACTGATATTGATTATTTTACTACGTTTCGTGTTCCGCTCCATCGAGACTTTGAACCAGCAAAGACAGGAAAGGAAGAAATGGAAAACACCCGAAAGCTTGAAGAATATCTTCGTGGAAAATACTTTCCAAGAATGGGGGTAGGTGTTGTAGATTTTATAGATATAAGACCCAACAACGAGGATGACGGGCATCATGTCTTATTGGATATAAGCGACACCATATCAAAAGATGAACGGGAATATCAGGAACATTTAAATAAAATGATGATATTACAAAAGAACTTCAAGAAGGTGCAAAAAGACATTGAAAAGTTTCTTTCATCGTTGGGATATTTCCAAGACAAGGGAAAGATAAAGTCAGCAGCAGATAAAATCGCAAAGATTGATGCACAAGACGGAACAGATCCAGTCAATGAGTACTTTTCTGAACTAGTTAAAACAGATCTTGAAAAAAGAATTGAAAATATGACCATCAACGAGTGGTTGGACCCTGAGTGTCCTGCTCCTTGGGATGAAGACTATGAGGATAAATAAATGAATTTAGAAAACTTAAGAAAATTAGTCAGCGAAGTGTGTGATACATGCGATGAAAACGTCCCCCACCAGCATGAGCACCCACAACAGCAACAACAACACCAAGGTAAAGAAGAACCTTCTGGTGGCAAGATGGCAAGAACAGACCTGGTAACCATTGCAAAAGATGCTCAGGAACTCGTGAACATGTTTGGTGACGATACAGAACTCGATGATTGGGTTGAGGCAAAAATTACCAAAGCAGCAGATTACATTAATAGTGTTAAAAAGCACCTAGGCGGCGAGATCGTACGTCAACAGGGTGTAATGGAGGGAGTTTCAGGATTAGAAGAACAGAAGGAAGTGTATCTTCACCTTGAGGACGCCACCTACGATGACGGTACCCCCGTTGAAGAAGACGTTGAGTTCTGGGATGACGTCATTATGGAAGCAGAATACCAGGGAAGAAAGGTAACACTGAATAAACCAATGCAGGGCGATGTTAAAAAGTCCAAAGTATACGTCAAAAACGAAAAGGGTAATGTTGTAAAAGTTAATTTTGGTGATCCTAACATGAAAATCAAGAAATCAAACCCTGCAAGAAGGAAATCATTCAGAGCAAGACATAAATGTAAGACCCCAGGACCAAAGACCAAGGCAAGATACTGGTCATGTAAGGCGTGGTAATATGTGCATTATTTGTATTGATGTTGAAAGAGAGGCACTAACTCTTGGTGAGGCACGAAGAAACTTTGGCGAAATGTCTGAATCACTTGGTGATCATGCAAAAGAAGTTGAAGAAATACTCTCAAAACTAGAAATAGAAGAAATGTTAAAAGAATTCATGGAGGATTTAGAAAATGACTAACGAAGATTTTAAAATCGACCCAAACATACATAGCGGAGTGAAGCAATTAGAAAAGATAAAACTTTTCACGATGCACAGAGACGCAGCAGTCGATCGAATGAAGACAGTTGCTGCTGCCACGAATGACGAAAGAACATCTGATTTTATGAACAGTATGATCAGGCAACTTATGACTAGGAGCGAACCAGGGACCAGATTCTCTAAACCTCACTTAAGCGAAAAACAATTATCTGCCTTAGAGAGAGTCGAGAACCGATTGGGTATTCAAGTACCACCTGAACAGGCGGATCTACCAACACGAGAAGAGGTCCGCGAAGCATCCGACTATTACCATAATGTTATTCAACATCAACGTAATGCTGAGATGTTAGCAAAAAGAGATAACAAGGAAATAGATGAAATTATCGACGAAGAAATCGATTTTTGTCTTAACGAGAAAAAAAAAAGAAAAAAAAGATGAAGCGAGATGCTTGCTATAACAAAGTCAAGTCTCGTTATGCTGTCTGGCCTTCTGCATATGCTTCTGGTGCTCTAGTTAAGTGTCGTAAAGTTGGTGCAAAGAATTGGGGCAACAAGAGTAAAAAGAAATGACTAACGAAGAGATAGACGGCATCATTGAGGAAGAAGTTGAATCATTTCTCGAAAAAAGAAAACTAACCAAGAAACCATCATCTGAAACCAGTCTTCGTGATTGGTTTGGTCGCAAAGGCGCTAAAGGTAAAAAAGGTGGATGGGTAGATTGTAACACCTGTCGCAAAGATAAGAAGACTGGTCGAAAAACTTGTTCTGCTTGTGGTAGAAGTGGTGACGAAGAACGATCTAAGTACCCATCATGCCGTCCAACCCCATCAGCATGCGGAGACCAGGGAAACTACGGTAAAAAATCAAAAGCAGGAAAGAAAGGGTGATATAATAACACTGTTCTAACAAAGGAGTTAAGATGTTAGCAGATGTTATTGTAGACCTTCAGTATGGCGATTGTGGAAAAGGCAAGATTGCCAGTCATTTATGCAAGATAAATGATTACACACATGTTATTCGCTATAACGGCGGTTGCAACGCCGGACATACAATCTATCACAATGGTCAAAAACTAGTCACACACCACATTCCTTGTGGGGTGTTGCATGGAATTAAGTCAATTATTGGACCAGGTTGTGTTCTTAACGTGGATCAGTTTTTTAAAGAAATAGGAGAACTAGAAGACGCTGGTATCGACACCACAGGACTTATTAGGGTTGCCAGTAACACCCACATCATCACCGACTTTCACATGGCACAAGATAAGAAAGATACCGAAATAGGTACAACCAAAAGAGGCAACGGACCAGCGTATAGAGACAAGTATGGAAGGAGGGGAATGATCGCACTTGAGATACCAGAACTAGCACCCTATATTATCGATATGTATGAAGAGATACACAACAGTGAGGAGCATGATGAGATTAAAATACTTTTTGAAGGCGCCCAAGGATTTGGTCTCGATATTGATTGGGGCGACTATCCTTATGTTACTTCTTCACATTGTACTGTGGGCGGTGCAATCCTGAACGGAGTACCGCCACATGCGATAAGAGATGTGTGGGGTGTTTGCAAGATATACGAAACGTATGTAGGCGCAAAGGAGTTCCAAGGACTAGATCCTGAACTTGAGTCGATCAGGGAAGCAGGCGAAGAATACGGCGCAACTACAGGACGACCTCGACAAACTAACTGGTTAGACTTGGATATTCTCAAAAAGGCGTCCAGAATCAACGGTGTTACGAAGATGGTGATGAACAAGATAGACGTTCTGGACGAAGTGCAGTATTGGAAACTGTATGAAGGCATTAATGCTTTGGAATTTTCTAGCGGCGAATCGATGAGATCCTACATAAGAAAATACATGGAGGAATCAATACCAAACATAGACGTACTGTTTTCAGGAAATAAGGAAGTTATCTAAGTTATCTAACTATTTAATAACGTATCTGCAGGTATTATTTTATGTATGGAAACAAATTTAAAGAAGCAACAAAGTCTTTGATGTCTCATTGTCGTGAACACATGGGTTACGATAATGACCCAGACGTGCGTTATGTTACTGATAATGGTAACGCTAATAACATGCTTGGTTATACTGCACACTACCAACCTGATAAAAAGGTTGTCACTGTATATATTTCCAATCGGCACCCAAAGGATGTTTTGAGGTCTCTATCTCACGAACTCGTGCACCACGCACAGAATTGTAGAGGTGATCTAGAGAACACACAAACAGAAGAGGGATATGCCCAAAAAGATCCACATATGAGAAAAATGGAAGAAGAAGCGTACTTAAAAGGAAACATGATGTTTCGTGACTGGGAAGATTCCTGCAAACAACAAAATATGATATTACCATCTACTATAGGAGAAAACAAAATGAGTGAACAACTTAACAATTTAATCGCAGAAAAGGTCAAAGCAAAACTGGAAGAGCAGGGAGTCCAAGTCGATGAAGGATTCCTCGATAGGTTTAAGTCCCGCGCTAGTGGTTTCGCCAGCGGTGCAAAACAGGTAGGAAAGAACGTCGGCGCCCTCGGACGAGCAGCAAAAGCAGGATTGTCTGGTGATTCAGACGCCGCTAAGGGAGCATTAGACGGAGTTAGTAGTGTTGGGAATGCAGGCGCAGCAGGTAAACTTACTTCTCGTGCAAGAAGCGCATTCAAACAAATCGGAAAGTTAAGTAATGACATTTTTAATGATATGAAAGCACTTGGTTTAGAAGATTCTCCTGAACTTAAGAGAGTTCTGGGACAAATCTCCGGTGCTCAAAAGGCAGTTGCTGCTTTGGCAGACGAAAAGTTGATCGCCAAGTTTCTTGCAAAAAGATCAAGAGATCTTGAAGAGTCCGAAGGGATCGAAGAAGGTGCTTGCCCCGAGTGTGGCATGAGTCCTTGTGCTTGCCCAGTGCATGAAGATACAGAAGAGGTTGAGGAAGCAAAGAAACCCGACGCAGACGGTGACGGCGTACCAGATTGGGCTGACAAGAAATCTGACAAAGACGACAAAGACGATGAAGAAGAAAAGTCTGATAAAGACATGAGTAAGGTTCCTCCTCAATTTCGCAAGCACGTTGCAAAGAAAAAAGTTGACGAGAACGAACTTACTGATATCAAGAGCAAGCAGTCTTCGATCAATGGACTTAATGAGAATAGACTCCTTAACATTAACAAAGAATTGATGAGAAGGTTGCTTAAGTAATGTCGAGTTTCCAGCAATCAGTAGCGAAACCAAGAACATCTAAGAGTCACAAGGCACTCTTGGATGGCGGCCGCAAGGACTTAATCAAACATGGACAACCTTTTAACCAAGCGCGACCCATTGATAAGTCAAATGCTTTTGTTGCGAAGGAGGAACATTCTGCTGATCCTGATGAGGATTTAGAAGAAGTCTCTTCAATGTCTGGTGGTTCTGTTGAAGGAACCGCTGGTGGTTTTATTGGTCTTGATGCAAAGAAGGAAAACGAAAAACATAAAAAAGATCTTAAGAAAAGTAAGAACGAGGTAATCGAAATGCAATCTAGAGAAGAGATGGTTAATGAACTCAAACTAAGAAGCAACATCGCAAAGATGCTTGACATTCAAAAAAAGAGAATGATTAGTGAGACCATCTCAAAGTTCAATGATCATTTCAGGTTGAGAGAGGTACTTTCTGGATTAATCAGTGAATCTGACGTTGAAAAGAACCCACATGCAAGTACTGGAATTAACAAACTGGAAGTACTGCTAAAAAAGATTGTTCCTAGTCTAGAGGACTCCTATAAGACTCTAACTACAGACAAAGAGCAGAGATCATCTTTTAGATCGCATATCCTTAATGCTATTGAGAATGCTCTAAGACCCGAAGACGCAAAGGAACTTGCCGATGTTGATGATACTATGCAAGATCTTGAAGAAGTCGAGATCAATATTAAAGACTCTGATCCTCTCGGTGCTTCAGATGAAGAAAAGTTTATCGATATATCTGACTCTGGAGGAGGTGATGCTGAGGAAGAAGAAGATCCACTTGATTCATTTGGCATCGAGGGGGAAGACCTTACAGGGAGAGATGAAGCATTTGAAGCATTCAACCAGATAGAAAATCAGATTATTGATGCATATGGTGTATTACAGAATCCAAAAGATAGAGAAATCTTTTATGATTATCTCCTAACAAACGTTAAGATGTACTTTGATAAGTTTGAAGATGAGTTGGCACCGACTGTCATGGAACCAGCATCAGATTCGTACGAAGACGAAATGCCTCAAGAAGATCCTTTAGATCCAACCGTATAAAAAAAATAATAAAATCTATTGTATTCTATAAACAAGTATGCTATTTTAGTTGAGGTGGTTGGGTTAGGAGGCAATGAAGAGCAAGAAGAAATACGATTCAGTATTAAAAAATATTAATAATAAGTTTGATAATAAAAACTTTGAATATATTCTTTCTAACTTAACATTAGAAGATTTAATAACTGCAAAGTTAGAACTCAGTGCAAAAGCGTTGAATGGAAAACTCTTCGGATATCCTATTTATAAAAATGTTCAACACATTGTTAGAGAGTCACTAGTAAGATTTGCTCTTAGATTCTGCAACTCTCAAGAAAAAGCAGCAAATTTGTTGGGAATGGATGTTAGACATTTAAAATTATATATAAGCAAGCATGATCTAAATATCAATAAGGGAGGTGGTGATAATGATTGATAAAGTTAAATCTTTTAATACAAGGGCGGTACCTAAACCGTGGGGCGGCGAATTAATATGGGCAGAGACAAATGATTATGTAGGAAAACTGATCACAATCAACCATGGTAACAGACTTTCTAGACAGTATCACGAGATTAAAGAAGAAACTATCTACGTTGTATATGGAACGATGCTATTAGAGATAGGTGATAAAGACAATATCGAGGAATTCAAACTAACCAGAGGAGAAAACTTTCATATTACTCCAGGATTGATTCATAGATTTTGTGCACCATATGGTGATGTAGAACTTATGGAAGTTAGTACTCCTCACCTCGATGATGTCGTACGACTGGAAGATGATTACAAGCGAGAGGGTAAATAATGTCAAGAAGACCAGGAAGTGTGGATGTAGATCAGATTGATTGGAGAGAAGGGATATCGGACAATATCATTGTCACTGGTAGTTTCAACATACAAGGAAAAGTACTATCTCAGGCAGAAGAGAAGATAAACAAGAAAGCAATAAGTCTAGACGGATCCAACGATCATGTATTGTCTTCAGATCAAGATGACTTTAGTTTTACAAATGGATCAAACGATCTACCATTCTCTTTGTCGCTGTGGGTTTACGTGGGAGACATCTCTTCTGATGACGGACCTTTTATATCAAAAGCAAACTTTACAACTGGAGGTAACGAGTTTATCTTCAAACACGCTAATGGTAAACTACAGTTCTTCTTATATGATAATGATTCCTCTGCCTCTGGCGACTCAATAAGAACGCAAGCGCCTTCAGCGACCTTATCTGATGCAACTTGGCATCACGTAGTTGCAACTTACAGTGGAAATGGATCTCAAACAGGTATAAAGGTATACACTGATGGATCTCAAACTACTTCCACTCAGAGCGCAAATGGTAGTTATTCTAGAATTAGAAACACATCCACTCCTGTTGTAATCGGCGCTACGCAAGACTTAGCAAACGCAAACAGGGTATTTGAAGATAGGATTGCAGATTGTGTAGTTTTTAATAAGGAATTGACATCAACAGAAGTTGCAGAAATCTACAACTCTGGAAATGTTATGAATGTACGCAATCACTCTGCCTTTGCAAATGTTGTCTCCTGGTGGAAAATGGGAGATGATAGAGACATTGAAGGTTCGAACGGAATTATAGACTATGTTTCAGGATATCACGGCACACTAACTAATGGCGCTTCAATTATCGATGAATCGGGACTTTCTAGTGACAAATTAGATTCTTTAAGCACTGACGCTTCTGGTAGTTTGGGTATTGGAATTAAGAATCCCAATAAGGCATTTCATGTGTATGGGGAAAGTAATCTAGAGGGTACCGTAACGGTTACAGGTAGCTTAAAATCAACTTCTTTGGGTGTTCAAACAAGTGTGGTGACGGTGGGATCAGACAATGCCTTAACATCTTCTACTCAAATGAAGATAGATTCTTTGGGTAATGTTGCTGTGGCAAATGATGTGTTTGTTTCGGGCAATCTAAAAACAGAAAATAATATCTCTTTTATTGATAAGAATGGAACGTTTCCAACAAATACTGCGGGGTTCTTTTGGGACCTCAACAATGACGAAGCAAGAATATATGCAAAACAACCAGCGTCAGACCAGATTGACCTTGTTTTTAAACTGAAGGACAACAACAACAGTGTCGATAGGTATGTTTATTGGATCGATGACTATAGAGGTGGATCTCAGGATAGATACCCTCTTGTTATGCATGGCAGTAATGTTTTGTTTCATATGACCGAAACCTCGGAAGGTGTACCTGATACTGGCACCTCAAAGGCACGTATTGATAGTAGCGGACGTATATCTATGAGAGTCTCCAGTGATCCCAGCACTACATCC
>Ga0307489_10003199_pt1 | contig 10896 bp, 10 predicted proteins | sample SB12metaG_FD_202247 | JGI IMG/M metagenome (GOLD analysis project Ga0307489, IMG submission 202247) | Sea-ice brine microbial communities from Beaufort Sea near Barrow, Alaska, United States - SB 1.2 | ecosystem: Environmental > Aquatic > Marine > Coastal | place: USA: Alaska | collected...
AACGGCGCAAGCTGAATTTGAAAGCAAGAAATCAAAGCAGATCATCGTATTTTGCTTTCAAGCGAATAGTTCCAGGTGCTTTCAACACGATTTTCATAGGGTCAAGCACCACCGCCTACCACGCTAGGCGCTCGACGGACATGCAAATTTCCTCGACCACCCTCACCCGCACCCTCACCCTCGCCCTGACTCCCTTCGGCAAGCGCGGTAGCCCCGAGGCCAGTACCGCCGCCCGGAAGGGCGTCCCCACCCGAGCGAACAGGGTGCGGCTCGTGGGGTCCAGCCGCTCGAGCACCTCCTTTACGAAGAGGTCGGTGTGGAGCACGTCAAGCAGCGGGCGCGCCTGTCGACCCTCCACCAGGGGCTTACACTCGTCCACTTTTGAGATCAACCTAAGCCGTTTTGGTCACACCTCCTCGTGCCCCCCTGTCTAATAGACTGGGGGAAAATAATGCATCCAACGTATCCCACAAAAATGTGCTTACGTTGAGCCGAATGGTGGACGAGTGCAAGCCCCTGCCCTCCACGAACGCCCGCCACCGCGCCACGACGCGCCGCGCGACGTGCACGAGGGCAGCGGCGGCTGCGAGGCCGGGGGCGGCGGCGGCGGCGGCTTCGGTAACGAGGGTAGCTGCGAGGGTGGCGGCGGCAGCAGCGCTGCTGGCGGCGTTAGCGTAGGCGGCGTTTGTGTTCAGGGGCTCACACTCGTCCACTTTTCAGCTCAACTGGAGCGCTTTGTATGGGATGGGGGGTGCGCGTAGGGATTGTGTACTCGTAGCCCGTATTAAGGGGGTTTAGGTGGTGTTTACCGAGTGTACGAGTAAGGTGTTTTTTGTGTGTCAGACACGGCTCAAGCTGAGCTGAAAAGTGAACGAGTGTAAGTCCCTGTTTGTGTTGGCGATGTCCAGTGGAGGACGTTGACAGCGGCGTTGGCGTTGTCGGCGGCGGCGGCGGCGGCAGAAGCTTCGGCGGCTGCGGCGGCGGCGGTGGCGGCGGCTGCGGCGGCGGCAGCGGCACGAGTGTACATGGGGGAAGCGTCTGCGTGGGAGCGTTTGACGCGCGGGTGTCAGTGCGTGTGCTGATGTGGCACGTGGGCAACCCCAAGACGAAAGATACGCCTCGCGCCAAGATCAACGATTCACATGTTTTATCGGGAAGCTTCTGCTGGCTGGCGCCGCCGTGCTTGTTGCAGGGGCATAACCTACCGCGCGAGCACACCACCACAGCCGCGCCGCCGGTCGGCAGGGATGCTGCGCACGGGAAACCTCCCGCGGCAGAGCGAGGGCGGCGCTGCGCAAGCGCAGCCGCGGTTCGCCGACCCTAGAGCCGCCGGGCCCGCGCCCGCGCCTGGTGCGGCTGCGCCACACCACAGCGTCTTTCCTGTGGGGGCTGCTGGGGACTCTAGGCCTGCTGGGGTAACCATAAAAGTAGAGGAGGGGGAGGAGGGGGAGGAGGGGGAGGAGGAGGGGGAGGAGGGGGCGCAGCAGCGAGAAGGGGTGTCGCCCGGGCCCACGCGGGTGCCGGCGTCCGGGCCGCGCGCCGCCCTCGCCGCCGCGCCCGCGATCGCGCCTCACCACGACCTCGCTGCAGGTGGGGCGAGGGCCTCTGGGGTAACCCCTCGGGCAACCCTCGTGAACGAGGAGGAGGCGGAGGAGGAGGCTCGCTCCAAGGCTGAGGCGGCGGCCGCTGCCGCTACTGCCAAGGCGAAGGAAACGACGGCTGCGGCAGCGGCCGGCGCGACGACTGGGGCGATGACGGCGACTGCCAAGGTAGGGGGGTGCAAGCTGACCCTATCTATGAAACCCATCTTGAAAGCGCCTGGATTTAAGCGCTTGAAACTGAAATATGATCGCCTGCTTTCAACCTTTGCCTTCAATGTCAACTTGCGCCCCTACACCAAGAGAAAGGTTAGAGCGGCGTCCGTGAGCCTGCGGGGGGTGATCGAGGACCGCCGCATCGTCCGCGCTGCCTTCGCGAAGATTGTCGAACGCCGTGTGGCGGATGGCAAGATTCCAGACGGCGTGGACGTGAGCGCCGCTGTCACCGCCGCCGTGAAGGGGTACTTCATTCGCTTCAAGGCGAATCGCGATGCAGGGATGGTGAGGATGCTCGCCCCCGTGTCACTAACCCTCGTCATCGCCGTGTTCAAGACCCTCGTTCCCTTACGGAGCAACTTTATCGGCAGCATGTGTGTTATGTGCTGGTGAGTGTGGGAGTGAGAGGGCGAATGAGCGAGCGAGCAAGCAACACATATATTGTGAATGCATCATCCACATGACCCTGTCAGCATGTGTGAGCCTGGCCGTGGCATCGTCACCCACGCGCCACGACCTCCGCAAAAGCCAGAGTGACAATATATGATCTGATCATTTCGTCCACCAGATGACATGATGACAGTATCGATATGGAAGATGACCTTGAGATGACAGTGTCGATATGGAAGTTGACCTTGAGATGACAGTATCGTAATGGGAGATGACAGTATCGATATGATCATCCTGGATATCGATATGGAACATCGTGTCACTCTGCGCAAGACCCTGGCGCCCGGCCCCGTGGCTGCAGTCTGATTACGCGTGCGGCGCCGTGACCGCCGCCTTTGTCACAGCGGCGGCGGTCACGGCGGCAAGGCCAGGGTGCGCCACATTGGCGCGCCCTGATCTCATCATTGGGAAGGGTGAGTGGGTCGTGGACGTGGACCTCGGAGCGCGGGGCGCCAACCGCACGGCAAGGGCTCAGACTCGTTCACCTTTCAGCTCAACGTCAGCACTTTTGTGGGACAAGGGGGGTTCAGGGAGTGTTTAGGGGATATTTACAGCGAGAGTGGAGAGGGTGTTTAGGCGTGTAGGGGACGTTTTGAGTGTCATGAACGGCTCAGCGTGAGCTGGGAAGTGAACGAGTGCAAGCCCCTGCCACACGGCCGTCGCGCACATCTCCAACGACCAGTTCGAAAAGAACGAGGCATGGCTGAGTAAATCCTATAACGCTGATTCCACCACATTTCATAGACCCCCGTTTCTCGTGTCAAATGACATCCTATGAAGTGGCGGCCAGGTGAAAGCCTTGTGCCTCCTCATACACGCGGACGCGTCTCTCTCTCCCGTTTCCTCTCTGACAACCTATGATGTTTGGGCAGCATTATTTACGCGGTGCGTTGTGCACATGGCCCTGGAGCGGGGTGGCCGCCTGGCTGCACAGCCACGGGGGTGACGCCGTGGCGGCGGTGGAGGCGCTGCGGGTGGCGCCGCTCGGCGGGGGCAGGGGCGAGGGCTGGGGCAGCGGGGGCGCGGGGGTTGGTCCGGCGGCGGCGGTGGAGACGCTGCGGGCGGCGCCGCTCGCACCCCCAGCCTCGCGGAAGCGTGAGCGAGAGAGCGGGGGCGAGGCTGGCGCGGGCGGGGGAGAGTTGTGGGAGCGCGAGCGAATGAGCGGGGCGGGCGGGGCCGGAGCGGGCGGAGGGGGGGCGGGCGGAAGGGGGACGGGCGGAAGGGGCGCGGAAGGCGGCGATGCGGGATGTGGCATGGGGGGGTGGGGCGGTGCGGGAGGGGGCAGGGATGAGTGGGCAGTGGCGGAAGGGGGCAGGGCGATTGGGGGCAGGGGCAGGCGGGTGGAGGCGACGCCAAGCAGGGCGCCGGCGCCCAGCGAAGCGCCGAATACCTCGCGGAATCGCGAGCGCGAGATTCTGGCGTCGCTGGAGCGTAAGGTAACGCGCACCGCCGCTACCGCCGCCGCCTCCGCCGCCGCCGCCATCGCCGCCGCCGCCGCCGCAACCGCCGACGCCATCGCTGCCGCCGTCGCCGCCGCAAACCTCGATGATGCGAGAGCGGGGATGATGATGGGAAGCCGGGGCGAGAGTGAACGGAACCGTGGCAGTAAAATACGGCGGCTGGTGGCCGGGGGTGATGTCGGTGGGGATGCCGGGGGGGCGGGAGGCAGCGGGGGCGGCGGGGGCAGCGGGGGCAGGGGCGTTGGTGGTGGGGTTGATCCTGGTCCTGAGGGTTGGTTCTACCGCGACCCTGGGGGCTTTTTGCGGGGAACATTCTCACGCAGGAAGCTGGCAACGTGGTTTTCCATGGTTGGGTCTGACACAAATCGCTCAAAATGTCCTTCACCACGTCTACCCACCCTCGGTTCTTGAGTGGAAGCCATCCGCCTGACATTTTGCACCCATGTTCTGGCGGGCCCTCCTCCGGGGGGGTGATGCCGGACTCCCTGATTGTGTGGCGCGAGGGCACGGCTGAGGCGCAGGGGGTCCCCCTCAGCGTCATGCTCGGCCAGTAGGACGCACTACACGGGGGTCAGGGCGGAAGCCTGGTGCCTCTTCATACTCAGACACGCTGACGCGTCTCTCTCTCTCTCAGCCCGTAGGAGGCCCTGATTTCATCCTGACTTTTTACTCATATCATAATGTGCCCCCACCCACCACAGAGCCCCGTTTGACATCCGTATGAGGCGTAAACACGCACCACGCAACGCACAACACACGACGCAATCATGGAATGAACATACCCGCAACACACAACTGCTGACGCAATCATGGAACGAACGAACCCGTTGATCAACGCAGCATACTCAGCAACACCACATAGCACGGCTTTGCGGCGGGGTGAGGACTGAGGGCCTATTGTTTTAAGTAGGAAACCAGTGGCGCATTTCGCAACCTATTATGAGCCATACCATGTGACAGTATTACATCGGACGTGAAGCGATGAGCGACGAAGCTTTAATGTAAACACATTCCCAATAGTGTAATAATTCCAGGAGCCTATTTCCAATCCAACACGCGTTGGGTCTCTAGAGCTGCTAGAGAGCTACTAGTAACACGCGGGGGCGGAGGGCCAGCCTCTGCCCCTGTCCCTGCTTGACACCGCGGCCCTGACCTGCTTCACCTCTAGCCACCGATCAACCCGACACCGTTCACCTATCAATTAATTGCCCGTCGACCCATCAAATCAAATCGAATCCACATCCACTGCTTAAATGAGCTTCACCTTGGTGAGCACGACGAAGGTGCCGAGAGGTAGAGCCTACACACGGCGTCCCAATTCAGCTCAACCTCACTGATTGCTCATACTGTACCGATGCGCCACGGCGCCCCCTTCCAGATCGACCTGACTGTTTGCTCATACTGTACCAGTGTATATGTACACGCTCACCGCATCCTCCCTGGCCTGACCACTCGCTCTCTCACTGTTCCCATGCAGTGTACCAGAGTACCAGTACACGCTCGCCGCATCCTCCTCCCTGGCCTGTTGGCCACTCGTTCACTATCTGTCTGATTATAGTACACCAGTGCAAACAGTCAAAAATATGATACCGTGGGGCGTGGGACGTGGGGCGCGGAGATACACAAGGTCACTTCACCAAACATAGACGTGGTCGACCAAACAGAGACTGGTCAGAGGCGTGGTCGATACGGTCACGTCACAAACAGAGATTGATCGGAGGAAGAAACCGTGGGGAGAAGGGGCGCGCGGTGCCCTGCCGACGGCGAAGGCGAGGGAGGAGCCGAGGAACGCGAAGTACAGTGCCGGGGTCGCGTCCGCCACCTGCGCCATCCGCAACCAGAGCCACACCCCAGCACATGAACTAACGGTCAGCGGACACCACCACCCACAATCAACTTGTATCTGATCTACTTAATTTCTGGTACCGACTGCAAATAAACGGCGTGGTCAGTGCAAGTCAGGGGTGCCGCCTGAGTAGACACTCTCCAGGCTGACCCAGACTGCCGCAAATTCCCGTGCCGGAGACACAGAGTCCGCCGGCTGACGGCCGACAAACACCGAAGGACGGCTACTCCTCACTCTGACCTTCGCGTAATCTTGGTTCTCGGACAAGGGTTGTGGTGCTGTTTATGGGCAGACGGAACACTGCCACATCGTCACGAAGTGTCTGGTGCCAGAAGCCCGGTTGCACGACCACCGGGGTGGACGAACAGACCGCTGGTCGTGAGCCGAGTGAGATCGACACACACTGGATGCAGCTGGCTCTACAGCCGCACTGGGCGTTTTTCGGCCCGAAAATAGATTTAACCCCAGAGCCCCCCCCCACGCAGCAGGGGCGTCGTGGTGAGGCGCAGGCGCGGCGGCGAGAGCGCCGCGCGGACCGAACGCCGGAATCCGTGCGGGCCCGGGAGCCGGCCCGTCCCGCTGCGGCCCGTCCTCCTCTAGATGTATGGTGACCCCAGACGGCCATCAGGCCCAGCCCCAGAAGGATATGTTTTGGAGAGCCGAACCCTACCTCCATGGGGACGGCCGCGACGATGTCGGCGGCACGCGCCTCCGCCGCGGAGAACACGGTACCTGCGACAGGGAATGTGGAAAGACACGTCAGCGTACGCCCGCGGGTTGCCCGGGGCGGTGGCGATCAGGAACCCTGGCGCGCCGCGGGGGGCTTATCGCAGGATCACCTCACCCCACGTTGCCCGAAACGCTGACTTCGGGTTTTCGGGGGATAATAATTGATTATAGTGTGGCTGCCAGCCGTTCCCCGCGTCGCTTCCGCGCGGTTCAGTATGCCCCCCGTCGGTGTTGTGCGAAGGCGTCGCCGCGATCCAAGGTTGGCTGTGGCGGCGGCAGCGGCGGCGGCGGCGGCGGGACACTTACCCACGGTGAGCGCAACAGACGCCACCTTGGCCGCCTTCACCTCCACCTTGCCACCGGCCTTAGCCGTCACGGTGACAGCCTTCACCGAGCGCGCGGACTTGCGCGCGGCGGGGGCCGCGGGCGCCGCGCGGGCGACGAGGGACATTTGGGCGACGGCCGACATGGTTGGAGGTGTTTCGGGTGGGGAAGCTGCGGTGGGTGCGGGAGAATGGCCGCGCCGTGGGATGACCCCCGTGGATAGAATTCGGGCTTGGACGATGCGAGAAAAGGAAATCGTATGGGCAAAGGACGGCGCGCGTGCTGGCGCATGATTGGCTGAGAATGCGGTCGGTTGCCTTGCCGTACGCGCGGCAACGAGTTTAGGCTTTAGGGTTTGATACTTTGAGTTTAGGGTTCAAGTCGCGTTCCGCGCCAAGAGCAGGAGGCAATTCGCCACTCCGTTGGCAACACTCATCTTGCGTACAACCCCTCCGCCACCGCAGAACCAGCTCCCGCTCGGCGCTCCGCCCGCGCCCGCTTCCTGATATACGGCCTGGTCGGTTGACCCAGCGCCTGTCAGCGGAAGGTCCGACGCGAGAGAGGCAAGGCAGCTGCTACTTTGAATTGTGATTTCTCCATTGTTAGGATTTTCTCGGGGACGCAGACCGTGGGCTGACGCCGTACGAGCTGGAGCGCGTGGCAGAGGATTTAGAAGAGACACTTGCCCGACGTTGAATATCCTCCTCCTCCTCCCCCTCCTCCTCCTCCTCCGCAATATTGTCCGAGCTTCTGTTCGAGTCTGAGCATTCCCCCGGAAGGTAACTCGCACGAGTGCTCAATTCTTCCGATTCTTACTGACCTTGTGTGGCGAATAACCGCGGCAAACGCGCGGCGATGGCTTCTGGGGCGACAGGCGATAGCGCGAAGGGGGCAGGGGCATACAAGTCATTCGTCCACCATTCTCTTCCCAGCTCAACGTAAGCACATCATATGGGATACGAGGCAGATCCAGCTGAGAATCGCCGATGGAAGAGGTGGTTCGGCGGGTGCGCGTTCGGAAAGTCCCGCCCGGGGAACGGCACGGTCTACGGCGCCTCTCAGGGGTCGTCCGAGGGTGTCGCCGGCGGCGACGACGGCGCGTTCATTGCAGCGGCGGCGCCATGCGCTCATCTGCGTTGTTCCTTGCTGTATGATACGCTGGGTGGTCAGTGTTTCAGTGACCAAACTGTCTTGAGATGAGCTGAGAAGTGGACGATTGCGTGTGTGCCCCTGGAAGAGGGCGGCGGGTGGGAGCGGGCATGGCGCCAAGGCTGCTGCTGCGGTGGTGAAGACCGAGACAGCTGCTGCGCGCGTGAAGGCGGAGGCTCCTGCTACGCATGTGAAGTCCCAGGCTGTTGCTGCGCGGGTGCGGACGCCCAAGCGCGCCTTCCCCGAGGACGAAGGCGGCGGAGGTCGCATGACGCCCAAGCGCGCACGAAGCGCCGCCGCCACCACTGCCGCTAAGACGCCCGCCAAGACATTCGCTAAGACACCCGCTAAGACCCCCGCAGCTAAGACCCCAGCTGCTAAGACGCCCGCTAAGACCCCCGCTGCTAAGACCCCCGTTAAGACTCCCGCCAAAACCCCCGCCTCTGCTGCCGCCGCTGCTGCCGCCGCCGCATCCAAAGGCAATGGCCACGCTCTGGTCAAGCGCAAGGTGGTGAAGCTCTTTGGCGGGCATCCATTCAGCGGCGTCGTCACCAAGTACTTCCCGAGGCGTGATGTGTACTTCATCAAATACGAGGACGGAGATGAGGAGGAGCTCGAGGCGTACGAACTGGCGGTCGTCATTGTGGGAGGCATGGTAGGGTGGTGCAGGTTGAACCGATGAAACCCATGTTGAAAGCGCCTGCAACTAGGCGCTCGAAAGGAAAATTTGATAAACTGCTTACTCGTACCGTTTTGCTACAATATTGCTTTCAATTTCAACCTGCGTGCCACAGCATTCATTCTGAAGGTAAGTCATGCTCTGACATCGGTCGAGTGCATGTTCTGAATGACTCTCCTGCAAGGAGGACGACGACGATGAGGACATGGAGGACGAGGAGGAGGAGGAGGAGGACAACGACGAGGAGGCGGGGTCGAGTCAACGACACTCGCCGTGTCATGCACCGCGTTTCACACCCTCATGTCATCCTATGACGTGGCTAGCTTCATTATCGTGGCCCTCGTTTCGTGGGTGACATGTCTTCCTACGACTTTGGTTAAACTTGCGCGAGCTACATATCGTCACGACGTGAGTTATACTTTCCTACGACGTGGTTGTCATCATTAACGTGGCCCTCGTTTTCTGAGATACGTACATACCATCCTACGACGTGATGCGATGTCGCGTCATTCTGAATGACGTGGCCCTGAGCCGAGGCGTACCGCCCGTCGCATCGACGCCGAAGCGCCCCCACCTCCGCCCACCCCGCCCCCCCCACGCCGCACCGCCAGCCCAATCCTGCAGCAACTTCCCAAGAAACAACAGACAACCGGCTGGTCCCACGGTCACCCCTGCGCAACGCGGGGGCGCAGGAGCGCGAGAGCTCGGCCGGCACTGCGTCGTATCAGCACACGTTGATGCGCGTGCAGACGATGAGCAAGGTAGCGCGGTGCAGGTTGAACCGATGTACTATGACGTTTAAAGACAAGCCGGCGTTCGATGATTTGTTTATTCTTTTCACTCAAGACGTCTTGAGTTGATATGTCCAATGTTTATTTTTTCGAATGCCGGCCTAACTTACAATGTCATAGTAACCCATTGTTCAAGCGCCTGGACACAAGCGCTTGAGACTGAAATATGATGACCGCCTTCGAACTTTGCTGTCAATTTCAACTTGCGGCGCTAGAGGAAGGCCGCGTTGTTCGGACGGATCGCTAAGATGGAGAAGGCCAAGGGCAAGCATGCGATGTCCAAGATGAGGCTATTTGAGGAGGTGCTGGTCGACAGGGGCAGGGGCTTACACTCGTCCACTTTTCAGCTCAACCTGAGCCGTTTCTGACACAAAACACACCATGAACGCCCCCTAATATCCCCAAACACCCCCTGTACACCCCCTAAACATCCCTGAATGCACTCCCTATCCCACACAAAGCGCTTACGTTGAGCCGAAAAGTGGACAAGTGTATGCCCCTGGTTAGGGGTGGGTCTCACAAGGCGCTTGCCACGGCGGCAGGGGCTTACTTACACTCGTCCACTTCTCAGCTCAACCTAAGCTGTTCTGGTCAGCGAGCCGTTTTGTACCCAGTCTGTGACGAGTTATGACCCATCTATCTACTGAAGGTCCTCAACGTATCCACGAATCGTGCCCACGTTGAGCTGAATAGTGGACGAGTGTAAGCCCCTGCGCGGCGGCCACGGCGGCGCTGGGGCGGTTGGTGGGCACGCTGGGTGACCCGGACGGACACGGCCGACCGACCCAGTTGGCCGGGCAGACGGCGGCGGCGACGGCGGCGGCGGCGGCGGCGGCTCATGCTGCTGCTATGAAGGTAGGGGCTTACGCTCGTCCACTTCTCAGCTCAACCTACGCCAGTTCGGTCAGTGAACTGTTTCGTATCCAGTTTGCGACGAGTTATGTCCCATATATCTGCTGAAGGTACCCAACGTATCCCTCAAAAAGCGCTTACGTTGAGCTGAGAAGTGAACGAGTGTAAGCCCCTGGGTGGCGGCGGCGGCTGCGGCAGCTGCTGCGGAGGCGGAGGAGGCGGCGGAGGCGACAGCGGCGAAGGTGTACCTGTTTGGTCTAGACCCCCGGCACGCAGGGGGGCTCGCGCTCCTCGCATGCCTCGCCGCCGCCGCCTACACTATAGACTGGAAACCCTAGAAACTGTACATCAATCCTTGCGAATGTGTGCATGCTTATCGTCGTAAGTAGCGAGCTCCCTAGCTGTGAATAATTTGAGTGCTCGGCTTGATACAGTTTTGATGTTCATCGACCGTAAGCTCGTGCTTGAATCACTCGAACACCTTGTAATACAACCTCACCTACATCCCACGAGCACGTTGATTGGACGCATGCGCAGAGTACTTTGGTGCCGCACATGCCGGCGCGCGCGCACGCTAGTCAATCTTACGGTGTTCCAGAGAGTTTGTGTTACAATGATTAAGTGCATGTGCTTCGAGTGTGCTAAGTGTGCTAAGTGTGCTAAGTGTGCTAAGTGTGTCAGTGTTTTAGTCCGCTAAGTGTGCGAGGTCTTCTGCCAAGTTGTTAGTGTGTGGCCGCCGCCGCCGCCACCCCTCCGACCCGAGCACTCCCCGCAAAGTGGTCGGGAAATAGTGTAAAGCCTC
>Ga0307489_10003200_pt1 | contig 10894 bp, 18 predicted proteins | sample SB12metaG_FD_202247 | JGI IMG/M metagenome (GOLD analysis project Ga0307489, IMG submission 202247) | Sea-ice brine microbial communities from Beaufort Sea near Barrow, Alaska, United States - SB 1.2 | ecosystem: Environmental > Aquatic > Marine > Coastal | place: USA: Alaska | collected...
GTGTCTTGAGTCAAATGGCATCCTATGACATGGCGAGCATCGGTACACTATGCGGCCTTAAGAGGAGGAGGTGCAGGCGTTCCGCGTGCCCCTCGACTTTCTCGCCGCGCCGACCGAACCCGTGTCGATCGACCTGTCGGCCGACGCGGGCAAGGTAGCGGCGGCAGGGGAGCCGCCGCTGACCGCGGCGCCCGCGAGTGACCGACCGACCGACGCGCCCGCCTCCGCAACTGCCGCCCCTGCCCCCACCCCTGACCTTACTCCCGCCGCCGCCGCCGCCGTCGCCACCGCCCCCAGCCCATCCGCCGCTGCCGCCGCCGCCGCCCTCACCCAGACCGCCGCTTCCGCCGCCCCCACCGCCGCCGCCGCCGCCGAGGCCGTCGCCGCCACCGCTGACCCGGCCGACGCCATGGAGGCGATGCACACGGAGAACGTGCGGCTGCGGCAAGCAGGGCCTGACAGACATTGCCGGTCGCGTCATCCAACTCATTTTGAACCCTCGTTCCTTGAGTTAACCGGCATCCTGTGATGCTAACGGCATCCTGAGACGCGACGAGCAATATCTGCCAGGCCGTTGTGGCAGGAGAACGTTCAGCTGCGTGACGACGCGCGGCGGGTGGTGGCCGCGCAGTCCGCGCTGTCCGCGCGTCTGGAGGCGCTGGAGGTAGCGCCTGCCATACATTGCCCGCCACGTCATCCAACACATCTTGGACCCTCGTTTCTTGAGTCGAATGGCATCCTATGACGTTGGGAGCAGTATCTGCCAGGCCCATTGCCTGCCACGGTATCAAGAACATCTGGAAGCCTTGTTTATTGAGTACATTGGCAACCTATGACTTGGCGAGCGATATCTGCTTGACCCGGCAGTGGAGGCTAAGAAGGTGGAGCTGGAGTGGAAGCTGAAGGCGGAGCGCGGCAAGGTGGACCACATCAACCGCGAGGTGGGGTCCGCCCGCTCCTCCCGTGCATGTTTGCTCATAGTGTACCGGTATACCCGTACACACTCGCCGCACCCTCCTCCCTGGCCTGCCCACTCGTTCCTGGACCACATCCTCTCCTCCCTTCTCCCTGGCCCGCCGACAGCCCCCCTTGTCAGCGCAGCTTGAGCCTTTTTGTCCCTGATACCACACTGAGCTAAAGAGGTGACGAGTGGCCGGGCCCTTGTGCTGGGTGGACAAGATGACGCGCGAGCTGGACCGTGTGCTGCAAGTAGAGCGCGATCACGGCGAGCTGCAGAAAAAAATGCAGGCTTTGGAGGCGGCGGGCGCGGGGGGTGCAGAAGTGACGGCAACGGCGGCGAACGGTAATGGAAACGGCGGCGGCGGCGGCGGCAGCGGCGGGGCGAGCGACCCGGGGAGTGACGATGCGGAGGAGGAAAGCGAGAAGCCGCGGCGGGGATGGTTTGGACTGTGAGGAAGCGGGCACTTATTTCACCGAAATATTAGGCCAGAGCATACAACGCTCGCCATGTCATAGCCACGCCGCGCCTCCGCCGCTGTAGGCGATATTGATTCCTAATGATTGCGTAGTTGGACTAGAATCTCGGACTAAAATCGTGTGCTTTTACAAATATAATAAGGAGCTTTAAACACCTTCGGAACCGGCGGGCAGCGGAATGTTACCCGCCGCAGCCTTCATCTTCGCCACCGCCTCCTCGCCGTTGCAACCGCCACCACCGCCACCAGCACCCCCACCGCCAGCGCCACCGCCGCCGTCCCCTTCTCCCAGGTACCCATCTCCGCCACCGCCGCCACCGCCACCTCCACCTCAGCCTCCGCCGCCTCGCATTGGTCCTCCTTGCGAAGCTCCTTCAAGCGCGCGACAGCGGGCGCTGAGCCTTGCGCGGCGCTTAGCTCCAGGTACATTTTACCCAGAGGCAAGTCCTTCGTCACGGCCCCTCCCCCACAAGCGTACCAATGTCCCACGAAATATTGCGCTTCTGCGATGCCTTGGTCGGTCGCCTTGCACCTAGCGCAGGATTTTACACTCGTCCACATCTTATACGAGTATCGGACAGAACCCGTTCACAGGAAATAGTGACTGTAAAAGAAAATTCAAGGTCGAAAAAGCCCTTGTAAACGGCGTATTTATGCAAAAACAGGCCCGACAAGCCCAAAACTTCCCAAAATCACCCAAAATCGCCGCAAATCGCGCCTGCGGCGCAACTCTCGTAAACGGGTATTTTCGCCCAAAAACCCCTCGTAAACGGAGTATTTACGGAAATAAATAGTTTCTGTAAACGGGTTATGTCCGATACTCGTAATGTGTCCGTCTTATATTTCAAGTCTTTAACGATCAAAAACCCTACAGTAGACCCCCCATTTATTAGACCCCCAGAGGGAGCCCAATTGCTCAACCCGGGCCGTTTTTGTCACTGAGACCAACAAAGCACCGAACCACATGGGACAAAAAGTGCTCACGTTGAGCTGAAAAGTGGACGAGTGTAAGCCCCTGCCCTAGCGCGGAGTTCTGCTCGACGCCCTGGTCGCAGCTATAGCAGTAGGCGAGTGGCATTTGCGCGATCGCGTCACCGAGATCGGCCGCTCTGCGGAACCACGCCGCAGCCTCCACGTGGTCTTGCTCGAGGCCCTCAAAACACGGGCTTACACTCGTTCACTTTTCGACTCAACTTGAGCGCTGTGTGTGGGCCAGGGGGTGTATTTAGGGGCTGTTTAGGGGGTGTTTAGCAGGTGACAGGGGGTATTATGGAGCGTTTAGGGTGCGTTTCTGTGTCAGAGACGGCTCAGGTTGAGCTGGAAAGTGGACGAGTGAAAGCACCTGACTCCATACCGTGGAAAAGCCACAAGCCGAGCGCTGTCTGGGCCTGGTCCTGCTGAAGCCCCCCTCGGCCACCATGCGTATCTGCTTCGCGAGCGCGCTCGGCGCCATCACGGCCCGTCGTCACTCTGTTCACCTCGGGATGCACGCCGCGCTCACGGGCCCCGTGCGGTGCGTTGAGGCGGGGCGGTGTGGCGGCGGGGCAAAGTCTCTCAAGTGTGTGTGAGAGACTCCCAGCTGGTCGTAGCTTTTGAGCTGGATATTTTCGTGCACGAGAGGCACCCTCGCCCCTCGCTGATCAGCTGAAGTGGAATCGCGCAGAAAGAGAATTGTCGGGATAGCCGAGCTCTTCCTCCACAACAACATAGCACAATCACCACCCCAGCCACCTCACAGTCAACCCGCCGCCGCCATGGACCCCGAAGCGCGGCGCAGCGCGTGCGCGGCGTTCCGCGCCAAGCTGAGCCGGGATACGGGGGAGAACCTCACCCCCGCCGAATGCGAGGAGCTGTTAAGCTTTACCTTCGTCGAGGGCGGGGAGGAGGTCAGTGTTCAGACTAACCCCGGGCTCTTCTACGTGCGCTTGGGGGAAGCGATCGTGGGCCGGTGCCTCGCGCACGCCCTCCCGGACCGCAAGATGGTCGCGTGTTGGTGCTACCGCGAGGCAGCCGAGGTTCACATGCACCCGGAGGGCATGCGCATACTTGGCACGTGTCTCTTCCGGCGCGGTCATGGCGTGACGGAGGATCCTGTGCAGGCTGCCGTTTGGTTTCAGAAGGCTGCGGACCTGGGAGACGCCGACTCCAAAGCCAAACTCGGCGGTTTCCTTGTGGTCGGCGAGCCGCGCGCCGGGGTCGCGAAGGACGCGGCGCGCGGGTTCGGACTCTTACGCGAAGCCTTCGTTCGATCTGGGTTATGGTCTGGCGCTATATCTCGTGGCACAGTGCTACTTGCACGGTGAGGGCGTGGAGAAGGACGCGTCACACGGGGTAACCCTCTTGCGGCAGGTCCTCAACCAAGAGGACGCCAATAAAGTACTTGCCGAGAGAACACTCACCAAATGCTACATGGAGGGCACCGGTGTGGAGGCCGACACAGTGCAGGCGGCGATGTGGTGTCAGAAGGCCGCGACGAGCGGTGACGTGCAGGCCATCGAGTTACTGCCAATCATTCGGAGGTGCAACTTCTGCGGCACAACGCCCGCCCGCAAGCACTGCGTGCGGTGCCGGAAGGTGCGCTACTGCGACCGCCAGTGCCAGCTGGCGCACTGGAACCGCGAGACGGACCCGCACAAGGTGCCCGGCAAGGACGGCGCGGGCGGCGCCCGCTCGTCCTCCCAGAGTACGATAAGGTCGCGTGGTACTGCTATCGTGAAGCTGCCGTGGTTCACAAGCACCCGGCGGGCATGGGCAGCCTTGCTTCTTGCTACTACCACGGTCGGGGTGTCACGGCGGACCATGCGCAGGCAGCTTTTTGGTCACAGAAGGTTGCAGACCTGGGAGACGCCGCCGCCAAACACAGCCTCGGTGCTCCAATTTTGCACGGGGACCCGCGCGCCGGGGTCGCGCAGGACGCGGCGCGCGGGTTCGCACTCTTACGCGAGGTCGTCGAGCAGGGCTGCGGTATGGCGCTTTACAAAGTCGCACGCTGCTACTTGAGGGGTGAGGGCGTGGAGAAGGACGTTGCGCACGGGGTGAACCTCTTGCGCCAGGTAATCGGCCAAGACGACGCCACGAAATCAGACGCCGAGATCGCTCTTGCCGTCTGCTACATGGAGGGCAACGGCGTGGAGGTTGACACGGTACAAGCGGCGGTGTGGTGCCAGCGGGCCGTGTCGGGCGGCAACGCATACGCCATCGAGAACTTGCGACTCATCCGGGAGTGCGACTTCTGCGGCACAACGCCCGCCCGCCAGCTGTGCGTCCGCTGCCTAAAGGTGCGCTACTGCGACCGCCAGTGCCAGCTGGCGCACGGGAACCGGGAAATCAACCCTCACAAGGGGCCCTGCAAGGAGCACTGCCGCCGCGCCGCGGAAGCATCTCAACCGGAGGCTAGCGGCGCGTCCACGTCGGCGCACCACCTGTAGGAATGCATTTCACTGTTCCTGCGATCCCTGATGATACGATACAGCGCATAACCTGCTGCGGCGCCAGGTGCCAGGAGGGCCACGAGAACCGCGAGACGAACCGGCACAAAGGGCACTGCCGCCACGCCGCGGAGGCATGGGAAGATCGAAGGCACCGCTCTTGGCGGCGGCGTGTCGTCACCATCTAGAGCATGCTGATTTCTCCATGGGGTCTCGGTAGAGTGATGTCCCCAACCGCCAGATATGAAGAATATGCCATTGATGATGTGATGATGATGACTTGTAAATGCTGCGTGCACTCCCCCACAGACTCGCCACCCCGCAGCTCGCCAGCGGCCCCAAACAGCCAATTACAATTTAGGTTTTTGCGTGTTCTGGCTTTTGGGTAGATTTCTAGGTGGTCGGCTGCCTGTCCGGCTCCCTGTCCGGACGCGCTGACGTCTGGCCACGACCGGCCGCTAGATCCAACAGTAGACAGGGCTGACCTAGAACGTTGGAGCACACAATCAGGGGTGGCACACAACGACGCGCTGCCGCCGCCGCCTTAAAGGAGCAGGTGCCCGCAAGCCTGCGCCGCCTGCGCCGTCATGGACCCCGAGGCGATGCGCCGCGCGTGCTTGGCGTTCCGCGTCAAGCTGAGCCGGGACACGGGGCTGGATCTCCCCGCCGCCGTCTGCGAGTCGTTGCTTGGGGCGGCCTTCACTGGTGAGGGCGAGGGCGGTGAGGAGGTCACTCTTCAGAGTAACACTGGGCTCTTCTACGCGGGGTTGGGGGAGGCGATCAGGGACCAAGCGCTGCCGTTTGTTCTCCTGGACCACGAGAAGGTCGCTTGGTGGTGCTTCCGTGAGGCTGCGGAGGTCCACAAGCATCCGGTGGGCATGCGCTTCCTTGCTGGGAGTCTCATCCTCGGTCAGGGCGTGACGGAGGACCCTGTGCAGGCTGTGGTTTGGTATCAGAAAGCTGCGGACCTGGGAGACGCCGCCGCCAAAGTCAAATTCGGCGCTTTCCTTATGACTGGCGACCCGCGCGCCGGGGTCGCGGAGGACGCGGTGCGCGGGCTCGAACTCTTTCGCGAGGCCGATGACCAGGGCCATGATATGGCGCTATATCTCGTCGCACAGTGCTATTTGAATGGCAAGGGTGTGGAGAAGGACGCTGCGTACGGGGTGTCTCTTCTGCGCCAGGTCATTAACCGAGAGGACGCCACGAAATCAAAAGCCGAGAGAACACTTACCATCTGCTACATGAACGGCAACGGCGTGGAGGTGGACACGGTGCAGGCGGCGTTGTGGTGCCAGAAGGCCGTGATGAGCGGGAACGAGCAGGCCATCGAGTTACTGTCAATCATCCGGGAGTGCGACTTCTGCGGATCAACGCCCGCCCGCCAGCTGTGCGTCCGCTGCCTGAAGCTGGCGCACTGGCACCGGGAGACGGATCCGCACAAGGGGCCTTGCAAGGAGCACTGCCGCCGCGCTACGGAGGCGTCTCAGCCAGAGGTGGGCGGCGCGTCCACGTCGGCGCACCATTAGGCTGGGGACCATTCAGATGCTGGCCATCATGCGGATGTGCGACTTCTGCCTAATGATGTGCAGCTGCGGCGCCGAGTGCCAGGCGGGGCACTGGAACTGCAAGACAAAGCCGCGCAAGAGCCACTGTTGCCGCGCTGTGGATGCATTGCTGTTTACCAGTGAAGAGGAGGGTACCAGCGTCATCGTTGAGTGCGTCCTCATCTCTCCGTGGGGTCTGTGAATAGTGCGGTCCTCAACCGCCATAGACAACGAAGATGCCGGTGATGATGTGATGATGACCACTTGTAAATGATGGTTGCATCCCCACGCTCTGAATCGCCACGCCGCATGCGTTACCAGCGGCGCCAAACCGATAATTTCTTGGGTGGTTTTTTGGGTGGTCGGCTACCTGTCCGGCCGCGTTTTCGTCTGCCTCGCCGCGGCCGCCAGGTCCCACAAACCTAAAACGTCGAAGCACACAAACCGGGGTGGCACACGACGACGAGCGGCCGCCGCCTCCTGATCGCAGTTGCCCGCCTCCCTCCGCCGCCTGCCAGCGCCGTCATGGATCCCGAGGCGATGCACCGCGCGTGCGTGGCGTTCCGCGTCAAGCTAAGACGGGACACGGGGACGGACCTCGCCGCCGCCGACTGCGAGTTGTTGCTGGGGGTGGCCTTCACGTGTGAGGGCGGTGAGGAGGTCACTCTTCAGATTAACCCCGGGCGCTTCTACGAGTGCTTGGGGCAGGCGATCGCGAGACACGCGATCGCGCTCGGCCTCCCGGACTACGAGAAGGTCGCGTGGTGGTGCTACCGTGAGGCGGCTGGGGTCCACACGCACCCCGGGGGCATGCGCAGACTTGCCGGGTGCCTCTTCATCGGTCAGGGCGTGACGCCGGACCCTGTGCAGGCTGTTGCTTGGTACCAGAAGGCTGCGGATATGGGAGACGTCGCCTCGAAAGCCAGACTCGGCGGTTTTCTCGTAGAGGGTGAAGCGCGCGCCGGAGTCGCGAAGGACGCGGCGCCCGGGTTCGTACTCTTGCGCGAGGCCGTCGATCAGGGACATGGTATGGCGCTATATCACGTCGCAGAGTGCTACCTGACGGGCGAGGGTGTGGGAAAGGACGCCGAGCGCGGGGTGTCCCTTTTGCGCCAAGTCATCAACAACCAAGAAGACGCCATTAAAGCGTGAGCCGAGGCAAGGCTAGCAGCCTGCTACGTAGAGGGAAATGGTGTGGATGCTGACACAGTGCAGGCGGCGTTGTGGTGTCAGCGGGCCGCAGACGGCGGTGACGCGGGGGCCATCGATATGCTGCCACTCATCCGGACGTGCAGCTTTTGCTCCTCAAGTCCCGCCCGCAAGCACTGCGAGCGCTGCCGGAAAGTGCGATACTGCAACGCCGTGTGCCAGGCGGCGCACTGGAACCGGGAGGCGGACCCGCACAAGGGGCACTGCCGCCGCGCCGCGGAGGCGTCTCAGCAGGAGGCGGACGGTGCGTCCACGTCAGCGCACCACTAGGGGACCATTCAGATGCTGGCCGTCATGCGGATGTGCAACCTCTGCGGAGCATCGTCCGCCCGCTAGCTGTGCGACCGCTGCCTGAAGGTGTGCTACTACGACGCCGAGTGTTGGGCGGAACGCTGTAAGTGCGAGACAAGCCCGCACACGGGGCACGGCTGCTGCACCGTTCATGCATCGGACTATGGCACCGCTCCTGGCGGCAGCGGCGTGACAGTCATTGTCTATACCGTCTATCTGTGATCAGTGATGTCCTGAACCTCCGCGTTGACACGAACAGGCTTGCGAGCGCTCCTCATGCCTTGAAACTGATGATTGCATTCCTACGCTCCGACTCGCCGCCCCGCGAACGATTTCTCAGCGGCGCCTCTGAGTATTTTTGGTAATTGTAATGCCCAGGTATGCCCTTGAGTAAGCCCAAACACCCTGGAACATCCCCCAAACACCTTCAATATCACTTAGACACCATAAATACCCACGGGCACACCGTGAATATCCGCAAAACACCCCCTACTGAAGGATATTAACCAACGTGAGTTGCTTACACTGGCACATCGCACGAGCGCGAGACGGCGCCACCCGCCGCACGAGCAGATTTAGAAATGTTACCATGCAAGCTGTCATAACTAGTACACCGACTGACCGAAAGATTTCGGTGGCTATCGAATCATAATATTAGGCTACACTCCGTCTACATGGAGTTCCTCTCTAAGGTTACCCGCCCCCGCGCCCCGCCACGCTGTCACGCTCAGGTCACCCGCTCACTGCAACACCCCGGCCGATGAGAGGCCACACTTGGCTCTCATGGGAAAATAACAGAACGCTCTCGGTTTCAAGCACCATGCCCGCCCCTGACCTGGGCCGTTGCCCATTCACTTTTTCTCCTTTTTAGCTTTCTTCTCCTTCTTCTCCGCACCGTCCTTATCCCTCTTAGCCTTTTTCGCCGGCTTCTCCTCCTCGGACGTTGGCTTCGCCTCTTTGGACTCGTCCTCTTTGTCGCGCTTCTTTTTCTTCTCTTTTTTGTCGCCCTTCGCCTCCCCCGCCTCCCCCTTCGATTCCTTCGATTCCTTCGAGCACGGCCTCACGACAATAAATGTCCAGCTAACTTCACAGGCACTTTCGCCGTTCGTCCCTGAACTTCGTGTAGTATCCCCTTCATACATCAAGGTTACTCAAGCTGAGCTGAATCATATTGGCATGTTGAGTGGCGTGGATTTACCAGCTAAAGCTCAGCGCCCGAGGGCGCACCCAGCTGATTGCTCGTGGGAGCTAGTTTAAGCTGGATTAATCCAGTGTAGAGGGAGAGAGCGACGCTTCCGCGTGTATACGGAGGCATCAGGCTTTCGCCCTAGCCCCCGTGATGAATCAAGTGGCTTCAGGGACAGACAATTAAGACTGTAAGTGCCATCTGGAAGCTATGCTCACGTAAGGCCCTGCCGCCTTGGGTTCCTCCTTGACCTCCTCCTCCTTGGGATAAGGCCTGCCAGATAGTGCTTGCCACGTCATGTGACGTCAGCTAAATAAAGAAACGAGGGTCTGACATGACAAGGCGGACGTTCACTGCCAACATCTACCCGGCCCAACCTTGGGCTCCTCCTTGGGCGGCGGCAGCGGTGCGCCGTCGGGTCCCCTGCCCATAGCTGCCAGCGCGCTGCGACTCTTGCTCTTGTGCTTTTTGCCGCTTGCGTGCCCCATCAGCGTTTCGACCGACGTGCACTTCACCTTGCAGCATGAGCAATCCCAGGGTGGTGACTTTGCCAGAAACTCTTCGCCGAGGACCCCGCCGCCGCCGCCGGACGGTCCCCCGCCCCCGCCGCCGCCGGCGTCCCGCGCCACGGCGCCGCTCATCAGGCCCTCGTTCCCCGCCTTGGTGTAGCGGCGCAAGTTGAAATTGAAACCAAAAGTCGAAAGCAGTTTATAATACTTCAGTTTCAGGCGCTTAGTTCCAGGCGCTTTCAACGCGGGTTTGATAGGGTCAACCTGCACCGTCCTACCTTGGTGATGCTCAGCGCGTACTTTTCATGCTCCGTCACGCACGACGTGTGCCCCTGCACGCTCCATTTGTCGAACACCTGCAGGCAATACAGGCAGGTCATGCGATGGTCAGCTCAACTGCCTGCCGCCTCGCGTCACAGCTGTGGTGGCCATGGTTTTGTCCCTGATACCGCGCTCGAGCTCTACCACTGGGTGCTGGTACCTCGCAATGCTCAATAGGAGGTCAGGCTCAGGCTGCCAGGACAGAAAGGAGGATGCGGCGAGTGTGTATGGGTAGGCCGGTATACTGTGCGCAAACGTTCAGGTAACGAGTGGCCAGGCCAGGGAGGAGGATGCAGCGAGTGCGTACGGAGTGAGTACACCGGTACATCAGTACACCAGCACACTGTGTGCGAACAAGCAGGGAACGAGTGGCTAAGTGGTGAGGGCAGGGAGGAGGATGCGGCAAGCGTGTACGGGTACACTGGTACACCGTGCGCAGACAGTCGGGGAACGAGTGGCCAGGCCAGGGAGGAGGATGAGTGGCCAGGCCAGGGAGGAGGATGCGGTGAGTGTGTACGGGTACACGCGTACACCATGCGCGAGCAGTCGGGCAACGAGTGGCCAAGCCGGGGAGGAGGATGCGGCGCGCACCTGCAGGCAGTCGATGCAGCTGAAGCGGCTGGCGCTGCAGCCACCGGCCAGGGGCATACACTCGGTCGTTTCTCAGCTCAACTTGAGCGATATTTATGGGATAGGCGGTGCGCGTAGGGGTAGTGTAGCCCGTGTCAAGGGCGGGTTAGGGGGTGTCAGGGGTGTGAAGGGTGTTTGCACGTGTCAGACGCGACTCAGCGACTCAAGTTGCTGAAAAGCGAACGAGTGTAAGCCCCTGCCGCCGGCGTGGCCCTTCACCTTGGGCTTCTTCAGCGTGTCGCCGCAGTCCTCGCACTGGAACCACACCATCGTGCTACCTCGCGCGTTGCTCGTCCCTCACCGGTGGTGGCGCGCTGTTGAAGTGCTGCAGGCACTG
>Ga0307489_10003203_pt1 | contig 10891 bp, 18 predicted proteins | sample SB12metaG_FD_202247 | JGI IMG/M metagenome (GOLD analysis project Ga0307489, IMG submission 202247) | Sea-ice brine microbial communities from Beaufort Sea near Barrow, Alaska, United States - SB 1.2 | ecosystem: Environmental > Aquatic > Marine > Coastal | place: USA: Alaska | collected...
CGGCGCGCCGCGCTCTTGCGCTTGTTGCCGTCGAGCTCCGCCTTGCGCAGGCGCACCGCGGAGGGCGTCACCTCGATCAGCTCGTCGGACTGCACGTACCCGATGGCCTCCTCCAGCGCCATGTGCCGCGGCGGCGTCAGGCGCACCGTCTCGTCGTTCCCGCTCGCGCGCATGTTCGTCAGCTTCTTCTCCTCGCGTGAGGGTCATTGAGAACAAACACTCGACAGGCGGTGAATCGACCAACCGAGTCCGTGCGTCTGCACCAGCGTACACCCTCAATATCTCAAGGTGATTCGAGATCCGTTCGAGTGGTTTCTCTCCATGACCCCCCTGCCTTGCACGGGTTCAACTCCATGGTCTCCTCACGCGAGTTCTCACCGATGATCATGCCCTCGTACACCTCCACCTTGGGCCCCACAAACAACGTCCCGCGCGACTCCAACATGCCCAGTGCGTATAGCGTGGTGACGCCCGTGGCACTGGATATGAGCGCGCCCTTGCGGCCCTGGTCCATCGCCCCGCGGTAGTCGCCGTAGGAGTGAAAAGAGCGGTGCGCCACGCCGGAGCCGCGGGTCAAGTTGATGAACACGGAGCGGAACCCGATGAGGCCGCGGCTGGGCGCCAGGAACGTCAGCCGCGTCTTGCCGCCCTCGCCCGCGCCGATCACCCGGTCGCAGGGCCGGACAACTGTTGATCGCCACGTCATAGGATGCCATTCAACTCAAGAAATGAGGATTTAAAACGCGTGTCAAGGACGTGGCGGACAACGGGCCTGGCAGATGTTGCTCGCCACAGTCATAGGATGCCATTGAAGTCAAGCAACGAGGGTTCATAAGGTGTGTCAGTGACGTCATGGGCCACATCTGACATGCCCTACCATGTCCGTGAGCTCGCCCTTGCGCAGGCTGATAGCCTCGATGATGCCCCCCGCGTGGTCCTCCTCCACCTCCGCCACCAACTCCTCCATCGGCTCCTGCCGCCGCCCCTTCTCATCGTTCTTGTACAGCACCACGGGCGGGGAGATGGACAGCTCGAACCCCTCGCGGCGCATGGTCTCGATGAGCACCCCCAGGTGCAGCTCGCCGCGGCCCTGGACCTCGAAGCGGTCGCCGCCGCCCTCCTCGTCCGAAAACACCCGCAACGCCACGTTGGTCTCCGCCTCCGAGACCAGCCGGTCCCAAATCTGTCGGCCGGTCAGTAGCTTGCCCTCGCAGGAGGGTCACTGGAAGTCAAGCATTCGGACCGGTACTGAGCATGAATTAACTTCAGGGTGAATGCTCATAACATAGACGCGTGGATGAGGAGGAGGACATTCAACGTCGGTCGAGTGTTTGTTCTCAATAACCTTCCAGCCTCGCGACCGCCCAGGCGAGAATCGTTGACGCCGAAGGTCATCTTGAGCGTGGGTGGGTCGATGGGGCTGGCGGGCAGCGGCTCTGCCACCGTGGGCACCGCCACTGTGTCGGTGACTGTGGCGCTGGACAGCCCGGCGATGGAGATGATGTCACCAGCGGCGGCAGCGTCCAGAAGCGCGCGCTGCCCTCCGTGGCTGGTGAACACCTTGCTGATGCGCCCCGTCTCGCGCGCCGCCTTCGCCGCACCCTCGGGGCCCTTCATGGGCAGTGCATGCACGCGGTCGCCCACCTTGACGCGGCCGGACGCCACGCGCCCCGTCACAATGCGCCCCATGAAGTGGTCGTGCTCAATCATCGAGATGAGCATCTTGAACTCCTCGTCGGGGTTACCCGGCAGCGTGGGCCTTCCAGATATGGCTCGCCACGTCATACAATTCTCAGTAACTCTCCCTGCTACGTCATATCATGCCGATTGACTCAAGAAACGAGGGTCCAAAATGCATTTGATGACGTGGCGGGCAATATCTGGTCATCCGTACCGGCGGCTTGGGCACACGGTCCAGCAGCACATCCAGCAGCGGCGACATGGTGCCGCCGCCCTCCCTGATCAGGCGCTGGCACTCCGCCAGGTCCGAGTGTGCCACGCCCGAGCGCGCCGAGGCGTATACCGTGGCGAAGTCCAGCTGGTCGTCCGTGGCACCCAGCGTGGCAAAGAGGTCGAACAGCCGGCTCTCCACCTCCGCGCACCCCGCCTCCGTCAAGGGGGTGGCAGATAATGGGATGCCACTTAATTTAGGAAATGAGAGTTAAATGCGCATGCCAGTGATGTGGCGGGCAACGTGCCAGGTACTGCTTGCCGCGTCATAGGACGTCACTTAAATCAACACGCGAGGGTTCAAATGCGTGCGGGCGGTATCTGCTTGACCCCGCCTCCGTCACGTTGTCGCGGTCCACCTTGTTCATCACCACGATGGGCTGCAACCCCTTCTGCAGCGCCTTGCCCAGCACGAATTTCGTCTGCGCCATCGGGCCCGACGCCCAGGGTGCACCACAACGCAAACACAGCTCACGTGTTGGTCTTACTTCACTGGCGCTTCCCTCAAGTCACTGTTGGCACGTTCCGTGGCCACTGTACTTTAGGGAATTGAGGAGTGGTGAGTCAGCCGAGCTCGACGTGGGCGCCGGCTGACTCAGCGTGTTGTCGTAACGGAAGGCCATTATGCTGAGTACGACGGCCTCGGCTGGAGTCTCGTGAGCTGCTGCGCCGCCCGTGTGGCGCACTTGCAGCTGTTGTGTGGAGGATAAAATGGCTGAAACTATTCTCGGTGCATGTCCCGGATAAGATGCCGAAACGATAACCCACGCCTACCTCGGTGGCGTCAATGAGCAGCAGGCAGCCGTCCACCATGTCCAGCACGCGCTCCACCTCGCCGCCGAAGTCCGCGTGCCCGGGCGTGTCCACGGCGTTCAGCACGCACGCGCGCCACGCCGGAGGGTCGTTGAGAACAGCGACTCACCCAGCTTATGAAGGGACGAAAAACACAGCCGGTTTCTCTCACGTGTGAGGTACGTGCTCATCCGACGGTCTGGAGTACCAGCACTCCACCACGAGCCGAGTCACGGGCGTAGGTTTGAGCATCCACGCTGAAGGGCAGTCGTGCGGACAAGTCCGTTTTGCGTCCGAGACGTTGTCCTTAACCCCTTGCCATGGGAAGGAGGTGTACTTGGAGCTGATAGTGATGCCTCGCTCCTTTTCCAAAGCGTTGTTGTCCATCAAGCGCTCGGTCGCCACCTTCTGCTCGCCCTGTTTCATTAGCGTGTCGAGCAGCGTGGTCTTGCCGTGGTCGACATGCGCGATGATGGCGAAGTTGCGCACACCGGTGTGCGCCTCGGATGCGGCGTCGGCGGCGGCGGCGGCATCTGAAGCGGCGGCGGAGGACGCGCGGTACGCGCGCGCGTACGCGACGCCATTCGGGTTGCTCCAGATGCGATTGCTGTAGGGGGCGGCGGCGGCGGCGGAGGCGCGGGCGCTCGGTGCCGCCGCCGCACACGCCGCCTGTGCGACCCGGCGCAGGGCGTACATACCGGCCGGTCGCGGTCACGCCGTTACGAACCGTGCCGTCGCGCGTTCGGAGCAGAATGAGGGAACGCGATCGTGCGGCGCGGCGGGCAGCGTCTACGGGACTCGCAGGCCAAGGCCCCACAGGGTGTCGTAAGGATTCAGTTCGATCGAAATCTGGTTTTGCCCATACGAATGAGTACCCATTTCGGTACAATCGGGGCGCGCAAATGACACAGCAACGGTCCCGGTTTCTCGACAAAAAGGACCGCGTTTGCGTCATCGCGGCGAGACATCGTCCCTCAGCACGGCCCAGCGGAGACGCCTCGCCCCCGGGATCGTCCCGGCGAGTACACACCACACGTGCGGTTGTATCCCGCGCACGCATACCCGATTCAGAATGTCGCGACCGCCCTCCAGAGCGCGCATTCGGGCCGGCGGAGGAGTTTGCGGGTTTTTCTTGGCCTGGCGCGTGTACCGGTACACAAATAGTGACTGTTTTCACAGGCAAATAGACTGATGTACCGAAATTGGGTACTCCAAGTGTCGATTTCGTTCGAACTGAATCCTAAAAAACAAACCATACGGCAGCGGCAGTTCAAATGACCCGCTTTGTATGGCGCAAGGACAGAGATCTTCAGATCTGGTATCGACAGCGACATTTCGTCATCGTCGTCGTCTTCGTCACGCGTACACGCGTCATCGTCCCATCGCCGACCGGATTCGGCCGCGTGAAAGTAGTTTCCACACTTGGAGGGCTAGCGGAGATCCGTGGTTTGACCCCTCGCCGGATAAACGTTTATGATTATGAACGCGATATATCCGGATATGAACGTACATGAACGGATATAGCCGTCTATGAGCATTTACCCTGAACGTTTATGGTGGAAATTCACGTGGTGGCCGTTGGCCGGGGTGCAAATACCGCCAACTTAAAAAAACATTTCCGACTTTTCCCGAAAGGCGATCCGTCGTACATCGTTGCGTTCATGACTGCCGCGTACTTGAATGGTGCTAAATACACAAAAGATGTACGCCTTCCGTCGCTACGTCCATAAAAGTGTATGTACGTTCACGGTTCATGTACGTTGATTTACGTTCATGTACGTCCTTAACAAGGTGCATCGAATGCGTGTCTTCCCCGAGTAATCGTGTGCCTCTTGGCAGCGGCGTCAGAAGGGGGAGGGGACTTTCGCCGCATCAACTGGGCACGACGGCGAGGTATCGTTCGTGGATGTCTGTGAACGTTCAGTGCATCACCGACTCGAAACTTGCATAAACGTTCATAAACGTACTCGTACTGAAAAATTCGGTGGGTGGCAAAAATAACGTTTCCGTTTGTAAACGTTTATATACGTTTATCTATCCCGCCTCGGATGGGGGGGGGCAGAGCGCGCGCGGGTGCGCAACCCACGGGCCTGACCCGCCCACGGTCACCAGATCGGCAGCGCAGTCGTTGCGCGGGAAGGGGGGGGGTGGGACTGAGTGCATTCGGGCGCGCGCGACTCGCAAAGAGCGCGGGACGGACGCAAAAAAAACCCCGGGTGCGCGTGAAGCTCACAATTCTCTTTCCGAGCGCATCTTTGGGGTTGCCCGCGGCGTCCGTGCCCGCGGCGTGCACGCCGGCGGCGTCCGCGTCGGCGGCTGCGGCCGTTCTCTTGGCGACGGGCGGCTTTGTAGTCGCGGAGGCCGATCACCGCTCCGCCCCCTCGCGCTTGTTTGCACCCACTCGCGCAATGGGTTAGAAAAAATTACCTGCGGCGCGGCACGTGCTGTTTTGCCTTTACTTTCGAGGGGGATAAAATCCCCGTTCTGATTTGAAGAACAGTTTTATGCGACACTATGGTCATGTTTCTTGAGTCACAGACCGTCAATTTGGCCGCGCTCGGGATCCATATTCTATGCTAGTATTGCACACTTGGGACCGGCCGACCAAAACGCCATTTTCTTACGACACAGGGGCCGGGCCTGACTACCTGAGTCCCGTAGTTGTCGGTCGGTCTCCAACTCGCTATCCTACTCAGATCCCAGTGGCTGTTTCTCCTCTCCCCCCATCCCTCTGGGGGTTCCGGCCACTAGACTAGACCAGTGATGAAGTGGGCTCGGAAGCACGACTGACCTGGGTACGTGTCGACGTGTGCATCCACCGCTCAGGCCGGGTGCCTGGAGGTGTGGCAGTGGTTACGGGAGCACGACGGCCCATGGGACGAGCGGAACGTGTCGCGGGGCCGCTCCGGGCGAGCACCTGGCGGTGTTGAGGTGAGCGCGGGAGCACGGCTGCCCGTGGGATGAGCGGACGTTGTGGAGCCGCAGCTGCAGGCGGGCACCTGGAGGCGTGGCGGCTGGCGTGGGAATAACTGGAGCGTGCAGACGAGGTTGTTATGTCGCGAGGCTGCTTCAACGTGGCGCCTGGAGGTGTTGCGTTGGTTGCGGGATCTCGACTGCCCGTGGGATAACAAGACGTGTCGCTCGCCGCTCGGATGATCGCACCCGGGGAAGCGACGCGGGATAGGGCGCATGTAATGCGCTGTGCGAGAGTGTCGCCGGCGGCGGCGACGACGCGTTCGTTGCGGCGGCACCGCTATGCGCTTATCCGCGTACATCCTTGTTGTATCGACACCAGAGTGCTGGTGTTGGAAATTGTATACATAATACAACACTCATAAAGGAAGGGCTTTCGCACTTGCACCGCTCACCGCGGCGTCTTCCGAACTTTCTAGCCCAAACGAACGAGCCAAAACTAACACAGACCCCGTTCGGAGGAAAGGGAACAACCTGATGGACCCCGAGCGCGCGCGCTGGGTCATCGCTGCTCGGCGTGGACCGCCTCGAGACCCTCCTCGTGTCCACGTTCCTCGCTCCCAGTACCTCGCTCCCCAACTGCTCCCGCTCGAGTAAATCGCACAACAAGGCGCGCGAGGCGCGGCGCGTCGAGGGCCGGCTGCGGCGCCAGGAGGATGCGGCAGCGAGCGCGGACATGCGGCCTCACTTACGCGGCGCGCCAGCGACACGCAGCTGACCCCTCGACACTGAGCTGTGTTCGCGAGAGTTCGATTGGCACGATGGCACGGAAGCCTCGATGGTCGCCTCGGCGCGGCTCCACGCGCTGGTCGCCGAGAAGCTCCGGCGGGGCAAACGCAGCACAGGCGCGGCGTGCGGGGAGGATGGCGAGCTGCTGGACGCCTCGATGGAGCGGGCGCTGCACGACGCGGTGCTCGCGCTCGCGCGACGCGGGGCTCGCTGCCGTGGTCGGAACCACGTGTCAAAGCATTATTTACCTGCCTTAAGGTATTGGGGTCCCGGCAACGGCGGCAGGTACATGCTGATGCGCACTCCGGTGGAGCGCTGTGATGAGGTGCGGTGGTGTCGGTACCGGGTGGTGGTGGTGCCTGGGAGGTGGGGCCTGGGTGGTGGTGACGGGAGGTGGACGGGAGGTGGTGATGGGAGGTGGTGATGGGAGGTGGTGATGGGAGGCGCTTGGGTGGTGGATGGCGGTGAGGTCGTGACTGGAGGTGGACGGAAGCTGGTCGGGAGGTGGACGGCCATGAGGTGGGGATGGCAGGTTGGCGGGAGGTGGCGATGGTTGGTGGACGGGTGGTGTCTGGCAGGTGGACGGGAGCTCTGGGTACGCAGGTATCGGCGGGACACGTCCCGCACCGGGGGGAGGAACACGCATTTCACGCCCGTCACAGGCGCGTTCGCTCGCAGAGCGCCGTGCTTCTCGACCCGGCACCGAGGGAGGAGAGCCGCAACATGAAACAAGCGGATGGGAGTGGAGGAAGCAGCGGTCGCGGTAATGTTGGGAACAAGTAAATGATGCCCTAGCCACCTTGCAGACCCTCGTTTCTCGAGTTGAGCATCACATTACGTGCCGAGCGTTACCAGCGGTGTGAATAATCCCCACCACCTCTTTCGCCACCTTCAGACCCTCGTTTGTATATTTAAACGGCATCGTACGACGTGGCGAGCGTATGAGCGGAGTGTAAGATACCCGCCAAATCACGCGTCATTTTTCAGTCCCTCATTTCTCGAGTCAAATGACATCACATGACAAAGCGAGCGTTATCCGTGGAGGGAATAATACCTGCGCCACGTTATTCACCACCTTTTGACCCTCGTTTCTCGAATTAAATGACATCACATGACGCGGCGAGCATTATCAGCGGAGTGTTTAATGCTCGCCACGTCATCCACCACGAGATGAACTCTCATTCATGAAATCAAATGCCAATCTATGACGTGGCGAAGCATAACTTACCGGCCCCCCTCTGATCCCGGCAGCGGCGGCGGGTACGTACTGAAGCGAAACGCACTCCAGTGGAGCGCGGCGAGGAGGAGCGAATGAGCGGGCGGCGAGCCCTCGGGGAGCTGACGCGTGACGTCGCGCTCCGGGCGAAGCAGGCAGGCGGCGTTGCGCGCAGACGGCGCTGCACCTGGGGGCGTAGCATGTCATGCGTTTGACGTGCGCCTTCGATATGCGCGGTGGCGATGACCGACCAGGCTGGGGTGAGATGCGGCGCCGCATCCGCGCCACGCTAGAGCTCGGCGTGTTCCCGCTCGATCCGGCGTCGACCCACTGCTGCCCTGAGTGAGGCCCGGCCCATTGTCGTCCACATATGCATGGCCACTTCGTTGGGTAACTTGTCACTGCCCAATCTACCGGGTACGAGGAAGCGCCTCACACTCGTTCCCTTTCCAGCTCAACTGCCAGCCAACCGTTTTGTACCTATATCCACTCAGGTTATCAGAGGGGCAGGGGGGCAGGGTTTATAACACCACGATGGAGGGCGGGACACCTCAAAGTCATCCCAACATGATCACAATCCAGCACCTGGAAGATGCTGGCGTTTAAAGTTACGGTGCCACGGGAACGAGTGCGCCGGCCCTGGCACTCGGGGTCGGAGCTGCGCAGCGAGGAGGGGCAGGTTCGATAGCAGCTGCAGGACGCGCGGGAACCGGAGAAGCTGTGCCCCTGTGCGCCGTGTACGCAGGCTGGGCCGCGTTGGGTGTGCGCCGGGAGCCAATCCGAATCAACCCGGTACGCACGGTGATATTCGGCGCCGCATCCGCGCCAGGGGGACGCCTCGGTGGAGCGGGCGCTGCACGACGCGGTGCTCGCGCTCCAACACAGAGGTATATGCCGCGGTCGGAGACACACGACAAAGAATCATTTACCTGGCCTGAGGTATTGGGGTCCCGGCAGTGGCGGCAGGTGCGTGCTCATGCTCAATCATGTGGAGGTGGTGGTAGCGGCGGTGGCGGTGGTTGGGCGGTGGTGTGTTGGCGCCGATGGTGTGTCGAGGCCCGCCCGGTGGGGTGAACGCATAACGCGCGTCTTCATCTCACACAAGTGTGACGTTCGCACAGCACGAGCTTGTTCAGTTGGAAAGCATTCTCCAAAGGAATGTAAACTGATAAACAACACAATGCACACGATTGCCTGTGGGTACTCAGTAGCTCAATGACTATATGATATGCCGCCGCATCTTGACAAAAACTTTACGACACCGCTATGTGCAACTTGCCTGTCTTAAAACTTCGCGTTCAAATTCGTTCAACTTTGCTGCCGCGGAAGTCTCACTCTCTTTCTCATACTCTCACACTCTCACACTCTCTTGCACCGCATGGAGACGGGGGCCAGCACGAAATCCTGTGCCTCATTATACGCACGGACGCGTCTCCCCCCCTCACCGCATGGAGCGCATGCCGCCAGCACGTGCCATAAGTCGTCCATCCCGGTATCTGACTATCTGCTCATAGAGCACTCGTACACATGCACATCCTCCTCCCACGGCGTCGAACTTCTGTCGCTCGCGGAGGCGTCTTCCCTCTTCCCCCTGACCTCACCTCACCGCATGGAGCGCACGGCGCCGATCTTCTGGTACACCGCCTCGCCAACCACGCAAAGGGTCTGCGCCGCGCGCAGCTCCATCCGCACCGTCACCATGAACGGTTCCACCTTGTCCGGGATGCAGGGCCTTACACCAATTGCCGATGTAGCTCAACATGGCGCTTTGCTCTCAGTGTGCTGGTGTATCCGTGTACACTCGCCGCATCCTCCTCCCACAGCCTTATACGAGTTGCCATGGCAGCCCAACTGCCAGCATCCTCGAGGAGTTAATCAAGTGAAGCCACCATAACAGGAGTCCTGCCTGGATGCTGACCACTTCGCCGGTGATTTCGATCTCGCAGTCGGGCGGACACCGGTCCGTGATGTCGAATGAGACCGACTTGGATAGCACCAGCGGGGGGCGGGGGAGCACCTCCATACAGGAGGGTAATTGAGAAGAAGCACTCGAGCCGAGTTCGAAGCATGACGCGCCTTCAGGGTGGATGCTCATACATACGTGAGGAGGACGAGTAGGACATTCAACGTCGATCGAGAGCTTGTGCTCAATACAGCCCCCACCTTATCCATCAGCGCTATGCCCGCCTGCCAGCTCCCGTGGCAGATCATGAGTCCGTCAAGGATACCCGTGGAGATGATTCCCGGGAGCCCCGCGCAGGAGGATCATCGTGAAGAAGCACTCGCCCAAGATCGAAGCATGCCTTACCTTCAGGGTGAATGCGCAAAGTAACGCGCGGAGGAGGAGGTGGAGTTTCAACGTCGGTCGAGTGCTTGTTCTCAATAAGCCCTCTACCTCGTATTTCTCCGGGACCGTGGCGACGCTGCGGACCACACCGAGGTTCTCGTCGCAGCGGAACGTCTTCAGACCCAGGCCGTCGCCGTGCGCGTGGCCGCAAACGAAGCACGTGGACCCGGCGTCGTAGGCTTCCTGCGGCCAGGGCCTCACACCAGTCCCCTGACTGTTTGCTCATAGTGCACCTGTACACATTCGCCGCATCCTCCTCCCAGGCCTGACGCGAGTCCCCGGGGCAGCTCAACTTGAGCGGCTCAGAGGTATCGAGCTGCCATGACTTGAGGAGTTGGATGAGGGACACGAAGCGGCAGGTACCACAGCTGTGGCGAATGGAGTAGATCGGAAGAGAGGACGCCGTGTGAGGGCCCGGCCTGCAGGCTGGTGTCCTTGGGCCCGTCGGCGAGCGGGATGCCGGCGACTGCCGCCGGGTGCTTGGGCGAATTGCACGGGTTTATTTTGTGCCCGGACTTCTGCAGCCGCTCCCAGCCCCCCTTGGACTCCGGGCTCTGCGCGTACTCCCGGACTTGTCTCCACTGAAAGCGCCCGCCGATGACGCCGCCCAGCCCGTGGCTGCGCGCGGCAGCGGGAGCCACCTGCTAGGGACGACACAAATATTGACCGCCACGTGAACGATACGGATTTCGAACCCTCGTTTCTTGAGTTCAAGGAGGAGGACGAGGAACTGGAGGAGGGGGAGGCGGATGGGGAGGAGGCGGAGGCGGAGGAGAAGGAGGAGGAGGAGGCGGAGGAGGAGCAGCAGGAGGAGGAGGAGGAGGAGGAGGAGCAGGAGGAGGAGGAGGAGGAGGAGGAGGAGGAGGAGGAGGAGAAGGAGGAGG
>Ga0307489_10003204_pt1 | contig 10886 bp, 8 predicted proteins | sample SB12metaG_FD_202247 | JGI IMG/M metagenome (GOLD analysis project Ga0307489, IMG submission 202247) | Sea-ice brine microbial communities from Beaufort Sea near Barrow, Alaska, United States - SB 1.2 | ecosystem: Environmental > Aquatic > Marine > Coastal | place: USA: Alaska | collected 2017-05-06
ATTGGGCCAACAATAAACATTGCTTAGCTTATTGTCTCAGCAGGCATGAACTTGGTTTTATGTTGCACTAGATTCTACTATCATCAGGTTACATCAATAAAATCAATAATAGTGCATTAACCAAAGCGCTAATTTAGAGCCATAGAGCACAATAGTGAAATGGTTTGCGTCGCACGCCTTAAATCGATCATTAGCCTCAAATAGAATAATATTACTTCAGGTGACCCACCCCGCCTTCATTTTTAAATAGACCTGCCTATACCTAACCGTTCACAGAAATTTAATCAAAAAGTTTTTCGTATTCAACTTGTGAATATAGTTACATATAAGCATCTAGTGTTTCGTTATTGGGGGAGGGGATAACTGGGAACAGCGCTAAACTTTAGACAGCTGAATTTTTTATTAATCTAAACAAGGGTGGTTTTTGTATTTAAAAAAGGTATTTCCGGTAATCTTAAATTCTGGCCAAAAGGTACAAGCAAACTGCTGGGAGCGCATAAACAAAAAGAACATGAGAGTGCAAAGCTCGCGTGCTTAAAAGTAGGCCTAGAAGAAATCGATAAATGGCATGTTTAGCATTCAAAATTAATTGAGAATTATGTTTTAGGGGCGGGTGATTTTGCTTATAGGAAAGATTAGTCTAGTGGGCGCTCAAACACCTAACTTCAGCAGAGGGGAAGCCGTAGCGACGAAGAAGCGAATATTTTTGATTCTACGTGATTTTCTTTTGTTGCCTCATTTCGACCTTCAGAAGAACAGGTTTGCAAAGAAATTAAGCAGTATGAAAATTTCGACTTAATGATCAAATTTTCAAATCGGACTCTACGAGCGGAGCGGGTCTTGGCGTTCGAGCTCTGTCAATAACTGTACGGAAGTATGCTCCAAAGCCGACATTTAGGAATTATTCCCCGATGACTCCAATGTACCCAGAGCCGACTTTAAACGGAAATAAATATTGTAAAAAATAGCTGACTCAAGGCAAAAGGCAAGACGCGAACCCAAAATTCTTGCAGTTGAGGCTGTCACTGGACAGGAAGTAGGGGGGCGAAGATCCGGTGCTCGTATATGACGAAAAATTATCAATGACGCACCGATAGCATGCTGGAATAAATCGGCGCGCTCTATTTCGGTGCAACAAATACTTATAAAATCCTTTAGCCGCTTTATAAAAAATCGAATTTGACACATTTTATTTATTTTGATTAGTTTGGAATATGATTCAAAATCGCTTTGCTTTTTCTGAAGACGATTAAATCAAGTTACTAGAGATGAGTTCAACACCATGAAGATCCATTTATTAAAAATTAGACTAGGGTTAAAATTTGCATTTTAAATATTTGGATTTATTATCATTAGGGCACCCCTGAAATTGCTGGTCTGGCGAGCATACGTTTGAGATTGAATCTTGACACTGACACTGATACTGATACTGAGGTTGAGGTTGAGAATTTCTATTGCGCTCGACTTGCGCTACAAACGAGTAAAAAAAAATTAAATAAACTATGTTTTTGGCCGTTAATAAATACTTAGTCTAGATTATTCCACAACGAAGAGGCCTGAAACCTAAGCTATGTTTACATTCACAATTAAAGCTCGTTTAATTTCACTTTCGATTTTTCTCACGGTGATTACTGCTCTCATCATTAGTGTTAGCGTTAGCCGTTCGGCAATACTGGATTCGACGGTTGCGTTAGAAGAGTCTGCAAAAAACCGCTTAATAGCCATACGAAACAGTACTAGCGGACAAATTGAAAGCTATTTCAAGACGATTTCGGATCAAATAATAACGTACTCTGATGACATAATGATCATCGATGCGATGAATGGGTTCATCCCAGCGTTTAATGAGCTCGTGAGTCAAGACAGTGATTTATCTGCCGATCATTTGAATGATTACTATGTTGGTCAATTCAATGCCAACTTCAAAGGTCTTAACGATGGTGGCACGGCAAATCCTGAAGTCTTGTTGAGCAACATATCGAATGCCGCATCAATTATGCAGACCACCTACATTGCCAATAATCCATCCCAGCTGGGCGAAAAAGATCGATTAGTGAGTGCCAATACTGGCACGAAATACGATAACCTGCATGAAAAATACCACCCAACTATAAATCATTTTCAAAAACAATTTGGTTTCTATGACATTTTTTTAGTCGACGCCGTTAGCGGTCACATTGTTTATTCGGTTTTCAAAGAACTAGATTTTGCAACGTCATTAAAAACAGGGCCATATGCAAATTCTGGTATCGCTTTAGCATTTAAACAAGCTCTGACCGCAACGAACCCTGATCAGACCTTTTTGACCGATTTTTCACCTTATCTGCCGTCATATAATGCGCCTGCATCGTTTATGTCTTCACCGATTTATGATGATGGCAGAATGATAGGGGTTCTTATTTTTCAAATGCCGATAGATCGCATCAATGCGATCATGACCCACGCCCGCCAATGGCAGGAAAACGGCCTAGGCAATAGCGGAGAAACTTATATAGTCGGTGATGATTTTAATATGCGCAGTGACGGCCGTTTTTTGATAGAAGACAAGGCCGCCTACCTGGAACTAATGACTGATATTGGCCTGTCAAAAAAATTGTTGGGTCAGCTCGACAGCAAGGAAACCAGTATTGGTTTGCAACCCGTTAAGACTATCGGAACCGAAAGGGCGTTGTCCGGTAATGAAGGTTTTGACATCTTTGATGACTATCGAGGCGTCGCCGTATTATCTGCCTATAAACCGCTCAAAATCAAGGGCCTTAATTGGGTGATTATGAGTGAAATCGATAGAGCTGAAGCCTTTGAGGCCGTGGATGCCTTATCTGACTCCATTATTTTTAACGGTATTCTATTTACTTGCGTAGCAACCGTCATAGGAGCCCTGGTAGGGTGGTTCATAGCGGTGATTATTACTCGCCCGCTGAATACGATCACCGAGCTTTTTTCTGATCTTGCCAAGGGGGAAGGAGACCTGACTAAACGATTGCCGGTATCGGGTAATGATGAATTGTCAAAATTGGCGATGGAGTTTAATCAGTTTGTTGAGTTTTTAGACGCTACATTTTCATCGCTACTCGGCTCAATTGTGCGACTAGTTCCTATTGCTCAGGATCAGGGTGATGTCATAGACAGCCTGGTAGAATCTAGCACTACACAGAAAGAGCGAACTGACAAGGTAAAGCAGTCATTGTCAGAAACCAATCAGTCTTCCGAGACTGTGGTTTCCCAATTAGACGAAATAAATAAAGCGACTGCTGCTGGTAACAAAACAGTCGATGAAAGTAGTGAGCTTGTCAGCAACGCAGCAATCACAATAAGTCAGCTAGTTAATAACATGAATGACGCCGTCGAGGCGTTGGGCGTTTTACAAAAAGATAACGACAGGATAACGTCTGTTGTTGGCGTTATTAATGGGATCGCTGAGCAAACCAATCTATTGGCCTTGAATGCCGCTATTGAAGCTGCGCGAGCGGGCGAGGCCGGCAGAGGGTTTGCTGTCGTGGCTGACGAAGTCCGCAGCCTGGCCTCGAAAACGCGACAATCCACAGAAGAAGTAAATGAAATGGTAGATGCCTTGCAAAACGGTACTAATAAGGTGGTTCAGAGCATAGAAGTCGGTAAAACTAACGCCGTAAACAGCTCAGATCTAATGAGCAGTGTCACGGATCAACTAAGTTCAGTTAGACAGGCTATGGTTCTTATTGCTGATCAAGTCGATGGAATCACCCATGCCGTCAATCACCAAAGACAGAATTTCGAGGAAGTAAATCAGCAATATGAAGGTCTTGATGAGAATTTTTCTCAATCGTTTGAAGTTAGCGAGGCGGCCGTCGTGGTTGGTGAAGACATTACCAAACTTGGCGAAAAGCTATCGGGAATGGTGAACAAGTTCAACGTGTCTAATCCTGATTTCTCTACCCAAAGGCGAAGTCAATCAAGAAAGAATGAAACCGCAGATATGTCCTGAAGAAAGGGGGGTATTCAAACCAGTCTACTTGCGGCGAAGCCCGTGCTACAGGACGCAATTCCGGCGGTGGTGGTAAGACTCCCTTGGCCTGTAAGAGCTGCAGGATCTTGTCGATGACAGTCTGATTCTCTATGCAGGCAATCACCTTGGCTTCACCGCCGCATTTCGGACAGATCAACACTTCGATATTGAATACGCGCTTCAGGCGTCCCCTCATGGGGCCTACTTTTGGTGCGCCCAGGTCATGGCCTTGAGCTGTTGTTCTGGTGTTTTATCTTTGTTTCCTTGTTGGGTAAAGCCTTTGCCTCGTTTGGCTGGCGTCACTTCTACACGTTTTTTGCTGTTTGGGGCAAACACGACATAGAATCTGGTCAGGTTTACTCTCGGCTTGGAAACCAAGGCTGCCGATTTGTTTACAAAGACATGTGATAACTATAAAGAATTCTGAGAGTTCGATATATCTGAATCCAATCTGCAGGGATTACACTTATGTCTTTTTTCGGATAAATTCGCATCTATCGCAATGACTGGGATTGTGCCAAAAGCCCTTATTGCAAGGACAGATATTAATGACTGCTATCTGGAAGCTGCCATTAGAATCTGAATCTCGAACGCGTACTAAGTGCCGAAACGAGCCGTTTAGAAATAATAATTGAACGTCCGCTGCTGATTGCAGGTTTTTGATTTTGCAGTTCAAAGCTCTTTTTCAGCCCCTATCTGAGAATTTATTGAGGCTTCAATAACTTGAAGATATACCGTAAGTCATTGATTTAAAAAGTGGACCTGGAGTGACTCGAACACTCGAACAATAAATTATGAGGAATAGGGTAGATGCTTAGAATTAATCCAGCTCCGACCCATAGCCGACCCAGAGGAAAAACTTCATTGGATTAAATCCCAATGGTCTTTCTAAGTCATTGGAATTTATAAAGAATATGGTGGCTATATCGGGATTCAAACCTGAGGCCCCATCATTATGAGTTTCGATACCCTTCATAATGATGATTACGCACAGAGTGAATTACCGGAGGTAATTGCGATGATTGGTGCTGTTGCTATTCCAGCGCTCGTTTAGTATTGGCAGCCGCTTGAAAAAACCAATTCAATTATTGTCTGGCGTTAGATTCGCTGTGTGAAATGTCTAAATTTCATCCGGAGCATCGGATACAGGTGATCGATATTTACTGCAACCATATGACAGAGTCCATACATACTAGAGTGAACTTTGAATGGTTTTTTAATTGCAAAATTAATAGATTTAAAAGCAGTTCAAGCATTTGATGGGGTTCGTCATATGTTCGCTTCAGATTGTGTCGAGTTAAGCTGTGCGGTTGATCTAGAGGAGGCGGAAATAAATCTCAGATTGCGTACTCAACGTTCAACACCCAAACGGACCTTCGTTGAAATGCAGGGTTATGAAAATCCACCTGAGCCTTTCAATGTTGAACTTAATGACGAAGAAGGTTTTTTTAAAGTAATAGAAAATTGTCTAATGCTTTATAACGGTGATGATTTTATTTTAGACATTTCAGAACCAGACGGTTTTTTTGCCGCGCTTGTCTGTGCAACGATTACTATCATGCCATCCGTTTGGGTGTCCGCCATATGGGGTGGTGAGCATCTCGTTCCGCAGTGGGAGTCAGAACAGGAAATAACCGAATTTAATCAATCAATTATGCCGCACTACAACGTTGTGATGTCTGATTTAACGGGCAGGAGTATGAGCCATTATTTCTGGATGGCATTCACCGATTTTTAAAATTACTCAGCGTGGATGAATGCTGTGAAGGTTTTGTTAAGGGCTTAAAGTTGTGGGGAGAGATAAAACCAGAGGCTATGAAGCAACTAGAAACCTGTTTATATCCGATTCGTCATTTTTGTACTGATAATGGTTTCGAGGCGTTGGCGTCGATGCCAGACAACGTAATCTATCAATTACAACCGAGTATTAACCTAAAGTTAATGCGCTCCACAAGTACTTTTACAAACCCATTGAAAGGGCTGATATCACGATTATACGTGCCACTTCGAAGATGGGGCGCAATGATTCCTGTCCCTGTGGTAGTGACAAAAAATATAAAAAATGATGCGGCTTAAATTAAGAAAAATCTGTTCGTCTTTTCAGGTTGCCTGTCCGTTTGCGCTCTACTTTTAGTTGAAATCAGATATACCTTCAATAATAGCCGCCAGTTGACGTGAGGCATGAATTAAACCTGGGATTAAAATAACGTCATTATTATTTCGGTAAATAAACTGGAGCAAGCAGTAACCTAAGTCGGAAAGGCAAATCCGTCACCCGACATTGGCTACCTTAAATTAACGTTCCTTTGGTGCAAGGCGCTTTACTGTTCCATCCTAACTATCTTTTAGAATGCGCAGATAGGGCAATCTATAAAGCGATTGCCAGTAACCCCTGTAACATTACCTACTGGCGCAGTGATTGAATAACGCCAGCCGTTTCAGGGAGCACACCACGCCAAGCATAGAAAGACTCGGCAGCTTGTTCGACTAGCATGCCTAATCCATCGATAGCCCGTGAGGCACCGTGACTTCTCGCCCATTCCACAAACGCGGTGTGGGCCGATGTGTTGTACATCATGTCATAACAGACCGAATTGATGCCGAGCACTTCAGGCGCAATGGGAGGGATTTCTTGATTGAGACCTGCTGATGTGCCATTAATGATCAAGTCATACTTTTCATTATTGAGTTCGTCGTAGCCACAGGCTCTGACGTCTCCAATCGTACGAAAAGCATCGGCTAGATCCTGCGCTTTATTGACAGTGCGGTTGACGATGGTGACGCTGAGCGGGGCCAGCGCCAGTAAAGGAGCGAGCACACCCCGAACGGCACCACCAGCACCCAGGATCAAAATTTTCTGGCGCTTGATGAGTACGCTATGATTTTTTACTAGATCTCGCGCTAGTCCGGCACCATCAGTATTATCGCCTGAAATTTTGCCGTCATCGCCAAATATAAGCGTATTAACCGCACCTGCATCCTCAGCACGAGGGCTTCTTTCGTCACATACTTTCCAGGCTTGTTGTTTGAAAGGCACGGTAACGTTTACACCTTTGTAGCCTCTCTTTTGTATTTCGCGAAGTTCCGATTCAAAGCTGTCTACAGGTAGTTCGATGGCGGTATAGTCAAGGGCTTCATCCGTTTGCTTGGCAAAAGCATGGTGAATAACGGGTGACTTACTATGCCCAATAGGGTTTCCAACCACGGCATACTGGTCGCGCTGCCTAGGTTGAGTAGTGGCATTTGGTTGAGCAGTATAGTCTAGAGAAGACACTATTTTTCCTGTAGCCATTGGGCCGCGGCTTTGGCGTAATAAGTCAATATGCCATTCGCACCTGCTCGTTTCATTGACAGTAAGGCTTCGAGTACACAGGCCTTTTCGTCGATCCAGCCCTTTTCGCCGGCTGCTTTAAACATTGCGTACTCACCACTTACTTGGTAAACAAAGGTTGGAAATTTTAATTCCTGACTGATTCGTTGCACGATATCAAGATAGGGCATGCCAGGTTTGATCATTACCATATCGGCGCCTTCATCAATGTCCATGCTGACTTCGTGTAGTGCCTCGTTGCTATTGGCAGGATCCATCTGAAAGGAGTGCTTGTTGCTGCCACCCAAATTACTCGATGAGCCGACGGCATCACGGAAAGGCCCATAAAAACTAGACGCGTACTTTGCTGCATAAGCCAAGATACGGGTATTAACGAAGCCAGATGATTCGAGTGCTTCGCGTATTACGGCGATCCGACCATCCATCATGTCTGATGGTGCAACAATGTCGGCGCCTGCACGAGCATGTGACAGCGCTTGCTTGACGAGCACCTCGATTGTTGCATCATTCGTGACGTAGCCTTGCTCATCGATCAATCCATCCAAGCCATGACTGGTATAGGGGTCGAGAGCAACATCGGTAATAACACCCAAATTAGGCGCTGCCTGTTTTATTGCTTTAACCGCTCTTTGAACTAAACCGTCTGGATTCCAAGCTTCTGCTCCATCATCACTTTTAGCATCGGCACTTACGACTGGGAATATAGCTATCGCCGGGATACCCAGTTGTTGTACTTCCAAAGCGTCTTCGATGAGTAGGTCGATGCTTAACCGATTGACGCCGGGCATCGATTCGATGGCTTCGCACTGTTGTTCACCCTCAAGAACGAAAACTGGATAAATAAAATCGTCAGCCGACAGGCTATTTTCACGCATTAAACGACGCGAGAAATCATCTTTACGCATACGGCGTTTTCGAGTGTAGGGATAACTGGACAAGGTTCTTTACTCAGGTTAAAGACGCATAAGTTGCGCTTAGATTAATAAAAATAGTAATGTTGATGTTTGACGGCAATCTATATTTTGAGAAAAAGTCCACAATATCAGGATGCTTTCAAATACCGTGACAGCCAGCGCACTATGCCAATCCACATTTGCGTGATCTGGTTATAGGTCGGCATAATACCGGCATGTGGAAGTTCCAGCGTAATCACCGGTATTTCGAGGTGAATGCCGGCAAAGTTTCCGAGTGATCCAGGGTAGGTGCCCATTAAGTTCTTATGCAAATAGCCAATTCGATGAGGAGCATTGGTGCGATTTGGTGCATCATAATCAACCAGTGAAAAAGGCGCATGAACAGAGATGATGACATCGGGTTTAAAAGACGCTATTTCATTAAATAACCACTGTGTTTCTGGTTCGCTTAAAGGTGATGGTCCAGGATATCGGCGCTTATTACTGTTAGTTTTCGTTTTCCAATGCTCGAGTGCCACCTGTGTGGCGGCCCCAGGCGTATCGAAATTACGATTAAGATCAACGCCGTTTGCATTTTGCCGCGTATGTTTTCGAAGCAATGCGCCATCGGGGTTAAGCAGTGGCATGACTCGCCAATGAAATTTACCTGAATGATATTTTTCCAGTTTATTTATCCATTTGAATACGACACTAATTGAGCTTAGTTCATCGCCATGAGTACCGCCGATTAACAAGATTCGGCCTAAAGGTTTCTTGTCTCCCAATGGTGGATATTCTTTTACTAATATCGGGAATTGGTTGACTGACAATGCGCCCGTTAAAGATAGGCCGATAGCGTTACATTCTTTTCTTCCAACACTAGACAGTTTATTCGAGATTTTCTGACAAGCCTGCTCTGCGGTCATTGGAGATGAATCCCCAGCAAGAATGGGGGAGGTGAAAACAGCGATCAAAAAAAACGAGATAAGTTTAGTGTTCAAGGATAATTTCAATTGGTTGGTGATGGGAAATGTGGTCAGTTAAAAAAGAACGGATGAACAATGTAAATACTTTCCTCGGCATCCTTTCATATCGGACTATTTTTTGCAGGAATGAAAAGTTTCCTGACGATTTCATGGCAGCCACAGTCAATATAAGGCGGTAACTGAATTACCGAGGAGCCTGTCGGACTTAGGATAAATCTATTGCGGAAAAATTATTTCGGCTAAATTTCTCGATTCAATTCGTTGAATAGAACCACTATTCGCCTCATTCGATCAAAAAAATTAACTCAAAATGACTTTCCCTCGCTACGATTACCTAAGTCCGACAGACTCCTAGGAGTATAAGCGTTTGATGAGTGAAGGCTTCGTAACGTTATTGTAGCCAGATTTAGCGAGTTGGATAGTATTTTTAGCGGGTATTTAATCTTATTCTATTAAAGGCTCCCAGAGAAATCTGGCAGACAAAAAAAAGGGTGCACAAGTGCACCCTTTTAGAAATTGTTGGCGATTTTTATTTTCCGTAACGCTGACGGAATTTGTCGACCTGCTTCGCTGTTTGCATGATGTGTTGCTTGCCAGTATAAAAAGGGTGAGACTGGCTTGAAATCTCAAGTTTTAGTAATGGGTATTCGTTGCCGTCTTCCCACTGAATAGTTTCACGAGTAGGCACGGTAGAACGAGTCAAAATTGCGAAGTCAGACGAAATATCCTGAAATACAACAGGACGATAGTCTGGGTGAATACCTTCTTTCATGGTTAGTCCTAATCTGAAAATCATTTTAAACGGTCGCGAATATTGACTGTTTAAGATTCAAAGTGCAAGTGTTTTTTAAATAGCGGCTGGATACCTTAGATAATCACTTCACGGGTCTGTTTGGAACAGCGAATTGTCCGGTTGGGTCAAGTCAAAGTCATAGGCCAGTTAGGACGCTTTATTAAAGTGATTTGTGACTAGTGTCGGGTAAGTCACTGTCAAAATAATGGCTTTATGGTTATCCACAAAATCTGTGGATAAATTTGTGCATAACCTTGGGTAAACTGTCTACAGGCCTTATAAACATTGGGTTTTTGTTAGATAAGTCACTTTTTGATCAATTAAAATAATTTTATATAAATCAGAGGCTTATGAAATAATTAAAATATATTTTGTTTTTTTATCAAACTCTATTGACAAAAACCAGCTGCTTATTTTGGGTTGTGTATAATTTCCAAATTCTTATCAAAAAGTAATTGATTTATATTTATTTTAAGAAATAGAAATAGACCTTGTAGGGCGTTTGAGTATTGAAGACCCTTTATATGAATTAAATCTGATTGGTGTTATTTCTCAAAACATCCCGTTCTTTGGCCTTATTCGATACGATGAGAATCGAAAATAGGGGGAATTGAACTTAGTTAGGCGCCCAATTGAATCAGACTAGAGTCATCGGCCAGTTAGGACGCTTTATTAAAGTGATTTGTGACTAGTGTCGGGTAAGTCACTGTCAAAATAGTGGCTTTTTGGTTATCCACAAAATCTGTGGATAAATTTGTGCATAACCTTGGGTAAACTGTCTACAGGCCTTATAAACATTGGGTTTTTGTTAGATAAGTTACTTTTTGACCAATTAGGATAATTCTATATAAATCAAAGGCTTATAAAATAATTAAAATATATTTTGTTTTTTGATCAA
>Ga0307489_10003205_pt1 | contig 10879 bp, 9 predicted proteins | sample SB12metaG_FD_202247 | JGI IMG/M metagenome (GOLD analysis project Ga0307489, IMG submission 202247) | Sea-ice brine microbial communities from Beaufort Sea near Barrow, Alaska, United States - SB 1.2 | ecosystem: Environmental > Aquatic > Marine > Coastal | place: USA: Alaska | collected 2017-05-06
CGGCGGCGGCGGCGGCGGCGGCGGCGGCGGCGGCGGCGGCTGCAGCGGCGGCGGGAGTTGAACCTGGATCTCCACCGCCCACGGCAGCTGCGGCTGCGGCGGCAGCGGCGGTGGGGAGGCAAAGCATGGGCGCCTGCGCCATACGTGCGACGCAGCGCGCGCTCAACGGACAACGATCGCCTCGACTCGCCAGCGCGGTCATGGCCACGAGCGCGGTCATCGTCACGGCCCGTGCCGGCGCGCCGCCCACCGGCCCCGCGCCTCCCTCCGCCGCGAGCCGCAGCACCCCCATCAGCGCCGCCACCGCCTCCTCCCCGTGCACCTCCGCCGCCGCCCGCGCGGCCTTCCCCCCGAACCCCGCGTACTCTAGAAGACTACGCAGGCACCACAGCGGCGCCGCGAGCGCCGCCGCTGCATGCCACCCATCCGCCTCCGCCGCCGCAGCCGCCACCGCTACAGCCGATGTGACCCCGCCCGCCACTGCCACTGCTGCGGGCGTGAGGCTGCACTCGGCGGCGGCGTGGAGGCGCCGCGCGGCGGCGTCCGCGGCACGGAGGTGGTCGATGGCGGCCCGGTACGCGGCGCCCAGCAGCCGCTTCCCCGCGCCCCGCAGCAGCGCGGCCAGAACGCCGTCCAAGGCGCGCTGCAGCGCCAACGGCGGGGCGGGCAGCTCGCCCTCCTTGGGACCCGGACCCTAGGGCCTGCCAGATATTGCTCGCCACGTCATGGTTGCTATTCCACTCGAGATACAGGGATCTACACTGGCGGATAATGAGGTGGCAGGCGATATCTCCCAGGCCTTACCAGACCCCCCGGCCATGAGCATGGCGTGGGTGCCCCGCGCACGGAGGCGTTGTAGGCGGACACCACGGCGGCGAGGAGCGTGGCGTGGGCCGAAGCGGACAGGGACGGGCCCGCCGCCGCCAGCAACCCCAGCGCCGCCTCCACGAGTGCCGCCGCCTTCGCCGCCGCGCGGGGGTGCGCCGTGCTCCAGCTGCCGCCCCCGCCGCCGCCGCCGCCGCCCCCTCCGCTGCCGCCGCAGCCACCGCCGCAGCTGGATGCTTGCTGGCCGTAGTGTACAGCCCCGCCGGAAAGCTTGGCCACCGCGATGGAGAGGGACGTCCTAAGACCGTCCGGGTCCGGCGCAACTGTGGCAGACGCCGGCGCGTGCTTCATGCCTAACTCGGCCAGCGCCGCTGCCGCCGCTGCGGCAGCCAGCGTGCCCGCCAACGCCTCCACCACGCCGTCCCCTTCGGAAGCTTCGGAAGCTCCGGAAGCGTTGGAAGCCGCCGCCACTGCTGATGAGGCATCCGACGCACCTGCGAGGGCGACGCACGCGGCGTCCACGGCGGCGCGGAGTTCTGTGGTGGCGTTCCACGCCGCGGCGGCCGCTGCCCCGACCACCTCGTCGGCCTCGCCGCTCATCGCCGCCTCCTCCTCCACCGCGGGCAACCCGTCCAGGGCCGCCGCGAGCACAGCCTCCGAGAGCGCCGCCGCCAGGACACCCACGGGCCCGACATCGGCGCGGGTAGCGTGCCTGCTGTGCAGGGCTGCGGCGGCAGGGGTTGCGGCGGCGGCGGCGGTGGCGGCGGTTGCGGCTTGGGCAGCGGAAGCAGCGGCGGCGGCGGAAGCAGCGAGCCGCAGCGAACGCGGCACGAGCGCCGATGCCCTGCCCATCGAGGGCGCCGGCGGCACCGCGCCCGCCCGCCCCGCTGTCGCCTCCGTGTAATCCCGCGAGCGCTTGGTTCCACCCATCCCCCCCCTGCCGCCGCCCCAGCCGCCGTCACCGCCGCCGCCGCCGCGGGTCATTGCCGTGGCCTCCGCGGCGAGGGCGTCCATCATGGGCGCGGCGGTAGCGACAGCAGCGCGCAGCGCGCCGGGCCCCGTGCCCACCAGCGCCGCGTGCGTGAGCCGCGACGTGGCGAACGCCAGCGCGTGCAACGCGTCGCGGGTAGCGCTCGATGACACCCCAGCGGACCCGGCGACGGCTGCAGCGGCGGCGGCGGCGCGGGTGAGCTCCGCAGTCGCCGCGGCAACCACCGCCGCGCCGCCGTCGCCGGTGACCACGGCGATGCCGAGCGCCACTCGCGCCGCGCCCATATCTAGAGCCAGTGAGATATTGTCCGTCACGTCATAGGATGTCATTTCACTCAGGAAACGAGGCTTCGAAATGCGTTGGACCACAGGGCCTGGCAGATATTGCTCGCCACATCAAAGGAAACCATTTAACCCACGAAACAAGGGTACGAAATGCGTTGGATGACAGGGCCTGGCAGGCGTTGCTCGCCACTTCATAAGGTCATATTGGACTCATGACATGAGGATTAAAATGCGTTTCAATGACGTGGCGGGCGCCATTCGGCAGGCCCTACCCGGGTGCGCATCCGCCAACATGCTGGCGGCGCTGCGCGTGGCGGCGGTGGCGCGCAGCGCTTGGAGGAGTTGAGCGCCGCAGGACGCCGGGGCTTCGAGCGCGGCGGCGGCAGCGGCAAAGGCGACGCAGTCGGCGGCGGCGGTGGCGGCGGCGAGCCGCGTAGAGTCCACGTGCTTAGCGCACAGCTTTGGCATCCTGTACAGGGGGTCATTGAGAACTAGTACTCGAATCGTCATCGGAGCAGGACTCACCTTCAGGGTGAATGCTCATACCGGCGTCGGTCGGATTCAACGTCAGTTGGGTGCTTGTTCTCATCAAATCCCCTGCCTTTCCAGCTCTGCAATGGATCCCTCCAACGCCGTAAGCGCCGATAACAACTCCCCGTCTCCGTCACCGTTCCTGTTCCCGTTTTCTTTCAAACACCGTGTTCCAGCCTTTTTCGTCTCGGCCCCCTTGCTTTTACCACCCTTATCACATCTCCCCGCCGCACCCCCGCCACCCCCCCGCCACCAGACCGCGCCCTCGTCCCTGGCCAGCGCCCAGAACACCCTCCCTAGGGCCCGGCAGAAAACGGGCTCAAAACATCACGCGGGCAGCATCGCCACGCAAGAAACGAAGATTGGCAAATATGTTGAAGCTTGAAGGACGTCTTGAGCAGTTTCTGGCAAGGAGGGCCCTGCCCCCCGCCGCGCGCTGCGTGTCACCCGGCAGCCACGACGAGTGGTCGTCACTACCGTCGTCCGCCCGACCAGTGGAGGCGATCGAGGCTGCGTCCACCGCGGTGAGCGCCGCTGCAGCCAGCCCAGCTCCCTTGGTATGAGGGCGCAAGTGGGAATTGAAAGCAAAACATGAAAACTTAAAAGCAGTTTACGTAACATATTGTAGATTCCAGAGCTGAGACCAGACACTTCAAGCACGGGTTCAAACTTGAACCAGCGCCACCCTACGTTGCACGCGAGCGAGCGAGCGACCGCCGCGGCCGCTTCGAGCACGCTCCTCGCCGCCTGGCGCCCCCACAGCGTCAGCAGCTTGGGATCCTCAAACACGCCCACGTCCATCGGGGCCGCCACCGGGGCGGGTTTCTGGGCCGCTCGCTCGCCAGCCCCGACCTCGGTGCTTGCGCCGCCGCCGCCGCCTCTAACCCAGTATCTAAGATGGTCGGCGGGGGCCCACTCCACCCAGATATCCATGCACTGAACCAACAGCTCCCTCACCGCCCCTCCAACCACCGCCCCTCCAACCATGCCCATGGATCCGGGCGCGGGGGCGTCATTGGCGGCGGCAGCATGGAGCATGCACGCCACCAACACGCGCGCCTCCGCGGCGGCGCCCTCGTCACCGTCGCCCGCTGGGGGCTGGCGAGCAGCGCGCGCTAGCTGCGACACGCGGTGCAGTGCCGCCCCCGCCGCCGCCGCCGCCGTTCCCCGTAGCGCCACCCCCGCTGTCCCAAGGGCTCCTGACTTCCCTCCGGCCCCGCCGTCGCCGCCACCGCCACCGAGCAGGGCTGCCACCACCGCCGCCAAAGGCGGCCCTCCATGCCCCAGGTAAGCAGTGGAGGCATTGTTGTGCAGGACATGGCCGGCATGGCTGCACTCCAGGAGCGCGGCCGCAGGTGTGTACACCTTGAGCAACGCACCCGCCACCGCCGCCTCCCCCGCCGCCCCGGCTCCAACCCCGGGGGCGGCGGCGGCGGCGGCGGCCGCGGCGTCATCAACCTCGGCTGCCCGGCCGCCCTTCGTGAAGGCGGTCGCGCGTTTCGTGCTGGCGGCGGCGGCGGCGACGGCGTCATTGATGTCGCTGGCGCCGCCGATAGAGCAGTGCCAGTCGCCGAGCCGCCCTTCGATCTCCCGAGTCAGTTCTTTGAGCGCCGCTGCGGCTGCTTGGGGGAGCGGGTCGCCTGGCGGCGCGGGGAGGGAGGCCAGCACCGCGGCGACTAGGGAAGCCAGCGCGGCGACGCGCGCTCCTCGCGCTGCCCCCGCTGCTGCCACCTCCGCCGCCGCCGCCGCGCCCAGTCCCGCCGCACCCGGTCCCGCCGCGCCGCCGCCGCCCAACCCGAGCGTGCGGGACACGGCGCCATGTGCCGCGGCGATGGCGGCGGGAACCTGGCCATGCGGGATCACCGCCGCCGCCGCCGCCACCGCGCATACCACCGCCTCCGCGTCAATCACACCCCCGCCCCTGAGGGCCAGCAGATACTGCTCGCCACGTCAAAAGATGCCATTTAAATCAAGAAACAAGGGCTCAAAATACGTGTCGATGACGTGGCGGACAATATCTGCCAGGCCCTACCACCCCCGCCGCCGCCACCTGCACCTCCCTCGGCGATGCCGGCGGCGGCGGCGCCAATGTCCGTCAGGAGCGTGGGCAGCTGCCGCGTCGCGGCGTACGCGCCGACCATGCGCACGATAAGCTCGACTCCCGCGGTGGCGTCGCCCCCGTCACTTTCACTTCCAGCTTCACCGCCGCCGCCCTCGCCACCACCGTCGCCCGGCCCGGGCGCGGCCCACATGGCGGCGATGAGTGACGTGGCGTGCGGCTCCACGAGGCGGAGGTCCAGCGCTAGAAGCGCCCCCGCCGCCGCCGCCGAGCCGTCGTAGTCCGACCGACACCCGGCTCGGAATCCGTCAGACTTCACTTCGGACGCCACGGAGCTGGCGAATGCTTCCAGGCGGTGGCGCACCGGCGGGCGGTCGGGCGCCGGGGCCGGGCCCCCGCCGGCCGCGGCGGGCGAGTACAGGCCCGCCCGCTCCTAGAGCCCGGCAGATCCTGCTCACAATATCACAGGGTGGCCTGTAACTCAAGGCACAAGGGTTTAATGTGTGTTGAAGGGCATTTTAAGCAGCTTCTGCCGGGCCCTACACGGTCCACCGCACGGATAATGGCCGCGGCGACCAGGCGACGGGCGCCGTTCCCAGACTCGCTCGCGCCCCGCCCCCCGCCCCCGCCTTTGCTGCCCCCGGCGGCTGTGCCGTTCTTTCCTTTCGCCTTCGCCGCTGCTTTCGGAGCTTTCCGCAGAGAGTCCTGGGCGCCCGCCTCCGCCGCCACCAGGGGGGCGAACAGTGCGTCGAAGAGCAGCCTAGCGGGTCCGGTCACCGCGGCGGGAGCGATGCCGGCGGGAGTCGAGGCTGAGGATGAGGCTGAGGCTGGGGCTCCGACGGTGGCGGCGGAGGAGCCCCCTCCGCGATTGGCGGTGGCGGCGGCGGCGGACGCCTGATCGATGAACCCGTTCAGCAGCCACGGCAGCAGCCAGACCATCGCATCGCCGCCGCCCCCCCCCACCGCCCCCGCCGCGCAGAGTCGAGCGGCTGCCTGCGACACGAAAGCCGGCACCGGCGCCACCGGTGTCTGGGCGGCGGCTTCCGCTGCGTCTTCCTTATCATCATCGCCTTCCCCCGCCTCCTCCCCCTTCTCCCCCTGCTTCCCCTCCTGCGAAGCCACGGCGACTGGCAGCTTCTTCGATCGCTTAGCGGCGGGCTGCTCCGGGACCCGGCCGGCGGCCGCGGCCTCGGCGGCGGCGAAGGCACTCGGCACACCCGCGAGATGCGTCGGGTGGAGGAGCATCGCCCGGAGCACGCTCAACGCCGCCCCCGCCGCCGCCCTGGCTTCCAACCCACCGCTGCCGCCGCCGCTGCTGCCACTGGACGCCGGCGTCGCCTCCTCCGCCGCCGCCGCGAGCAGTGTCTCGAGCGTGGCGGCGTCGATCGCGGGCGGCGCGCGGTGCGGCGTCGACCTGATGGCGCGCGTCAGCAAGCCCAGCGCCTCCCGCGCGAGCGACGCGTGCGACGGGCCCCGGCGCATCGCTCTGATCGCCGTGGCCAGGCACTGCTCCGCGGCCGGGCGGAAGGCGCCGCGCAGCCTTATACGCAGCTGCACGAGCACCGCCGCCACGCTCGCGGGCGCCACGGCTGTGTCCGATGAGGAGGATGACGCGGCAGCGGCGGCTGCGTGGATGATGTGCGCCGCGGCTGCCCCCGCCGGCGGGGCGCCGATGCTTACGCTGAGCCCAACGTTGAGCGCGGCCCAGGGCGCGGCGTCCGCGCACAGCGCCGCGGGCGCCAGCGCGTCCGCACCCACCGCGCGGGGAGCGCGGGGAGCGCCCGCCCCGCCCCCGCCGCCGCCGCCGCCGTTCGCCGCTCCCTTGCCACCGCCGCCGCTACTCGCCCCATTCCCACCGCCCGCCGCTCGCGCAGCGAGCCCGCCGTACGCGAGCACCGCCAGCGCCCACTCCGCCAGCACTGCGGCGCCCTGCAGCGCCGCCGGATCGTCCTTCGCCATCGCAACATCATCTGCCTCCACCCTAATACCCCCCCCGCCACTGCCGCCGCCGCCGCTCTCGTCCCGAACAACCCCGCCGCCGCCGCCGCCGCCGCCGCCGCCACCGAGCCCGAGCCTATGCGCCAACGACGCCGCCAGCTTACACTTGGTGCGGTAGGGCACTGCCGCGCCATACAGCGTCGCGCGCGCCGCGCGCACCTCCTTCAGCGCCGCCGCTGGCGCGGATGAGGCATCCATCTCCATCTCGCAGTAGCGCAGAGGCGGCCCGCGACACCGCCCAACCGCAATCAGGACTCCCAGACGAGAGCTCGCGTGTCGCGCACTGAGGCGCTGAGATATCACACTGATGACTGCGCAGAGCCATGCCATGCCAAGCCAGTTGAGTCGGCAAATCTGACGGTCTATGACTCAATAATTTCGACGCGGTCCTGACGCGCGTGGGCGCCAAAATTCAGGCCCTTCAAAACGCTTGGGAGCTCTGTTTGATCATTTGAGTGACGACGACTCGGCGAGAATGTCGCGCGAACATTGACTTACGAAGTTGCCGCAGCGGTATCAGTTTGCTATCCGAGTAGCGAGACTACCATCTCACCTGTACGACGTGCACGCGCTATCCTGGGAGGTGATTCGGAGAAGAAGGGTTGGGGCGTGTAACGTATCTGAGGTACTCGTATAAGAACGACGACCTACCCGACGGAGCCCCTGGCACCGAGGCAAATGGCTACGAGTACGCCTGCGCCCGTGGACCCGTTGGCGCTTAAGCGCGAGCTGTGGGGCTGGTACCTGTACGACTTCGCCAACTCCGCGTTCTTCCAGAGCGCCGGCGCGGTGCGTGATTTCTTGCTTCAGATCCCCGCCACCGTTGGCTCCCAAAAACACAACTCTCGCCCACAGCGTTCTCTCGTCCGTGGCGTCGTTCAATTCCACTCTGTACAGACGCCAGCTGTGGTGGCTCAACTTGAGCCCTCTCGTCCCTACCCCACGTTCTGCATGCATCCCACCGCAATAGAGCGAAGCTGCTCACATTTCTAAGTGGAGCCACCACGGGAATGATTACCATTGGGAGGCCCTGCTTCTGACCCGCACGCATCCAGTTAGGCTTCGCGTTTGTTCACCCTTGTTCAACACGATGCGCAAGGCGCCCAGCACGCTCTTCCTTCTCACGCGCACCGCCACTCCCACCCCACCCCACCGACGATAACAGGTCTTCATCCCGCTCCTCCTCGACCGGCTCGCGACCGAGTATGCGTGGACCCGAAAGGCAGGGCCTGACACAACAGTCACCCGCGTGTGAAGACTTTTGTTTTACCAAGCCACCTGTACGTTGAGGCAGCGCGGAATGGAGTGAGCGCCCCTGGCAGACGGGCGACGACCGCCCCGAGTATTGCACCGTGCTCAAGGATGATAACCTTCCGGAGACCAACTGCGCGAGGTGTGTGCAGGGGAAGGGCGACGTGCTCATCACCGTGGACCCAATCACGGGTGCCAGCTCGGAGAGCGACCTGCCAGTGCTGAAGCTGCCCACCGGCATCAACCCTACCAGCTTCGTCTTCACCATGGCAGGGCGGTGCAGTTTGTCCACAGGTTGTCCCCGGGTTGACCGCGCTTTATGTCAGCGCTTGAGGACATTTCTTGAATTGCTTATAAGTGCTTTCAATTTCACGCGCCATATTTCTTTCGCGCGCCATTTTCTTTTTACACGCCACTACATTTTGGTCAGCATCAGCGTGCTCTTCCAGGTAGGGTCTGGCAGACGTCGCTGAATACCACGTCATCGACTCCCGAAATGCATCTGGAAACCTCGTCTCTTGACTTAAACGGCATCTTGGCATCTTATGACATGGTGAGCGAAATCCCTGGGGCCACATTTTCATCATCGTCATAGCCAGCACGACGCCAGCACGACGCAAGCACACCTATCACCGCCAGCACGACGCGAGCAAATCTACCCTACTTCGAGGCTGTGGTGTTCGTCTCCGTCGGCTCCCTGGGCGACTATGGCGGGTTCCGCCGGCGCGGCCTCATCATCGCCTCCACCATCGGGTCGCTGGCCTGCTGCTGCTACACCTTCGTGCCGATCAGCGCCAGCCTGTACTGGCTGGGCGGCCTGCTCATCGTCGTGGGGTCCAGGGGCTTCCACTCGTTCACCTCTTCAGGGTCCATTGAGCGTACATCGAGGGTCCATCGAGGGTCCATCGAGGGTCCATTGAGGGTCCATTGAGGGTCCATTGAGGGTCCATTGAGGGAATTATGAGGAGTTTATGAGGAGTTTATGTGAGGTCAGGGGCTTACTTTGGGTGTAGGATTGGCTATCAGCCTCGAACAGAGGGTGGCGTCGGGGATTGGGGTGTATGAGGGTCTGATTTGTGTGGGCTCGTTACTACTGTGCGTTTGATGGTGTTGACGTTCAATGAAGGTGGACTGGACTTTACATGGTGGTCATCAACTGTGCGCTTGGCGTGAGCGTGGTCTTTTACAACTCCTACATGCCGCTCATGGTGGACGACTCTTCCGAGGTCCGCGAGGCGATGGCGGCGGCGGCGGCGGGGTTGATGAGCGGCGACGAGGCGCGCGCGGTGCAGGATAAGGTGGGCAGCGAGTACAGCACCAAGGTAGGCCGCCGCAAGTTCGCCCCAGGTTGACCCAGGGTTGACCACTGTTGGTTTCAGCACTTGAAGTTGAAATATGATGAACCGCTTTCGAGCATAGCTTTTGATTTGCTTTCAATTTGAAGTTACGGCGCTACACCTTGGGTCAGATGTGGGGCTACATCGGCGGCACCGCGTGCATCCTCTTCACCTTCGTCATCTTCGTCCTGCTCGGCGTCGCCGGCATGTCCACCAACTGGAGCCTGGGCATCTGTGCCGCGCTCTCGGGGGCACGGCCTGCCAGACCTTGCCTGCCACGTCGTTGACACGCAGTTTGCACCCTCGTTTCTCGAGGAAAACGGCGGCCTGTCACGTGGTGATCAATGTTTGCCAGGTCCATTGCCCGCCACGTCATCGACACGCATCATGAACCCTTGCTCCTTAATGGCCTCCTGTGACGCGGAGAGCGATAGCAATATCTGCCGGGCCCTTCCCCTACCTCAGCAATATCGATAGCAACATCTGCCTGGCCCTAATCGGGGGTCTGGTGGCTCGTCGCCTCCTGGTTCGCCTTCGCTAAGCTGCCGGAGCGCCCGGGGGAGCCGTTCCCGCAGGGCGTGAACCTGCTGCTGGTGGGATTTGGCGGGCGTTGCGAGTTACCATCATTGGGTGCCATCCGCCTCAGCAGGCCAGGGTTCGACGTGCGTTGGATGACGTGGCGAGCAATACCACCAGGCCCTACATGCTGTTGGGGTGGCAGCGCATCTACCGACTGGCGAGGTATGTGAAGCAGCGGCAGCCGCAGACGGCGGCGTTCCTCGGGCTGTTCTTCATCTTCAGTGACGGATACGCCACCATCCCCACCGTGGCCGTGCTCTTCGCCTACCGCGAGCTCTGCATGAGTGCCCTCTCGCTCATCGTGCTGTCCATCATGGTGCCCTTGTTCGCAGCCGTGGGCGGCTACCTCTGGTTGAAGTTCCAGACTGAGTTCGGCTGGGGCGCCAAAGACATTTTGGTCCTGAACCTTGGCCTGATCGCCCTGCTGCCCCTGTGGGGGTGCCTCGGGTTTTTCACGGAGGAGGTGGGGCTGCACCACCCGTGGGAGCTGTACATGGTGGGCGTCATCTTCGGTAGGGCTGTCGCAGATACTGCGAGGAACACCTTGTGGGATGCCATTGTACTCCAGAAACGAAGGTTTACACGCGTGTCGATCACGTAGTAGGCAACATCTGTGCTAGGGCATGGCGGAGATTGCTATCGCTCGCCACGTTATAGGATGCCGTTTAACTCAAGAAACCAGAGTCCGAAATATGTGTGGATGACGTGGCGGGGGGAACATTTGGTCGGCCCTGCGACGCGGCCTGTGCTACGGCGCGGCGCAGGGGTACTGCCGCGCGCTGTTCACGGAGCTGATCCCCCGCGGGCACGAGGCGGACATGTTCGCACTGTTTGCCATCACGGACAAGGGGTCCAGCTGGCTGGGGCCGCTGGTGGCCAGCATCATCGTGCAGCAGACGGGCAGCGTGCGCCCGGTGCTCATCTACCTGCTGCTGGCCATGGTGGTGCCGGCGGTGCTCTTGCACTTCCTGGACCTCAGCGCCAGCATCAAGAATGCGCGGGGGATGAACGGCAGCGTCAACAC
>Ga0307489_10003206_pt1 | contig 10875 bp, 16 predicted proteins | sample SB12metaG_FD_202247 | JGI IMG/M metagenome (GOLD analysis project Ga0307489, IMG submission 202247) | Sea-ice brine microbial communities from Beaufort Sea near Barrow, Alaska, United States - SB 1.2 | ecosystem: Environmental > Aquatic > Marine > Coastal | place: USA: Alaska | collected...
ATCTGCCGCCGCCGCCGCCGCCGCCGCCGCCGCCGCTGCCCCCATCCCTGCTGCCGCTGTTGCCTGTGCCCCCGCCACCGCTGCCGCCGCAGCCACCCCCGCCCCCCCTTCCTCCCCTGCCTCCCCCGCCTCCCCTGCCTCCCCCTCCTCCCCCGCGGCCACCCCCGCCTCCCCTAACTCACCCGCCCGCCCCACCAGTCCCACCCCCGCCTCCCCAGCCGCCACGGCCGCCACCGCCTCCACCGCCGTCGGCAGCGCCCGTCGCATGCCCGTTTCCGTCTCCCCCGCCCCCCCCACCGGTAGGGCCTGGCACACATTGATCGGCACGTCATCCAACGCACTCTGAACCCTCGTCTCTTGAGTTAAACGGCACCCCATGACGTGACGAGCATTATCCGCCAGCCCCCCCCCGCCGGCGCCGCTGCCTTCAGCACTTGGGCCAAAGTTGGCGGCAGGCACTTACACACGTCCACTTCTCACCTCAACCTGAGTCAGTTTAGTCACTAATATAGCCAACGCATCCCACCAAAACTGCTCAGGTTAAGCCAAAAAGTGGACGAGTGTAAGCCCCTGGTACTCGTCCACCTCTCAGCTCAACCTGAGTCACTTTAGTCACTGATAAACCCAACGTGCCCCACCAAACGTGCTCATGTAAAGCCGAGAAGTGGACGAGCCTAAGCCCCTATTCGATGGACGTTGGGTGCAGGTCGCGAAGCCCGCCGCCGCCGCCAATCCGGCGCTTGGCGGGGCTCACACTCCTCCGCTTCCCCTAACACTAGTCCACTTCTCAGCTCGACCTCAGTCGTTTTTCTCACCGATAGCTAGTGGAATACCCAACGTATCGCTCAAAAAGTACTCACGTCAAGTTGGGAAGTGGACGAGTGTAAGCCAGCCGCCGCCGCCAATCCGGCGCTTGGCGGGGCTTACACTCCTCCGCTTCCCAACTTGACGTGAGCAATTTGTGGGCATCTGGTACGCGCATAAGAAAAAACGCCCAAGTGCGTTCGTTGCATGACTGTTTGTTCATACGTGAGGGACATTTTTGTGTTCGTTGCATAGGGGGATTGGTTATCCAATCTTGCTACATGCCGTGATACGTTGGGTATTACGAAAATATATCTGTGAGAAAAACGGCTTACGTCGAGCTGAGAAGTGGACGAGTGTAAGGCCCCGGCCCTGGCGCTGCAGGGCTTACACTCGTCCACTTCCCAAATTGCCGTGAGCCATTTTTGCGTGTTACGTTGGGTATTGGTTATCGGTGAGAAAAACTGCTTACGTTCCGGTGAGAAGTGGACGAGTGTAAGGCCCCGGCGCTGGGCTTGCATTCGTCTACTGTTCGGCTCAACGTAAGCACTTTTTGAGGGACACGTTGGGTGGTTTCAGTATAGTTTGAGTGTCAAGAACGGCTCAGGTTGAGCTGAGAAGTGGACGAGTATGCCACCCTGGCGCTAGGCGACGAGAGGGTGCGCAACGCCGAGCTCGCCAGGGAGGCAAAGGCAGGGGGGGCATTGCGAGCAGGCAGTCGACCGACGGTGAATGGACGAGCCGAGTCCACGCGTCTGCATGGGCATTCACACTGATGGTCAGTCATGCTCCGATGTCGGTTCGAGTTGATGTTCTCAACGACCCTCATGCGAGGTGGCCGCTGCCAAGAAGGGACCTGGCGGCGAGGGAGGAGGCGAGGGGTCAGTGGCAGGGGGGGTATTGAGAACAAGTTCTCGGCCGACGTTGAATAGACGAGCCGAAACCGCGCGTCTGTATGGGCATTTACACTGACGATAAGTAATGCTTTGATCTCGGTTCAAGCGCTTGTTCTCAATGACCCTCCTGCGAGGCCGCTGCCAAGGAGGGAACTGGCAGGGGCTTCAACCCGTCCGCTTCTCAGCTCAACCTGGTCCGTTTTTGTCACTGAAACCACCCAACACACCCAACGTAACCCACAGAAAGTGATGACGTGAAAATGAAAAGTGGACGAGTGTAAGCCCCTTCCACTCGTCCACTTCTCATCTCATCCTGTGCCGCTTTTGTCACTGGAACACCATGAAACCACCCTACGTACCCACACAAGGTCCTCACGTCAAGCTGAGAAGTTGACGAGCATAAGCCCCTGTGACCTGGCGGCGGGGGAGGGGGCGAGGGGACGGAGTCCTCCGGGGCGGCGTGATTGGTTGCGAGAAGCGACCAGTAGGGGTGTGACAGGTGGCGGGGCGGCCACTAGTGGTGTGACAGGTGGCGGGGCGGCCTGTTGGGGCGTGACAGGTGGCGGGACATTCCCAAGGAGGGACCTGGCGGCGGGGAAGGGGGCGAGGGGTCGGCGTCCTCAGGGGCGGCGTGATTGGTTGAGCGGAGCACCGCGCCGGTGTGATGGGTTGAGAGGAGCCCCGCGCCGGTGTGGTTAGTGGAGTGAAGCATCGCGCCGTTGTGCTTGGTCGAGCGGGGCGGCGCAGTGCAGGCGATGAACGATGATGTTGAACGATTATGATTGATGAACGATGAAGGATGATGATGATGATGATGATGATGATGAACAAGGAAATGAAGTGATGCTCACCGATCGAGTGATGATGCTAGTACGCAGTTTCGGGTGGGAACCGAGTGTAGGGTTTTTGCTCAGGGCTGCGATTGTGCGGCGCTTACTTGCGATGATCAGGAATGTTGTTGGCTTGAGTCAGCACTGCTCCCGAGCAGAACGTATAGAGATTGTGGAGACCGAAATCGCAGTGTATAGATCGTTTTTTGTACTTTCTAACGGTAGCATTACAGACTCTACGTGCTAAGCATCTAGCGTGTTGCTCCCGTCACTCGCCCACTTTCACGCGCGTTCGATTTCACATCACGGCATATCGTCGAGGTCAATCTGCGGAATGGGGCTGCGCCAGAAGCTGGCATCCCCAAAGTCTTCCGCCTCCATGAGCCCCACGACGGAGAGCGCCCGCCGGTGCCCGGCCTTAACCTCCACGCCGGCGCGGCAGCCCGGCCTGACCGGCGGGAACATCTCATCCCAGGGCCTGGCAAATATTGCTAGTCACGTCACAAGATACCATTAAACTCAATAAACGAGGATTGCGATGCGTGTCGATGTCGCGCAGAGTTATATTGTCGATGTCGCGGAGAGTTATATCGACCTAGGGCCTGGCGCGCACACTTCGAGGTCGCGACATGGAGCGAGAGGGCGACAATGTCCTCCTTGACGACAGGGCGCTGAACCCCGCGCTCCCGGTGAAGGCGTCGGAGCTCGACACGCTGCTCCAAGAGGGGGAGGGCGAGGCGGCGGGGGAGACTGACGCCATGGCGGCGGCGGTTCGCCCCCTCGCTACGTCACCATTCGCTGACGTGATCGTCGCGCGGCGCGTCGTCGCGCGGTGGCGGGCGGTGATCACCGCCACCGCCAGCCTGTTGCAGTACGGCGCGGGTTGCTGTCAGCCTTTTACTCGTCAAATCGTGCCGAGCTAGAAAGCAATGCAACAACAATGCGCCAGGGCCTCAGCTACCCCATCCAAGGGGACACCCCAAACGCACAGTAGCTTTGGAAGAACCCGCGACCCTAGACCCCCGCCCCTGCGCGCGCAAACCGAGCGCTCGCTGCTCAAGGGCTCATTCTATCATCTACCCAACTGGCTCGGCACCTCCTTTTACCGGGGGCGCCGCGGGGGTTGTGAAGAATTCGTACTTGACGTACGAGCAGACGTATACAAGTACAGTATGCCGGCAAAAAGTTGCCCAAGCACCACGCGCCGGCCACGAGTCGCCCATGCACGATCCCTCTGATGCATTAGGCGCGCGCGTGGCCGTGCCGACGGGGCCCAGAGGCCGCTTGTTACCTTGCCTATACCACGTGTTTAGGTGTTCGGGTGTTTGGGAATAGCTTTCCGGCTGCTTTCCAGCAGTATCTCAGTATCCTGACACCGACGGAGTTTGTTGCAATCTGTATTGCATCGACACCAAGGTCTGCGACGAAGACTCCGGCACTCTCGACGTCAGCAACCTCTTGATACTCCTGGTAGCCTTGCGTGCGGGAGCCACCAGTTGATCTGGAAATGCCACCTGTTGTTGATGGCTTCGGCACTCACCGGTCCTTGACCGATCCGCACGGGTTAAAGAACTCGCACTTCACATAGATGTCGACGCCCTCGGGGCCCAGCTTGTTGACCTTCATCACCGGGGTGCCGCCCACCGTCTCCAGGATGTTGTTGTAGATGGTCATGCTGCGTGAGTTAAGGCGTGTCCAGGGAAACAATGACCTGGTAGACATTGACAATGCTCTGACGGTATACTCATAGTGCACCTGTTCACATTCATCTCGTCAGGGCCAAAGAGCCAGGCAATCAATGGCCTACGTAAGCACTATTTTGAAAAGAAAATGATGACGAGGCCAGCCTACCTTGCCGGCCGTGCTGAACAGCTCACCCCGCGAGGCGATCACGGCGGTGGCGAGGACGGAGCTGCCGTACATGAGGGCCGTACACGTGTTCCCGTTACAGCTTTACTTGTAACCCATACTACTAGTCCGTGGCGGAGACGGGTACACTACGAGCAAACAGTCAAGGACGAGTGGACATGCCCGAGGCCTTGCTGTATAGGAGGAGGTTAGCCTCGACCACGGGCGGCGAATGTGTATAGGTACACTGGTACACTACGAGCAAACAGTCAGGAACGAATGGACACTGGACTGCCCCCGCCGTAGAGCAGGAGGTTGGCCTCGACCACGCGGCGCATCTTCTTCGGGGCCGCGACGCAGGGCCGTTTAGGGTTTAGGGTTTAGGGTTTAGGGTTTAGGGTTTAGGGTTTAGGATTTAGGGTCGCCACTCCTTGCGCACTGTCTGCTCCCAGTGTACCGGTGTACATCACACGCGCCGTTTCTTATCCCTGGCCTAGCTAGCCACTCGCTCGCTGATTGTTTGATCTCACTGTACCGGCGTACCCGAACACACTCACCGTATCCTCCTCCCTGGTCTGGCCACTCGCTCCCTCACTGGTTGATGATAGTGTACGAACCGCTGTACCCATACCTCCCATCACCGGGCCGTCGCCATTCCTTCCGCATTGTTTCCTCCCAGTGTACCGGCATACCCCACACCCGCCGTTTCTTCTTCCCTGTCCTGGCCACTCGTTCCCTGACAGTTTACTCATAGTGAACCGGTGTACCCGTACACACTCGCCGCATCCTGCTCCCTGACTGTTTGCTCATAGTGTACCGGTGTACCCGTGGCCACTCGCTCAGAAAACATGTCAGGCCCCGCCTCGGCGTAGCGGCTCAAGTTGAGAATAGGCCGATTTCGGTATATCGCCAGGTGAAATGCCCATACGGAGTTGCAGTTGCAGTTGCACGCAAAGCGTCAGCGCTCAGCGCAGGACAGCGGGTGCATGTGGTATGCCCATACAGAGTTGCAAGCAAAGCCTCAGCGCTCGGTGTGGGAAACGATGTACCGAAATCGGCCTCTTGAAAGTATGGTTTGTGATCGTTTCGTCATACTTTAGCTTCAACCGCTGCAACCAAGCGGTCAACCCGGGGTCAAAAATGGGGTCAACCTGCACCCTCCGCCTTACCTCAGCGGAGTACAACAGTTCCTCTTGCTTTTAAGAATGACCAACCCCCCTTTCGCCAAGCCAGATCGGCGGATCCAGTTTGGCCGACCTAGTTTCGCCGATCACCCTAAATTGACTCAAGAAACGACGGTTTACGACGTACACTTCGGCAGAAATCGGCGAAGCCAGTTTGGCCGATCCAGCTTGGCGGATATACCCCCTCACCGAGCTAAATACTTTAGCTCCGTGAAGTCTTAAAAGCAAGAGGAACAGTACAACAATCCCACAAAAAGTGTTCACCTCAAGCCGAAAAGCGGGCCAGTGTAAGCCCCTCCACTTCTCAGCTCGACCTGAACCATATTCGTCACTGTCACCACTGAAACCGCCCGACGTCACTGTCATCCACAAAAAACGCTCATGTCAAGCCAGACAGCGGGCGAGCGTAAGTCCCTGCAGCAGACTCGTGTCGCACTACTATTTGCTCGTAGTGTACCAGTGCACCCGGACGCACCCGCCGCATCCTCATCCCTGACTGTTCGCTCATAGTGTACCGGTGTACCCGTACACACTCGCCGCATCCTCCTCTCTGACTATTTGATCGTAGCGTACCAGTGTACCCGTACGCACCCACCACACCAGCATGATCGACTACATCGTCCTCACCGCGGTGGGGGGGCTGACTATTTGCTCGTAGTGTACCAGTGTACCCGTACGCACCCGCCCGACGAGTTGACGCCCCTGGCAGAGTGACAAGATATGATTCGACATCGATATGGGATATCGATATGGCATATCGATATGGGATACAGGATATCAATGGGACATCGATATGGGATATCGATGTGGGATATGGGATATGGGATATGGGATATCGGGATATGGGATATCGATAGTGTCATCCTGGATATCGATATGGGATATGGGGTATCGATATGGGAAATGACCTTATCGATACTGTCATTCTGGATAACGATATGGGACATCTTGTCGATCTGACTCGGCGAACGAGTGGAGGCCCCTGTCGGGGCCCTGCCTCAGTGGAGTACAGGCTCCCGGCGGCGGTGGCCGCACCCAGGGGATGACGTGATTGGCTGACTGACACTGACATGGCGGGAGAGGCTGACGTGATTGGCTGACGGCCACTGACGTGGCGGGAGAGGCTGACGTGATTGGCTGACTGTCACTGACGTGGCGGGATAGACTGACGTGATTGGGTCAGGCCCTGCCGCAGCGGAGTACAGGCTCCCGGCGGCGGTGGCCAAGCGCAGGGCCGCTCACTCCTTCAGTTTTCAGCTTAATTTTAAAACTTGTGCAGTTCTGGCTGTTAGGTCCGGACAAGGGCCGGTAAAGTGACCTCAGAATTTACCACTTAACAGACTGTGAAAGTACTTTAGGGTTTGGGTTTAGGTCTTGGGGTTTTCATTTTCCCGAGGCGACCCCCCTACTACCCCCCTAATACCCCCCTAATTTCAAAATATACACCTCTTAAGTGGTAAATTCTAAGGTCACTTTACCGGCCCTTGCTCAGTCAGACCTAGCTGCGGGAGGTTTAACATGCACTATATGAACAGTCCCCAGACTACATAGCACGTGGAGGGACAAGCGCGGCAACAGGATGTGGTGTGCCTCTCCCTTGCCGACGAGGAGCTGCGCGGTGTGGTCAGGGGGTGTGTAGGGGGTGTGTAGGGGGGTGGCAGAAGGGGTGTAGGGGGTGTTTAGGGAGTGTTTAGGGGGCCTTGCCGACGAGGAGCTGCGCGGCGCCGGCGAAGCGCAGCAAGGTGGTCAGCCCCAGCTTCAAGGTCGGGTGCAGGGTTTAGGGTTTATGGTTTAGGGTTTAGGGTTTAGGGTTCGCCGCGTCATCTGATGCAGTGTGACTCCATAAAGGGGGGTCTAGAAGATGGAGGATGACATGGCAGGCATGGCATGATCGCCACGTCATGTGATGCCATTTGACTCAAGATATGAGGGTCTAGAACATGGAGGATGACGTGGCAGGCATGCTCGCCTCGTCATGTAACGCCATTCGACTCAATGTATGAGGGTCTAGAACAAGGAGGATGACGTGGCATGCATGATCGCCACGTCATGTGATGCCATTTGATTCAAGATGTGAGGGTCTATAACATAGAGTGGGGTGGCAGGCAGACTCGCCATGTCATGCGATGCCATTTGACTGATGAAATGAGGGTCTAGAACAGTTAGGATGACGTGGCAGAGGCAGGCATCATCTGTCAGACCCTGCCTAGCTTGGCCGAGGTGGACAGCACCATAGGGGCGACGCCCACCAATCACCAGGGCCGAGACGGGGTGTATCGTGTTTTTCTATATTTGCAAGTCTTGGGGCGAAGACATGTTTCGGGTTTGTTTGACTTGCAATATAAGAAGAAAATCATATATATAAGACATGTGAGCAGAAGGGCCTGCGTGTTGTCTGGTGCCTAGATATGCAGGTTGTATCACATTGTGATACTACCTGCAGTCATGATACTACCTGTGGTACCTTGAAGTTTGGTGATTTGGCCACAAGTAAAAGAATACTTCGGTTCTTCGGTTGATAGCACGGTCCGGTCCCCACGCCAGGTCATTACACCATTCATTACACGGGGGGCAGCGCGAAAGCCTGGTGCCTCCTTATACACGCGGAAGATGATATGAGAGGAGAGGAGAGGAGAGACTTAGAGAAGAGAGGTTTACAGATAGAGGTTGCCGAGGAGATCTGGAGAGGCTACCATGAAGTTGGCGGCGGTGAGGGGCGCGATGGCGACGGCGAGGAGGGCGGCGACGGCCCCGGCGGCGACGAGCGCCACGCCCAGGCGCTTGAAGGAGGACGGCATGGGCTTGGGGGGCTCCACGTTGAGCACCGTGCGCGTGCTGGTGCTCGTGCTGGAAGCGGTGACGGGCTGGAAGTACACGCGCAGCCCCGCGGCGCGGGGGGAGGAGGAGCTGACGGGAGCGCGGGGGCGCGGGGGCGGGGTGTCTTACCAAAGAGCGCGCACTGCATCAACATATTTCGTCAACACAAGAGTCGCCGCCGCCGCCCGGGGGAGATACTACGACAGGTTGCCCAGGTGAGCGCGGGTGAAGTGGGGAGTGGTCCGGGGCGGGACGAACCGGACGTTGTTGAAGCCCTTGCAGGTGGAGACGCGCAGCCCGGCGGCGGCGGTGGCGGCGCGGCGCGAGGAGCCGGAGGAGAGCGCCGCGCGCGGGTTGGAGGTGATCTTCTTAGCGGACGCGGCGGCGAAGGGCGCGACGCGGCGGGGGCGGGGCCCCGCGGCTCCCGCGAGACGAACCGCTGGAAGGTGGTGGAAACGGCCATCATGGTGCTGTGATCGACGGAAGGGATGATGCGACGGATGCGCAAAGGATATTGCGAGGACGAACGCTCTGTACGGCTCGTGTGAGGCGTGCGCTGAAACAATGTCGCGCGCCGGCCGCGGTTCGGCCCGGCACCGGAAAAGAGCTTCAGAAAGCAACGACACGCAATCAGGCGCCCAACCAGAACGAGCGAGCTGGCGCGCGAGGCTGTCCGCCCGTATGGTGGTCGGTCGCCCCCCTAATCATTTCATCTCACCCTCCACGACAAAGGCGGCGCGCACACAATTGGTGGGGTCACTTCTCACCGCGCCGCCCCGTCTGTCTGCGGGGCATCAGCCCCGGGTGTCTCACCGCGGTAGATATAGTCGCACCGAGGCGGATCTGGAGGAGAGGGCCGCGATGGCGCCGACCAAGGACGCGAAGAAGCTGCGCTGGGATGAGGAGAAGAAGGGCCAGGCCTCCCCCGTCCGACGACTGTATATACACACGACACACTGCACGCGCAGGCGAATGGCGCCCCTCCTCCTGCTCCTGCTGCTGGTAGCGGCGTCGCGCGCCATGGACGACCTTGAGGAGGGTGTTCAGGGGGGCGCGCCCGTCGCGACGACCGCGCCCCTCCTCCCCGCACTCGGCGCCGTCGGCGGGTCAAAAGGTCGGGGGCGAGAGGCGATCAGTGTCACCAGGGGTGCCGCCCGCGTCAAGAACGACCTCGACGCTCCCCCCCCGCCCACTCGCTCGCGCCGGCCCCGCGGCGGTCCCTCTTCCCCAGCATCTTCGACGACGTCCCCCTCGGTCACCCGTGCCCCGTGGATGACATGCGTCGCGTGCACTTGGACGGCGCTGCTCTGGCGAAGCACTGCAGCGGCGGAGGCGGCGCGGACGCCTGCTCGGACTGCGGGTGTGAGCTCGGGTGGCGGCTGGAGCGGGCTGCCTTTCGCCTCATCGGCGCCGACCCGTTCGACGTCTCGGCGTGCTCGCTCCTCCTCGCCGAGCACGCGGTGAACCAGACCCCGGGCGTGTTGTTGGCGGACGTCGTCCGCGGCGCTCTGTGCCTGGCGGAGTACCAGCGACAGTCGGCCGACCACAAGCTGCTGTCGACTGACCGCGAGCTCGAGGCGCACGGCGGCGGGCCGGGGGGCGGCGGCGCGCGGCGGCTCACCTTCAGCGCCGAGGACGCCGATTGGACCGGACGTTTCGCAGACCCCTGCTGGGCAGCATTGAGGGTGTTATCGGCAGAGATGCACGCGAGCGCCCCCCCGACGAGGGCCGACGGCACCGGGTCCCCCGTGCCCACTGCGCCGCCCGCCTCTGCGGACGCCAGGGCTGCGGGTGCTCTCGAGGCGGAGGCCATGCACGCGGACCAGCCACCTCGTGAATCCAAGGACGTGTTAACCAAGGATGAGGTGATTACCGTCGTCGTAATGATTGCCGGCGCCGTCATTATTTCCGTCCTTGTTACCGCTATCGCTCTGCAGCGACGCATGCGCCGCGGCGCCGCGGCGACGGCCGCATCCGGAGCAGCCCACGGCCGATCAGCAGCTGGAGAGACGCGCAGAGGAGGCGGAGGCGCGTTCGCCGGCCTCGAGCTGGGTCGCGACTTGGAGTCGGGCGAGTGCTCCGGTCCGGCGGGGGCGGGGGCGGGGGCGGGGGCGACGCCGGGTGCTCCCGCCGTGGTGTACACAGTGCTCGATGCGGAGGCGCTCATGGATCGGGAGCTCTGTCTTTCCGACGAGACTGCCGACGCCCTCGCCCGCGCCGCCGCCGCCGCCGCCGCCGCCGTCGACGCCGCCGCCGCCGCCGCCGCCACCGCCACCGGCGGGGCTGAGAAATCCCACGCCAAGGCGCTGGACGCGGCGGGAGCGGAGCTGGCCAAGTCCATCAAGGAGGCTGTGGACGCCACGCACTTGGACGCCGCGCAGGCCGCAGAGGCCGTGCGCGCCACCTCCGACGCCGCCGCCGCCGCCGCTGAGGAAACTGCGGGTGCCGTCCGCGCCGAGCTGGCCGCCGCAAAGTCGACGCTGAAGCTGACGGAGG
>Ga0307489_10003207_pt1 | contig 10873 bp, 15 predicted proteins | sample SB12metaG_FD_202247 | JGI IMG/M metagenome (GOLD analysis project Ga0307489, IMG submission 202247) | Sea-ice brine microbial communities from Beaufort Sea near Barrow, Alaska, United States - SB 1.2 | ecosystem: Environmental > Aquatic > Marine > Coastal | place: USA: Alaska | collected...
GTGGGGCGGGTGAGGAAGCGCGATGCGCGAGTTTGAGGTGGGGGCGGAGGAGGGGGAGGGGGAGGAGAGGGAGGGTAAGTAGGAGGAGGGGGGCACGGGGGAGGAAGGTTCGGACGGAAGGGCGAGCGCAGGGTGCTTGTGCTTAGTGTGGGTGTTATAGCCTCGCGCGGGCTTTACGGGATGTGCGGCTATAATGTTATTGGAGATGTATAAAGTAATGAGACACTGTTCAAAAACCGTATTCATTTACGTTACAATAATCCAGAAAACGCCCAAGAAAGTCCAGCCAATCACATCTCAGCTAATCACTCTCTCAACCAATCATATGAGGGCCTTCATCAGGGTCGCCGGCGACCCGGATACTGGGTTTAACTACAACGTGGAGGGAAAGCTCGCGCCCATTATTGTTCCTGGTGGAGGAGGCGGGTTGGGGCGGAACAGGGCGGCGAAGGTCATCACCTAGTGGCCTCGGTTGCTGGGCTACAACGTGGAGTTCAGAGTATTATCGCGCCCAAGGTGTGGTACCTTGAGGAAGAGTTGGGGCTGGGGAGGGCGGGGGCGGTGAAGGTCATCACTGGGTGCCCCCCAGGTGCTGGGCATGAGCGCGGAAGATAATATCGCGCCCAAGGTAAGGTACCTGGCTGGCTGGCGGAGGAGGTGGCTCAGGTGGGGTTTGGGAGGACGGGGGCGGCGAAGGTCATCACCATGACCCTCCAGGTGCTGGGCTTAAGCGTGGACGATAATATCGCGCCAAAGGTTAGGTACCTGGTGGAGGAGTTGGGGTTGGGGCAGGCGGGGGCGGTGAAGGTCATCACTGTGTGCCCCACAGTGCTGGGCTTGAGCGTTGATGATAACATCGCACCCAAGGTGAGGTTCCTGGCGGAGGCAGCTGGGGCCGAGCGCGAGGGCGCCGCGGACATCATCTTGAAGCACCCCACGATGTTGCATTATAGCATCGAGCGCAAGCTGCGGCCCACGCTGTGCTTCCCGTCAGAGCCATTGCCGGACACTAACGCGGCAAAGATGGTGTGGCTCACTACCTACAATATCGTCGACATACTCGAGCCGCGGGTGCGGCTGCTGCAGAAACACAACTAGGCTGCGCGGCTCGCCGCCTCAAGGATGGATGTGCTAACGCCATCGGCGTTCTGCGAAAAGGTGGGCATCACAATAGAAGAGGGAAACGACGCCGAGGTGGCGGCGTGCGTGACAGAGGGATCACGCGGAGAAACACCCGAACCCCGGGGACGGGGGCGGGGGCGGGGGCGGAGGTGCCGGGGCGGGTGAGATAGAAACTAACTCTTGTGGTTCGAGAATGAGCTTATGCTGTTCAGTACTTCAGTTGTAGACTATCGGCTCCTCTCATCACACGACGGATGGGCGCTTCAGCGCAGTGATCCCCCCAAGCGCCGCCGGCACGACACCCGTCAACTGGCGGTTATCGTCGAGGTTTAAGCGCTTCAGCGCAGTGAGCCCCCTAAGCGCCGCCGCAGGCAGGACGCCCGTCAACGATCTGCCGTGTAGATCTAGCAGCACCACCCGCCCCGGATCCGCGCCGCCCGCCTCGCCGAAGGTGACCCCCGCCCACGCCGCCACGGGCGCTCTCTCGTCCCACAGCGCGCGCAGCTCGGGGCACTCCGCTCGCCATGCCCGGAGCACAATCTGATCATCCGGGATTAAACTGTAGGAGCCCTTGTTCGAACGATCCTGGGCGGCTACCTGTTGAGGTGCAGCACAGTACAACCCGCCAAAACAACCGTGAAAATGCAACTCCGCCTGCACGCTCGTCAGCTGGTTCCCGTCGAGGTGCAACTGCCCATTCATCAGTTCGGTGAGCGCCCCGAGCGACGCCGGCACGCTCGTCAGTCGGTTATCGGAGAGGTACAAGCGTTGCAGAGCGGTGAGCTCTCCCAGCCACTCTGGCACGCTCGTTAGTTGATTCTTTTCGAGTCCCAACTCTCTCAGCCCGGTGAGCCCCCGGAGCGCCGCCGGGACGCTCGTCAGCTGGTTCCCGCCGAGGTCCAACCGCACCAGCTCGGCAAGCCCTTCGAGCGCCGCCGGCAAGCTCGTCAGCCGGTTCTTGGGAAGGAGTAATAACTGTAACGCGGTGAGCGTACCCAGCTCCTGCGGCACGCTCGTCAGTTGGTTGCCCGCGAGGTTCAATAACGCCAGACCGGTGAGCCCCTCGAGCGCCGCCGGCACACTCTTCAGCTGGTTCCAGCTCAGGTCCAACCATGTCAATGCGGTGAGCTCCCCGAGCTCTGCCGGCACGTCACCCGTCAGATAGTTCCCGTTGAGGTCCAACGTCTCCAGCGCGGCGAACGCCCCGAGCGCAGCCGGCATAACGCCCCTCAAACCCTTCTCTTGAAGATTAATCTGCACCACTCGCCCCGCATCCGCGCTGCCCGCCTCGCCGAAGGTGAGCCCCCGCCACGCCGTCACTGGCTCGCTCTCGTCCCACATGGCACGCAGCTCGGGGCACTCTGCTCGCCACGCGCTGAGCGCGTCCGACTCCGACGGGCAGCCGTTCTCCCGCGCCCAGTGCAGCACGTCAAGGTGCCCGCCCCCAGCGGCGGCGGCACACGTCCCCCCCCACAGGCAGCCCTGCTCCCGCGCCCACCGCAGCACGTCCAGATGCCCGCGCCGAGCGGCGGCGGCACACGTCCCCGCTCTCAACGGGCAACCGTGCTCTGTCAACCACTTCAGTACGTCCAGGTGCCCGCCTTCAACAGCGTGAACACACGCAGCCGCGTCCCACCTCCAGTCGCAATCCCGCGCCCACTCCAACACCTCCAGGTGCCCGCCATCCGATGCACCAGGCGGCAGCTCCCGCATGAGACGCGAGGTGTGAATGAGAAACGCGCGCCACTCTCCCGGCAGCAGGGACTGGCGGACATTGCCCGCATGTCATTATGTGGTTTAGGTTGGGGCGAGCTGTGGCGCAATTCCTGGCAATTTAGGCACCTTCTCAGCAGTTTGGAGCAATTTGGGCACTGCATTCTGGGCACCAGTCACATAGGCGGCACAATTACCAAAGCTCATCACTCCGCAAACGTTCGTGTGGGCAATTAGTCGATGACATCGAATTGCGTTGCAGCATTTTTCGAGAAATTAAGACTTAATGCCGAAGCAATCAACAATGGCAATGATGGGCAATTTTATGAGCAATAACCGTCAGTCCCTACCCGGCGGCCACACCGAAGCAGCTTGGCGGGCCAGATGATGTAACTTGTCCCACTCAGCATTTCCCGCCACCGCCGCCTTACCAGATGCTGCTGCGGAATTCATATTCAGGGTGCTGATGTTTTGCTCCAACTCGCGCATCCGAGCTTCTCGCACGTCCAGCGAAGCACTTCTCTCATCCAGCAGTTGGCGCGCGCGATCGGCTGCCTGCTCGGCTGAAACGGATGCCGGAGCATCCCCGACCGCCCCATCATTCGTCCTTCTCTTCTTCGACACGGTGGGTGGGTGCCTCGTTGAAGCATCTACTAGACCAGTCGGGGGCCCAGCGCCATCAGCAATCGCGGGGCTTCGATTACTGGTAGTTTCCTCGTGGTCGGTGTCCATGTTGACCTCACCCTGGGCCTCTATGCTGACCAGATCACCATATATCCCTGAGCTCATCACTGCGTCTCCCTGTGACCCCGTCTGAGACACACTTTCATCGCCGTCGGAATAGAAGGCCACATGTGTCCGGATGGGAGGGCCTGTGAGATATCGCTCGCTGCGTCATAGTCATAGGATGCAACTGAGCTCACGAAACGAGGGTTTGAAATGCGTTTGATGACGTGGCGAGCAATATCTAACAGGCCCTACCGGGTGACACCCCCCGGTGCCGCAGTGACCAGACCCGGTGACCCCGTGTGATTCGCCGCCGCCGCTGGCGCTGCCCCCCCTCCTGCATTGTCTATGCCAAACGTGGTCAAGGGCGCCCCTGCTGCTGAGGCTGCCGGCGCTGGTGCCGCTGCCGCCGCTGCCGCATCCATCCCACCACCCATCGCGAGTCCCCCACCCCCCAGCGGGTCCCACCGGCAGGGCATTGCAGATGTTGCTCGCCGCGTCATAGAACGCCATTCAACTCTAGTGCCCAGTCTGTATTGTAGTACCGTGTAGTGCCCGGCATGTTTGGTACCTTGCCATGATAGATACATGACTTTTGGCCAAATCACCGAACTCCAAGGTACTACAGGTAAAAGTACCACCAAATACTACATGTGGTACCCAATATAGACTAGGATTCAAAATGCGTTGGATGCCGTAGTGAGTAGTATCTGAAAGGCCCTGCCCAGCCGCCGCCGCCAGGGGCAGCGGATAACGTCCCGACGCTCCCGAGCCCGAACTGACTCCCGCCGCCGTCGCCACTGCCGCCGCCGAGCCCCCCTTCTCCGAACCCCGCGCCTCCGAGCCACCCGCCTCCTCCCCATCCTCCTCCACCTCCACTTCCTCTCCCATCGAGACCTCCTTCCCCGAGACCGCCTCCCCAAAGGCTCCCAAAGGTATCGAAGCCCCCGCCCCCGCCCCCGCCCGCCGCGCCCAACGCCGTCGCCGCGGGCAAGGCTGCCCCCGTGGTGCAGTGGCGCAAGTTGAATTTGGAAGCAAAGTTTGAAAGCAGTTCATCATATTTTAGCTTCAAGCGCTGACACCCAGCATGGCAATGCCTGGGTCAACGAGGATTGTACCTGGGGTCAACGAGGATGGTACCTGGGGTCAACGAGGATTGTACCTGGGGTCAACCTGTACCGCCCTGCGATGGATAAGTCACCGCCCATGGCTCCGATGGCGCCCACCGCTGTGAACCCTCCCGGCACCCAGGGCCTGGCAGACAACGCCCATCACGTCATGGGGTGCCAACTGACTCAAGAGACGAGGGTTCACAGTGCGTTGGATGACGTGACGATAAACACCCGCCAGCCCCTACCGGTACCGCAGCAGCCACGGGCTGGGCGCTCATCCCGCCCCGGCCCCCGCCCCCGCCTCCACCCCCGCCCCTGTCCCCGCCCCCGCCCCAGCCCCCGCCCTCCCCGCTGCCACCGCCTAGGGCCTGGCATGTATTGCTCATTGTGCTGTGGTCATGGTGATCTGAATGATCCATCAGCGTAGTCTACTTTTGTATACACACCCACACTCATACGTTGGGGTTGGGGCGGTACACGTCGAAATTGAAAGCCAAGCTTGAAAGCGGGCGCCTCGTACCATCCAAGGGCCGATGCTCTTCAAACCGTTTCAGCTCATTCTGACTATTTACTGCTGGTAGTGTACCGTTGTATCCGTGTATCAGTGTATCCGTGTATCCGTGTATCCGTGTATCAGTGTATCCGTACGAGGGTGAGGCCCTGCCGTAAGTTGTCACCCCCGTGTCGTCGGAGGCTTCCCAACTGCCGCCGCCGCCGCCGCCGCCGCCGCCGCCGCCGCCGCCGCCGCCACCACCGTTGATTGCGGGTACACCGACCCGTCCGAGCATCATGAGCTGGGCTCCTACAAGGGGGGCCTGGCCGGCGGCGGTGGCAGGGGCGGTAGCGGTCATCGCGGACACCAAACCGCCTAGCACTTCTGGGCTCATATGAGTGAGATGATCCATTTCCTCCTGCGTGAACCTGTACACATCATTAATGTCCACCGTGGATGGCTCAATATGGGAGAGATCCTCCTGCGCCGTTCGGTGACAAGGTGTGCTTGGAGCTGAATCAAGACATCCTGGCAGCACCGGCGCCACCGCCGCCGCCGCCGCCGGCAGCGTCACCGCGTCCAGAGCGAATGACTGGCGCAACCTCGCAGCGGCCTCGGGCGGAAGACGAGCAAGATTGGCAACCTGCTGGTCCGGTGTCCAGGGCCTTGCACAAGTACTAACTTGACTGACTGAGTGCTCAACTCAGAGTGGTCAATAAACCTCCGCCACTGCCGCCCTGCTTGTTGCCGCCCAAGGCCGTACACGAGTACGTCATTTACCTCGCACCCTGAACCGGTCGTCCCTCGAACCGGTTGAGTACCCCGCGTATATTCCCTCAAAAACGCTGCCAGCACATGAGCGCAAGGCGCTGGTTGAGCTGAAACACAGTTGTTAAAACTTTGTGTCCCTGCCAGTGACATTGGTGTCGTTGGCACGAGCCCACACCCCATCGCCTCCCTGCCGCTGCCGGGTATTGGGCTTCCACAGTAGGATCCCGCGAACGGGGCAGTCATGTTTTCGAGAGTCTTCTGTACGCGGTTGCGTGGAGCCGCTTCGAACACCAGTTCGCACCCCCGGCATCTCCACCAATGCGGATCCCTTCTTGAGCCGATGGTGTACCCTTCAGCACCGTTGGAAACAAGACTCCCAGACTCGGCGCCTAGGTACGCGTACCGTTCACAGTGCATGTTCTGAGCCAGCACGCGAAGGGCGCCATCTGCGCTGCTCAGTGGGCCAGGCTTCGCCAAGTTGTCAGTGAGCCACACTTCGAAATTGCCACGCTTCGGTGCCATCTCGCCGACTTGCGTGAGTGACTTGGCGTCCGGCGCTGACTAACCAACCACAAAATGCTCTGACACGTACACCAAATCGATCTGAAACCCCTCTCACGGGTGCATTTACACGCGCCTGCCGACCTGCGAGTGGCGCTGCGCTGCGGGAAAGCGCAAGGGGAGGAGTGCGAGCCGACGCCGGCAGACTGCGTCGTCCCGCGGCTCCGTGGCCTCTACTCTTTCCACATCAGGACGGCATTTTGCATGTTATTGGATTTAGGGTTTGGGTTTTATACATTTTAGGGTCTTAGGGTAGGGTTTAGATTAGCGGGACAAGCGGCGTTGAGGTGTGTGTGCCTGTCATCACCCTGCACCAACTAGGCTCTTTCGCTTAGCATGTAACACCCAGCGAACCTAATCCATAATTTAACACAAATATAAAGGATTGCTTCTATTTTAAAAATATCACCTGGCGGCGCCGCGTTAGATGGAGAGACGGTGGTGTGGCGGTTGCATGGAGTGGGGGTGACATTGAGGTGGGCTGGATGACATAGAAATCCTGTCTTGTGTATAAGGAGGCACCAGGCTTTCGCCCTGGCCCCCGTAGGTGTGCCTGCTCACTCCCAAGCACCAACTTGGCCTTTAGCCGACATGTCTGCACTAGTCTATCAATGAAAATAAATGAGCGAACGTAAGAGCGAGAGCTGTGGCATCCGTTGAGGTTAGAACTGCTGCCGCTGTATTTCGAGAGAATAAAACCCACGGTCAGATGGCGATAACGATGGAAACAGTTTGCGGCAGATGGTCGACTGACTGGACGTGTATGCAGGCGCGGTATTGCGGCTCCCACCTGCGGTGGCTGTGTTGGTGGGGCTCGGCGCGAGGTGCCCGCGGAAGGTGCTGCACAGAAGGCGCTGAATATCATTTAGATTTAAGATTGCTAGGCGGTACAATATTGCTTGATAATCATTTATACACGAGCGGCCGCGCGCCGGCACAGTGTGTCTGGTTCCTCCATCCATCCATCCCCTCCTCCCACCGCCCGCTCCCTCCCCCCCCGCACCCCCCTCCCCCACCGCCCCCCCTCCTCGCCCACCTCACACTCGCGCAACTCGCATCTCACCTGCCCCAGTGTCCACTCACTGCCACACTCAGTCCGTCCGGCCGCGCACTGAACCACTCCACGCCCGTCGCCTCAGTCGCTGCGCTTGCGCTTGAGTCCGGCGGCAGCGGTGGTCACGAGCGCGTGAAAGAGCGGCGCGATGAGCGGCAGCTTTGGCGACATCGGCATCGCACGCCGCTGCGCGCCTGGCTGCCTCCTGGGTTTAGCGCCGCAAGATGGAATGGAAAGCAAAACATCAGAGCAAATTATATTGTGTTAGCTTCAAGCGCTGCCATCGGTTGCTTTCCACACGGTGTTCAGTTGGAGGGTTCAATTTGCAGCACCCCACCTGGGACCTGCGCTGGCTGGCGGTATGGGCGAGCAGTGTCGCCTCCCCCCGCTGGGTGGCGGCGCGGGTCTCCTGCGTGGCCGCAGCCGCCGCCTGCCCAGCCGCCTCCTCCCGCTGGGCGGCGATGCGGGTGTCATGCTGGGCCGCAGCCGCCATCTGCTGGTCCGCCTCCTCTTGCTGGTTGGCGGCGAGTGTCTCTCGCGCGGCTGCAGCCGCCTCCAGCTCGGCGGCGGCCAACACCTCGTCAGCATGCTTCATGAGCGCCGACATAGTCATGTCCGCCACCTCCATGACGTCGTCGTCGTCGTCGTCATCGTCGGCGGCGGCTGCAGCGGCTGCGGGGGCGGGTGCGGTGGGGGCGGGGGTTGCGGGGGCGGTGGTGGTGGTGGTGGTGGGGGTGGGGGCGGGGTTGGGGGCGGCAATGGGGGTGGGGGAGATGGCGGCGGCGGCTGCGGGAAGCTCTGCCATCGTCAACAGCCTGGCAGATATTGCTCGTCGCGTCATAGGATGTCATTTAATGCCAGGAACGAGGATTCAAATGCGTTGTCAGGCAACGTTCGCTGGACCCTACCGGTGCGATCCTCAGGGCAGGCACCAACTCATGCGGGGCGAACACGGCGGCGGCGGACACGTCAGCCGCAGCGGCCTCGAGAAGAACGCACGCGCCCGCGGAAGCGATCAGTCCTTCCATCCACTTTTCCACGCTCATTTCGTTCATCCCGCTCACCTTGGAGTAGCGGCGCAAGTTGAAATCGAGAGCAAAGCTCGACATCAGTTCATCGTATTCTAGTCTATAGCGCTGAATCCAGGTGCTTTCAAGACAGGTGTCAACACGTTTCAACCTGCACCGACTTGCCTTGATCTGGCAGCTCTTCTTCCAGTTCCTCGATCCGGATCCGGCGAAGCGGACAAACGCCGCCGGGCTGCGCAACACGTGCTCGCCGTCGTGTCCGGACACGAGGTACGGCTTCGAGGGCGCTGGAGTATCCTTCATGTAGCGGCGCAAGCTCATTATATGGATAGCGATATCTGAAAGCAGGCGCTGAGTTATTGTAGTTCAGTTTCAGCGCTGAAAGGAAAACAGCAGTCAATCGTTTTTTTGTTCCAAGCGCAGAAACCAGGCGCTTTCAACACGGGTTTTCACTTGCACCGCCCCGCCTTGAGCGACTTGTTGAACTCGTAACCCGCGATGTAGCGGCGCAAGTTGAAATTGAAAGCAAGGTTTGAAGCGGTTCATCAGTTATAGTTTCAGGCGCTTAGTTCGAGGCGCTTTCAACGTGAATTGTACAGGGTCAACCTGCACCGCCCTACCACGGGGATGTGCAATGACGCGTCCTCGCCGTTACAGCGAACGCTGACGCACTCTGCCGAGCAGAAACCACCGGCCGAGCGCGAATAGCGAGTCCCATGGTCCGCAGTGACGTGCTGGAACTTGTGCTGCCAGCAGTACCATTTCACGTCAGGCGCGCTCGTCAGGTGCATGCACCCGATATGCGCGCCCTCCTCACAGCAATAGTCCCCGTCGGTATCCACGAGAGAGCAAAGCAGGAACGTGGCATCACCTCCATAAGCTACTTTGCCGCACACAAAGCAGTGCGAATGGTCGTCCTCGGCTGCGGAATCTTCAGGGTTTGTCGTCATCACGGGGGACTCGGGGCTGACGATGCCTGGAAGCAAGAGGGGTGGAGGACAGGGAGGTGAGAGGGAGGGAGAGTGGACGGACAGACAACTTGTTGGCAGAGGGCACTAGCCGCGGTGCTCGCCGCCCGCTCTTCTACACGCGATGGTCGGCGCGCATATGCAGGCGGCGGATATGCATGCAGTCGCCGTGACGAGTGACACAGCCCGGGCGGCATCGCGGGTGCGGGACGGGTATACTCGTTTTTGTGAAATGTTTGGTGACCAAACGTGACACCGCTTGCCTCCCCGCCCGGGCCAACGAGCCGAGACGCACCGCCGCGCCGCCAACCAACCCACACTCGACGCACCGGAACTGGACGGAGCGGGCGCGGCGCGAGCGCCGGCGCTGCGCACGACGACGACGGGGGGGGGTAAGCACACCCTGGCGAAGAGGTTTGGCAGTTGGGGGGGGGGCGAATGTGCTTACCGGTGTTCCTCCTCGATGCTGGTACGCGGCTGCTGTGCACGATGTAAGTAGCGGGCCTCAGATATCGGACTCGGCGCGGAGGCGGAGGCGGAGGACTGGGCGACGGAGGAGGGGGACTCGGGGTCCAGGGTGACGATGCCTGGAAGAAAGGGGGGCGGAGGAAAGGGAGGTGAGAGGGAGGGAGGGAGAGTGGACGGACGGACAGACGACGTGCGAGCAGAGGCAGAGTGCACCAGCCGCGGCGCACGCCGCCCGCTCATATACACGCGACGGTCGGAGCGCAGATGGGGGCGGCGCATGTGAATGCAGTCGCCGTGACACAGCCGCGAAGCACGGGCGCGTGACGGAAACAAGAGGGGAGAAGAAATGTGGCTGTGACTCGCCGACTGAAAACTCGACACCGCTTGGCTGCCCAACCGGCGGGCCAACGCTCCAGGACGCGCCGCCGCGCCGCCACCGCCGCGTCATCTTCGTGGTCGCGCGCGATATGACGCGCCGCCAACGGGCACGCGCCGACGTCACGCGCGTGACTTTTTGGCGGTGTTCCTTCTCCGGTGAATCGGTGGGTGAAAGAAGGGATTCGGTTCGCATCGCCAAGAAGCTTGCACCCCAAATCATGAATTAATAGACCGTCGATTCACCAATTGAAAAGCAACAATGACTACTCGTCGCGACCGAGACGCGAGGGCGAGGAACTCAGCTGTCACAGATAGAACGGCGGGGGGCGCGAGCGGCGCGCGGCGCACGAGGACGCGGGGGGCGCACACCGCGTGGATAGGACTGGCAGTGTGGGCGGGGCGAATGTCCTCACCGTTGTGCTTCCTCGTTGGCGGCAGGCTGCGCGCGCGGCAGGTGATGGAATGCTGTTTTTTTGGTT
>Ga0307489_10003208_pt1 | contig 10873 bp, 20 predicted proteins | sample SB12metaG_FD_202247 | JGI IMG/M metagenome (GOLD analysis project Ga0307489, IMG submission 202247) | Sea-ice brine microbial communities from Beaufort Sea near Barrow, Alaska, United States - SB 1.2 | ecosystem: Environmental > Aquatic > Marine > Coastal | place: USA: Alaska | collected...
CGGCGGAGGCGGCGGCGGTGGCGGTGGCAGCAGTGGCGGCGGCGGCGGCGACGGCGGCGGCGGTGGCGGTGGCAGTAGCGGCGGCGGCGGCGGCGGGGGGGATGACAACAGCGTGAGTATTGACGGAGGTGTAGATGACGGAGGTGTGGAAGGCGGCGGCGGCGGTGGTGTGCTCATGAGACACATAACCGAAGAAGCAAACCTCACAGGTGAAGTCGAGCACGAGAAGACAAAGAAGCCAGAGAACAAAGCGATGCCCGAGCCGAGAAAGCCGTTCGCCGCTACCTCTCTTCGCGAACGCAGAATATCCACCGTCGCTTCCTGGCGCGAACCGAGGTGGGGCGGTGCAGGTTGACCTAAGATTCACCTCAGATTGACCGCACTTGGTTTCAGCGCTTGAAGCTAAGATATGATGAACTGCCTTCAAAATTTGCCATAAATTTCATCTTGCGCCACTTCACAGAGGAAGTCCTTCGCCGCTACTTCCCTGTTCGCACCGAGGTAGGGCGGTGCATGTTGACCCTATGAAACCCACGTTGAAAGCCCCTGAATCTAAGCGCTTGAAACTAAAATATGGTAAACTGCTTTCAAGATTTGCTTTCAAATTCCACTTGCGCCGCTACACCGAGGAGGTCCGTCGTCTCTGGCTTGGGCGAACCGCCGAAGTCCAACGGTGCTACCTGGCCCACACAGAGCAAGACCATGGAGCCGAGGCGCGGACCCAGGCAGTCCGTCGTCGGGCGCGAGCCGAGGATGTCCATCCTCTCAGGCTGGGTAGGGCGGTGCATGTTGGCCCCAGGCCAGGGTTGGCTGATTCCATTTCCGGGGTCAGGAATCCACCCGAATCCACCCAAATCCGACCCTCGACCGAATCCGTCCGAATCCGGAATCCATTTCTGTAGGGTCAAAATGCCCATGCAAAACCGCAAATTTCCCCCCTGCGGGCTGCTCGGAATCCACCCTAATCCACCCGAGTCCGACTCTCGACCGAATCCGTCCGAATCCGGAACGCCAACCCAGCCCCAGGCTGACCATGGATTGGCCGCGCCTGGTTTCAGTGCTTGAAGCGGGAATATGACGAAGCCTTTCAAAGTTTGTTTTCAATTCATTCAACTCGCGCCGCTACAGCTGGGTCAATGAAGACGGCGCTGCCCAGCGCGAACCGAGGAGGTCAATCGTCGCTGCCGGGCGCGAACCGAGGAGGTCCATCGTCTCTGGCTGGCAGAAGGAAGCCGGCATGGGCTTCCACTCGTCCACTTCTCAACTCAACCTGAGCCATTTATGTCACTGAAACTCCATGAAACCACGCAACGCGTCCCACAAAAAGTGCTCAAGACGAGCCGGAAACTGGACGAGTGCAAGCCCCTGGAAGAAGGCGAGGAGGAGGATATGTTGTCGCCGGAGGAGGCCGCCGCTGTGCGGTGCGACGCCAGGTTAGCGCTGCTGCGGGTCTCTTCGGTGGGGCGGTGCAGGTTGACCCGATGAAACCCGAGTTGAAAGCGCTTGGAGCAAATCTCTTGAAGCTTACATATGGTAAACTGCTTTCAAGGTATGATTTCAATGTCAGCTTGCGCCGCTACACTATGGGCGAGCTATTCCAGACCACGACATCTTTTCGGGCGCGCGAGGTGGACCGAGAGAACAGCGCGAGCGGCCGAGGTAAGGCGGTGCAGGTTGACCCTATCGAATCCACATTGAAAGCGCATGGATCTATTAGCTTAAAACTAGAAAATGGAAAACTGCTTTCAAACTTTGGTTTCAATTTCAACTTGCGCCGCTACACCGAGGGAAGGGCGGGGAGGTAGCGCTGGTGGCCGCAGACCTCTCGCGCGTGCAGGTATACTTGTCGCCCCTAAACTAACCTACTAAGCACTAGCCCCTAAATTAGCTTAAACTAGCCTAGTTTACGATCCCCTATTTTACTAACCCACTGTAGTCCCCAATGCTAACCCACTAACCCACTAACCACTAGCCCCTAAATTAGCTTAAACTAGCTTAGTTTAATCCCCCCCATCGCCAGCACTAACTTAGTTTGACAACCATACGTGCAGGGCTCGGCGGACCCGATGCACCAAAACCCTTGGACGCTTCACTTCACGGACGTCGAGGCAGGCTGGTGCATGTTGACCCCAGATTGACCGCGGTTGGTTTCGACGCTTAAACTCAGTGTAGGAGGGACATGTCCCTCTGATCTCCGCGAAATCGACGGTCTATTAACTCAAGGATGGCGACCCGGTCGGACTTTCGGCGAGTCGGTCGGTGGGATTCTCGAAATGGACAGTTTTGATTGGTCGTACGGGATTCGATGCCAGGCCTTCGATACCATACCCGACACTGAGTTTAAAGCTACTATATGATGAACCGCTTTCAAACCTTGCTTTCAACTTCAACTTGAGCCGTTAAATTGAGGTGGAGCGAGAGTACTTCGCCATGCAGTGGGGTAGGGTCTGATGGATAGTGCTTATACTTGTCGCCCCTAAACTAGCCTACTAAGCACTAACCCCTAAACTAGCTTAAACTTGCTTAGTTTAATGCCTCCTATTTTACTCGCCCACTGTAGTCCCCAATACTAACCACTAACCCACTAAGCACTAGCCCTTAAACTAGCTTAAAGTAGCTTAGTTCAACAACCCCCCTGGCCAGCACTAGCCTAGTTCGACAAGTATAGTACTGATGCATAGTGCTCGACATGTCATCAAACGCATTGTAAACCCTCGTTTCTTGATTTAAATGTCATACTATGACGTGGCGAGACTATCCATTTCGTCATATGGCATCCTTTGCCGTGGCGAGAATTACCCATTGAGTTAGATGGCATCCTGTGACGTGGCGAGCACTATCCATCAGTATACTTGTCGCCCCTAAACTAGCCCACTAAGCACTAACCCCTAAACTAGCTTAAACTAGCTTAGTTTAAGCCCCCCTAATTGACTAACCCACTGTAGTCCCCCATACTAAGACACTAAGCCACTCACCACTAGCCCCTAAACTAGCTTAAATCAGCTTAGTTTAACCCCCCCCCATCGCCAACACTAGCCTAGTTCGACAAGTGTAGTCCCTACAGTCGGGTGCGCGGCGGCGGCTGCTGCAGCTGTCCGTTCCCGCCGCCGCGCTCGTGGCGGTCGCCACAGTGCTGTGGACAGGTAGAGCCTGGCGGATGTTGCTCGCCACGTCACAGGATGCCATTTATATGACAAAGTGCCTGAAGCCATAATTTTTCGGACCCTTGTCACAAATTTCAACTCAAGATTCTTGAGTCAAAAGACGCCATATCACGCCGTATAATTGATGTGGCGTCTTTTAACTCAAGAATCTTGAGTTGAAATTTGTGAGCAAGGGCCTCAAAATTTATAGCTTCAGGCACTTTGTCATATCAAGAGACGAGGGTTCAAAGTGCGATGAATGACGTGGCGGTTGATATCTGCCAGGCCCTACCCCGCGTGCGTACCCCCGAGCGCGACGGCGTCGTCGTCGTTGCGTTCACAGACGTGCCACCGCTGGTGTGGGCTGCCGCAGGCAGGGGCTTACACTCGTCCACTTTTCGGCTCGACCTGAGCAGTTTCTGAGCGACGCATCATAGGGCAACGTCAATGGATTTTGGGGACAAGAACGGCTGAGGTTGGGCTGAAAAGTGGACGAGCGGAAGCCCCTTACGCTCGTCTACTTTTCGGCTTGTCGTGATCACGTTTTGTGGGACATTTTGGCTGGTTTCACTGGGTTTCAGTGATAAGAACGGCTCAGGTTGAGCCGAGAAGTTGACAGGTGTAAGCCCGTAGCTGCGGGCGCCACGCTGCTCGCCGCGGCGTTTCTGCTGCTCGTTCCCCTCTCGGACCGCGCCGCAAGCTTCGGCATGGCTGGCGATTCGCTGGATAGAGTGGACTCGTTCTCCGGCAAATCCGGGTAGGGCATGTTGGCTGCTATTGCTCATCACATTTTAGGGTGCCACGTAGCTTAGCAGACGCAAGTTCAAGTGCTTCAAATGACGTGGCGAAAAGTGTCTGCCAGGCAGGGGGGTTATTGAGAATAACGTCTCGACCGACGGCCAGATCGCCATAAGATCGACGTCCGCAAGCTGAGGGTGAATGCCCATACGATAGTCTGCGGTCGGCCGGCGATCACGAATCGAGTCCGCGCGTATGTATGGGCATTTACCCACGCCCTCGCAAACGTCGATCTGGCCGTCGAGACGTTATTCTCAATAACCCCAGTGCCAGGCCCTGTCGCTGGCGGTGGCAGCTCTTTGAGCGACACACCCACACGCGGTAGGGCGGTGCAGGTTGACCCTATGAAACCCATGTTGAAACCGCCTGGAGCTAAGCGCTTGAAACTTGGACATGATAAGCTGCTTTCAAGTTTTGCTTTCAAGTTCAACCTGCACCGCTACAGCGCGGGAGGAAGAGCATGTCTGACCGGATGTACCACGGCAGGGCGGTGCAGGTTGACGGTATCAACACCCGTGTTGAAAGCGCCTGCGGTTTCAGCGCTCGAAACTATAATATCATAAACTGCTTTCAAACTTTGCTTTCAATTTCTACTTGCGCCGCTAAACCCTAAACCCTAAACCCTAAACCCTAAACCCTAAAACCTAAACCCTAAACCCTAAACCGTAAACCCTAAACCCTAAACCCGCGATTTCTACTTGCGCCGCTACACCATGTTGTGTTCAGCCGAGAGTCCGTCAAGCTGCGCCGCGCCACCGACCTGGCCCGGTAGGGTGGTGCATTTTGAAACGTGTTGAAGCCTTAATTGAAACCACATGTCTTCAGCTCTTGAAACTATGATATGATGAACTGAATTATATATCAATTCGAAGTTGCGCCAATACAGCGCGGCAGTCGTGCAAGATATGCAACAAGCGGTTGCAGCACGTGCTCGCGGCCATCATCGTGGGCCTCTGCGCGCTGTATTCGCTGGCCGCTGTGGAAGCTGCCGCCGCGCGCCACGCTGAGGTCAGTGGAGTCACACACGAGATAAATGCAAGCCACATCATTACACGTTCGAGCCCTCGTTGGTGTGCTGACGTTCATCGTTGATGTGGCGAGCTCTATCCCGTGTCTGTCTCTGCGTCGTGGTTCACGCACTGGTGCTACTGGCCGCGTTCGCCGCCTCCTTCGTATTCCTCGCAAGCAGCGCCACAGCCGTGGTCCCCACCGTGGCCGCCCTGGTGCTGCAGCACGCCGCACTGCTCGATACACGGGTGGGATCTGATGGATAGTGCTCGCCAGGTCATCAAGCGTATCGTGAACCCTCCTTAATTAAGCTAACTTATATGCTATGACGTGGCGAGCACCATCCACCAGTCCCTGTAAGCGGGCCACACGCGGGTCGCGGGCACTGGCCCCGCGAGCGCTGGGACACGCGGAGCAAGACAGCGGCGCAGCGATCGGTGCGTGGGATGCCGCAGCACTGGCGCTGCTCATGATGTCGTGCGGTAGGGCGGTCAGGATGACCCTAGTGCCTGGTCTGTACTCCGTACTAGATGTAGTACTTCGTTGGAATTTGGTGATCTGGCCCAAAGTCATATGTGTTTCGGTGATTTGGCCAAAAGTCAGACGGTACTACAAATTCAGATCCGTGCTACTGAGCAGACCAGGCACTAGGAATGGTCGACCCCGGGTTGATCGAGCATTGTTTCAGCGCTTGAGTCTAACATACGATGAACTGCATTCAGATATAGATTTCAAATGCAACTTGCGCCTGTACAGTGCGGCGCGACGATGTGCGCGGTCTCCCGGGGGGAGGTAGGGTGGTGCAGGTTGTTGACAGGATCGAAAGTCGTGTTGAAAGCGCCTTTAATTTCGGTGCTTTAAAATTTGATGTCATAAACCGCGTTCAACGTTTGCTTTCAATTTCAACTTGGGCCGTCACATGGAGGACGCGTGCACGCGGCGCAACTTCGTGGAGGAATTCCGGCGCCGGCGCGAGCAGCGCCGCTGGTAGGGCGTGCCAGCTGATGCCTGCCATGTCTTCCTCTACATCGTAGACCCTCAATCCTGAGTGAATCGGTATCGTATGATGTGGCGAGCATTATCTGCCAGCCTGCACGTCAACCTCCACATGGTAGACCCTCATTCAAGGGTCAAATGGACTCACATGTCGCTGCGAGCAATATTCGTGCCTGCGGCGTCATCCGCCACACTGTAGACCCGTGATCCTTGAATCAAGTTGACTCACATCACATGGCGAGCAATATCCATCAGTCCCTAGCCTCTGGGCGGCGCTGATATCCAACATGCTTCCGCCCTTCGTCCTCACCTCACTCCAGAGGAATAACTCCATGGTGAGGTTGTCCGGTACTTCTCCGAGGATCTTCGCCGACGCAGGATTATCATTGAGAACACTGCCCTTACCTGACGTTGAATCGACCAACCGAGTCCGCGCGTCTGTATAGGCAGTCACCCTGACGGCAAGTCGTGCATCGATATCAGTCGAGTGCTTTTTATCGATGACCCTATGCCCAGGATGACGACGAGGACGATGACACGCCACCCACGCTGGCCTGGAATCTGCCCCACACGTGCATCTTCCAGTCCGACATCGTCGGGCAGGGGGTTTTATTGAGAACAAGCACTTGACGGACATTGAATCTGCTCCTCCACCTCCTCATCCTCCTCCTCTTCCCGCTCGTGCTCAACCTCCTCCTCCTCATTCTGCTCCTCCACCTCCTCGACCGCATCCGCTTCCTGCTCCGCCTGCTCCTCCTGATCCGCATCCTCCTCCTCAGCCTCCGCGCGCCCGCATCAACAATCAACCTAAACGCCATTCATGGTACTACATCATTCAAGTGCTTGTTCGCAATGACCCTGCTATCGGTTTCACCGCCCTGACGCAGCGCATTGCCCCGCACCAACTTGTGGCCATGCTGCACGGCCTGTTCGCCGCGTACGACGGCCTGTGCGCCGAGGCAGGAAGTCTATTGAGAACAGGCACTCCACCGACGACGAATCTCCTCCTCCTCCTCCTCCTCCTCCGTGTCCTCCGTGTGTTTGTATGAGCGTTCATACTGAATGTTGGTCATGCTCCGAATTTGGTCCAGTGCTTGTTCTCAAAGACGCACAGAGTATACGGATGAGGAGGAAGATCAGGTGAAACGTCTGTGGAGTGCTTGTTCTCAATGACCCTGCTGCGAGCACGGCGTACAGAAGATTGAGACCATTGGCGACGCGTACCTCGCCGCCACCGGCTGCACCGCCGCTCCGGTAGGGTCTGACAGATTATCCTCGCCAAGTCACGCAACACACTTTCAACCCTCGTCTATTGAGCTAGATGCCATCCTGTGACGTGTGGAGCGCAATCTGTCAGGCATTACGCTCTGGAGGACTTCGTGCAGTCCCTGCGCCCCTCCGACGGCACCCTCTCCCCGCGCCCCGCCGCCGACACCGATCCCACAAACTCCCGTCGCCTCTCCGCCGCCTACGGCGTTCCCTCCGCCACCCATCGCCCCTCCACCGACGGCGTCCCCGCCAACTTCTCTCGCCCCTCCGCCGACGCCGATCCCGCCAGCACCTCTCAGACGGCTCAACTCTTCGGGGACCCCGATACCCTTGACACGCTGAGGGAGCATGCTATCGGCGCCTTGGCCGACGGAAGTCCCACCGACTCCCCTCGGGTGCACCACGCCAACCCCCTCACCCCATGCCCCTCCGCCGCCGCCGATCCCGCCAACTCCCCTCAACTCTTCGAGGGACCTGATACCCTTGATACACTGACGGAGCATGCTATCGACGCCTTGGCTGATGGCACTCCCACCGACTCCCCTCGGGTGCATCACGCCAACCGTGCCGGTGTAAGCGCACCTCATTCTAGTTGCGTGATGGACTATACGCAGGACGACGCTGTGCCCGCCAACTCTCCTCGCCCCTCGTCAGACGCCGTTCCATCCGGCACTGCACAGTCGGGTGAACCCTTCGAGGAGCCAGTTAACCCTGATGGGCTGACGGAGCATGCTATCGACGCCCTGGGTATGCCTCGGGTATCCCCCTTGGATGACGGCACCCCCACCGACTCCCCTCGGCAGGCCGGTGCAGGTTGACCCTATCAAACCCAAGTTGAAAGCGCCTGGAGCTAATCTCTTGAAACTAAAGGAACATGAACTGCTTTCAAGGTCTGAACCCTAGACCCTAAACCCTGAACCCTAAACCCTAAACCCTAAACCCTAAGTCCTATAGCCTAAACTCTAAACTCTAAACCCTAAACCCTAAACCTGCTTTCAACTTCAACTTGCGCCGCTACACCTCGGGTGACCCACGTCGACTGTGAGGGTGTTCGCGCACCTCGCTCTAGTTGTGTGGTAGGGCGGTGCATGTTGACCCTATCGAACCCATGTTGAAAGCGCCTGTAATCAAGCACTTGCAACTGTAATACGGTCATCTGCTTTAAAGATTTGCTTTCAATCTCAACTTGCGCCGCTACAGCGTGGTGGACTTTACGCAGGACCACGACGGCGACGGCAGCAGCGACGCTCCTCTCGTATCCAGCCTTGGCGAGACGGTGCACGTTCACCCTATGAAAGCCACATTGAAAGCGCCTGGAACCAAGCGCTCGAAACTTAACTGTGTTTCATCGCTGTGGAAGCGCCTAAAGCTAACCGCTTGGAACTCAACTGTGATTAACTGATTTGAAAGCGCCTAAAACTCATCGCTTGCAACTTAATTGTAATTAACTGCTTTCAAACTTTGCTTTCAAATTGGACTTGCGCCGCTACAACTTGACGAGCAGGAAACCTTCGAGATTGCAGAGGAGCGTGACAGCGCCCCTCGGTAAGGCGGTGCAGGTTGACCCTATCAAACCCATGTTGAAAGCGCCTGGAACTAAGCTCTTGAAACTGCAATATGATGAACCGCTTTCAATACTTGCTTTCAATTTCAGCTTGCGCCGCTGCACCTCGGGATAGCGCCAACTGTTACTTCCCTCGCCGCGCCACATTTCCTCGGTGGGGAGGTGCAGGTTGACCATATGAAACCCACGGTGAAAGCGCCTGGAATCAGGCGAATGAAACTAAGATATGATGGACCGCTTTCAAACTTTGCTTTGAAATTCAGCTTGCGCCGCTACAATTCGCCGTGCCGCCGACGCCAATACTGCCGACTGTTACTACTCCCCTCGCCCCTGGGTAGGGCGGTGCAGGTTGACCCTATCAAACTCACGTTGAAACCGCCTAAAACTAAGCGCTTGAAACCTTAAGTTGATGAACTTCGTTCGAGTGTTGCTTACAAATTCGATTTGCGCCGCTACACTTGGGCCGACGCTGACGTCGTTCCCGGGAGCCCCCCTCGGGACAGCGCGTATTCCTGCCATGGGGGGACGAGCATCTGGGATACGGCTGAGGAGCCTGTTCCTACTCCTCCTTCCATCGACACCTCTGCCGCCGCCGCCGTCTCCGCCGCCGCCGCCGCCGCCGCCGCCGTCTGTTCCTCCGCGGCCACAGGTACCGCCACCGCCGCCTGTGAAGGGCGTATCATTCCCACGAATGAGACCGAGGAGATGGAGGTAGGGACGGGCTGATGTGGTGCGTTACGACATCGACACACGTTTTAATCCTACTTTATTGTGTCAAATGGCGTGCTATGACTCGAGCAATGTCTGCCTGTCTGTGCACTACCCAAAGGAGCGCGTCAACAGCGGTGGATGTGGCTCCAGTGATTTACACCAAAGCGATGACGACCGTGCCCGCGGCCTCGGCGGCACCAGTGGCCGCAGAGGCGGAGGCGGCGGCGGCGGCGGCGGAAGACCCCTCGATCCAGACCACGACAACGTTTGCCGTCTGGCGCGCATGGCGTTGGACGTGCAGAGCCTGATGGTAAAGCTGGCAGATATTGCCTACCACGTCATCCTCCATGTTTCAGGCCCTCGTTTCCTGAGTCACATGGCATCTCATAACGTGGCGAGTGTTTTGTGCCTGGCCCTAGATAATGGAGGGGTACCAAGCTCCGGATGGCGGGCCCCTCGTGGTGCGCGTTGGCTTACACACGGCAGGGAGGTTGCTGAGAACAACGTCTCGACCAACGTGACGATGGATCGACGATTGACCGCCATCAGGACAAGGGTCATCGCTAGTTGGTCGGCAGGTGACCAAAAACCGTGTCCGCGCGTCGACATGATGAGCAATTAACCAGAAGGTAGGTCATGCTCCAATCGCCGTTCGAGACGTTGTACATGTCCCTCCTGCACGGGCGAGACGGTGGGGGGCGTGGTGGGGCAGAAGATGCTGAGGTACCACCTGTTCGGTCCGCCGCTGGACGGAGTCGCCCGCTTGGAGCAAAGCTGCGACCCGGGCGGGGTGAGGTGGGGTCTGACAGATCATGCCTGCCACGTCATTATTCTCATTGTAGACCCTCGTTTCTGGAGATTATTGATATCGAAGCGACGCTCTACTCTACTCGTAATCCCACTCTGGCTGCAGTCTGCCAAGTGAAGAGTGAGCATGAGAAAGTGCGTCAAAGTGTCGCGAGCAAAAGCAAAAGCAAAAAGCGTGGATCAATCACAGGCTTGGATTTGGGTCGGAAGGGTTTGATCTGGGCTTGTGATTGGTCCATGCTTTCTGCTTTTGCATTTGCTCTGTAACACTTCGACGCACTTTGTCATAGCAGACCGGAGCTTAGTCTCATAGTCTAGATATAGGTAATACTAATCGGACTGCCGATCAATCACATGATGACGTGGTAACGCGGTGCACATTATCTGTGAGGCCCTAGAGTGAGGTGCTCGGAGCGGTTCGCCGAGTTGCTGAAACGGGCGGCGGCGCCCAACGAGTTCGAGCTGGTCCCCGCGGGCGAGGTAGAGATGGAGGATGGGGTAGGGACTCATGGAAAGTGCTAGCCACGTCATATGTCACAAGTTTACTCAAGGAACGAGGGACATAAATGTTAGGGAC
>Ga0307489_10003209_pt1 | contig 10872 bp, 5 predicted proteins | sample SB12metaG_FD_202247 | JGI IMG/M metagenome (GOLD analysis project Ga0307489, IMG submission 202247) | Sea-ice brine microbial communities from Beaufort Sea near Barrow, Alaska, United States - SB 1.2 | ecosystem: Environmental > Aquatic > Marine > Coastal | place: USA: Alaska | collected 2017-05-06
CGCGTAGAATGCGGGCCAAAGTGACGATCAGCATACGTACGGGCAATCATGGTGGCAGAAATGGACAGCCCGACCAGCCGCACGTGCCAAATGGGTTTCCGAATTCTGGCTTTCTGGGGCAGCGTAGTGTGTCCGCTCGAGCATGGGCAGCAGCACGGACAGCGTCGAAGATGGCCAAGGCCGCCGTGTTCAGCCTCTTCGGCGGCACAAGCATCTCCATCGCTGGCCCGGTGCCATCCGGTGCCGCCATCACCGCGCGCGGGCGTGGCGCGGGACGTCACGTTAGGGTGCCGTGCCCAGTTGTGCCCAGTTGAATGCCCTCACGCCTGCGCCCCGCCCCGTGGCCCCGCGCCCCTGCCCCCCTTCTTGTGTCGTGGGAGGACCCTCGTAACGAGGCATCCGCGCAGAAGCAGCGCGCGAAGGGTAGCGTCGGCGGGCGCGGGCCGTCGACGTAGACCACGGCGCAGCGGCGGCGCGGCGACCGACCCACGGCCGCAAGGACGCCAGGTGGCAAGGCACCAAACACGTGTGCGTCTTGGCTACACACGTGTTCAAATCGGAACCCCGTTTCAACTGTGCCCGAACAGCCCTGCCCCAAATCGAGATGCGTTGACCGCTATTTGGGGTACATTGGATGGTACTGGTACATAAAAAAACTTCGTAAGACCCCGTATTTTACCCCCCTCCCCCCACGTCGCGTGACGCCTTTTTGGACCGGCGCGGAGACCTCTTGGTCGGACTTTCGGAAATCGGAAGCTCCACTGGGTAACGGACATACGGAGGTGCACTGGCAGTTACACTCGTCGCCGTCGCACATTTATCTTAGCCGAGCACGATGGCGAAGGGCGGTGGCAAGAAGAAAAAGGTGGGCGCCGGCCTTCCCCACACCCGTCGTCGCCGACAAATCCACATTCTCGTCCGAGCCCTTGAATCTTCCAGTCCAAATGCGGGCCGCTCACGAGTCAAGGGTCACGGCAGCGTCAATAGCCTGACCGCGCACGCCGCTCGAGCGCGGCCAGTCTGTGATGACCACCGGTCCGGCGACTGACCGCCTTCGCCGCCCTGTCGTGTAGCAGGATACCCCCGCCGAGGGCGCAGGCGCTGGGGAGGCGGGCGAAGGCGCGAGCACCGAGGAGCTGAGTGCCAAAATCACCACCCTCGAGAAGGAGAAGAACAAGGAGGAGGAGTACCGGAATTACATGCAGTTGGAGCGCGTACGTCCCCGGCGCGTCGCCACCCGTCATTGGCACGAACGTCCCACGCGCGCCACCTTCCCTTCTCGCAGCAGCAGGGCCCTCCCTTCGCCCATCATTTCCACTTCCACCCGCTTCCGGCCCATCCCCGATCACGTCGTCCGACGTCGTCGTCTCACCACGTGGCGACAGCCTGACCGCCGCGCGCGCACCCCAACTGATTATTACATCCTGCCGCGCACTCCCTCCTCTCGCAGGACAAGATCAATGCGTTCTGGGAGATCACCAAGAAGGAGCTGGACGACAAAAAGGCTGAACTGCGCAACAAGGACCGGGAGATGGAGGAGATGGAGGAGCGGCACCAGGTGGAGATCAAGGTGTACAAGCAGAAGGTGAAGCACCTACTGTACGAGCACCAGAACAACATCACCACGCTCAAGGCGGACGCCGAGATGGCCCTCAAGCTGCAGCAGGACGAGTTCCGCAAGCGCTCCGCGGAGCTCAACAAGGACAAGCGCTCGCTCAAGCTCGAGCTCAAGGAGCTGGAGCTGGCACACGAGGACGTCGTGCGGCAGCTCAAGCTGGAGCACGCCAAGGAGATCACCAAGCTGCGCCAGGAGTTCGAGCTCAACGCCAAGGAAATGCAGCAGAAGTACGAGAAGAAGATGAAGGTGCTGCGCGAGGACTTTGAGCACCGGCGCAAGCACGAGATCCATGAAATTGAGGAGCGCAAAAACACACACATCAACCAGCTGATGAAGAAGCACGACACCGCCTTTAGCGAAATTAAAAACTACTACAACGACATCACGCACAACAACCTGGACCTCATCAAGACGCTGAAGGATGACGTGGCGGAGATGAAGAAGAAGGAAGCCACCAACGACCAGCTAATGTACGAGATCTCGCAGGAGAACAAGCGCTTGTCGGAGCCGCTGACCAAGGCGCTGCGCGAGGTGGACGAGCTTCGAAAGGCGCTGGCGTCGTACGACAAGGACAAGCAGTCCCTGGCGCACACCAAGACGCGCCTGCTGGACTCAGATAAGGGATTGAAGAATCTAGAGTGGGAGCACGAGGTGCAGATGCAGCGCTTCGCCAAGGTTGAGAAGGAGCGCGACGAGCTCTATGCCAAATTTGAGCGCGCTATCTACGAGGTGCAGCAAAAGTCGGGGCTGAAGAACCTCGTGCTGGAGCGCAAGCTGGAAGCTGTGGGCGATCAGCTAGATAAGAAGGAGGCGCAGCTGGGGGAGGTGTTGTCCGCGTCCAACCTCGACCCGGGCACGTTGCAGCAGGTGACCAAGAAACTCGACGAGGTGCTGGACAGCAAGAACCAACTCATCAAGGCACTGCAATATGACGTCGCTAAGGTGTCCAAAGTGCACAACGACCTCATCCGCGTCTACGAGGCCAAGCTTTCGGAGTTTGGCGTGCCCGTCGAGGAGCTGGGCTTCCGCCCGCTCATCACCAACACCAACACCGGGCCCGCGGGGCTGGTTGTCGGGGCGTGAGGCGTGCGCACAGTTTACACAGGGTCAGGAAAGGAGCAAGGGAGTGTTTCCTTAGACTACTTTTTAGTCGGTACAAGACTGGCGGGTGCTGTTCGTTGGGCAACACAATTTAGGAGCGTCTGCGCAGTCCGCCCTGTGTCTAGTGGCGGCTGTTTGGGTTGGACGCAGACGTCTGTGTGAAATTTAAACGAGCTGTAAAAGTGCGGCGCACTTGTGAGGGACGCGGGGGCTGGGGGGTGCAGAATGGCGGCGGTGCCGTCAAACGCCGGCGCACGCGCCGCAACGTGGCTGCCTCTAGAGGCTGGCGCGCTGGGGGAGGTGCGGTGGCGAGAGCTTGGTGCGCGAGCGGATTTGCTTTCAAGCGCCAACACTCGCCGCGCGGCGCAGTTGCTCTGGAATTATTTATTGATTCAGGCAGAATATGAGGTTGCTCCAGAGTTTTTGGCAAGGATGGGCCGCGCGCAACACTACGTAGTTCTCAAGGGGGGTTCAAACGGCGGTAGACTTGCCGCCAGATTGGCGGAATTGAAATTCCGGTAAAGTCGAAAAAGGATTTCCGCGAACACGTTTGGCGTTCGAGCTTTGTGCAGGATTCATGAGTTCTCGGAAATGACTCGTGTGGTTTCACGATCGTTCACACACGTGCGGCCGGTTGGACTGTCCGACAGTTCCACGATCCCACATGATGAATGCCTACACACCGGTTTCTGAAGATTTCTCGGAAACTGTTTTTTTTATGAGCCTTGCCCGTCACTTGAACCCCCCTTTCAACTTCGTAGCACATGCCTGGACGAGAAGCATTCTGCTAATGCGCACACTGAAAAGCACGTACACCGACTTTCGCTCAATGTGGTTCGTGCGTATATACTGATAGATCTCAGCGACGCGACACTTCCGATGCCCTGCGAGCACTTTGACAACTGGATCTCTAGCCCACCACCACGCGAAGCGATGTGCGCAGCCAGCTTTCGGTTCCCTCACCCTGACACGAATGCCTGTCGGCGTAGGAGAAAGGTGCCTCTATTCGTTGTGGTCTCCCTCCTCCTCCCCCTGCCCGTACGAGTGCACTCTTTGAATCATGTTCCGCACCAACCCAGGAACCCGGACACTAGGTGCATTTTGGGAGCGTACCTGCGCTAAAATTGTACAAAACCGCCCAAAATCGCCTCGTACAGAGCCCACAACCTTCGAAACAACTAGGGTGCGTACCTCGCTCGGCATGTTATTTAAAGAGTTCACTTGTGCTCGTTCCGCCCCTCCCCTTCCTCCGCCTCCTCCTCCCCTTCCTCCTCCTCCTCCTCCTCCCCTTCCTCCTCCTGCCCGTCCTCCTCCTCCCCATCCTCCTCGTAGACACCATCCCCCATCTCCTCCTTCTCCTGCCCCTCCTCAGCCTCGTCCTCGTCGTAGTCGTCCTCCATTGCCGCCTCCTCGTCCTCGTCCTCGACTTCATCCTCGTCCTCTGCCTCAACCTCGGCGAGGGCGGCAGCGGCGTCGTCGGCGGCGTGGGCCTGCACGCGCGCCTCGGCGGCGGCGCCGACAGCAGCCATCGCCTCGTCCCCCCTTGGCATCGCCGCCTCCTTCTCCGCCAGCCATGCACGGAACCGGGCGCAAGCCTTGCCTTCCTTGGCCTCGGCGGCGGCTTTCCCCGGCGCGCCCCGGGACCTGCCCTGGCCGGCGCCGCTGCCGGGGGTGCGGTGGAAGACGTCCTCGGTGTCCAGCACGTACGAAACCTTCGAGTTGCTGCACGATATCTTGCACTCGAGCGAGTTGAACACTGTCACCTTGCCCAGGCGCTCCGACGCGGGCACGGACACAACGCCGCCGACACCCTCCGCCGCGTCCAGCCCGGCGAGGTGCTTCGCGCGGCTCAGGTAGACGTTGGGCCGGTAGGCACGGTCCATCCATGGCTTGCCGCCGGCGTCGACGTCGCCCTCCTCCTGCTCGGCCGTCTGCAGGAAGCCCTCGAGGTACTCGTGGAACTGCGCCTCCACGTAGTAGGGCACATAACAAATAGTGCTCGGTGCGTAGTTAGTGGCTATGTGTGTGGAGTTCACTGTACATCGCACACAGGCGTTTATAGTCTGACGCGTCGACGCGGTCCTATCCCGAGTGAGAGGAGCACGAGGTGAGATGACCGAAAACCACACACGAGTCAAGTCAGACACGCAAACACTGTCCATTTCCGTGCAATCCTACCATGATGCCGGCAGGCAGGTCCGCCTTGTCCAGACCTGCCTCCATGAGCTGCAGCGTGAGGCGCTCGCTGCCGTCCACGGAGCCAAAGCGATAACACGCCTCCCCCAGAAGCAGCACGCTGGCGTTGGCGTGGTAGACGGCCTCGACGAACGGGAAGGTGCGTGCGGCTTCGTACTCGTACAGGTGCAGGAGCTTGGAGGCGGTCTCGTCGGCGAGAAGACTCTGGGTCTGCTTCACGATTTTGTAGATGAGTTTGTCGAGCGTGAAGAGGACGTAAGAGTTGGCGCCGAGGAGGGTGCGGCAGTCGTCCTCGAAGCTCGAGGACTCCACCGTGCCGTTGAGGAGCTTGAAGAGCAAGCGAAGGAAGTCGTTGTGGATCTCGCGCTCCTTGGCCGCGCGCACGGCTTCGGGCTCCACCTTTTGCCCAAACTGCTTGGACATACTCACGGCGGAGGCACGCGCCGTGGCGAGGCGCTCGTATAGGTGCTGGTGCAGGCGGAAAAGGAGGTAGTATCCGTCGTGGCCATAAAATATCTTGCCGTCGAGCCTGACGAGGGGCGCAGCGGCAGTGGTTTCCTCGTCGTTATCGATGTCATCGGCGGCGGCCTGCGCCGCACCTGACAGCGGCTTGCATGCGGCATAAACGCGCTCCTCAGCGTCGTCGTCGTCGGAGTTGTTCTCCTCCTCCTGCTCCTCTTTCTCATTGTCTTCCGCCACGTCCTTCTTGCTCTTCTTATTCTCGCCGCCCTTGCCGCCGCCCGCCTTCCTCTTTTTGGTGTCGGGCCCCTCGTCCTCATCCTCGTCATCGCCCGACCGGTCTTTGTCCGCGGAGTCGTTCCCGTCGCCACCATCTTTGGCGGCGTTAGCATCAGCCATGTCGAGGTCCTTGCCGGCTCTGCCCTCGGAGCCCTCATCCCCGTCCTTCGCGTCATCCCCGCCGGAGCCGCCGCCCTTGGCTTCGCGCCCATTCGAGTTGGCATCAGAGCCTCCGTTACCTTTCCCGCTACCACCCTTGTCGCCGCCGCCCTCCTCGCCTCCCTCGCCTTCATCGTCGTCCTCGTCGTCCCGGCGCACAAACACCGCCGCCTGCTCTGCCGAGTCGTCAACGTAGTCCCCATCGGGGTCGGCGCGACAGATGCCGAAGAATGGCTCGACGAACTCGCGCCAAGTCTTCATGACTCGCTCGGCATGATCCGTGTTCATCATCTCGTGGGTGCTGAACCTGAGCACCGCATAGACATCGTCGTGCACCTTTCGGTCGGCGTACATGAAGGTGAGATCCGGGGATATGGCGTGAGCGCCCAGCGCCCCGCCGCCGCCACACCCGATGGCGTCCTCACTACTCTTCTTCTTGTCACTCACCTCCTTGATCTCGTGCGCCATGCCCTTGGCGCTGAGCGCCTTCTTGTCCGTCTGCTTGAAGTAGAAGGAGCGGTGGTCGAGGGACTTGTTGTAGTTTTTCTCGTACACGTCGACCCAGATGGGCGCCACCTCCACCTTGACCTTCTTCCAATCTATGTCCTTCTGCTTCAGGCGGGCCATCACCACATGGGAGGTGGCGGCGGGGTAGTCCAGGATCATACGGCGTATGTCCTGCCCGTGGTCGGTGCCGATGCCGTAGAGACGCTCGATGGCGCGGAGGTGGACAGGGCTCAAGGCCCCCTCGGGGATGCGGAAGTGTGAAGCTTCCTCGGTGGTCATGCACTTGAGCTTCTCAATGATGGGCTCCAGCGCCACCATGGTCACCTTGTTTGTCTCCAGCACCATGTCGAGCTCGAAGCGGTCATCCTCACAGCGAAACAGCGACTCCTCGTACTGGTTCTTGCGCATCGCCTTGAAGCTGTAGTCCTCCGAGCCAGAGGTGACACTGACCCAGTTGTCATTGAGGTGCTCCAGGCACAGCGGGGTCCGGGCCGAGGCGGGAGCCTTGGGAAAGTTCTTTGGCAGCAGGCGATAGGAGGGGCCGCAGCGTTCACACGCGGAGAGGTCGAGCTCGGAGATGGGGCGCGACAGGAACTTCTCTCGTGCGCTGATCACCTTCATCTTCTGCATCTCCTTTGCGCTCATCTTGCCGTCCTTGCCCTTGCCGACCTCGCTGAACTCAAAATCCATGCTCTCGCACCGCGCCAAAAAGTCGCTGAAGCCGCTGTGAAGCTCGGGGTACCGGCCGAGGATGTCCCACACCAGGCCTTGCAGTTCCATCTTGGAGATGACCTCGGAGTTAAAGATGTTGAGGCACTTGATGAGCTCGTTGTAGGCTTCACGGTTGCGCAGGCGGGCCTTGACCTTTTCGAAAAACGCGAGCTCCTTTGCCAGGGAAGCGGCGGTCTTGCGTTCGTCCGCCGCGGGCTCGGATACCACGTCGGCGGCGGCTGCCTTGTCGCCCTTTCCTTTGCGCTTGAGCGCACCGCCCGGCTGGCCGGGCAGCTGGCCGCCCTTGCCGCGGAAGCCCTTGGCAGCCCCTGCCTTCTTGCCGCCGCCGGGAGTGGTGGAGTCGGGCAGAAAGTACGTGAACTCCTCCAGCAGATCGTTGTGGGACTTGAACAGGAGCGCCACCTCTTCATACACCTGGCTGATGCTCTTCAGGTTCTTGCGGTACATGTTGAGAATCTCGAGGAATGCCTTGTACACGCGCTCGTCGTTGGCGAAGCGGGTCTTGATTTTGTTGACATAGCTGATGGCGTGCACGAATTCAACCTGGGGCTTGACGGAGGGCGCGCCGCCGGCGGCAGCCTTGACGCGTTCCTGCAAGGTGGGGTGCCAGGTGGAGGTGCCGGGGAGTATGGAGGGAGGCGGGTGAGCGCGCACGATGGATGAAATCCGGGAGGCAACACGACGTTGGCCGGCTGAGGGCCGGTCAGGCTGACACGGGAGGCGGCGTGACCGCGGGCGGATACGGGCTATATGCGCTCGGATGTGGGACGGAGGCGCGCATGTGGCGGCGTGACCGCGAGGATGCGGACCAATTCGCTGCCACCTGCGGGCTGGAGGCATGCGGGTGGCCGCGTGACCACACGGATGCGGGACACTCCGAGCTTGGACGCAGGCCAGTTTTCTGCCGCCTGCGGGCCAGAGATCCGCGAGGGGCGGAGTGACCGCGAGGATAGAGCGCGTCGTAGGCTCGCAATGCGCACGCTCGGCAGGATCGAGCACGATGTAGGCCCGCGCGCAGTAGAATGGCGGGGGCACGGACAAAGCTAGCAAGGCGGTTCCCTGAGGACGCCGGGTATGCGACGAAGGGAGCTGTCCGGGGAAGCTGCCTGGCGTGGGCACGCACCGCTTCTTCACGCTCCTCACGCTCGACATCCTCGACGCGGATCTCGTGACCCTGAGAGAATGAAACAGGCGCGTCAGATCAGTGCGTCGACACACCAACCTAAGTCGGGCGAGAAACGCGTCGGATCCGGAAAACGGAGCGGGAGAGAGGGATGATCCGAGGAGCTTGAGTTTGCAGAGGGCAGCGAATTTTGTCGGGGCGGCTGCAGACCTGGCCCAGGGCGCGCGCGACGCCGGGGGCAGGGGTAACCTTGACGCGCATGTAACCGAAACAAGCGTGGGAGGAAAGCGGGGCGAGGGGTGAAACGACGGGCCGGCTCGTGCTCACACCTTCGGCAGGAACTGGTTGAAGCCGAGAATAAGGTCTTTGTGCCCCTTGAAGATTGTCTTCACGCGCTTGATGACGCCCTCAGTGTCGATCCTGCGAAAAATACTGCGGCGTCAGGATTTCAAACATTTGGGGGTGCGACGGCATGGTACGATGGCCGGAACGCAAAGAAGACCCGCGTCCGCATTGGCGCCGCGCCCCCTGACGGAGTTTGCTAGGTTTCGGGGCAAGCTATCACCTCTGCCCCTTGAACTCCTTCATAATCTCGAGGAACTCGTCGTACGTGTCCTTCTTGTCCTTCAGCCGCTCCTTGAGTTCCCGGAGATACGTCAGGGCCTCCTGTTTACGGAGCGCATCGTCCGTCGATGCCTTCTGCACCGCAGCCGTGGCGGCGGATGGGCGCTTCATGCGTGGAGGATGCTCGGAGGATGCTTGGAGGAGAATAGGAGGTTGCGTGGAGGATGCCTGCAAACTTCCGCCGCACCAGACAGGCCAGCCCAAAAAGGTGGCGCGGACGAAGGTCGGAAGCGCCCGCGACGAGCAACGGCCCTCAGAAGGCGCGCCGGACTGGTGCGCAGGTCACGATGCTCAGCGCCCGGACGGAAAAAAAATGCCCGCGCGAGTGTGTAGCTCAGGTTGTTGCAGGCGACGCGCCGTTGAGTGGAGGATACTAGTGCCTGGTCTGTACTCCGTACTAGATGTAGTACTACTTCGTACTACATGTAGTACGGTCGGAGTTTGGTGATCTGGTCAAAAGTCAAATGTGTTGCGGTGATTTGGCCAAAAGTCAGACGGTACTACAAATTGAGATCCGTACTACGGAGCAGACCAGGCACTAGTCAAGACTAGCTACTGTGGGGAATAGCCCTATTGTCCTACATATCGTACTATTCGCTATACACCCACTTCGGTAAAGTTTTTGAGTTAATAGACCTTCGATTCGCCATATATCGACCCACTCGGAAATGCTTGGGCGGGCCGAACCATAACCTGTTGCGCGCACGCGGTGGCAACAGGACAGGAAAACGGCCCCCACCGCGAGCATGACGGCGGCATGGAGGAGCGCCGCGGCGGCGACGGCGACGCTTCGAGCGTGCCAGTGGCTTAATATGGGTTGTGGGTAGACGTCACTGCGGCGGATACGCCAGGTTCGGCGCGACGGCGTGTGCAGCGCATGGCGTTTGGAGAGTTAACTCTTGAGTCATTTATATGGGAAAACACAATGCGCGCCGCACACGCCTTCGCGCCGAATCTGCCGCTGCCACCAGAGGAGCGTCGTCCCGTGAGGGCTATCAAGCCTCTGGAACGCTCGAAGTATCACCGCCGCCGGCTTGGCACTCCGCCGCGATGCAGGTTACGGATCTCAGTGGCGTTTTCCTCGTTTTCGTGCCTGCGCCCGACCAAGGATTCTTGGAGGGGACGATCTATGGCGAATCGACGGTCTATTAAATCACAAACTTTACCGAAATGGGTGTATTCCGCGATGCCTCCCGCGCGAGCGCCAATGACTTGGGTCGCAAGTAGGACGAAGAAGGAAAAAGGCTGTTTTGAGCGGTGAATCGGCACCAATGACGCGCAAACAATGACGTAGAAGTACCGGCGGCGGCAAAACTGCCGCGGACAACCCCCCTTTTACAGGCATTGGCGTCGACACGACCGGGGGAATGGCGAGTATTGCCGCCGGCGCGCCTCGGGGCGAATCGCAGATTTAGACCGTCAGAATGGGTCAAATGACTCAAGAAACGGGGAAGCGGCCCAAAGGCGCGGCGGCGGCGATGCTCGCCGTTTCCCCCCCGCGTATCGACGCGAAAGGGAGACTGTCTGCGGCGGTTTTGCCGCCGCAGATACTTCATACGTCATGTTCGCGCGTCTATCGCGCGGATTCACCACTCAAAACAGCTTGTTTCATTCTACTGGCGACCCAAGTCATCGGCGCACAACGCGCAGGGTATTAGTCATTTCCGTTCTTGAGTTACAGGCCAAGGATATTTTCGACTCATATAGCGGAATAGGTCTATTCCCACAATAGACCTATTCCGCTATATCAGTCTACAACATCCATCGTCCATGGTCTAATAAATCAAGAGCGGAAATCACTGTTACTCCGCGCGCTCTGCGCCAACGACTTCGGTCACCAGACTTCGAGAAAACGCTGTTTAGAGTGGTGATTTGGCGAGAATGACGCGCACGAAGTGTCGACGGCGGCCGCACCGTGGCGCGGAATCCCTTCGTAGTAGCCATGCTATGGAGTTCGTGCGGGTCGAACGGCGAGTATCGCCGCCGCCGCGCCGTTCGGGCGCTTCCCCGTTTCTTGAGTCATTTGATCGGGAAGTGACGGTCTAAATGTGAGCATCGCCCCGCGGCGCGGCGG
>Ga0307489_10003210_pt1 | contig 10872 bp, 17 predicted proteins | sample SB12metaG_FD_202247 | JGI IMG/M metagenome (GOLD analysis project Ga0307489, IMG submission 202247) | Sea-ice brine microbial communities from Beaufort Sea near Barrow, Alaska, United States - SB 1.2 | ecosystem: Environmental > Aquatic > Marine > Coastal | place: USA: Alaska | collected...
GCTTCTACCGACTACGCCGCCGCCGCTTTCGATGCTGCCGGCCGGCAAAGCTATGGCGCCACCACCGTCGCCTCTGCAAACACCGCCACAGCCGCCGAAGCTGCCGGCTGGCAAGGCTGGCAAGTCTGTCAAGGCTGAGGCGGCCCGACCGCTGCCTCTCACACCCCCGCCACCGCTGCCGCCCGGGCTGCCGGCGGGCATTTCTGCGGCGCCCCAACCGCCGCCGCCTCTACCACCCCCACCGCCACCACCACCAAAACTTCAACCCGGTAACGCTAAGGCGCCCCCTCTGCCGCCTCTACCATACCTGTTGCCGCCGCCACAGCCGACACTGCCGGCTGGCAAAGCTACGGCGCCCCCACCACCGCCGCCTCTTCCACCCATGCCGCCGCCGTCACAGCGGAGACCGCCAGCTGTCAACTCTGTTGCACCCCTACCGCTGCCTCTGCTACCATCACCGCCGCCGCTGCCTCCGCCACCACGGCCGGTCGGTAACGCTGCGGCGCCCCAACCACCGCATGTACCACCCCCGCCCCCGCCCCTGCCGCCGCTGCTGGGGCTGCGGGCTATCTTCGCTGCGCCCCCCCCACCACCACCACCACCGCCGCCTCTACCAATCCCGCTGCCGCCGCCGCCGAGACTGCCAGCTGGACACGCTTCTGCGCCCCAACCCCCGCCGCCTCTACCACCCCCGTCGCTGCTGCCGCCGCCGACGACACTGCCGGATGGCGAGGGGGATGGGGAGGGCCAGGGGGATGGGGAGGGGGAGGGCAAGGGGGAGGAAGCTGGGCAAGAGGAGGAGGAGGAGATCTCGGAGTGGAGAACATTAATCGGCGTGATGCGCCGTCCGCTGCTTAACGAGGACGAGGACGAGGACGAGGATGAGGACGCTGACGGGGATTACGAGATTGAGGAACAGGAGGAGTCGGAGGATGAGGAATTGGATTCTCTTTCTGACAGAGAATTTGATTTGGAGAAACAGCCCTGGGAGGAGGAGGAGGGGGAGGGGGAGGGAGAGGGGGAGGGGGAGGGGCACGAGGACGCTGCTGCACCCCCACCGCCGCCTCTACCTCCCCCACCCCCGTCGCCGCTGCCGTCGGGGCCACCGGCTGGCAACGCTGCGGCGGCCGCAGATCTCACCGAGTCATCGTCCGCCATGCCATTCACCGCTGCGGCCACGGCAAGGGCTTACACGCGTCCAATTCTCAGCTCAACCTGAGCCGTTTCTCAAACCGACAATCCATGCAACCACCCATCGTATCCCACAAAAGTGCTCACGATGAGCCGAAATGTGGACGTGTGTGAGCCCCTGGGCCACGGCAGTGCTCGCCGCGTTCATGCACCTGCTCCACGCCGGCGACCCCGCGGCAGGGTGGTGTAGGCTGACCCCACGTTGACCCCGAGTTGACCGCGCCAAGGTGTCAGACCTTGAAGCTAAAATGTGACAAACTTCTTTAAAGTTTTGCTTTCAATTTCAACTTGCGCCGCTACCCCGCGGCACTGCTGCTCAACCAGCTCCGCATGGTAGGGAGCTGCAGGTTGACACCCAGTTGGATCCAGGCTGACCCCAAGTTGAATCCTGGTTGACACCGAGTCGACCGCGCTTGGTGTCAGCGCTTGGTGCTAAAGTATGAGAAACCGCTTCCAAATTCTGGTCTCAATTTCAACTTGCGCCGCTACAGCACGGAGCGCGTGCTGTCCACGCAGCAATTCACGCGTGAGGCGAAGATTGTGTTGCAGCGTGCGGGGAGGATGGCGAGTTCAGCGGACGCGGGCGAGGGCGCGGGTGCGGAACCCGCGTGGCAACCCGCACAGCTGCCTTCTCCGCTAGCTACTGGCACTGGAGCGGGCGAGGACCTGCCGCGGCAGGGCGGTGCCGGTCAACCCCAAGTTCACCACCTTAAGTTTCAGTGCTTGAAATTGATTCATGAGTAAGCGCTTTCAAACTTTGCTTTCAATTTAAACTTGCGGCGCTACACCAAGGCGGAGTCGCTACACCGAGGCGCGTGGCGGGCCGCCGCCTCCCGTCGTGCCGCAGCCTTCGCCGCTGCCACCGCCGCCGCCTGCGCCGCCGCCTCTACCGCCGCCTCCGCCGCCGCCGTTGCCGCGTGCTCGCGAGTTGGTTCACCCGGCAGCCCTCGACGCCGCCCGCTCACGGGACGCTACCGAGTCGGGGGCGGCGGCGGCAGGGTCGGCAGTGGTGTTGGTAGCTGTGGACAGTGCGGCGGAATCAGAGGCGGAATATGCGGCGTCGTTAGAGGCATCGGCGGAAAGAGGAGGCGGCGGAGGTGCGAAAGCGGGTTGCGGCGAGGGCCGCGGCAAGGGCAGCGGCGCATACAGCGGGGGTGGAGGCGGCACGTCGGTTGCAGCTGGATCTCGATGCAACGGAGGCGGCGGAAGCTTCGCCGGCGGCGGCGGCGACAGCGAGAGAAGCTCGTGCGAGCAAGGCGGCGGAGGCGGAGGAGGAGTTGGAATTACAAGCAGAGGCGGAGCAGGAGGCGGTGGCGGCGAGGCCAGTCGCGCTGGCGCAGCTTCTGAGCGGGGAGCGGGCGCGCAGTGTCTTGGATGCCAAGGCAGCCCAGAAGGCTGCCTGGGCTGATGATAGACGAAGCCGGAAACAGTGGGCGACGGGTGCTGGGGGCGGCATCGGGAGCTTGCAATGATGTGAGTGGAATGATTTGTGTTGGTATCGGTCTAGACTGGCCGTCACTGGAGGCTACTTGTTCATTGCAGCTCAGAGCTACTCCTACACTAGTCTAGATGTGGATTTGCTACTCGTATGTGTTCGCCGGCAACCCCTATTATAGCTAGATGTGAGATCCCTGCTTAACTGCCGCCACCCCCTTCAACACTATATGCGCGACCTTCTCTTGCCCGCCGCCGCCCCCCGTATATATTGCGTCTGGTCCCGCTTCTCAGCGACATGAGCGGACACAATTTTCAGATTGGAATCTTATGAGACACCAGCTGGGCACATTTGTAAGCTAAGTTCGAGACCCCGTCATCGAACCCACCTCGTTCTCGTCGGGCCGCCTTCGTGTTCAGACGCGAGCCCCCCTCTTGCCCACCGGAGCCCGCCTCATCAGCACCGGTGGAGCCCTTACCAGCAGACGCGGGACCCCCTCGTGCCACACGCCCCCCCCCCATATACAGATGCGATAACCCCTCGATGTAGAGGCGCAAGTCGGAATTGAAAGCAAACGTTGAAAGCAGTTGATGATATTCTGCTCGTTGTGTCAAGCGCTGAAACCATAGGCGCTTTCAACACGGGGTTTGATACCGTCAACCTGCACCGCCCTAGTCCAAGCGCTAAAATCATAGAATAGGCGCGTTCAACACAAGTTTGATACTGTCAAGCTGCAGCGGCCTACCTCGTGCCCCTCCGCAGCGCGCGCCCGCCGGTACTCGCGCTGCCTCCCCTCCACCTCACGGCCCCGCTCGTGCAGACCCTTGTTGGCGAGGCGCAAGTTGAATTTAAAAGCAGAACTTGGAAGCAGTACATCGTATTTCAGTTTCAATCGCCGAGACCAGGCGGTTTCAAACATAGGGTGTAACATGTTTCGACTTACACCGGCTTGCCTTGTCACACGTCCCGAGCACCGTGCCCACGATGCGTTTCTCGACGGCTTCCTCCATCCTGATGTCCTTCAGCGTCAACCATACGCCAGGGGCTAACACTCGTCTACCTTTCATATTACTGTAAGCACATTTTGTGGGACACGGTGGGTGGTTTCAGTGTCTCAGTGATCACACACGTCCCAGGTTGATCTCATAAGTGAAAGGGTATACCACCGGGGGTTTAGTGACAAAACGGCTCAGGCCGAGCCAAAAAGTGGACGAGTGCAAGTCCGTACCTGACGCGGGAGAGGTGGGCATCGTCAACCGCCGAGGCGTAGCGGCGCAAGTCGAAACTGAAAGCATACTTTGAAAGCGCTTCATCATGTATCAGCTTCAAGCGCTGAAAGCAGGCGCGGTCAACACGGGTCGACCTGGGGTCAACAAGCACCGCCCGACCGAGGTGGCTTTGAGGCCGGTTGGTCGGTCGGCGGCGGCGACCAGCGCGGCGGAGCGCGCGGCGAACCCGGCCGACCGCGGCGGACGCGACATGGCCGCAGCGGCGTTGAAACTGGTCCGCTCTCGCTCCTCATCCTCAGCAAACCAGGCCTCAATCTGTACCAACCCACTGCCAGGGACTGATGGATGGTACACACCACATCTTCAAACAAAGTTTGAGTCGAACGCAGCTTGAATCCTGGTTTCTTGAGTTCAACGGCTTCTGATGACGCGGCGAGTAATATCCATCAGTCCCTACCCCCCGCCATCAATCAATCCTCCCGCATCAGGCAGCGTGACCCCGCCACCGCCCACCACTTTTCCATCGTCAATCATGACCACTCCTGCTGCCTTCACGCCCGCCATTGCGTCGTCCTCGTCGTCGTCGAACCAGCTTGGGAGTCGTCGGCTGAGAGCCCCAGTCGTCTGACTGCGTTGCCCGGTGCTTTCTGCCGCGGATGCTGTCCACGGTCGATGGTTGGGGAGAGGAGCCTCCAAGCCATTGCCGGCTTCGCCGCCTCTGTCTTCCTGGCTGCCGCTGACCTCACCGACCTCACCGACCGAGCTCTTCGTCGCCGCTGTCCTTGGCTGCTGCTGCTGATGTTGTACGCCGCCGCCGCCGTCCTTGCTTGTCATCTCCGCCGTCCCCGGCCGCCGCTGCTGATGGTTTTGTACCGGTGCACCATTCCTCAGGTCTGCCAGAGCGCCACCGCTGCTGCTGCCGCCATCGCCACCGCCGCCACCGCCACCGCTGCCGCCCGTGCTATTCGCCCCGGCTGTCACTGGCCGCCGCAGCTGATGTTGCACCAGTGGTTGTACCGGTACACTATGCCGATGCTGAGGCAGCTGCTGCTGATATTGCACCGCCACCGGTACACTATGCCGCTGCTTCTGATGTTGCACCGGTACGCTCCGCCGCTGCTGCTGTTGCTGAATTTGTACCGATGCACTCTGCCGTGCACTACGCACCTGCTCCCCAAATGTCCCGTTTGCTCTCGCCGTCGCGGTGCTATCGCGATGTGCCGCCAGTTTCCGCACCAGGCTCGCCGGCATCGCGACCACGGCACCTCCGCCTTTAGTCGCCGGACCCTGATGCCTTCCAAGTTGTACGGGCATAAGTTGACATTAAACGCAACATTTTCAAGCGGTCCATCATGTTGTAGCAGCAAGCGCAGACGAAGCACGGTCAACCTGGGGTCAACACGCGTACATCCTGGGGCTAACCCTGGGTCAAACCGGGGCCAACCTGGGGTCAACCCAGGGTCTAGCTGCACCGCCCTACCAGGGGGCAGCCGTGGCACCAGGTAGCTTCTCACCATTACCGCACTGCTCGGGCGGTTGCGGTATTTGTTGCCGCTCTTGCCTTTCTTGTCACCGAGGTCCATGAATCCGCCGCAATCAAGGGGCATACACTCGTCCACTTCTCAGCTCAACCTGAGCCGTTTCTGACACAAATTACACCCTGAACACCCCCTAAGAACCCCTGACACCTGCTAAACACCCCCTGAAGTCCTCCTGTATGCACCCCCTGTCCCACAGTAAGAGCTTAAGATGAGCCGAAATTATGACGAGTGTAAGCCCCTGCCGCCATCGCCGCCTCGGTCTCTTTGCCCATCGTGTACCATCTTTCCACCGCCGAACAGGGGCTTACACTCGTCCACTTCTCAGCTCAACGTGAGCAGCTTTTGGGGTACATGTGGGGTGATTGAACGGTCTCAGTACCAACAACGGCTAAGGATGAGCTGAGAAGTACACTCGTCCACATTTCGGCACAAAGCGAGCACCTCATGGGGTACATGTTGGGTGATTGAACGGTCTCAGTAACAAAAACAGCTCAGGTGAAGCTGAGAAGTGGAAGAGTGTAAGCCCCTGCCGCTGGAGGCGCGCGTAAGGGTTTGACTGATGAAGCTCGACGGACCGGATTATAGGGTCTACCAAACATTTACATCCACGTCATAGGATGCCATATAACTCAAGAAATGAGGGTTCAAAACGCGTGATGATGACGAGCCGAGCGCTAGCAATGAGCACCGGGCCTGGCAGATATTGCTTGCCACGCCATAATAGGGACGCCACTCAAATCAGAAAGAACGAGGGCTCGAAATGCCGTGTCGACGACGTGGCGGGAATTTCTGCCAGGCCATACGGAGCGCGGCATGGCGCGCGGCGGCGGCCGCGGAGACTGGCCGCGAGCTCGGCGCTTGAGGCCACTCGCCAGGGCCTCCCCAAAGAATGTTCTTACCTCTCAACTCAGACGCATGAATGCCAGCACCATCCCGAAACGAGAGACATTATTTCACGTGTGATTTGAGGTACTCTATGCCAGCAGTGAGATAACACAAGTGGTCTCTCGTTCACGCGACAAACCGCTGACATTTGAGAATACCATGTGTACGTATGAACGGCCCTGCCGCTCGCAGGCGACGCCGCGGTCCGAGGGGCGCCAACCCCCGCTCTTCTCCGTCACATTTTCCGCCTCTCGTCGAATCGACATTCTTGCTGAGGACGATTCCCGTTTCGACTCGAGGCCCATGCTTCGTGGTTGGTGACACGGAGCCACCGCCGCACCCTCGCTCGCGTCGCCACCGCCGCAGCCGCCGCCGCCGCCGCACGGGGTCCTCGAGACCGTTGGTCAGACCGTGGGTGAGTGGGGGCGCGTCTGGCGAAGTGGTGTTTTTTTGGTTTCGCGAGTGTTTCGCGTGAGAGATTCCGAGCCTGTTTGGGTGCGAATCCGGCGGCTCGCCAAAATAACTACCGGACCGGATCCGGCGGCGCTTCCGAAATTCCCGCGATGCACCGCGAGCGATATGTCCCTGGATGATGTCGGGCGCGCACAACTCGACCACACCCGCACGCAGGCCAGAATTCGCTCATTCGAACCGCCTCCCGCCGTCTGCAAGCGGCCATGATTCACTCCGGAGCTCCCGCTGGCGTGTCAACACGCCGCACGGCGCTGGAGCACCTCACAACCCTGCGGCTGAAATACAACCTACCGGTGCCGACTTCTGATGGCCGCCAGGCAACGGGGGCGGGGGCGGGGGCCGGGGCCGGGGCTGGGGGCGGGGCCGGGGGCGGGGCCGGGGGCGGAGCCGGAGGGGGCCGGGGGCGGGGGAGGTGGCGGGGGCGGGGTCGGGGCGCCCAAAGCATCAGCTATGTCCTTGGTGATGTTGCGCAGAGAGCTGAAGCAGCGCCAAGTCAACAGCGTGGGAAATAAGGGTGTGCTGGTGGACAGGCTCCAGCCTCATTTCGATATGGAGGAGGGCATGTTCGACCTCGCCGCGCAGCGGCCCCCGGCGGCAGGGGCTTGCACTCGTCCACCTCTCAGCTCAACCTGAGCCATTTCTGTTGCTCAAATAACCCCTAAACGCCAAGACACCCCTTCCACCCCCGCCTTAAATACCTCCTAAACACCCCCCTTTAACAACCCTTGTCCCACAAAAAGCGCTCAAGTTGAGCCGATGAGTGGACGAGTGTAAGCCCCTGCCCGGCGGTCGGCGAGGCGTCGGGGGCCGGTGCCGCTGCCGCCCCCACACCCATGGACGCGGACGCGGAGCCGATGCAGCTGAGCGAGGGCGAGCGCGTGGTCATCATCGGCCTGCAGGGTGCGCCGGAGCTCAACGGCGTCGCGGGGCGCGTGTCTGGCAGGGTGTAGTAGGTGCTCTCCGTCATCAACAAGCGTTGTCAACCCTCGTATGTTGAGGTGTATTGCATCCCATAATGTGGCCAGCAATATCTGCCAGTCCCTGATTGACTAGTGTGCGGTATATCTGCTTGAGCATAGATGACTAGTGTGCAGTCACTTAGCATCCTATGACGTGGCGAGCAATATGTGCTGGTCCCTAGTGCAGTCTCTTGACAACCTATGATGTGGCGAGCAATACGTTGGTCCCTGATATGCAATCACTTGGCATCCTATGATGTTGCGAGCAATATCTACATGTCCCTATTGTTTGGCCCGGCTGTGCGCGGCCGCTTGCCCGTGTCGCCCGACCTATGGCTGCGCTCGGCAGGGGCTTTTACATGTCCACTTCTCAGCTCAACCTGAGCTATTTGTTTCACCATAATCACTCATACCACACCATGTATCCCTAAAAGAGTGCTCAGGTCAAGCCAAAAAGCGGACAAGTGTAAGCCCCTGGCGCTCGGCGACCAAGAGTGGCATGAGTTTCCAGGCAACCCCGGTGCTGACCAAGCCCCAGAACTTGCGGACGTTCAATCCTACGGACGCTGCAGAGCTCGGGAACGAGAGCGATGGCACCGGATTCAGCGACGCTGACGATGACGACATGCCGCCGCTCGAGGGCGTCGACGAGGTAGCGACTGACGGTTCTAGTTCGCCACCTAATCAAACGCATGTCAATCACTTAAACTCGGTTTATTGAGTTAAATGCCATCCTGTGACGTGGCGTGCAAGTCTACTGGGCTAACACATTTTGAACCCTCGTTTCTTGACTTGAATTTACTCCTTTGACGTGGCAGAACATCGAGACGTCACATGACGTGGAAACATATTCGGCTAATCCCTATGACGAGGAGCAGCGAGGAGGCGCGGCGCAGCGGAGGAAGACATCGGATCCGCCTGCCGTTCCATTGCCTCGTCCCAAGCGCAACCCGACTGTGGTGGATATCGTGCACAAACTCCGTCGCGGCGAAAAGCCGTCCCGCCACCTCCTGGCCGAACTGGACCAGGTCTCGGTAGGGCGATGCAGGTTGACGTTATCAAATCCGGCGTTGAAAGCGCCTATGCTTTCAACGCTATAAACTATGACATCATAAACTGCTTTCAACGCATGCTGTCAGTTTCAACTTGCGCCGCTACACCTCGGGGCGCGCCATGTTCGACCCATCGGTGCGATCGAAGTGGACAGCCGCGGACTACGCCGCCGCCATTTCCGCATGCACCGTGCAGGTGCGCCGGTGCAACGGCCGCGGGTACCTTCAGGAGATTGCCGGGTACCGCGGCGACCCGACGGGGATGTGCCAGGCAGGGGCTTACACTCGTCGACTTCTCAGCTCAACCTGATACGTTCTTTGTCACTGAAACACTAAAAGCACCCGGCGTATCCCACAAAAGGTGCTTACGTCGAGCCGAAAAGTGGACGAGTGTTGTAAGCCCCTGGTGCCAGCAGATGTTTGTGTGTGCGGACCTGGCGCCGGGCGTCACTCAGGCAGGGCCTGGCAGATGTTGCCCGCCACGTCGTCCGCACGTACTTCAACCCTCGTTCATTGGGTTACACTCAGTGTCGCCCTTGGTGCCGAGGTGATGGTACAAGGGTCTGTTCGAAAACTCAGAACAGTCCACAGCGAAAAACCCGCCGACCTACTCTCCGAAAATCCACCAGGTTGCGATTCTTTAGTAAATGGACCCTCGATTTCCAGGAGATAAAGGATACACGTCGCCCCGACACGGAGAATATATGACCTCATATGACACGGCGAGGCATGTCTGCCAGGCCCCACAGTGAGGACCAGTACGCACCGCGCCACGCCGGGATGGGTATCGACAAGGGTTTTCGCACCGTGGAGAGTTTCTGTCTGGCCTTCGGTGACGACATTGAGACTAAGGCGGAGGTGGTGCGGCTGTTGACGACCATGGTGAGGCGGTGCAGGTTGACCCTGGTTTGAGCCCAGTGCCTGGTCTGTTCTATACTACGGATCTTAATTAGTTGTACCATATACTTTTGGCCAAATCACCGACACAAATCCCATCCGTACTACATATAGCACGAAGTAATAGACATAGTACAGAGTACAGACTAGGCACTAGGTTGGCCCTGGGTTGACCGAGCTTGGTGGTAGCGCTTGAAGCTAAGATATGATGAGTTTGTTTAGATATTTGCTTTCAATTTCAACTTGCGCCGCTGCACCACGGCGGGGGGAGGGGCGATGCGCGCGCTGTGCCGCGCCGCCGCGCCGGAGACCGGGGACCTGGCAGGTCGACCGGTGACTGCGCTCGCCAGCGCGGCCGGGCAGGGGGGTCATCGCGCACGAACCCAACCAACTTACTTGCATCGACGTGCCGTGTCAGCCCGCGAGTATGTACAGAGTATGAGGATTCATCCTGTAAAGACCTATGTACCCATACCCAGTGGGTCATGTTCCAATCTCCGTTCGTGTGTGTTATCTCAACGCCCCTCCCGCCAGGATTTGGCCGGAGGGCCACGCATACTGCGACAACACCATGCCGATGAACGCCTGGAAAAGCCTGGCAGGGGGGTCATTGAGAACAAGCACTCGACCGACGTTGCATCTCCTCCTCCTCTGCCTCCTCCCCCTCCTTCCCCTCCTCCTTGCTCCTCCTCCTCATCCTCCTCCTCCTGCTGCTCCTCCACCTCCTCCCCCTGCCTCCCCTCCTCCTCCTCCTCCCCCTCCTCCGCGTGTCTGTGTGGAGTACTGCATTCACCCGGAATGTATAAAGCCATGTTCCGATCTCGGTCGAGTGCTTGGTCTCAACGACCCTCCAGCCTGGCCATCCTCAGCTCATCCGAGGTGTACGGGGAGCCGGCGCCAGAGGAGGTGCTCTGCAATCTGATCGCCGGCGGTGTGGCTGATGCCGTGGCGCGGCGGCTCGCGAGCATGGCCTCTGTGGAGGGCGGCGAGGCAGGGGAGTTGTTGAGATACTTAACTCGTCCCATGCTGTTGCTCCTCCTCCTGCTCCGCGAGGAGTGATTGACAACAAGCACTCGACCGAAGTTGACTCCTCTCCGCCTCCGCGGGGGGTTATTGTGGACAAGCACTCGATCAACTTTGTATCTCCTCCTCCTGCTCCCCGTGTCCGTATGAGCATTCACACTGAAGGTAAGTCATGCTCCGATATCG
>Ga0307489_10003211_pt1 | contig 10871 bp, 8 predicted proteins | sample SB12metaG_FD_202247 | JGI IMG/M metagenome (GOLD analysis project Ga0307489, IMG submission 202247) | Sea-ice brine microbial communities from Beaufort Sea near Barrow, Alaska, United States - SB 1.2 | ecosystem: Environmental > Aquatic > Marine > Coastal | place: USA: Alaska | collected 2017-05-06
AACCTGGTTTTTAACCAACTTAAATAGTCGTCCCACTGTGTTTCCCAGGCATTTGCCAATATAACTATCTTGTCAAAAGGCTCAGTGCTCTTCAGTGCTATTGTGGCAATAGCCGCTTCTTTGTTATCCGTGGCACTTTTGAGATCTGTACTGCCTAACCAGGTTAAAAGGGTATTCATATTAAAATTCTCAATAAATCGGATATGTAAAACATCTTGCACCAGATAATATTTTTATTTCCTTTGCCACTACTACAAATAGCTTGCACGGGTTGGCATAAATTGTGTCTGTTTTTTTAATGTTGATGCAATAAGGTATTGCCAATACCCCATACTGTTAAATTTGTACTTGGATATTATTCCACCGTACAATTCATTAATATTGATTGTGTCCGCACTTAAACTCAATTGCAGCCTTGCGGAGGTCTTGTGAAGACAGAAATCTACTGGTTTCATCCACTCAACAACGATTGAATCACCTAATTGAAATATTATTGCGAACTGGGTCTCATCAAATTGAGTAAACGCCAATACATTATTGGTATCTTTTAAATAACCGCGCTTAGTTTCTGGATCACACGCTAGCCAACAATTTTTCACCAAACCTTGAGCAAAATAACACCGCCAAAACTTTGATCTGGCTTTATGTATATCCTCATCTAGGTTCTTATCCTGGTGGTATTGTAAAGATAGGATCTCAAATGAGTGGTATATTTTTTCAAATTTCTGCCTCCCACGCAGAATGATCGACTCTGCCCAACTGACAGCGTTACCTTTTACGTCAGCACTAATAGTCAAATTATTCAGTGTTCTTTGCGACCTAGCCGATTTACTTATATTAAGCATTTTTTCTATTTGGGTTGAAATTAGCTGAGCAGATGATAGGTGAGTTGGTGTTCTTTCATCCCATTCATATGCTAACGCTTCTAATGTCACAGGATCAAAAGGCGTTTTTTCTGTGAGCAATCGTACTATTTGAGCCCACGCATCTGAGATTGATAACAGGCCAGTAAAATTGCCTTTTAGGCAAGGCAATAATACCCAAGGCAAAACCCTTTGCTCATTAATTGTGACGTTAGATTGGGTTAACTTATTTGTCTCAATCAAATTTTTTAGTTTTTTGTGAATACTTAATAATACTATATCTGATGGCCTGACCGGCTTTGGAAATAGTGTACTATTTACCATACCATCAGCAAAAACCTGGGTGGTATTCCAAGCTTGAGCATTGAAATTTTCGTAGCACTGGCTCATCTATAATTTACCCACTGCAATAATGAAGCGCGATACCATCATAAGTTACCTTTAAGTGCGGCCTGAGTTTCAGTAAAAGAAGGAGGCGTCATAATAAAACGAAAGTCTATTCGTCTGTTAATTGGATCATTCGTTGCCACTGTGTGTTCATGTCCGGGCACAGGCCTACCCGCCCCGTATCCACTAACACTTATAACGGGTTGCCGACTTTTATTGACCATTGTCCCTAACATCGTTTCAGCTTCTATAACCTGCCGATACGTATAGATTGCTCGAGATGCAGATAACGCCCAATTATCTTCGTATATTTGCGCTAAACGTCCTCCAATAGGCACATTGTCTGTGTGACCTTCAATAAAAACGGAATCTAATTTTTCGGCAGTTTCTGGCAAGCAGTGGCCGCCAACAGGAGGATTAGCGCCATAACAGGGTAATATTTCAGTCAGCACGTTAGCAACAGTGCGCAGACGATCTAATTGCTCGAGGTTTAATTCAGCTGAACCAGTTGTAAAACGAATAGCATTTTCATTTAACCGTAAGACCCCATGCTCTGAGTCAACGTCTACATCAACATTTAATTCCGCCAATTTATTTTGCATATCTTGCAACATCTGTGCCCGCAGCAGAGCATTTTCATCGAGCTTACTCAGCACTTGCGCTAGTTTTTGGATCTTATTTTCATGTTCCTTAGACGCCACCATGAAGTCCACGACAAAAATGGCCAGAGTAATGATAAATATAAACATAAGTCCGGACATAACGTCAGCAACCGACATCATATAATTGTTGCCATCATCGTTAACTATACTTTTCATGCAACCTCACTTACCCTTTCAGCACTAAGGTCTGCAAGCGACATTCTCAACTCATTAATGGCCTCCACCAAATGTTTACTAATACCAGCAGTGTGTTTGTCTAATCCTTCCATATATTTGTTCGTTTGAGCACTATAACCAAGCATTCCTCGTTCCAAATCATCAAATAAGCTGCCCATTGCAATTCCAAGTTGGTCACCATGAGATCGTTGTTCTTCAAATACCGTAAGTAAATGGGCAACGGATTTTTCAACACTGTCGGCATTTCTTTTTCCTGATTCGCTGCCACTTTTAACTGCAGCAATCAGCTGAGAATAACCTTCACTCGCTTCAAGAGCCTGTGTATTGGAGTCGATTAGTTTTACACTTGATTGAGTAAGTTCGTACGCTACGTTTTTTGCACGTTCTAGTATTTCGCTCATAGAGTCCTGTGCTTGGTCTAGCCCTTTAAATGTATTTACTACTGACGCATTAACTTTCACTAAGCTCTTAACAGTTAACGGGATCTGCTCAAGCAGAGATTTTAGTGGCGACTCATTATCATGGAGCCCTTCGGTAATGGTTGCTAATGAACGTTCTAACTTAGTTGACGTGTTAGTTATAAATTCATCCATAGCTGTAATCGTCGTATCTTGAAGTTGTGCAAGTAAATGACTGTGTACGTCTACATTCATTGCTCTGATTTTATCACTGCTTATCAGCATACTTTCTTCAATACCAGCACCGATACGCGTAAATGATCCTTCAATTTGATGGGTGCTTTTTTCTGAATTTTCTTGCAGCTTAATAATTGACTCGTCTAGCTGACTAACCAACTGGGATGTAGCAGCTTGTATTGCTGCATTGCCACTAATAAAAGACTCCCTACTTAATTGCACACTTGACTCAAAACTGGTTTCCATTCGTGAAAATGATGCTGCAACTTGGTTTGTGTTTTTTTCTGAATTCTCTTGCAGCTTCCCGACAGACTCGTCTAGCTGTTTAACAAGTTGGGATGTAGAGACCTGAATTTCAGTATTTCCACTAATAAATGACTCCCGACTTAATTGCATACTTTTCTCAAAACTGGTTTCCATTCTTGAAAATGATGCTGCAACTTGATTTTTGCTTTGTTCTGAACTCTCTTGCAGCTTAGTGACTGACTCCTCTAGCTGTTTGACAAGCTGGGATGTAGTGATCTGAATTTCAGCATTACCACTAATAAATGACTCTCTATTTAATTGCATACTATCTTTAAAACTAGTTTCCATTCGCAAAAATGATGCTTTAGCTTGACTGGTTTTTTCTTCTGAACTTTCCTCAACTTTTACAATAGCAGCTTCAAATTGGTTAACTAAGCTATTTGTGGAATCTTGAATTTTTTCGTGACCCTGATTAAGCAATACCCCACTTTTTTCCATGCTTTTTTCAAAAGTTGCAGTTATTCGAGAAAAAGACTCTTCAGATTTCGTTATGTTTTGTGTCGCATTTAAGTGCAGTTTTTCAATAGTTTCATCAAGTTGCATAACTAACTTATTAGTAGATTCTTGAACTATATTTTGATTATTCTCAAATCCTTTAAGGTTTGTCTCAAAACGGTCGGTTACCTGCGTAATAATTTCACTTAATTGTGTCAGTTCGGTACCGGCAGATTTAGTAAGCGCATCACGAAAATCATGACAAACACGGGTAATGGTTTCATTGGTTATGCGTTGCTGGTCAAACTGAAAATCAGCTAGTGCTTTAGTTTGTAATTGCGTGGCCTGGAGCTGCATTGATGCCAACTTATCTGCGTCAACGAACTCGACCCGTTCATTCATTAAATCCCCAAAATCTGCCAGGAGCTTATTTAACTTATGGAAAAAATACTTTTCTATAAAGGAAAAAATCATGGCAAGCGCCAAGCCTACAACAGAGGTAGTGAAAGCAATGCTAGCTCCATTTAATAAGGGATTTAGCGCCTGTTTTGCCGCGTCTATATCATTTGAACCCAATCCAACTGCCGCTTCGCTAATCCCCATGATTAAACCGATAAACGTAAATAAAAGCCCCAAACCGGTTAATTTACTAGGAACCGATGTAAAAAATCGAACATTTATCAGTGTGTCTAATACTTCAGTAAACGAAAATACTTTTTTGATGGGTATTGTATTGCGTAATATAGGCGCTGCCGCTGGTGACAAAGTAAAGTTTTTACCTGGCTCTTGCATACTACGTCTGTAGTCTCGCCATTGCTTATTCAGGCTAACGGTTGAAGTTATAAGTTTATCGATCTGGCCATAGTTTTGGTACATAACTGTTAATGGTGATGGGGCCCATTTAAATTCAATTAGATCACCACTTTCATCAAATTCGGGCTTATGTTTAATTGCAGACAATGCTTTATTTACCCCATCAATTTCCCGCGTAATTGGTGCGGTTTTTTTATACAGGTAGATAAAAGCTACGATAAAAAAAGTTACAATGAACAAACAGAATGTCATTGTAAGTGTGTCTATTAATATTATGTCCATTAATGGGCCTTTAATGATTAATGTTGCGGTGATTGAGCATCATAAGCCTATGCTCTCTGTCTTTTATTTTCTCTGGGTTTGGTGACTTTTGGGAACGAAGAACAGAGTTTACATTGGGGTATATGCGGCATTGCTTTTGCAACATTATTTTGCAGTAATATTGCCATAAAAACTCATGGTCATGGTGCAGCTCAGCTGGTAATTGATTAATTATCTGCGCGTCAATTTTTTTTATACTAAATAGTCGGTCAGTGTAGAGAAAGCGCTCTTTATTATAGATTTTTAGAGGCTCGTAACCCCGAAAAAATTCGATAACAATCCACTTATCGAATTCAAAAATACAAATTTCACTACGATTATTCTGCGGTGTATTTGACATTATAGTGAAGCGTGAGCTGTCGAAATTAAATTGAGACTTTAATAAAATGTGTGTGCGTTCTGTCAAAAGGAATCTGACGTTTAAAAATGAATCACTATATTCCGACCAAAAATCAATCCTGCGTTGTAATCTGTTTGGGTCAGCGTCGGCCAAGCTCATATCGCCAGACGTTTGTCGCAGGCCGGCAAAGAATTTTTTGACTAAATCATAAGACGTCACATTGTACAGACGAGCTAACGAATCTTGCGTTGCCTTTGATAGTCTAGGCCAGATGGTATCTGGTGAGTTGGGTAAACAAAATTTTTGTAGCCATATATCTATAGGTCCACCGCTATCAACCACGGCTAATTTTGGCACTAATATTTCCAGTTGCCTTATTGTCTCACTTGCTGGGACTTCGTCTTGACAATCAACCCACCATTGCTGCTCAGCGTTGGTTGGGCCACGGGGAATTACCTCTGCTGCCATTGCATTAATTTCCTTTATATATTTAGCATCATCACTGAACCCTAGTCTCGCCGACAAGTCAGCTGCGATATTTTTTTGTGTTCTGGCCATTGAAGCACAACTTTTCCAGTCTCTATTTATCGCGGCGGCTGCCCATGCTAACCGCAGTTTATCGATCGTCTCAGTAAGTTTTGTAGATGTTGAAGGCATGGCTGCAAATATAACTTGCGTGTATGACTCAAAGCCCTGTTCTACGCTTCGTATGACTCTTGGTATAACCAGTTGAAATAATGACTTGCTGGATAAAATATGATTCCAAATAATATTGCATGCCGTTTTTTTCTCCGCAGGTGTCATCTCCTCAAATTCATCATTTCGGTTAAACAAAATCAACCATTCAAGTCGAGTTAATACACCTATATTTTTCAACTTATTCAGTAAATTCGCTAGGCTTAACTCAATGAAGTTGCTTGACCCTGCAAGCCGGTCATCCAAAACTCCATCATCACCAAATAACCCATAAAGTGAGACTTTCGGCAATTCTGGCGATACAAACCAGTTTTGAGTCGGCAAGGGTAGTGGTTTATTCACCCGCGTTATCCTCTTGGGCTGACTTGACCATGTCCTTTAAATCATGGCTTTGAAATTCAAATCTGAATAGTACTTTTCTATTTTTGACTGCCTTTAGATTGGGATCCGCATCATGATTTCCTCGGCCAGCTGCAAGTATTTTCCCTAAAAAAACACCCTTGTACGGGAATATCATTCCATCTATATAATCAACAACTGCCTCAGCCCGGTTGATACTAAGTTTCATCCCGAAGCCTGTACTTTCATTTAGATCCGTATGACCTTCAATCACTAAATAAAGTACCTCCTGTGAAATCTCAGGGGTCTGAAAAATAACTTGACTGTATACGGGGACTAATTTTTTTAAAATTACCTTACCGCCTATTTTTAGTGACGAGCTGCCCGGCTCAAACAAGACACTGTCCGCAAGGGCAACACTCCCTGTACTGCGATCAACAGTGGTATCTATCCCAGCATTTCGCAAACCCTTTTGTAGGCCTTCTATAATGATTACGCGATTGCTTTTTGACTGCTCCTCGTATTCTAATAATTGTGCCAAGGTCGTGATGAGTAACAAGGCAAATACCATTAATAAGCCGGCCATTAAATCACTAATTGATAACCACGCTCCCGTATCATCAACACTATTGCTATGGCGGAAAGCTATTGGCCTTTGCATTAACTACTCGCCTTAGCGCTAGTTTTATTGTCTTGCCCCATTGCTAACTCTTCCTGTTTGGCGGTTATTAGCAATTCAGCAGCACTGTCAAGGCGGCCATAAATCCTAGCAGCTACTTTGTCAAAGCTAGCAAAATATTCCTCGGTACTTTTGGTAGCTCGCACAAAATAACTGTCCATTTGCGGCTGCATCTGGCTAACAAGCAACTGGAATTGATTTGATGCAAGGGCAAACTCCTTTTTCAAGCTGCTAACTTGGCGACCAATGGCATCACCTGCATCTTCAATCTCTGATAATCTAGATGCTTCATGCAACCCAACAGCTTTGGCTAAATGTTCAATAGTGTTGGCTGACTTTAAAAGCTCTTCATGCTGCTTGCTAAAAGACCCCAACAATTCGTGGCGTTGTCCATACTCCAGTTCAAATACTGCTTTAAATCGGTCTATAACGTCGACTAGACTATTACGCTGCTTGCCTAATGTGTCTTCTAAGGCCGTATTTTGTTGCTCAAAAAACGCCGTAAGATTACTTTGATAATCCACTCGGAAAGTTTCTAACTCTGATTGTATCGTTGTAGACATGCCTGATATTTTTTGGTCGATGTCCCCTAGTCCATCAAGTAACTGCACCTTTGCACTTACCATTAAGCTTGCGGCCTGCTCCCCGATTGTTTTTAATGTCATCCCCTGGGAAGTGAATGTTTTCTCTGATTCTGCTATTAAATGAGAAAACGCTTCGGTCTGGCTTTTCATTGATTCGTGGCCCAGTTTAACTACCGAGCCAACCTTTTCAGTGATTGATGTAAGTGCACTCTCACTTTGTACTGCAAAATTGCTAAGTGATGAGTCCATGGATGTAGCAAAATCGTTGAGTTTATTTAGGGTTGAATGTTCAAACAATTCAATATTTGAAGTGGCACGGGCCATTTCAGTAACCGTTTTAACCACATTCTGATTGAGCTCATCACTGACCTTTGCAAACCGATTAAGCACAATATTAGTTTGTTGTAATTCGCTTGTTATTGGTAACACGATTTTTGTGTTCATTTGCGAAATCAGTTGCAAAAATTCTTGCTCTCTGTCTTTTGAAAGCTCGGTAATACCCGCATTAATTTTAATCAATTGCTGGTTTGATTGTTGAAATTCGTTCTTCATTGGCGTCGCAAGAAATTCAGTTAAACCTTGTTCAAATAAATGTTTAAATTCATTGGCTGATATGGGTGGTTGTGCTTTCACTAATCTTTGTGAAAAGTCTGTTACACACTCTTTTATTAATGAAATTTGACTAGTTTGATCCTTAATTGGTTTGCTTAACTTATGCTCCAGCGAATTTTCTAAGTCATTGATTGTAATTGAGCTTTTTGTGTCGCTAATCTCAACCAAAATCTTTTCTAGTAGTTGAACTGTTAAGGTAGTTGCATCGTGCTGGTCTGATATTTCTTTAATAAGTGGTTGTGTGACCAACTCCGGCAATACTTCCGCCAGTTCCTGGCTAATGGCTAAAGCCATGTTTTTTGACAAATTAGCCTCGTCCAGGGGGGGGCTTGCCTGCATTTTCTCTAGGCTTAAGGTTACTTCATCAAGCTTCAATTCAGTTTTAGCGGCTATTACCCTTAGCTGCTCAATTTTGCTGACCAAGGGCGTAAGAAGACCAGAATCGATACTGCTTGTAAATTCATCATGGGTCATAGGGTTGGGTTTATTGACATAAACTTTTAAAATTTCAACAAGTTCACCAAGTGACGCATGCTGGTTTTCTGGCTGCTGTATACCACCGAGACTTTGAGACAAGAGATCACTAGGCTGTATTTCATCAACCATATCAGCTATTTTCGTGATGTAATCAGAGTATAAGCGGTACTGCCAAGACTCAACCATACTGAGGGTAATCATAGCAACGCCACTTGCACTCATTCCCGCTAGAGAAGTGAAAAACGCGGTTTTCATCCCCCCCAATAAATCTTTGGCCCGATCGACAAGTTGAGCTGCATCTTCCCAGCCACTACCCAGATTGTACAAACCAAAACTAATACCAGTGAAGGTACCTAGAATGCCAATAATAGTTAACAGCGTGGGTAATGACTTTAGTTCTTGGTCAGGAGGCGGAGGTATAAACTGTTCTACCGATTGGTTAACAGCAACCCGACCGTCACTAAACACAACTGTACGGCGGCCCTTTGCTTTTTCAGTTAAACAAACACGCCTAACCAATTGCTGTGCACCTTCGCCAAAACGTTCTATGGGGCTTTCAGGAATAGCTGAGATTTCATTGAAGTTGTCAAATAGCTCTTTTAGTTTTGATTTATAAGCAGAATGGTTTTTCTTTAGTTTCCAGGCAGAAAATACCAAACACACAACAATAACGAAGTAGAAATAATAATCGGTAGTCATTTTAGTTCTTTAATAATGAGTAAATGGGTTGATCTGTTGTCATGCTCGCAATGCTCGTTGCAGTTCATCTTCAGTCAAAATTTCTTGCGCTAAACGCAAAGGTAGATGTTCCGCATCTTCTTTTATGGAACCGTCTGACAAATGCAAACGACTGGTAATTCGAACACTCAACAAAGACTCAGAGTAGTCATTATCTTCATCACGTTTTAACCAAACCTGCTGAGGATAATTTCGAATCAATGTGGCTTGCCACGATGATTTTTGATGTTGCAAACGCTCTGTTATTGAATGCTTTGATCCTAACTTTTTATCGTCACGAGCTAATTTCCATGCTCTGTTAATAGTAACGATGCGTTCTACCAATTCAGCCATGGAGTAATGAGTATTTTTCAAAAATTGTCCTTGATATAGTGTAAATGGCCTTTAACTAACTAGGCTAAGCAGGTTATACAAACAATAATCCGGCGATTTTACCGGTGACTTGGTTTACTGGGCTGAGATTGGCTTGCTGTTTTTTAAGTGCGACTTGCATTACTGAGTCAATGTTTTGAGCCTGGCCCATATATATCACTGCAACTTCAATGTGGGCTGACATCAACTGACAAAATTTACGGTAACCATCATGATTTATCGCATATACACTTTCTGGGGTTGTCATTTTAGCCCAAGGTGTTTTAACAGCAGATAATATGACTGCTGTGAATTGTGCGGTTATTTCACTCTGTCTAGTATTAGTAGCTTGCTCTTGTAGACGGCTATAGTTAACTCTATTGAGTAGTTTGGGCGCACAACCAAAGCAAATGTGATCATCTAACCAAAAAAAATTTACATCCCGAGTTTGTTTACGGCCACAGTCAGTTGATAACGTGGCTGTTGGTTGCACCTCGGTTACGGGTATTAGGGGAGAGAGTTGGTTGTTTTTATGGCGTAGCGCGGCCAAATATTGTGCAACGCTGTATCGGGTACTTATACCCAGTATACGAGCATTGAGCCTGTTAAGTAAGGCGGATAATACTTGCAAACAGACTTGGAGCACCTGCTCAAAGGTATTGGCTAAAGTCTGCCGGGCAAGGTGTGCACCGTGAGCATAATAAAACTTAGCAACCAATGGTGTTGCTACCCTGCCAGGCAATTTACACACAGCATAATGCGCCGATTGCATGGTCGTTATCTTATCCTGACTACTGTCCATTTATTATTCCCTGCGCTACATCATATTTTGGCGACCAGGGTGAACGGTAAGTCGTGGACTCCAAGTCCCTGCTTACACAACCCGATTGTTCGGCGCGTCAAAAATACTTCGCTATTATTTTGCCACCTTACTTGCTATTCCTTTGTGTAGCAACTATGAAAACACACATTAACTACATTTATTTTACAAAGGTAACGGGCAGCATATATATTGATTAACATACACAGGGCAGTGAATAACCGTTCAATACGGCTATTAATTAGGGTTTTATAAGGTTTAGGCGGATTATTAAGCTTGAGATTTAATGGGGTTTATGACCGTAAACAGGGTGTTAAAAGTGCCTCTGCAGCCCATTAGCGTGGCATTTTTCACGGCGGAAAAGGTTTTCATTTGCGTGTGCTGTTTACTGTGTTTTTGCTGTTTTTTGCTGTTTTTTGCGCTTTAGCTAAGTAGGTAATTATCATATTTATGATGTTAACAGCACCTAATAAAATGACTATGGGGCACAAAAACCGCCACGTTAAAAACCCACTTTTACAGAGCAGGTAATATCCGTGAACGTGGTAACTTACCTTGCCTGCATATTAAATATTGTCGCTTTGGTTGGTGTTTATTTGAGGAATGGCCAGGGCAGCCATGTTAATTACCGTGTAC
>Ga0307489_10003212_pt1 | contig 10869 bp, 15 predicted proteins | sample SB12metaG_FD_202247 | JGI IMG/M metagenome (GOLD analysis project Ga0307489, IMG submission 202247) | Sea-ice brine microbial communities from Beaufort Sea near Barrow, Alaska, United States - SB 1.2 | ecosystem: Environmental > Aquatic > Marine > Coastal | place: USA: Alaska | collected...
TGGTGAGGGGGTGTTTAGGGGGTGTTCAGGGGGTGTTCAGGGGGTGTTTAAGGGGGTGTTTAGGGGGTGTTTAAGGGGTATTTAGGGGGTGTTTAGGGGGTGTTAAGGGGGTGTTTACCTGCATGTTGGCCTTGCAGTAGTACAGCAGCGGCTGCCCGGCGTCGGCGAACACCTCCGCGAACGCCTCAATCCAAGGCCACCCCCTTCAAATCGTTTCCTTTTCAGCTATAACTTTTAAATCACCTTCGAGGCATTCAAGCATAAGTCAATACGAGTAACTACCAGTTGTTTCACGGACAAAACAGCTTTCAGTTGAGGTGAAATGGGACCCATTGTAAGGCACTGGTACATCGGTACACTATGAGCAAACGGTCTGAAAAAGGAAGGATTGTAAGAAGCCCCTGCCTCGTACATGGGCACGGCGACGAACTTGAAGAAGCCCACCTGCTAGGGACTGCGGGAGCCGCCTCTTCAAACGCACTTTGAGCCCTCATTTCATGAGTTAAAGCCATCCTACTACACAGATCGGGCCTCTGTAATGGGTGGACAGTGGGAATGCAGCCATTTTGGCCGCCTCATTTTTCCGATTTTTCAGGTTTAGCACGTGTGAGCACGTGTTTTCTACAACAAATGCACTGTAACACGATTCCTCGAAAATTCCGAATGAAGATGAACACGTGCGAAAACTTCGCTAGGAGGGGATTTCTCACACGTGTTAGTGCCCACCCATTACAGAGGCCCGATCTGTGTAGCATGACGTGGCGAGTGGCTGCTCTCGCCACGTCATCAAACGCATGTTGAACCCCCGTTTATTGAGTTAAAAGCCATCCCATGACGTGGCGAGAGGCGGCTCCAGCAGTCCCTGCCACCTGCCCGGGTCCGGCCAGCCGGTCCTTGCGGCGGTCCATCAGCGCGGACACCGGCATGTAAGGCCCGGTATCATCCACACCATTTGGTGTGAATGACCATAAAGTACTTCGTAAACATGGGGACAATTACCAAACGACGTGATGGAGGTACGGCCCGGTATCATCCACGTCATATGGTGTGAATGACCATAAAGTACTTCGCAAACATGGTATAAATGACCAAATGACGTGGATGATACCAGGCCTTACCGGCATGTCAGCGTCGCGCTCCGCGTCACCCTGCGCGAAGAACTCCTCCTCCAGCGCCGCGCAGGAGGGTGATTGACAACGCCGCACTCGAACCGAGATCGGAGGTCTAATAACTCGAAGAAAACGTCAACTCGCCATAAACTTATCACGTGCCAACACTCTTGCACCCCCCTAAACACCCTGCCGCGACCCACTTCTTGTGCGCCGTGAGCGGCAGCGCGCAGTGCCCCAGGCGTAGCGGCGCAAGTTGAAATTGCAAGCAACGTTTGCAAAGCGGTTCATCATATACACCCGGGCGTCCGCCTCACTGAAAGTTCTGAGTGTATAAATGGTTCGCAAATCGCCGCAGGAATTGGACGAAGTTGGTCTTTTCAGACGTTTTCCGTTAAAAAAGTGTGCCAAAATCGCTCGGCGCAGGACAGCGACGCCGCGATGAAACCCACATTTGTGCACGCTGTTGATAGGAGTCTCGCGATAAAAAGCACAGATTCGAAACCAGAAGCATAGCTCTGGTCACCGTGGACCCCACACGGTCGCGCAACTCGGCCTCGATCGCCGATTCCATTTTGGAAATGCAAAATGCGCGCGAAATCTCGCGCCCGTGCGGGGACCACGGGGACCGCCGTAGTCGATAACCTACCCTAGCCGCTCTCCGCGGCCCGAGCCGCCGCGCCGTCGCGTGAACAATTCGCGCGGAAGCACACGCATCTGGACCCGTGCGGTTCCAAAATATCCGATCAACCGATCTGAGTCATTTTCGATTTCGACTCGATGAAGTGTTATTTGGTTTCAAAATGCCCATACAAATAACGAGCTGTCTGTTTGGAAGCATCTGATTGGCTGGCCACTTTTCAGGTAAAGAAACGTCCGAAATCACCTGGTTTTGCCATTCGCACTTTTTCAAAAATGGACCCAAAATTTCAGTGAGGCGGGCGCCCCGGTGTATACATTCTACTCGCAGCTTCAACACGTTTCAAGCGGAAACCAGGCCCTTTCAAAACTGGCTTCAAAACTGGCTTCAACACGCTTCAAGCTGCAACTCCACCTACCCAGGTCCGCGCACTTGATCACCATGCTGAGCACCATGGCCTGGAGGTCGCGCTGGGACTTGATCTCGATGAAGCGCTGGTGCTTCACCGCCTTTTAGCGCCGCAAGTTGAAATTGAAAGCAAAGTTTGGAAAGCGGTTCATCATATGATAGCGTCAAGCGCTGAAAACAGGCGAAGTCAACACAGGTGTCAACGGGTTTCAACCTGCACCGCCATACCGCGTCGGGGCTCTTGGAGAGCGGCGCGATGGTGCTCATGCGCTTCACCAGCTCGGTGTGACCCGACAGCTTGGTCTTGAACTGGCCCACCGAGTGGAAGCGCCGCAAGTGGAAATTGTAAGCAAAGTTCGAAAGCGATGTAGCAACCACAGCTCTGAGTTCAACCAAGTGAATAACATATCTTAAGGTCACGCCCCCCCTAATTCGAAACTTCTACCAAAAACAATTTACGAACATTCATTCAACTCAAGATTCTTGAGTTAAATAGTCCCTCTACTACTAGTAATATAAAAACATTATGTCCTCTCACGGCTAGGGATTTATTTTTTATTTTTTTATTTTTTGGATATTCCGGCGTCTCGTCGCGCGACTCGGGATCGTATGCAGCCACAAGTTATTTCCCCTAGGCGTGAGAGGACATGAGTTTTTCATAGAGGGACTATTTTATTCAAGAATCTTGAGTCAAATAAATGTTCCGGAAAAAAAGAATTGGTAGAAATTTCGAATTAGGGGGGGCGTGACCATAAGAAGGGATGAAAATGAAAAGAAAAGAAAACGAAAGCGGTTCATCAAATTCGGCGCTTCAAGTGATGAAACCAGGCGCTTACAACACGAGTTGCAACACGTTTGAACCTGCACCGCCCTACCGAGTTGAAGTGCTCCACCATGTTGCAGGGTCATTGCGAACATGTTCAGGGGGTATTTAGGGGGTGTTTAGGGGGTGTCTAGGGGGTGTCTAGGGGGTGTTTAGGGGGTGTTTAAGGGGTACTTGGGGGTGTGTAGGGGGTCCTTGTGGGTAAGTAGGAGGTGTTTGGGGGGTAAATACACCCCCTGCCATGTCAGTGGCGAGCACCATCTTGATGACGGTGGAGCGCAGCTCGAGCTGCTTCGACGCGCCCACTCGCGACCTGTGGAAAAAGTTGAGGGAGTCCTCGCGCCACAGCTCCATGCCAGTGAACAGCGCGTGGTTCTCCAGCACGTGGTTATCGTTGAAGGTGCGCGCCATCTTGTTGCCGTCCACGATGTGGAACGTGTTGGACAGGCCCGGGTGGCCGAGGTCGTGGATGAGCGCGGCGATGAGCGCCGCCATGAGCTGCAGGTCGTCGATGACCGCCGGGTAGATCTCGTGCTGCAGGATCGTCGCCGTGCGCTGCACCACGTCGGCGGCGTGCACCTGCGTGTGCGCGGGTGGGTTGTTGAAGCGGCAGGATCTCAGGCTCCGGGTCGCGCAGGGGCGCAGCTTGATAGGTGTGCCGGGGGTCAGGTGATAGAATGTGCCGGGCAAGTGATAGGATGCAAGGTTCAATTTCACACAAGTGCATAGGATGTGGCGGGGGTCATGTGGGTGGGTTCTTACATGGTTGTGGTAGGGGTTGGGGTGCATCGCCAGCGCCACGGCTTCGAGGTACGCGATGAAGCTCTGCTCGTTCAGCCCGAAGATCTCGAACAGGTTGAACTTGTGGAAGCAATACAGCGTCACCACCTGCATCTCGCGCCCCGCACTGTAGGGCCGCAGGTTCAGATCGAAAGTAACGTTTTAAATCGAAAGCAAAGTTCTGAATCGGATCGTCATATCTTAGTTTCAAGAGCTGAAACCAAAACACCCCTAAGCACCCCCTAAGCACCCCTAAACACCCCTAAACACCCTCTAAGCACCCCCTGAACACCCCCCTACCGTGCCCTCGGTCAACGCGCTGAGCTCCAGCACGTCCGTCTCAAACTCCTTCGCCACAAACTTTTTCAGGAAGTTCGCCGTATGGTAGGGGACGGGAACACGTTCCTCTCACTGTTTGCTCATGGTGCACCGGAACACGTTCCTCTCATTGTTTGCTCGTAGTCGCCGGTACACGTTCCTCTCACTGTTTGCTCGTAGTGCACCGGAACACGATCCTCTCATTGTTTGCTCGTAGTGCACCGGTACACGTTCCTCTCACTGCTTGCTAGTAGTGCACCGGTATACGTTCCTCTCACTGCTTGCTAGTAGTGCACCGGAACGCGCCTCACGCCACATTCAGTCAAACACGCGGTAAGAAGACCGCTGGCATATCACACACCGTCGTAGAAGGCGCATGCGAAGGGTGGACGTTACCCAGGGGGAGCGGATTGGGGACCGACTACTAAGGCGCAAGATCGTCAACCTCCCTAGCCTAGCAATTGAGGGGGGGCGAGGGATCCCGTGCAGGGGCGGGCGACTCGTCCACTTTTTGGCTCAACCTGAGCACTTTTTTGTGGGATGCGCTGTCTGGCTGTGTGGGGTCACTGATGACAAAAACGGCACAGTTTGAGCTGAAAGGTGGACGAGTGGACAGACCCTGATCCCGTGTGGACGTGTTACCCTCTGCCCCCACCATGAGATCCTGGTTGGCGCGGCTGATGGTGTCGCCGTACACCATGGCGTAGGGGCGTTCAGGGGGTGTTGAGGGGGTGTTTAGGGCGTGTTAAGGGGGTGTTTAGAGGGTGCTGAGTGGTTGTGGAGCGGGTGTTGAGGGGGTGTTCATGGAGTGTTCAGGGGGTGTCTAGGGGGTGTTTAGGGGGTGCTGAGTGGGTGTTTAGGGGGTGCTGAGTGGGTGTTGAGGGGGTGTTTGAGGGTGCTGAGTGGGTGTTGAGGGGGTGTTTAGGGGGTGCTGAGGGGATGTTTAGGGGGTGCGGAGGGGGTGTTTGGAGTTGCAGCACCCCACCATGGCGACGGAGCGCTGCGCGACACCCATCTTCTGCAAATCCGCCACAGCCCCCGGGCCGCTCACCACCGCAGCTGACGAGTAACTAGTCCGTGCGGTTCGCTCAGTCACCTGCACTACTCCCGCATCCGAGTCAATCGTGTTACTCACCGGCGCGTCACTCACCGCGACCGCGGCCTCGTCACGCACGGTGATGACGCAATCACTCCCCTCGTGTTCGCTCCCTTGCTGCGAGCCGCCGCCGCCGCCGCCGCCGCCGCCGCCGGCTTGTTCCGTTGCAGACGCTGTGCGCAGTCCGGGTAATACGTTGGCCGCGTTGTTGGCTGCGCTGAGACAACCACCGCCGCCTGGATGTAGCGACGCAAGTTGAATTTTAAAGCAAAGTCAGAAGCACTTCATCATAACATAGCTTCAAGCGCTGATACGAGAGGCGCTTTCAACACGGGTTTTGATACTGCCAACCTGCACCGCCGTACCGTGGGACCACACGTTGTTGGCACGGTCTAAGTTAATCAAGCGGGTGGCATTTAACTCAAGAAACGAGGGTTTGATACTGGCAACCTGCACCGCCCGACCTGGCTCTGTTGTAGACGCAGTTCGCAGTCCCGATAAGTTGGCCGCGATGTAGCGGCACAATTTGAAATCGAAAGCAAAGTTTGAAAGCGGTTCATCATATTCTAGCTTCAAGCGCTGAATCCAAGCGCTCTGAAGTCTCAACACTGGTTTCAACACATTTCAACCTGCACCGCCAATTGAAAGCAATTTTGTAAAGCGGTTCATCATATTATAGCTTCAAGAGCTGAAACCAGGCGCTATCAACACTGGTTTCAACACGCTTCAACCTGCACCGCCCAACCGCGATGCTGGCCGCACTGAGATTAACGGCGACGGCGGCGGTGGCGGGGGCGGCTGGCGGGTCCCACACGTCAAACGACGATAAACCCACGGCGCTGCGACTCGGGCTGACTGGCTGCGAAGATTGAGGCGAGGACGTCCCCCCCTTGCGGCTCTGGTGCTTCTTGAGAGTCGCCGCAAGCGCCCCTTGATGAAGTGCCCTCAGATATTGCTCGCCACGTCATAGGATGCCATTTAACCCAATAAACGAGGGTTCAAAATGCGTGTTGATGACGTGGCGGGCAATATCTGCGCGGGCGTACCCGAGCCGGATTCCTCGGCGCGGTCGAAGCGGTAGCGGATGGCGGCGACGGGGTCCAGGTTGTAGCGCCGCAAGTTGAAATTGAAAACCCAAGGTTTGAAAGCGGTTCATCATATGATGGCCTTTCAATTATCACCCATATCTCGAATATTGGGAGACTTATGCTATCTCTAATTGCACCCTTATTAGATCTTAAAGCGCTGATTTCAGCTTTCAACACTGGTTCTTCATATTAGAGCTTCAAGCGCTGATTTCAGACGCCAGGCGCTTCCAACACTGGTTTCAACACTGGTTTCAACCAGCACCGCCCTACTAGGTAGATGCTCTGCATCAGGTAGTTCTGCGCCTGCTTCTCGTCCGCGTCGCCCTCGTCATAGCGGCGCAAGTTGGAAATGCAAGCAGCGTTTGAAAGCGGTTCACCATATTATTTAATTTATAGCTTCAATCGCGGAAACCACAAATCAGGCGATTTCAACACTGGGTTAAAACACGTTTCAACCTGCACCGCCCCATCTCCCCTAAACACCCCTCAAACACCCCTTAAAGACCCCCTAAACACCCATCAAAGCCCCTAAACACCCCTCAAGCACCCCCTGAAGACCCCCAGAAGACCCCCTAAAGACCCCTCAATGACCCCGCCCTAAAGACCCCTCGAACACCCCCTAAACACCCCCTAAACATCCCCTAAACACCCCTCAAACACCCCCTAAACACCCCCTCCTACCTCGTCGGCGTCCTTCAGCGCCCCCAGGAGGTCGGGCGCGTACACGTTGTCGCTGCGCAGCAGCAGCTCCATGCACTCGGCGGCGGCGGCCGGGGACGTGGGGTTGCCCGTCATGTAGCGCCGCAACGTGAACTTGAAAGCAAAACTTGAAAGCGGTTCATCATATCATAGCTTCAATGTACGGTGCAAGTTGAACTTGAACGCAAAACTTGAAAGCGGTTCATCATATCATAGCTTCAATGTACGGTGCAAGTTGAATTTGAAAGCAAAACTTGAAAGCGGTGGATCATATTAGGCGCTTTCAACACGGGTTTTGATACTGGCAACTTGCACCGCTCTACCTTCATCATGTCCCCCAGGATCTTGGACACCGTGATGTAGCGGCGCAAATTGAAATCGACAGCTAAATGCGACGAGAGCTGTTTATCGATTAACAGTTGCAAAACGCTGAGACCTGCAGCTGTCGCGTCCGAGGCCACCAGAGCTGCTGTTGCATCCAAGGCAGCCTGTGCTGCCGGTGCTCTCAATACGTATTTCAGCCGGTTTCAATACGTGTTTCAGCCGGTTTCAACACGTGATTCAGCCGGATTCAACACGTGTTTCAGCCGGTTTCAACATGTGTTTCAGCCGGTTTCAACACGTGTTTCAGCCGGTTTCAACTTGCACATCCTCACCATGGTCATGGGCGCCTGCAGGTTCTTGTCCTTCCTCGATGTAGCGGCGCAAGTTGAAATTGAAAGCAAAGTTTGAAAGCACTTCATCACATAATAGCTTCAACCGCTGATACCAGGCGGCGCTTTCAACACGGGCTTTGATACTGGCAACCTGCACCGCCTTACCTCGACAGCTCCCGCAGCTTCATCTCCAGGTTCTTCACGCGCCGCCGCATCAGCAACGCCACCAGAATCGTCAGGAACAGCGCGCCGCCGATGCCGCCGATCAGGGGCGAACACTCGTCCACTTTTCGGGTTCACCTGAGCACTTTTGTTGGATTTGGTCGGTGGGTTCAGTGACAAATAGTCCTCAGGTTGACCTTGAAAAGTGGAAGAGTGTACGGCCCTCACACTTCTCCACTTTTCGGATTGACCTGAGCCGTTTTTGTCACTAACAGACTGACGCCACCCAGTTTAACCCACACAACAGTGCTCAGGTCGAGCTGAAAGGTGGATGAGTGTGAGGCCCTGCTGCCGATGCTGGCGTGGAGGGTCGTCAAGTCGACCGACACGGAGTCGCGATCGCGCAGGTCCACCCACTAAGGCCTGGTATCATCCACGATCCACGTCATATGGTAATTTTTTCCATGTTTACGAAGTACTTCATGGTCATTCACACCAAATGACTTGGATGATACCGGGCCTTACTTCCATCACGTCATTTGGTCATTTGTACCATGTTTACGAATTACTTTATGGTCATTCACACTAAACGACGTGGATGATACCGGGCCTCACCACCCACTTGTGCACCCGCGCCAGCATGGCCTCCACCGCGGCGGCGGTGAGGGGAAACGCGCCAACCTCGGACAGCGCCGCCTGGCCCTCGGCAGAGTACGCAACCTGGCATTGTGAGGGGGTGTTTGGGGGGTGTTTAGGGGGTGTGTAGGGGGTGTTTGGGGGGTGTTTGGGGGGTGTTTAGGGGATGTTTAGGGGGTGTTTGGGGGGTGTGTAGGGGGTGTTTAGGAGGTGTGTAGGGGGTGTGTAGGGGGTGTTTAGGGGGTGTTTAGGGGGTGTGAAGGGGGTGGGAAGGTGTGTGTAGGGGGCTTGAATTCACCTTGAGGATCGGGCGCATGCGGTCCCACGCCGCTTGCTCGTTCATAATGTTCAGGAACAGCCCGCGGGAGAGCGGGTACGTGCCGTCCGAGAGTTAGGGACAGACATAACGCTCGCGCTCGCCACGTCATAGTTCTCGCAACAAATTCAATGAACGAGGGTTCAAAATGTGCCTGAGATATGTTTCCCCGCGCGCTGGCACCCGGGTCACTACACGGGGGGCAAGGCGAAAGCTGGTGCCTCCTTATACACGCGGACGCGTTTCTCTCTCGCTCTCTCCTCCCTCAAAATGTGATGGATGACGTGGCGCGCATTTTACAGATATTTAGCGGGCATTTAGCGGGTATATAGGGGGTATATAGGGGGTATATGTGGAAGTGGTCCCTACCGAGACAGCGTCCATGTCGTCCGGGCGAGTGGCGTCCAAGAGCGAGTCATTGATCCCCTTCGCAGTGTCGCCGCTCACCGCGCCGCTCTTCACCGTGTCGGGGTGCGCCTTGGCGTAAGCGGCGCCCATGTACGAAATGGCGTTCGGGTTGATTTTCAAAACGTTGATGACGTCCTGGTCGTCCACCGAGTTGTAGTGCCGCAAGTTGAAATTGAAAGCAAAGTTTGAAAGCGGTACATCATAATATCTCGTAGATTCTAGCATTGATAACATCGGCGCTTTCAACACGGGTTTTGATACAACTGGCAACCTGCACCGCCGTACCGTGGGACGGCACGTCGTTGGCACGGTCTAAGTTAATCAAGCGGGTGGCATTTGACTCAAGAAACGAGGGTTTGATACTGGCATCCTGCAACGCCCTACCGAGTTGAAGTACGTGCAGTTCTCCGGCAGCGTACACTCCTTGAACCCGGAGGCTTGCAAGCCCCGGAAGTTCTCATCGGCCGCACCCTCCCCAAACTTGGGAAAGATAGTCTCGCCCATAAACACGTACGTCCCCGACTGCTGGTCCGCGCCGCTCAAGATGATCTCCGCATGCTCACACCCGCCAGTAGGGACCGCCGGATACTGCCCGCCACGTCATCGACACGCAATTTAAACCATCGTCTCTTGAGATAAAAGGTACCCTATGACGTGGCGAGCGATGTCGTCTGCAAGGCCCATCGCCGGACACGTCATCGACACGCATTTGAACCATCGTTTCTTGAGTTAAACGGCACCCTACGACGTGGTGAGCAATACCCGCCAAGCCCTACCCGCTATCCAGGTCAGACCACTCCTTGACTCCGTTCTTGTCATCGTTGGGCGCCACCGACGCCAGGTCCAGCCCTGCCGCAGGGTCATTGAGAACAAGCCCACGTTGACTCCCTGTATGGGTAAACAGTCGGGGGATTCAGCGGCGGCGGAGTCAGGTGTACCAGGGTCATTGAGAACAAGCACGAGCACGAGCACTCAAACCGAGATCGGACGTGCCCGCACGACTTACCTTCAGGGTGAATGCTCATACTTACAGATGACGCGCGAGGAGGAAGAGGAGGAATACAACGTCGGTCGAGTGCTTGTTATCAATACCCCCCCTGCCCGGTCTTGGTACACAGTTTGGGAGGGGGCCTTCAACACATTTTGGGAGGGGGGCTTCATTTAAAACTGTCAGACTATGTGCTCGTTGTGTACCGGTACACACTTTGTTCTCGGTACCCCCCCTGCCCAGTCGCAGTGAGCTGGTCGTCGGTGAAGGAGGTGAAGATCCACCGAAGCTGCGCGAACGTGAGCCCCCACAGCACCGTGTGGACGCAGTCGTGCGCCGCGCCACTCACGGCGGTCTCCACCGACAGCGTGTCGTACCCCAGGTGTAGCGCCGCAAGTTCAAATTAAAAGCAAACTTTGAAAGCGGTTCATCGTATTAGATATTAGATATTCAAGCGCTGAAACCAGGCGCTTTCAACACTGCTTTCAACACGTGTCAACCTGCATCGCCCCGGCGGCAGCGGCGACGGCGTTGACTCCCTGTATGGGCAAACAGTCCGGGGGAGTCAACACATTTCAACCTGCACCGGCCTACCGAGGAGGATCTGCGTGAAGTTGGTGGCGGTGGTGAGCACGCACGCGCCGTCCGCGCACAGGTCCTGCCGCGCCTCCAGCGTGTGCGCCTGCCCGCTCGTAGGACCTGCAAGATATTACTCGCCGCGTCACAGGATGCCAGAGAGAGA
>Ga0307489_10003213_pt1 | contig 10867 bp, 16 predicted proteins | sample SB12metaG_FD_202247 | JGI IMG/M metagenome (GOLD analysis project Ga0307489, IMG submission 202247) | Sea-ice brine microbial communities from Beaufort Sea near Barrow, Alaska, United States - SB 1.2 | ecosystem: Environmental > Aquatic > Marine > Coastal | place: USA: Alaska | collected...
CATCCCCGCTTCATCAACGCCCGTATATGGTCGCATCAACTAACACGGCACCACTCATTATGGTCAGTTCAACAAATACGATACCAATCATCATAGTCACAGTGGCAATACTCTTGATGCCGCGGGGCCTTGCCTGCCAGATGGGCCTGGCGTACGCGTGGCGCTGGCCCTCGATGGCCTTCTCGAGGATGCGCAGGCGACCCTCGGCCTCGTACGTGAACGTGGCGCAGCGGCGTAAGTTGAAATTGAAATCAATCGTTGAAAGCAGTTTACGATGTTATAGTTTCAAGCGCTGAAACCATAGGCGCCTTCAGCACGGGTCTTGATACTTTCAACAGGCACCTCCCTACTGTGGCGCAGTCGTCGAAGGCGCCGAGGCTCTTCATCTCGTTCTGCCACTCGTCCACGTTCAGCGCCATCTGTGCGTCGCCCGTCGTCGCCGCGTCCCCCTCCGCGCCTGTGTCTTCCAGCAGGGCCGCACACGAGCTCCGGTTTCGAGTCAACCTGACTATCTGCTCATAGTATGTCAGTGAACCCGTACACACTCGCCGCATCCTCCTCCCTGGACTGGCCGCTCGTCCCCATCGCTGCTCAACATGAGTATCAACGAGTTATTTAAATCAGTGTCGGGTGTGGTGCCGAATCGAAAGCGTATTGAGTCAAAGCTATTCGACTTAAGAGCAGGGCTGGAAGTGAATTGAGTTTAACAGACCAGGCCCTGCCCTCCATCTTGTCACTGGCGCCCGTCGCACCTTGGGCGGTGGGTATCCCTAAGGTGATGAACGCGCACTTGTCGTCGTACCTATAGTTGCTCTTCCGCCGCACATCCATGTACATCTTGGCCGCCGTCCAGTCCCCGCCCGCGCTGGTGTTGAACCAGCACGCGTGGGATGAGAACCACCCCACCTGCGCCTCCCGTGAGCCAGGGCCCGATAGAGCTTGGTATCCGCGTCATCCAACGCGTTGGCTGGGAGGGGAGGGGGCGGGTGCTGTGGGTCATGCACTGGAGGAGCTGCGGCGGAGGGTAAGGCGAGGGAGGGCGTCATGTTTCGAGATGGGGGGCAGTGGCAAAAGTATGGCCTGCGTGCAACTCGCCACGTCATCGACACGCATTATGAACCCTCGTTTCCTGAGTCAAGTGACACCCTATGACGTGGCGAGTAACAGCAATAATGGCTAGGTTCCCTGCCTCAAGCGCGCCTGGCACCCCTGCGACATCTCGCCGGGGCCTAGCGCGTCGTCGCTGGTGAGTACCAGCGGGAAGAACTGCTGCGCGTTGTACCTGCGGGCTTCGGCGGCGGGGGGAGGGGAGTCGGTCAGCGCTTTGATGTGGGCACTTCCCGCGGTCAAGAAAGCGCTTTGTGAGAAAGAGAGAATAGTGTTGAACATAAGAGAGGTGTTAAGGAGAGGAGTTAAGCGTGAGTGAGGTGTTACAACAGTGGAAGGAGCGGGGGGGGAGGGGGAGGAGGAGGATGTGTTGAGGGTGAGTGAAGTAACGAGAGGAGTCATGAGTGAGGGCGTTCAGAAGAGGAAAAAATTTAGTCAGGTCGACGGGCGAAGAGGAAAAAATACCAATGGAGCCTGACGAAAAGTTGATCAACGCTGGGTCGCGGATATGCGGCTTGGCTCACCCTAGGTTGTAGAAGCCCACGGCAGCGCACAACATGATGAGGAGCTGCAGCCCCGAGGGCATCATGCCGTGGCACATGGCTGCCGTGGCCGCGCGCCTTGTTGTGGGCCGCGCTGCATGTTGATGGAGTAGACGTGACTCGGGGCGGGTGTTTTAGGGTTTCTAGTTTGGGTTTTCGGGTTTAGGGTTCGGGCGCGGGCAAACGAAGAGGCGTGAATGTTGAACTCGTGGCATGGAGCTGAGACGCGGGGGCCCAAGCCTACTTCACGCCCAATTTACGACTCGCCGTGGCGCGGGGGCGAGCACTATGCGGCCGCAAAATGTTACTAGATAGGGGGCCACGGGGGGCGCGGGCCGGCGCGCCCGTCCGCGCCCCCGGTTGGGTCCCAACCCGGGTCCCTCCGCCCGCGCATTGCTCAGCAGGAATGTTGAGCTTGAGGCAGGGGCCTACACTCGTCCACTTCTCAGCTCAACTTGAGCGCTCTGTATGGGATAGGGGGTGCGCGTAGGGGTCGTGCAGCCCGTGTTAAGGGGTTGTTAGGGGGTGTTTAGGGAGTGCAGGGTGTTTTCTTGCGTCAGGCACGGCTCAAGTTGAGCTGAGAAGTGTACTAGTGTAAGCCCATGGCTTGAGGAGGCTGTGGGCGCCGCTGGCGATTCTGCTGGCGACGTGCGCGGGGGCAGCTTCGCCGTATGAGACGACGCACCGCTTTGGCACTGAGACGACGCACCGCTTTGGCGTGCACGGGCTGGGCGTGAAGAGCGGAGCCGCGGTTCCGTCCGTCGTCATCGCCGGCGCGGGCGCGGTGGTCACCGTGCACGGTCTCAACTTCTCGCCCGGAGGTGGGCACTCAAATTCAGTGCTCGGCTTGGAAAGGCACAACGGAGCCCTGTGTACCCCTCGCTCACTCACTCGCTCACTCGCAACGCACTCGCTCACGTAATCTCTCACACTTGCACCACGCTCATGCACTCTCTCACTCTCACGCAGCCTCATCTTCACACGCCTCCTCTTCGTCGTGGCCGGCCCCATCCCTCCAAATGTGTTGCACGCATTTCCGCCGCGCCCCAAGTACATTTTCAAATGCTGCAGACTGAGGACTCCTCGTCAACGTTGCGCGTCGCAGGTTACAACTGCGAGTACTGCAATCTGAAGGAAAAAGAGTCGCTGTGCCGTTTCGACGACAGTGACACCAGTCGGCAGGGCCTTTACACTCGCTCACTTCACAGCTCAACTTGAGGACCTTCGGGACACATCGCTCCAATTAGAGCTCAACTTGAGCACCTTCGGGCCACATCCACGGGATGATTTGGGTTGTGTGGGGGACAAAGTGAGCTGAGGTTGAGCGGGGAGGGGCAAGGTAAGCTCAAGTTGAGCGGAAACGGGAACGAGTGTAAGCCCCTGCCAGCCGGTTCCCGCTCACCTTCGCCGACACCACCAACGCCAACTGCTTCGTGGCTCCCAAGGCTACCACCATTGGCTTCGCGGGTCTGTCCTTTTCCAACAACGGGGGGAGCGACTGGACGGAGCTCTCAGCTTTCAGCGAGCATGCAATCGTCAACTTTGTCGCAGAGCCTAGCACGGCGACGGTTGTTGCGCCGGCGGCGCCGGCGGGCATGCCTATCGTTCTGAAGGGTCGCAATTTTGGACGGGACCACGCGTCGTTCGGGTGTTCGTTCGACGGCGCGCCAGCGGGGGCGATGGGTGCCGGCGACGGTGGCGGCGGCTCGTTTCTGTCGAGCACCCTTTTCCGCTGCGAGGTTCCGCCATGGGGCGCGACGTTCGCTGCAGTGTTACCAACAGGGCATGTTCCATTACCCGGCAGCGGCGGCACCTTAAGGCAAGACGCGAGCTGGGACCCGGTGCCATGGGTGGACGTGGCTGCCCCACCCGCCCATTCGGCCACGTCTGAAGCGGGAGGAGGCACGTTTACGTTGTCGTTGAGAACAGCGCTCGGGCACGGCACGAGTGGCGGGAGGAGCAGCGGGGGGCGTGGCGCGGTAGGGCCTGGCAGATACCGCCCACCACGTCATCAAACGCAAGTCGAATCCTTGTTTCTTAACTTAAGCGTCATCCTATGACATAGCGAGCATTGTCTGTCCAGCCTGGGCATCATATGACCTGGCGAGCAATATCTGCCTGGCCCTATGGCGCGGCGACCTACAATCGCGAACAGGAGCAGTTTGCGCCGCACATTGGGTGCTTGTTCGGGACCACAAGGGTTGCGGTGGCGCGGGAGCGGGCTGGAGGGAGGATCGAGTGTGTGGCGCCGGCGCGGGCTCCCGGACTCGTGGGGCTTGCTGCGGGGCCAACCCACGCGGAGCAGGCCTGGCGCGGCGGCGGTGGTAGGGCCTGGCAGATATTGCTCGCCAGGTCATTTAGTCATAGGATGCTGAACCCCCATTTATGAATATTTGGCTCTATAATGTCGTTGTGTTCGGGAATTCCAAACCTTAAAATGACACCCCGTGATGTTGCGAGCAATATCTGCCAGACCCTACGCAGCGGTGGCGGCGGCGGCGGTGCCCGCGTAAACAGTGGCAACATCGGGGGGGTGCGTTACGTTTCTGCGATGGCCGGCCATGGAGCAAGACCCGTTGGTCCAGCGATTACCGTGTTGGGGCGGAACACTTGGTTGGAGTTTGCAGTGCCAGTTTCCACATTCGGAGGGTTGTCTTGCCGCACCAGCGGCGGCGGGTTCGAATGGGATGGGGGCGACGGCGTCGGCAATGACTCCCCAGCGGGGCAGCAGCATTACGGCGGCGGGCGGCACTCCGCCGGGAACAGCAACCACAACATGCTCGCGGCCTCCTCGTGGCAGGGTCTTACGCGCCGTTCCGTTTTAGCCGTTTTGTGACCATCCAATGTGTGCAGCTTAATGTTACCATTCCATGTACGCAGAAACCACTCAATGTATGAAGCTAAATGTTTTAAGATGCGCCTGAGTTAAGCTGGACTGGGATCTGGGTCAGTATGCCATTGGTGATTCCTCGAAGCTACTGAGTTGAGTTATAAACAAAGCGAGCGTAAGGCTCTGCATCCAGGTTCGCGTGCGCCGTACCCGCGCACCCACACGCGGGTTTCTTCGCGCTGTCGGTTGGTCCACCCCTGCGAGGCAGGGCATGAACCTGAATGATATGCTGATAGTGTACTGGTGTACCCCTACACACTTACCATGTCTTCCTCCCTGACTTTCAGTAAGCTGAAAGGGATATATTTCAAGGCCCTGCGGCGAGGGTCCGACCGGTGGGGTGCCGACCGTACCACCGACATCATGGGTGACACGTACCTCATGGTACGGGAGAAGCCCAGCGTGACAAACGTGTACCCGGGCTCTATGGCCGCAGGGGCGGGCCACGCCAACCGCCCTCTGACGGTGGGGCCCGGCAAATATTGCTCGCCACGACATACGATGCCATTCAACCCAATAAAAGAGGGTTTGAGGTGTGGTGGGGTGACGTAGCGAGCAATGTATGCCAGACCCTAGCTGATGGGGACCGGTGTCAACTTGCCCGTTGACGAGGGGTCCTCGGCGTGGTGCATTGGCCTCGGAGGCGCGGGATTGGGGCTGGGCGGCGCGGCGGCAAGGGAGCCGGCAAGGTCTGTGTCGTCTGCTATCGTCACATGTCCGCCGTTCGCGGCGGATTCGTTGGCGGCGTGGGTCGTTAGCGGCGGTGGGGGAAGCGGTGGCTCGCTTGCACAGGTGGAGGTCGCGTGGGGGTTGGGCGGGGGGGATGCCGCCGGGGGCGGTGTCGCGGCTGGGTCCAGCCGCTCGAGCAAAGCAGTGGAGGTGGAGCTTATAAGGGTACCATCTGTGGCGCGCATCGAGCCCAATCGGGGTGCGACAGCTGGCGGGGTGTTCGTGACCATCCATTGGTCAATGGCCGTGGCCATCGCCGAGCTGGCCAATAGCGGAGCGGCAGGTGGCGGGGAGGGTGGGAAATCCGGCGGGTCTTCGATGACGTGTAGCTTCGGGACCATAAGCGGGCTGGCGTCGCGAATCGTTGAAAGCGTTGTTGAAGGCAACGGGGACGGGGGCGTGAGCGTGGCGCGGCCTGTGTGCATCGCTCCAGCGCACGGCCGACGTGACGCCGTGCCGGTGCGGGTCACGTGGAGGAGCCTGGCCTGGCACGAGTATGACACGGTGGGCGAGTTTGATTTCATTCCGTCGCCACCGCCAGGTCTGTTTGACGGAGTTGGCGGTGCTGGGGACGTTTCATCGGATGGAAGCGGTACATCAGGTGTTACATCTGGCACGGCGGCGTTGACCGCGCTGGTCCCAGGGGTGGTGGACAGCGGCGGGGGCTCCGTCGTCACCCTGGCCATCGCGAGAGATGCCGGCATCGGCGGCAGCGACCAACCTGGTTACGGTGGCCTTTACTGCGTCTTCATCGCCGACCTTGGCTCCTTGGTAGGGCTGTGGAGGTTGTAACCAGCCGGTACTCGAGTTGAAACCGAGCTGGTTTCGTAAATGGGAGAGGCCCCCTATGCACTATTACTTCCTCACTCTGATAAACGGGGGAGGCCCCCTATGCACCATTATTTCCTCATTCTGATAAACGGGGCAGCCCCCCTATGCACCGTTCAACGCTTGAAACCCAAATGCCATACACTACTGTCAAGTTGTGCTTTCAACTTCAACTTGCGCCGCTACACCTTGGACGCCGCCTCGACGCTACCAGCGCGGATGACGGTGTCGGCGAAACGATTATCTTCGGCTGCAGTATCGTGCGAAGTGCCCTCGGCTTTCGCCGGCCGTGTTCCGGGTAGAGGCAGCGGGAACACCAACGCTGTTGTCAACGGTGTGGTGGTGTTGGCGGGGCCGGGGGAATTCCGCGCCGCCACTGCCGCCGCCGGTGGCGTGGCGGTGCCAGTTGTGAACACCACCGTTGACAGCGTCGCGTCCGCGTCTGGCTCTGTCCGTACCACGGCGAGTTACGCGTCGGGTAGCGCTGGATCTAGCGCCGCTGCTAGTGCCGCCGCTGACGTGGCGGCGGCGGCAGCTTCGCGTGCGCGCGGGTACCCTATTACCTGGTTTCCGGCAGCGGAGGTGGAGGGCGTAACACCCGCGTGGGGAAGCACCGAGGGGGGCGCGGCGGTGACCGTGTCCGGCCAGGGTCTGACGCGGGGCGGCGGGCGGGCGGGGGCCTGGCTGGGGACAATCGGGCCTGTGGCTAGCCGAAGTCTCGGCGGCGGCGGCGGCGGTGGCGGCGGTGACGCCTTGGAGTTCATTTCGCCCGCGACCGCCGCCACGGTCCTCGGTTTCGGCACCGGTCAACACCCCCCGCTACCGGTGTCCGTGAGTCCGACCGGCACAGAGGCTCTCCGCAGCCGCGTCATGGGGCACTATCGCTTGAATCCTTCACCACCTGTGGCGGTGACCTTTGCTGTGGAGCACGCTCCGAAGAGCGGCGCAGTGTCGATACCAGTTTCAGCGCCGGCTGATGGGGGGGGGGATGTCATCGTGGCAATGCTGGCCGCAACGCACGGTAGGCCGGTGCAGGTTGACCCCAGGTTGACCCCAGGTTGACCCCAGGTTGACACCAGGTTGACCCCAGGTTGACCCCAGGTTGACCGCGCTTGGTTTCAGCGCTTTGAGCCTATATTATGATGCACCGCTTTCAGACGTTGCGTTCAATTTGAACTTGCGCCCCTACACCACGGCGGCAGTGCATCGGGGGCAGATGTGCTCGAGGGCGAGCTTCAGACCCGGGGTGGCGCGGCGCAAATCTCCCTCCGGGGGGGAGCGGACCTCCCTCCCTCCAGCACTGAAGCTGTACCAGGCAGGGTCATGAGAACAAGCACTGGACCAACATTGAATCGACGAGTTGAGTCCGGGCGAATGTATGAGCATTCACCCTGAATAATTGAAGGTGAGTCATGCTCTGATCGCAACTCGAGTGCTCGTTTTCAATGACCCTCCTGCCAGCCCTGACCCCTAAACCCTAAAACCTAAAACCTAAACCCTAAAACCCAAACCCTAATGACCCTCCTGCCAGGCCGGTCCTGGAGCACGTGGCGGGTGCCGGCGTTGAACGGTCGCCGGGCCGGATGGGCCACCCTGTCCGTATCATTGCGCGGGACCGAGGTGCGTGCGGCCGTGATGGTCTACACAGCTCCCGAGACTCGGCAAGTCGCGCCTGGTGTCGTTCCCATCGGAGGCGGTGCTGTGATGTGGCTCACGGGGGCGGACCTGCGCTCCGGTAGGGCCTGCCAGATAATGCTCGCCGCATCACATAATCCAGCGCATCCAACGCGTCCAACGCATCCAACACATCTCAAAACAGCATGTGTTTATTCAAATTGAATCCAATGACGTGGCGATCAAAACTCCTGCCATGGTATCCAACGCATTTCGGAACCTTATTCATTGTGTTAATTGACATCCTATGACGTGGCGAGCAATGTATGCGAGGCCCTGCGTTCCGGCTGGACGGTGGACGGGGCGCCCACTGGCAGCGGGGGCGGACTGGATTGTACTCTGGGAGGCAGCGGTCGACTGGGTGTGCTGACGGCGGTGTCGTCGGCTGTGGCGGCGTGCGAGGTAGGGCCTGGCAGATACTGCCCGCCATGTCATCATCCACATTTGGACCCTCGTGCCTTGAATCAAATGGCGTCACATGACGTGGTGAGCGTTTTATGCTTGGCCATAGTGTGAGGCGCCGGCTGCGCTGGCACAGATCGCGGCGGCAGCGGTGGCAGCGGTTGCCGTCTCGGCCGCCGGCGCCTCAGGCTCAGGCGGCTCGAGCGGCTCGGGTTCTACTGCTGCTGCGACGGCGGCCTCAGCTGTAGCGGCGACAGTAGCGGTGTTGGTGCCGACTACTGCGGTGCGCGTGAGCCCCCCTGCGGCGGCAGCGGATGGAGGGACCACGCTCTCGGCAAGGCCTGGCACATATTGCCAGCCACATCACACATGTTGCCCGCCACATCATCGACATGCATTTGGAATTTCGTTTCTTCAGTTAATTGGCGTCCTTTGACGTGGCAAGCAATCCATGCCAGGCCCTGTCAGCCAAAGCTCTTTAACTCTCGTTGCTTGAGTGGAATGACTTCCTATGACGTGGCAAGCCATATTTGCCGGACCCTGTCTGTCGATGTGGCTGTCGCGTGACCCCGGTTCCACCGTGGTCGCCACACTCGGGTGTATGATCGGAACGCTGGGGCCTGTGTTAGGGAACCCGCTACCGGGACCCGACAACGGCGAGGCTCGCGGCGGCGAGGGCGGGGGCGGGTCGATATTGACATGCGTGGCACCCGCGCATGCTGCACACTACGCTGCCACCGTTCCCGTCGCCGCCGTCCCCGCTGGCGGCGGCCTGGTTTGGGCCGACGCCGACACTCTCTCGGTCGGGGTGGTCTACGCACCATCTACTCACGGACAGAGCGACGTGTTCGCGGCTCCGGGAACGGTTCCCGTCGGTGACGGCGGTAGGGCCTGTCAGAGGCTGCCCATCACATCAAATAATGTTTTTAAACCCTGATTACTTTAGCTAAATGACATTCTATGACGTTGGCGAGCCATATCTGCCAGGCTTTAGGTGGTGGCGCTGCTGTTGGTAGCAGCCACGCCGCCGCAGTCAGCCTCCACGGCACGGGGCTGCTTTACACCGCTCCTGCTACGCCGCACGCCGCCAATGCCGGCGGACTCGCCGCGGGTGCGGACGGCGTGCGGTGTGTTGTCGGCAGGGGCTCACAGTCGTCCGCTTGACATGAGCGCTTCATGTGGGATACATTCGATGGTTTCACCCCGTTTCAGTGACAAGAACCGCTCAGATTGAGCTAAGCAATGGACGGGTGTGCAGGGGCTTACACCCGTTTACTTCCAGGTTGGCTTGTGCACTTTTTGTAGGATGCTTGCGATCGTTTCACCTCGTTTCTGTGTCAAAACGGCTGAGGTTCAGCTGAGTAATAGGCGAGTGTACGCCCCTTGTTGTGGGCGGGCGCGAAGCCGCGGGGAACGTGTGGCACCGCTTCCGCAGTGTGTGGCGCGGTGCGGTGCAGTGCCTCATCCCACCGGGCGTGATCCGCCCGGGCTTCACCACTGTGCACGCCCTGTGGCAGGGCAATGGACCCAGCCGGTAGGGACATATACACAGTGCTCGCCACGTTTTCCTCCTCAGACTGCATACCTCTTTCACCACCCTCTGCCGCCACTGTTTCCTCCCCATACTGCTCGCCATCCACTGCATCGTTCCACTTGCTTCTATCACCCTTCTGCGACACCAAAATATCATCTCATGCGATGGCGAACGTTAATCACCTGACCTTATGAGCCGGACTGGGAATGGCCCAGGCGCTATGCTCCTTGGAGTGGAGTCTCCGGAGCCCACGGCGATGTATCCGTTGGAAGGCTACAGCGGCGGATCACCCATGGTATGGATATCGGGGGCCAACCTAGCCGGCGCAAAGATGCGCTGCGTGTTTGGTGGAGCCTCGGTGGACTTGGCCGTCGCGGCGAGTTCTGCGCTGGTGGCGTGTGAGGTGCCCGCAGTTCCAGGGGAGGTGGCTAAGAGGGGTGTGGCGGGAGGCGAAAGTAAGCGGGTAAAGGTGTTGGTATCGGCGGATAGCAGCTGGACGTCCGGCGGGGGCGGGGATGGGGCGGCTCACAAGGCCGACGACGGTGGTCACGCGGCAGCGGATGCGTCAGTGGCTTCGGCGAGCGGCGGCGGCGGCGGCGACGCCCCGCTGGTGTTCACGCGCATTCGCAAGGCTCCCGACGTTCACACCATTTCAACGCGCGTGGTGGCGGACGCGGGCGGGACCTCGGTGTTGCTCTCGGGCACGGGGCTGCGTGGGACGGCGTGCTCGTGCTGGTAGGGCCTGGCAGATATTGCTCACCACATCACAGGGTGATCTTTAATACCAGAAACAAGGTTCAACATGTGTCTGACGTCGTGGCGGGCAATATTTGCCAGTCTCTACGTGCTGGTTTGGAGCCATCGGACCGATCGTCGCACAGTGCACGGGGCTGTCCGCTCGATGTTCCAGCCCGGCTCTCGCTCCGACGGCCACGCTTCCCCAGCTCTTTCGCTTCAGCGCGGGTAGGGCCTGGCAGATGTTGCTTGCCACGTCACAGATTTTACAATAAACTCACGAAACCCTCTTTTTAAATGCGTATGATGACGTGGCGTGCACAATCTGCCAGGCTCTGAATTTGGGAGCACCATCGTCCGATCTCTGGAACGCGGCGGAGAGCCCTGAGCACCGCGAGGGCGGCCTGTTGGTGGACGCGGCGGCGG
>Ga0307489_10003214_pt1 | contig 10867 bp, 19 predicted proteins | sample SB12metaG_FD_202247 | JGI IMG/M metagenome (GOLD analysis project Ga0307489, IMG submission 202247) | Sea-ice brine microbial communities from Beaufort Sea near Barrow, Alaska, United States - SB 1.2 | ecosystem: Environmental > Aquatic > Marine > Coastal | place: USA: Alaska | collected...
TCGGCAGTATCTAAGCCGTTTGATGATAGTGAAACTTGGTCAAGAATTTGTACAACATCAAGTGTTACAGCTGATTCTTGGTTAGTTTCTAATATTAGTGTGAAAGCTACAGGATCCTCATTGACAGTATCTGTGAGGATATAGTTACTATGAGAAGTCTCATCTAGATTGTAAGTCTTTACAAAGTGAGACCAAAGCTTGCTATCCTTAAATGTAAGGCCAGCATACTCTTTCTTAACTTTTACAGTATGACCTTGACCTTTCGGTAAAGACATACCTGTAGCATTAATTATAGTCAGCTGGTCTCTCGTAAAGTCAAAGGCAATTTGGCCGCCATCCTCGATGCCTAGTATCTCACAAGCTAGAGGATTAAGAACCATTAGCTTGGCAGTACGTGGGCCAGCATTCTTACAAATAGTAAGGGCTTCTAAATTAGGACATAAGTCCATTGCTTTTGCAGATGTTTTACCCCTCTGCGACGGGATTCCAAAAGAAAACTCCATTGTTTAATTTATATTTATAGGTTATAATAATTACGAATTGCGGTATCAACATATCCCAGGTCATTAGGGATGAACTCTTCATCAAAGAGACCAATAGGACTCTTACAAGTATCAGCTCCGCTGTTGACAGTACGGAAACCAAATTTAAGACCTTGCCCAGTCATCTTAGAAGGCTCGGCATATAATACGATAGAACTGAATGACTCAGGTACAAACTTCTTTAGTTGTTGACCTTGAACAGCAATACGTTCTTGTGGAGAACCAAGGTCATCAAAAGTAGTTTCTGGATGAGCAAACAAGTAAACAATAATATCATCTCTAAGTTTATCATTGATAATATTTAGTAGATCATACTGAGCGCCTGCAAATTCTGCCCACTTATCAAAGCCAGAACGTTTACGAAAACGGCTAGACATTACAGTGTCAGTTTGAAGACGAGACCAAGTATCTATAACAATACTCTTAATGTTCTCTCTCTTGTGTGCAGGTTTAAGAATTTGCTCTATTACTTCAAGAGTGTCATTAGACTTGTAGTAATTATTCTTTTCCTTACTATACAGTTTAGTAAATCCAGGAGCAGGTAAAGGCTTCTGATCTGTATTAATGATAATAGTTTCTTCAGGGTTTAGTCCTTGTATACCAGCTTGCTGGATTGGACAAATAGAGGTAGACTTGCCGGAGCCAGATCTACCTACGACATACGTTAATGTAGCCATTTAGTTTTTATTTATGTTTGAGAAATATCCCATAACCTTACTAGCAAGGTCAGGGTTTGCGTTAAGCTCGTCTATTGTAGGAAGCTCTTTCATTTTTCCGATAGCGCCAATAAAGCCCATAGCTATATCAACATTGTCCATACCATCTCGGTTCTTTAATACAGAGATGCCACGATAGAAAGACCCGAAAGTATTCATATCATAACCGTTATGAGTATTAAGTCTATGCCTCATTGGGTTAAACAATGATATTACAGTATCAGCATCTTGAGCTGGATTACCGCTATCTTTAAAGTCAGACAGTTGTGGATCAGGATGAGCATTAGATTTTCTATCCATGCTCTCAATAGATCTGTTAAACTGACTAACTACTACAGGAGAAAAACCACACCTGTTACGAAACTTAATAAGCATTTCTGACAAGTCATCAATAGCTCTTTTCTTGTTTCCCATGTGGTCTTTATTAGGAGTAATTAAACCAACGTGGTCTATTACTACTACAACAATAAGATTAGGATCATAGGCTCTGAAGTTCCAGTACCCATCTTCTCTCTTAGTTATCTTACCAACTTCATTAGCTAAAGCTAATAAGTCTTTGTATACAAACAGAGGGCTAACAGAGCCGTCTACAAACTCTACATAGTCTGTTAGCATATCAAAATAATCTTGAGCTTCACCTAGTAATCTATCTTCTTCTAAGGATAATCTATAATTACCTCTACCGAAAATCTTATTTACACTTAGCAAATACTTACCGTCTGATTGTTCATATACTCTTCTAGCCATTAGCTTAGCCATAAGAGGCATAGTTGCCATCTCTAGGTTGTAGTATTTGATTCTAATCTTTGAGACATTTTCAGGATTTGCTAGTATATACTCAATAGGATTAATTACATATGAGTCTAGAACAGCAGAAGATTTACCAGTACCAGTACCTCCGCCCCATAGATCATAACGTCCACGTTGAACATTGCAGATAACATCGGTCAGTCTGTTAAACCCCATAGGCAGGCCCTCATTAAGACCTTTCTTACCGCGTTCAACCTCTTTCCAAAAACTATCCTTGATTATGTGAAGATCCTCGCTCATATTGTGACATCGTTAGCTCTTTAGTTTCTAATTCGTTTTGCTTACGTTTTGCGGCTACTGTATCATAAGCCTCATCTTTGGTCATACCTTCTTCTTGAGTAAGGCGCCAGACTTCTTTCATCCATCCCATTTATTTGTGGTTTTTATTGGTTAGTAAAATTTCATAGATTACATCGAGAGCTTCCCCATCAGACATATCTGTATCTTCTTCCTGTAGTTTTAAAAGAAAAGCTTTTGCTTCTGTTTCTTTTTTAGAAAGATCATATAAAGCAGTAGCTATTTTTTCTAAGGCATCAATAGCCCTAGGTAGGTCACCTTCTATTAGCTTCCTACCCATTAAGGTATTATGTAATTCCATATGTGTTAGATTGTTTGCCGACCCGCTTGATTAAAGACTTCGACTTTGTTTTCATTTTCAATAATCTCTTCGCAAAAAGCTGCAAGACGAGAAGTTACAGAGTCAGAATCTTTCTTGCTAATAACATAATCAGCTCTTTGAAGATAGTCATATCTGCTTATTCTCTGTGTGTTTACATACCTAGTAGCTGCTGATACGATAAGCTCAGGATCAGAATATTCAGGATAATCTTTTACAAACTTAATCATCTTCTCTACGCAGGATTTCTTAGAGCCCATAGCCCCTGCCTTTTTATTCTTAAAGACATTACGGTAATTGTCTATCCAGTCTGTAATATTTTGGCTTTTAGGAACCTTTTTATTACTTAGAATAATTTCTGAAAGACTATCTTTCCAGGCAAGTATGTAGCCATTGGATACTAAATGTTCTTTGTTTACTATTAATAAGCTTTTAGACATTAAGCTTTCTAATAGCTTAATATCAGTTCTTAATAGTTGAATAAAGACTTGTTCATCAGGGGTTAATCCCTCCGGATGAACACAATTTATTATTATATTCATTCTCTAGCTTTGTCATTAATGATTCTACATCCAAATAAGTAACATTCTTATCTTTCTTTTGTCGTCCTTCTAACCATTTCTTTTCTTGAGTATCTTCACTAAAGAGATTTATGATTAAAGCTTCTTTGCCTTCTTTTGCACGAACAGTACGGCCAGTACGTTGAACGTTGGTAAGCTCACTACTAAAGCCAGCAGCAACAACAGCAAGAGATAGGTCAACAAAATCAAATCCAGCATCTAACGCTTGTACAGAAGATATAACACGAGTGCCAGTCTTCTGATCCATAAAGTCATTAAGGATTTCTTTTTGCTTTTTCTTACCTATTTTACTGTGAAATGTTACGGCTTCTTGGCCGATTGATTTAGTAATCTCATCGGCAAAACCAATTGATTGTGAGAAGATTATCCCATACCTATTGGGACATAAAGATACAATATCTTTAACAATATCTATCTTGTTTGGGTTATTAATGCACAGAGTTTTTCTAGCATTCATATGCCTAAAATACAATGCACTAAGCTGTCTTTGCTTAGCATTACCATTTACTCTCCAAGTGTTAGCTACGGTCATAGATGGACCATGTTGACTTAACTGAGCTGCTATCCCTCTAAACTGATTGTTAGCCTTTATATACTCTTCTCTTAAGTCATTAGGCATAGTTACTGGTACGTTATAAACTTTGTACGGACTAATCCATCCATGCTTAATACATTCGTCAAACCTAACTACATCAAATACAGGATACTTACTTAAGATCTCCTCATGTTTTCCATCTTTTCTTTCAATGGTAGCACTCAATCCTAAGAAATACTTGTGCTCAATATTTAGTATGACATTTCTAGTTTCTGTAGGTACGGTATGAACCTCATCACAGATAAGAAGATCACAAGCAAACTTAGCAGGCTTCATCGCTGCAGTATTGTTTACTACAACAGTTGTATAGTCTGATAAATTAAAAGCTTCTAGTTCTTTTTCCCACTGTTCTTTAAGAACAATAGTAGGTACAGTAACTGTTGCAGTTTTTATCAAACCTTTCTTACGCAAACCTCGAATACCTAGTATAGCTATTCTAGTCTTACCAAAGCCTGTAACAGCTTGAAGACATCCTCGATATCCTTTGATAGTCCATGCGTTTAAGGACTGTATTTGTCTTTCATCTCTAGTCATGTTATTATTAAATATGATTTTTAAAATATTCGTAAATTTTAGCTTCTTCAGGATATATCTGGATCCATCCAGTTATTTTTTTATACGAGTATAAAACAGTAGCATGGTCTTTTCTTATGTCTTCGAAAATTCCATTAACTTCCTTTCTGTAACTAAATATTTTTCCAATTGCAGATAATGTAAGGCCTAACTCAGATCTCATAAGAAACATAGCCCATTGCCTTGCTTTTACAACATCTCCTTTCCTACTATTTTCTAATATAGATAGTGGCGGTAGCTTAAAATAAGATGCTACTAGGTTAAGAATTTTAGCAGGCTCTAAGTCACAAGAATTAGGTATAGATAAAAAAAGCGGGAGATTTTCCCGCTCATCTATTGCTTTTATTAACTCTTCTCTATCCGGTCTAGCCATTCCTACATAAAAGAATGGATGTGGTTTTATTATTTCTTCCAATGATTTGATATTTCAGGGTCAGCAATCATAGGAATCTGACGCATAAACTTATTAGCGCCTTCTTCCATAAACTGTTTAACCCTAGGTTCAACTTCTAATACTATACTCTCAGGACATTCTACAACTATCTCATCATGAACTAAATTAATAATCTTAACTATACCAAAATAGTTATTATCTATAATCCATTTGAATAGTTTGATACCAGCATACTTTGTTTGAGACGCAGCTGTACCTTGGATTACATAGTTTAAACCTTTACGTTCAATAATACCTTTCATCTTAAAGTATTCTTTAACAGTAGGCTTATAGTATTCAAGATACTTTTTTGTCTCAAAAGATTTATTCTGCTTATATTCATCCCAAAAACCAAAGGCTTCTACTTTTTCTTTTAGTTCTAGAAAGTCATCATAGAAATCTATAAAAGACTTACGTTTACTAACAGGATCAATAAGAACATATCCAGTAGCCAGGGGTTTCTTCTTAGCTATTTCAAAATAATCTTTCAACCCACTAAAGGCTTTGAAGTAATCTTTTTCTGCACGTTTAGCTATATCGATAGGAATGTTTAGGTTTCTACTAACTGTTTCACCTGTACCTCCATAAGCTAATGCAAAGTTAAAGCCCTTCATTACCTGTCGTTTATCTTTATGAAACTTCTTAATGTCTTCTAGTGTAACAGAAGCTAACTCTTTATATACTACTTGAGCAGCATACGAATGCAGGTCAGCTCCTCCACTTGTGTAAAACTTCACAAGATTAGGTTCATTAGATATATCAGCAAGTATTCGAGATTCTTGAGAAGCATAATCACATACAATTATCTTGTTACCAGATTCTGCTTTGAAACAAGTTCTGTGTCGATCATCAGAAGGTATCTGTTGCAAATTAGGACTGTTTGTTTTCCTGTTGCCACAGGACATACGGCCAGTATCCTTTATCTGCCTAAATGTAGTATGAACTCTACCAGTCTCAGAGTTAATAGACTTTAAGATACTTTCACCAAAAGTACTTACAAGCTTTGTAGCTTTACTGTAAGCACGGTAAGTTTTTAGTATTTCAAAGTCATCTATCTGAGACTCTAGTAATCTTATATCTACACTATGTTTATCTTCTTTAGAATCATAGGTGTTTATACCTACAATTTTAAATAGTTCTAAAACTTGCTTATCAGATTTCCAATTAATAGAGCACTTGAGTTCTTCAGAAAAAAGACTAAGCTGATTATCTACAAACTTGCTATTAGGATAATGCTCCATTACCCAGTTATTAAGTTTCTTTTCCATCTTATCCTTCTCTATTACATCTTCTTTCATCTTTTCAGACCAACTATGCGAGTCAAGATAAATACCGCAGTGCTCTATATAAGCAAGTGCTACAACAAATTTATTCTCAAGAGCTAGACAGGTAGAAAGATCATTGTTATTAAGAGTTAATTCTTGTAATTCTTTAAGCTTGTGCAGATGTTGCACGTCTGTTGCAGAATATTGAATAACTTTTGTTGAATATCTTTCTTTTTGAATTAACCCACGTATTTCTTTTTGTAGCGGAACTTTTAAATATCTTCGCAAACATCCGTCTAGACTACGATAGCCAGCAGGTTTTCTTAAGCCTGTAGTCAGGACAGTCTCTGCTAAGAAAGTGTCAAAAACTTTAGTGCATATAAAACCTTGTTTAAGCAGAAATCCGAGATCAAATTTAGCATTATGCATAATAAGAGTCTTACTTTCTAATATCTCTTTAAGAGGGCTAATATCGACTGTTGCAACGTCAATTACGTATTCGTTTGTTCCAGTACCTATTTGAAGGTAGATAAGACCACAAGTGTGCGGGTCAAATCCTTCTGTTTCTGTATCTACAGCTAGAGTATGATGATAGTGAATATTATCTATCATAGCAGTTAGAGTACAATGCTGAATAGTTTGAGGGTAGGAAATAAAAAGTTCCATTTGATTTGTTACAAAATAAGTCATAGCGTATATTTATTATTCTTTTAAATCTTCATAAATTTCTTCTTCTATCTCAGCTAGCAAGTCACGAGTAACAAGCTCTAAGATAGATTCACGTTTATGAAGTATGTCGGTTATTTCTACATACCCTCCTTCTGAAGGATTTTCGTAAGTAGCAGGTACAAATTCGTAGAAATCATATTCTATTTTTAGATCTATGTTTCCATAAGTATAGTCAGTGTTCATTTAGAAGTGTTTAAGTTATATGTTTTAATAAATTCTGTGATTAGTATACTTCTTGCTTTGTTAACCATGCTGCCTCTTTGTTTGTATTATATGTGTTATACATATTCATACACTCAATAGCATCTTCCATTTGGTAGGTAGCTATTATTATTGAAACATTTGATTCAGGGCTAATAGTGTAAACTATCCAAACCTCATTTGCTCTAACTAGACATGCTAACCAGGCTTTAAACTTTTTAATTAGTTTTTTCATTTTTGTTTTGGTTTAATATTTTTAAAGGTTCTCTTTTTTCTCTTAGTTGAAAGTACAGAGTATCTTCTTCATTAATATTTGGGTTGTAATAATGATCTAAATTCAAGTACTCTTTACAATAACCACAGTATGTCTGTGTCCAAGACTCTCCTTTGTTTTCTATATCAAGATATTGACCACCTTCTGACTTACATTGAGGGCAGGTATTATTATCTAACCCTGTTGTTTGTGAGTGTACAATCTTTTGATGTTCTGTAGCTTCTTTACTCATCTTCTTTGTTTTGGTTTAATATCAACACCTATCTTGATTGGTTTTTTATTATTGTTAGGGCAACTTAATTTATGATACCCTTTACCTTTACAAACTTTACATTCACTCATCTTTGTTTTGGTTTAAGTAAGTACCATCTTCTTCACATTCTTTACCATCTGAATCTTCATACCCAATGAAGTATTGTGGTGGAACTTCTTCTATAACAACTTCCATATCAGTTATGGGTACAATTATATCTTCAAATCCAATTCTTGCATATATTTTGCTAGTTTTTCTCATCTTTGTTTTGGTTTTCTAATTCAACAATCAGTTTTTCTAATTTTTCTTTAAGTTTATTTGGTATATCCCACCAAAGTATTCCTTTTAAAGTGCCTATATACTCGCCTTGAACTCTTGCTAATTTAATTTTTAGTTTACCCTGTTCCTCCATCTTCTTTGTTTTGGTTTAATGTATTATAAACAAGTCAATAAACCAATACTTAGTTAATTATGACTTCTTTGTAAACATATATGTATACTTTTTTAGTGTTTTGTATCCGTATATGTATACTTTACTTATTAAAACGCGCCATACAAGGGGCGTTATGCACCATTACCCTACCTTTGTTATGTCTTGATGGCAAAATGTACTTTCCTCTCTACCACCATAAAATCCATCTTCACATATTACTTTAATACCACCATTACAACCCTCCTCAACTTCTATTATAGTACAGTTTTGATATTTATTTTCTCTGAATCGGTGTTTTACTTTATCACCTACTTTTAAATCTTTTTTGTCAGCCATAATATTTTATTTTAAATTAACGGTGCATAACACCATATAAAATTCATTTCGTTCCTCAACGCATTTTATACAATACGTTGTGCTTCATTAAAACGAAAGCACAACACGGTATATAAATAATGCTTAGTTCAGTAGCCATAAGAAAATTCGTTCCAAAAATTTTGCCCTACGCACGTATGCAGTTCCAATTGTATCTTCAATACCTTTGTATTTATAATACACTACACCAAAGTCATTGTCTACTTTATGTGTTCTAAATATACGTGGGAAGTTTTCTGAATCCTTAAATCGTTCAGATACTAATACATCCCCCACGCAAAAATTTTCATTTAACTTTTGTGATTCTATCATAATTTTCGTTTTTAAATTCGCACTACACATAGCCAAACCGTTAGCAAACATTAGAGCCATAGTCCTTCTTTATCAAGTATGTTTTTCGCTTCAATCAATCTACTGTGTCTTTCATTTAAGTTATTGTATGCTTGTTTAAAAGGTGGCGTTTCATCCATTTGTTGTTCTAACCATTCTAAACGTTCGCTAACAATACCTATATGTAATGCCTCAGTTCCTATTCCTTTTGGTTTAGTATCTGATTTAAACTCTAACCATTGATAAAGTATCATAGCCCCTAATGGAATTAACCCAAGTAAGGCCCACGGAGTATCCGCTACAGCTTCATGTATTACTACACAAAACATTAATATATAAACAATAAACCAAAATATTTTAAACTTTGCCTTACTGATGTTACTGTTGGCTATTAACCACTTAAAGTATTTCTTCATAATTTAAATTATTATTTTAGCACCCTCTTTCTTCTTAACTATGCCCGAAGACAACGATTTTCATCTGTCATTAACAAGAGTAGGGTCACGTAGTTATACCTAAAGATTTCAGTATATCCGTCAGGACTTTAGGATTTATTATTAATAACTACTTGCTGAGAACTCATTTGTGTTGGTGGTGCAATTTTCTAAACCCACTCTTTCTGCATTCCTTTCTCAAGGGAACAACACATCTAGGATTACTCCATTAATTCTCTTCTTACCTGTGTACTACTGCCCCAAATGAAGAGTATGGTAATATTATTACTAATATTTGTAGTTTCCATTATTAACATCCTGTTAATTCAGGATTAGTATCTTTATGTGAAAGCATAACCTCTATAAATAATTATAGGTGCTACGTCTTAAAGTATCTCTACTATTCACAAAGGTTTCAATGTTTAACCTTTTACTTTTACTCTCCTAACCTATTGTCTATAGCAGATGTACTTACTTGCATTCTATGTAATGCTACTTGTAAGATAGATGAAATATATTCAAGCCTTTCCAATAAACCATTTGGTTCAGCAATTGCTAAGGGCTTATCACCAGTCTTAAGGTCTACAGTATCCCCACATATTCTCTTCTCAAGGCCTTCAAGTGAATGAGCTACCATATGCATATCGTCACACTTCATGTGCAGTTCCACGATAGCTTCTTCTACAGTTTTTTCTTTTACTTGTTCTGTTTTTTCGCTTGTTCCTGTATATTCGTTCATGTTCATTTAATTTAATCTTTTAATAATGTAAACAGTTTGTTGTCCATACAGTAAAATGACTGAATGAAATATCTTTTATTGTATCCTTCTGATGATGTTATAGACTCATAGGAATCTCCATTTGTAACTCTAATAGTCTTTACTGGAATAGTAGAAAGTTTCTGCTTTTGTGCAGCGTTTATATTAAAGTAAGCTCTACCCTCACAATTGAAATCATTCCAGGAAACTAGATTTATTTTAGATCCATCCTCAAACAATATTATCATTTTATCTTTCTCATTACAATTTCCTAAACCTATTAGTTCAGCAGTAATAAAGGAAAATTCCACCTTATCATTTATGTGAAATCCAAACTTAACTCCTTTGGTCTTAGCTGTATTTGCTACTATTAAGGTTGAGCTAGGCATGTAATAAGTTACCTCTGACATTTCATCTGTAAAATAGTACATAAAAGTACTGTCTTGTGAATATAGGTTTATAGCTCCTAAAGCTAATGCAAATATTAAAATTATTTTTTTCATTTGTTTTATTATTAAAAAATTTACTGATAAAGATTAAAAAGCAGGGACACCGTTGTGCCCCCACTCTTTGTAGTCAACATGCTAAAAAAAGTATACTTACCTGCAAAAGCAGAGATTTAAGTGTAAATATAGTTTTCTTTAGTTACTTAAGTTAGCTCTGATTAAGAGCATTTTCTAAGGCTGTAGAAGCTTTATTAATGCACAGCCCTAGTGCATCGCTTTTAATAGGCTCATCTAGTAGTATATCTAGCTCTTTTTGTATAGACTTAATATAAAACTTTAAATTATGTTTATATCTAGAGTTACCTTCTGTTTCATCTAACAGCTCTTGTAACATCATACTACATATAAATATTTTCATTTCTAAATTAGTGGATATTGTCATTATCTAAATTTAAAATGGGGACACAATTAAGCGTCCCCATGTAAAACAATAAAGGTGATGAT
>Ga0307489_10003215_pt1 | contig 10864 bp, 20 predicted proteins | sample SB12metaG_FD_202247 | JGI IMG/M metagenome (GOLD analysis project Ga0307489, IMG submission 202247) | Sea-ice brine microbial communities from Beaufort Sea near Barrow, Alaska, United States - SB 1.2 | ecosystem: Environmental > Aquatic > Marine > Coastal | place: USA: Alaska | collected...
TTTGAAAGCAGTACCTCACTCTTGAGGTTCAATCGCTTACTTCCAGGCGGTTTCATGTCGGGTTTCATAGGGTCAAGCTGCACTGCCTCACCAGGGCCGCCGCGTTGTCCCGCGAGGTGGTTATGATGAGGTACTCCCGGACCGCCGCGGCGTGCAGCGCGCACATGGCGTTGTCCAGCTGTAGTTGCGCAAGTTGAATTTGAAAGCAAAAATTGGAAGCAGTGTGTCACATTGTAGTTTCAACTGCTTAGTTCCAGGCGGTTTCAACATGGGTTTGATAGGGTTAACCTGCACCGCCCCACCCAGCAGCGCGCCGCCGCTGCCGCGCACGACGCCTCCGTGCGCCACTAGCAGCAGCACCGTGTTGGTCGGGTCCGCGGCTGCTTTCGCGGCGAGCTTAATGTGAAGGCGCAAGTTGAAGTCGAAAGCAACGTTTGAAAGCGCTTCATCATATTTCAGCTTCAAGCGCTTCGCTCCAGACGGTTTCAACGTGGGTTTGATAGGGTCAACCTGCACCGCCTTACCTTGAGGCGTGTGAAGGCTGCGGATCGTTTTTCGCGGCCGGGCTTAGCGGGAACCGCCCACGTTGGGTGCTGCATCGCCGCCGCCGCCGCCGCGCCGCCGCCGCACTGGTCGAGGGCGCACGTCGTGGCGAACCGGGGCGCGGGCGCGGGCGCGAGCGAGGCTTGATCTTCAGCTCGCAGCCCGTCGCCAGTGATAGGGAGCGCCTCCACCTCCGCCTCGCCGGCGGCGGCCGCAGTGTCGCCCTCCTCGCCGGCGCGTGCGTGGGACATCGACGCGATCAGGACGGCGAGCGCGAGCAGGAGGGGGAACGGGCGGCGCCAGTCGCCGTCGTTCGGGCGCGTTGGCGCCATGCCTGCCGCGAATGCCGCCGACGTTCGGGGGAGAGTTTCGGGTTGTTTGGGCACAGCTCCGCCACTATTACTCAACTACCGGTAGGCCCGACCCCGCACTGTTGCAACGCGCGTGCGGCGGGTGATGGTTCCGAGCGTCAACCCACCTTTCCCGCCCGCTCGGTGTTGGCGTGGTGCTCAGCAAGAGTGCTCGGGTCGAGCGGATGCTTCAGGAAAAACAAGTCAGAGTGGGTTTAGGGTTTCATATTTAGGGTTTGAGGGTGCCGACAAAAGCGATAGCCGCGTCGCGAGCGCGTCGCGCGGCACTCTATGAACCTCCTGCAGCAGACACTCCGCAGCCATGGAACCGGCCCCGCAGGCACTCCTCGCAGGAGGGGTTGGCGACGACCCCCACCGACAGTTGCGTTCCACCGGACCACCGATCACCGGACCACCGTTTGTCATCACCACGCCCGGTATCATCCAGCGCGGAGCTCGTCACACGCACGCCAAGCACCCGTGGCTCCACGCAGAGTATTGTGAAACGATATGATGAGTAGCCCCATCCACCTACAGCCAAGGCTCCCACGCCACGGCCCAACCCAACACAAAACACACGGCGCAGTGCAGCGCGATACCAGCACTATCGAGAGCACACCCTGCCCGCCGCCGCCCTCCCTTAGACTCACTTCACCCGCGTGGGCGCAGGCATTCATGCACCGCGCGAGAAGCACAGAGCTCCGCCGCGCACACGCCACGCCACCTTGTCGGATGTTGCGGATGTTGCGCAGGGCAGCGAAGAGGGCAGCTGTGCGTTGAAACTTCATCCATCGTGCGCTTGACAAAGTAAACAGCAATTGACGTAATATTAAACAGATATTAAACGGCATGTTAAACAGAAACAGATATTAAACGGCATCCGCCACGAGCGGGGCGGCTATATCCCGACGCGGCCCCAGCCCGTCTTGGTGGCTGGGTTGCGCCATTCCTTATCCTCCAGCCCCGGCGTCGCCTGCTCGTCCACCAGCTGCAGGTACGTCTTGAACTTGTCGCCGGCGTCGCACGTGTTGGCCAGGAGGCCCACGGCGGTGACGCCCGGCGTGGCCAGCCCCTCGTTGTAGCGGCGCAAGTTGAAATTGAAAGCGAAATTTGAAAGCAGTTCATCACACTTCAGTTTCAAGCGCGTATGCCCAGGCGCTTTCAACCTGGGTTTGATAGGGTCAACCTGCACCGCCCTACCTCGTCCAGCAGCTTGAGCGCGTACAATACGTCAACGGAGGGCGGCGCGCGTGGGTCGTTGACGCAGGAGTACACCAGGCACAGCGGGTCGTCCCCACCGCAGGGCCGCAGCACACCGCAGGTCCAGAGTGACAAGATATCCCATATCAGTGCGGGAGATGACCATATCGATACTGTCATCTCCCATATCATTAGCCCATATCCCATGCCGATATCCAGGATGACCATATCGATATGGTGGATGACCATATCGATATACCATATCCCATATCAATCTCCCATATCGATATCGGATCATATTTTGTCACTCTGCGCAGGTCCCCTTCCACCTCTGCACTTCAGCACACTCGTGACACGGGTGCTGTACCGAGTGGGGATACCTTGCGCGGGTTCAGGGACGCGCCTCAGCGCCTCCGAGGTACGGTCTAATGGTGACAAGCAGGGATACCTTGAGTGTGTTCAGTCTTCAGTGGAAAGCTCGAGCACCTGCAAGGTACCGGGCGGATATTCTTTAAGGTTCGAGTGGGTTCAGGGACGAAACCACGCAACTGCCGCAGCTGCGCGGGGCCAAGGGCGGACGCCTGGTGCCGCGTTGCACATTGCACACGTGGAAGCGTATCTCTGTCTCTCTCCGTATAAAGGGGCCGCGGCGGCACAAAAGGCGGGCCCCGCGCCCCGGCCCGAGGCCTACGCAGTTTTCCAGGGTACCTCAAATGGCGGTCGCCAATTCTTGAGAAATAGACGGTCGAATCGCCATATGGTACCATTGTATCGCAAATCTGACGGTCTATTTACTCAAGGTCTCAAACTCGAGGCGCGTTGACCGCCATTTGAGGTACCCTGGAAACTGCGAAGGCCCCGGCCCTGCCGGGTTGTTGAAGTCGGGCGTCAGCGCGCGCCCCAAGGGGCGCCCCAGCGGGCCGGACTTCTCCGGCAGCAGCTTCCACATGTCCTCCTGATCGCGCGCGAACGCCCCCCGCTGCAGCCCCATCATGTACCGGTCGGTGCCCCGCGACGTCACCCAGAAGCGCCCGACCTCCAGGGCCTCACAGACAGCGCTCGCCGCGTCGCGTCTCCCAACGCATTTTGAACCCTCGTTTCATGAGTTGACTACTGGCGTCCGATGACGTGGCGAGCGATATATGGCCGGCGCTACCGAGCTCGCCGTCGTGCAGGCGCGCCTTGAGCCCCGCGCGCGCGGACGGCGACAGCGGCACCACGGCCGGGGGCTCCTCGAAGTGGTCTTCGAGCCCGTTTTCTTCGATGATGATTGCGAAGACGTTGGCCGAGGATCCCGCGGAGGTCCGCAGGTCGTTGGCGATGCCGTCCAGCTCCAGCTTCGCGCGGTCCAGTGCCGCGCGGTATTCCGCGTAAGGCTGTAAGCCTTCCGCCTCCGCCGCCACCGCCACCCAGCCGCCATCGCCACCGCCCCCGCCGCCGCCGCCAGCCAGCCATGCGGCCGACCCGAGCGCCAGCCGCATCACCCCCCGCCTGCTACCGCCCGCCGACGCCGACGCTGTTCGCTCGACATCGCTCGACGCCACGGCCGCCACAGCGCGCCTCCGCACGGTCCGCCGTGCCCCGCCCCTGTCGCCCCCCGGTCCCGCCCCCGCCACCGCCATCGCTGACGACGTCGTTGTTGCCATCGCAGTCGCCATTCGGTCGCGCGCGACGATGAGTGCGAGTAGGCACCCCTCGTCAGAAAGCCACGTGTACGTCCGCGTCCGTGCCGTGCCGTGCAGCCGTGCGTCAGGATAAGAGATAAGCACCGAGATTATCCAAATTACCCTCCCTTATCCGAAAGTTTGGCTGCTTGTTGGATGACCTGCTGTCACCGCGTTTTTTGTCACGGCGAGGCGTCTGAGATATACAATACCAGCTCAAGGAGGGGCACAAGGCGTGGGCCACGGGGGAAGACAGGTCAAGGTCGAGGGGACGAGGGCTCGAGGAGGCGGCGGGTGAATGCGCTGAAGACCGGTGAGCAAGAAACGCCAGAAGTCGCCGGGAATGGACTCCGGAGAGAGAGACGCTGTCACACGTGAAAGGAGGCACCAGGGTTTCGCCCTGGCCGCGCCGTGCTGCCGGGCACGGCATCCCCGAGTTCGCCGTCACCGCGAAGGGGGGCAATAGCCAGGCCTCGGGGGGGCTCGTTCTCAACCTCTCGTTCACCATCATCAGTTGAAGACACAAGTTGAGTTGTGCGAGACGACGTAGCGGGCCGCAGGCCGCGGCGGGGGGGTGGGGGGACACAGCCATGAATTATTTATAGCACTGAGCAGTTTCCCAACTAGAATGTACATTAGCATATGACACCATCCCGAGAATGAAAAGAAACCGGCACACATCTGCCTGTCACGTGAGGCTCGGCGCTATCCACACAGTGGTGTCTACGCGCCGAGCCACATGTGGGTGTCCGCGCTGTCGCGGCCCTCGTCCATCACCACGTGGTAGGGCCACGCAGACATCCTTGCCACGTCATCCTACGCGTTTCGAACCCTGGTTTCCTGAATTAAACGGCGCTCTGTGACGTAGTGGCGAATAATATTTGCCGGGCCCTTCCACGCGGGTCATGGCGGTGAGGCGGGCGACGCGGAGCGAGAAGAGCGTGGAGCAGCGCCCGAGGTCAGGGGCTTACACTCGTCCACTTGTCAGCTCATCTTGAGCGCTTTCAATTGGATAGGGTCTGCGCGTAGGGGTTGTTTAGCCCGTGTTCAGGGGGTGTCAGGGGGTGTTTAGGGTGTTTTCAATTTCAGACACGGCTCAAATTGAGGTGAGAAGTGGACGAGTGTAAGCCCCTGCCCGAGGTGCTGCACCAGCGCGCCCCGCGCCGCCGCCGCCAGCGACCGCCCGACGTCTACCAGCGCGCGCGCGTGCGCCGCCGCCGCCGCCGCTGCGGCCTTTGTCGTGTTGTCGACATTGTCGCGGTCGTCGCGCAGGCGGCGCAGGACCGTCTCCGCCGTGGTGTAGCAGCGCAAGTTGAATTTGAAAGCAAAAGTTGAAAGCACTTTATCATATTTCAGCTTCAAGCGCTTAGATTCAGGCGCCTTCAACGTGGGTTTCATAGGCTAAACCTGCACCGCCCTACCGTGGAGAAGACGAAGCCGAGGCCCTCGAGTGTGTCCGCGGTCTCCACCACGGCGTGGCAGCACCGCAGCCGCGCCGGGTGCCGCGCGTTCATCCCGCCCGCCGCCGCCGCCGCCGCCTAGGGCCTGGCAGATTCCGCTCGCCGCGTCATGGGTGTCATGCAACTCGAGAGACCAGGGTTGAAAATGCGTGTCGAATAAGTGGCGGGTAATATCTGGCAGGCGCTACCGCCGCCGCCGCCGCCGCGTCTGAGCAGCGCGTGATGCGACGCACGCAGGCAACGAGTAGGGGCACGGCAAGGGCGGCGTCCGAGGTCGACACCGCCGCGACCGCGAACCCGACGAGGTGGAGGTGGGACTCGGCGGCGGCGGCGGCGGCAGCGGCAGCGGACGCGGCGGTGGCGTTGTGACAGCTGGAGGCGGCGTGCGCGGCCGCGACGGCGGCGGTGGCGGCAACGTGGCCGTCGACCAGCCCCTCGGCCGTGGCGCGGATCAGGTCCTCGTTAGCGGAGGACAACGAGCATGTCCCGCCCGTCGACACGGGCCTCGCAGACATTGCTCGCCACGTCATTCAACGCGTTGTGAGCCCTCGTGTCTTGAGTTGAATGGCAGCCTATAACGTGGCGACGCAAGATCTGCCCGGCCCTACCGTCAACGTCGTCGCCAACGGCGGCGGCGGCTGAGCCACGTCGGCGGTGGCGGTGTCGGCGGCGGCGGCGGCGGCGATGGACCGCACGGCGGCGGTGACGTACCGCGCCGCCGTCGCCGCCGGCAGCGGGAACGGCCGCGGGCCCGCGAACGTCATGCGGCAGTCGTCGTCAAGGCCTTCCCAAGGTCCTTCCTCACCGCAACCGTCGCAGTTGAATTCAAACCCGCCGCTGCCGCCGCTGCTGTCGTCGCCGCCCGGCTGCAGCCCAAGCACCTCCATGAGCAGCTCGGAGGCGGCGAACACGTCAGAGACGCCGACGTCGTCCGCGCTTTGCAGCAGCAGCGCGTTCACCTTCGCGGCGGCGGCGGCGGCGGCGAGCTTGCGCCGCTGGCCCGGCCGCTGCTGCGGCTGCTTGGTGGGGGTGGGGGTGCCTACCCCGTCCGCCGTGAGCTTGGCGAGCCGGTACGCGCGCGCCCGTTTCAGGAAGCTGAAGGCGTCGTCGCCGCGCGCGCCGTCCTCCGCGCCGCACACGGACTGCAGCAGGAACGCTGCTCTGGCGTCCGCCGCTGTCGCCCCCGCCGCCCCCGCCGGCCCCGCCCCCGCCGCCTCCGCCGCCCCCGCCTCGGCCGCCGCGCATATCGCCCCCAGCCGAGCTTGCAGCGCACCCAGCGCCGCGAGGCGGGCCTTGACCTGCTGCTTGCGCGCGAACTCGCCAGCGCGGCGGCGCCCGATGAGCGCCAGCGCCAGCGGCATCGCGAGCCCGGGGGTCAGCGGGGGGTGGTCAGCCGCCCAGCGCATACACCGGTGCGTCGTCGTTGTGGGTGTCCGGGTCCTCCTGACTGCCCCTTCGCAGCTAAAGCAGGGGTAGTAATAGTAAAATGACCTATGGCCTATTTTACTATTACTACCCCTGGCTCAAGACAAGGGCGTTGCGGTTGGGCGTGGCGCGTACAAGTTTATAAATACGCAGATCTGGTGGGGGGTTTCGGAGGTCGGATGTGCGCCGAGGTTGACTTTCGCTTTCGCTCTCTCGAAAGATCGGAACCACAGTACGGACACGGCGGGAGGGTCTGTGCCGGCGGCAGGTCGGACGCCAGGCCAGGGTTGAGCGATGGGCCTCTCTCGCCGACTTCTTCACGGACACTAACGAAGGAGAGAGAAGGTGCGTGCGCCGATATCCCACTCACGCTCCCTCGCTCCTTGGCATTTTGAGCTTTCCCCATCGCCCCCACCAAGCCACCGCCCCGCCGCCTTTACCCTCCAGACCGATGGTACCGAGAGAGAGCTGCGTATAATCCTAAGGGTGCCGCCGGTTCGGTTTCCAGGGCGACGCATGCTCTTGAAACGCTAGCTAGATCCTGCCCAGCCGCGGACGCCCCTTGGATGTGGTTGGACAGCAATACTGAGTTTTGATCCCCAGGAGGCGGTCTGCGCTGGTCTCCATTCTCACCCATTTCACCGCCCGCGCCGCCGGCCGCGCGCTCCAAGCTCACTCTGAGGCGTACGCTTCCACTTCGCACCACATTCACCTTTTCAGGCCGCAGGGGCAGGTCTCGCGCTATGGCACCGCCGCCGCCGCACGGGGCACAGGAGCTGCCTTTCAATCATCACGAAGCTGGGGAGTGGGAGGAGGAGGAGGACGAGGAGGAGGACGAGGACGAGGGGCTGCGGTCGCGCGCGCTGCCGGTGGACGGCGACCCGGACTTCGATTCGGGCCCGCCGATGGATGGGATGGAGTATCTGCGGCGCGTGCGGCATGAGGCGGCGCGCGTGCCCAACGTCATGGTCTCCACCGCCATTGACCCGCGATCGTTCGACCACTGCCAGACGCACTACGCACCGGAGGACCCTGCGCTGCCGCCGCCACCGCCGCACGCTCGGCCCGACCCGCGCTGGCGCCGTGACTTCCTGGCGTCCTTCTCGGACCTGCGTGCGGCGGTGGCCCGGGCGCTAGCAGTGAGGGAGAGCAGTGGCGGCGGTGGGGGTGGTGGCGGTGGCGGCGGCGGGGGGGCGAACGCCGCGATCACGGAGTCGTCCGAGGCGGCCCTCGGCGCCGGCGACGACGACGACGACGGCGACGATGGCGACGTTGGTTACGCGGCGTTCCCGCTGCTGTCTCAGCTCCTGGCGGTGGATGACGTCACCGCCGCCGCGCTGCTGCGCCGCCACGCGCTGACCATGGGAGCCGTGGCGGGAGGCGGGTCGGCGGCAGCGGGTGGGTCATCAGAGGAGGCGACGGGGCTGGGGCCAGGGGCGGGGGCGGCGGGGGCGGCGGGTGCGGCGGGGGATCACGGCGCGGGCGGCGCTGAGGCGGCGGCGCGAGTAACGGTAACGGCGACTCGGGTGCCGCGGCGGCGCGCGGCGTGGTTCTTCGCGGTGTCGGCGCGCGTGGGGCTGCCGCTGGACGCGGACACGGCGGCGGCGGTGCGCGCAGCGGCCAGGGGGCTGGCCCGCGCGCGCGCCGCCACCGCCGCCGCCGCCGACCCGGCGCTGCCGCACCTCCAGGTGTGTCTCGCCGTCGCGGGCAAGTACTTCGGCCAAGGGGGTCCCGAGGAAGACCAGTGAGACGGCGAGAGAGCGTCATCTAGCGAGTCAGCGTGAGATGAGATTGTAGCACTCCCTTGAAGCAGGTTGGGTTGCAGGTAGCGTGATTATAGGCCACCTGACATAGCGACCAGGCACCGAGTAGCAGCAGCAATCGCAATAGTACGCAGATTGATGTGACACTTTACATACATTACAAAGTGAAGTGATGAGATATTTCCCGCCCCTCAGCCCCCCGCCCACCGCGCGTCTCACTCGTAAAGCGAAGCTAGTCGGTCGGTCACGTGAAGCGCACGCGCGACGCGGTGCTGACGGCGGCGAAGCCCGTGACGGAGGCGGACCAGCCCGGGAGGTCGGGCGGCATCGAGGCGTCCGCCGCGCGCGCCCCCGGCGTGGCGCGACCCACGATCAGGGGCTTAAACTCGTCCACTTTTCGGCTCAACGTAAGCGCTTTGTGTGGCACAGGGGGTGTATCGAGGGGTTGTTTACGGGGTGTACAGGGGGTCTTACGGGGTATCAGGGGGTGTCCAGGGTGTGTTTTGTGTCAGAAATGGCTCAAGGTTGAGCTGAGAAGTGGACGAGTGTAAGCCCCTGCCCACGATATGGTCCGGCTGGTGGCACACGGGCCGCCGCGCGCCCAGGATGGCACCGCGCACCGTGCGCGGCGCGCCCGCCGCGTCGATTAACGCCACTCTCTAGAGCCAGGTAGGTAATGCTTGCCACGTCATGTGCTGCTCACCACGTCACGTAGTGCCGTTTAGGCCACAATAACCGAGGGGCAAAAGCGTGGAGGATGACGTGGCGCCGGCAGGCAACATCTTCCAGGCCCTACGAGTATCCGCGCGTATACCCCCGTGACCCCGGCATCACCCCGCTCCGCTCCTCCCCTCCCCCCGCCCGCCCCTCCCCCCCCGCCTGCCCCTCCCCCCCCGCCCGCCCCTGCCGCCCCGCCTCGCCCCGTCGCCTCGGCCTCGGCGCGCTCCTGGGCGAGGATGCGCGCGGTGCGGCCGTCGAGCCACGTGGACGGCGAGTTGACCTGCGCGCCCGCCTCCAGCAGCAGCGCCACGCATCGCTCGTGCCCCCCGGACCAGGGGCTCACACTCGTCCACTCCTCAGCTCAACTTGAGCCGTGTCTGACACAAGAAAACACCCTACACACCTTCAAACACCCCCTCATACCCCCTTAATACGGGCTACACAACCCCTACGTGCACACACCATCCCATACAAAGCGCTCAAGTTGAGCAGAAAAGGGGACGAGTGTAAGCCCCTGCCCCCGACACCGCCAGCATCATCGGCGTGGCGCCCGACCCCGTCTCGCCGTCCACGCCCGCGCCCGCCGCTATCAGCGCGTCCACCACCGCACCATGCCCGCCCTCCGCCGCCAGATGCTAGGGCCTAACATATATTGCTCGAAACGTCATCAAACGCATTTTTTTACCCCCGTTGATTGAGCTAAACGTCATCCTGTGACGTGGCGAACACCACATGCATGAGAGGCCCAACTAGGTGTAGCGCCGCTGCGCCGCGCTCGGCGCCGCGCGCCTGGGCGTCAACCAGGCTCGAGATCTTGAACGTGTCGCCGCGGCAGCGGGCGATGAGCACGTCGGCGACCAGCAGCCCGCCGCGCCCCCCGCACCTCGCCGCCAGCATCAGCGGGGTCAAGCCCGCGACGGTGCTCAAGGTGGCGGACGCGCCGGCGTTGAGGAGGAGGGTGGTGCACGCGGCGCGGCCCTCGGGGGAGGCCTCGGCGTCAGGCGACCAGCCGCCGACATGACCGTGGGAGTCGCGCGCGCCGCCGCCGTTGCTGGCCAGGCGCGGCAGGCTCGTTGCGGTCGGCGCGAGGGCCGGGGGTGCGGGCCCCGCCGCGGCATCCATCAGCGCGGTGCGACCGCGTGAGCGATCCATCCAGTCCCAGTGATAGAGCCTGGCAGATATTGCTCGCCGCGTCGCAGGGTGCCATTTAGCTCAAGTAACGAGAGTTGAAAAAGCGTGTTGTTGATGTGGCGGGCAATACCCGCCAGGCCCTACCGCGTGCGCGCCGCGCTCGAGCAGAAGCGCGACGCACCCGGCGTGTCCCCGAGGCGGAGGGTGGCCACCATCAACACAAAGGATTCGGTCAGGTGGCGGTGGAACGAGCACGGATTGTCTCTCCGCCCGCCGCAGCCTCCCGCCGCGCATCCGTCCAAGTAGACGGCGAGTTAAACACCCGAAATGTCTCACCGGTGCAAAGCCACAACCCCACCTCGACGCCGCGAGTTGCAGCGCACTGTAGCCCTCGTCGTTGGCCGTGCCCCCGCCGCCGCCTGTGCCCGCCTTCGCCATCAACAGCGTCAAAGACTCCGCGTGCCCGAATTTCGACGCCAGATGCATCGCGGTGTCGCCGGACCTCGCACCCTCGACTCCAGCAGCCTTGCCATCGCTTGCCTTGCGGTGGTCGACGCCGCGCGCCACGCAGAAGGGTCACTGAGAATAAGCACTGGAACCGATGTCAG
>Ga0307489_10003216_pt1 | contig 10864 bp, 5 predicted proteins | sample SB12metaG_FD_202247 | JGI IMG/M metagenome (GOLD analysis project Ga0307489, IMG submission 202247) | Sea-ice brine microbial communities from Beaufort Sea near Barrow, Alaska, United States - SB 1.2 | ecosystem: Environmental > Aquatic > Marine > Coastal | place: USA: Alaska | collected 2017-05-06
CTAAAATATCAGATTCATTTCCTTTAAGGTTATCTGCAAGAAAAGTTCTTAAGCTAATAGACAAAAGACTAAACCCTGTGATTATATGGAAATGCGTCGATGGTATAATCTACTCTAACCCACAGGAGATTACAGGTGAAATTATTTGGTCTGATAAAGACTTAGATTTAGAAGTTAAATATACAAATAAAAAACAATTTAGATATGTACGAGCCTAAATACCCTAAGATGAATTTTGTTATAACATTGATAATCAACAGCTTAATAATCTATTTCTTGTATAGCTTTTTAAGTTGATTTAGATTTCCTTCTCCTCTGAGACATCAAACTACGAGGTGTCTGCTTTGGATTAATACGATTAGGTAATGCTCCAGAGTTCGTTTCATTCTCCCATTTCTCTGCAATCTCAGGAAGATTCTTGTACATGTATGCTCGTTGTGCTTTGCTTCTAAATGGCATAGTTATAAGTTTTTCTTAATATCTCTTATCTGTTTTTTTATATCCTTTACATCTTGTGATCCCTTCATGTTTTTAATATCTTTGTAAATATCAGGGAACATCTCTCTTAGTTGCTTATCGTTTACTGTCTTTCCTTTAGATTTATTGTAATCTGAAAACAAATTTTTTAAATAAACCCTCCTTACATCTTTGTAAAATGGAACAAGACCTAAGTTCCCTAAAACCTCTAAAGGTATTCTTTCCGTTAACTCCTTGAAGTTTTTTTCTCGGCTATCTAAGGTTTTGTTATCCTTTGATCTTCCATAAACTTGATTAGCTCTTTCTATTGTGTTTAACGTTGGGCCAAAAGGTCCGGCAACTATCTTAGCCAATGTCTTGGTGAAACCTTTTTCTTTTAAATCATCTGGATTAAATTGAGAGTATACGATTGAATGCTTAAAAGGATCGTATTCTCCTTTTCTAAAATCTTCTAACACACTTTTATTAAACGCCTCAATACCATATGCTGGTAATAAATTAGGTATATTACCCAAACTTCTACGCGTTAACAGTGTTAAAGCTGTACCTATAACTTGACGAGATATAACATCTTCAATATCTTCTTCCTCTTCATCCTCTATAGCGAATCCTAATGCATCAGCTACAAATCCGTCAAACCCTTTAGACATTAAGTCATATAATATGGGGTATAAAGTCATTCTAGCTCCCACACCAGTTAAAATCCCTAAAGCTTGAGACTTACTAATATCTCCATCCCTTTGTAATGCCCCCACTGCATCTCTTGCGGTAGCGTATTCAAATAAACTAAAATTAGCCATGAATTTATTAACCTCTCTATAAGCATTAATAATCCCACTATCCGTAGATCTGCTTATATTCTTTACTACACCCTTAAAAGGGTTTCTAGTGGTGCTGGCCCGAACAGATGCCTTATCCGCTTTATTAACAGACTTCTCAATAGACTTCTTGTAGTTGTCTCCCAGATACTTTGAGTCTCCTTTACCTATTTTTATCATATCACTTTCAGTAAGAAGTATACCTGTTTCTTCTTTAAATGATTTAGCAAAAACACCAAACCACATAGGTCTAGTTAATGCTAAATCTGGAGTAGACATTAGTTTGGATGCTATAGTATCAACAGCACTAGCCAACTGCTTAGGTCCTAAGTTTAATATAACACCCATTGCATTTGCAATAGAGCTTTTGGCACTTTGACTTTTCGTTCGCGTATAATCACTCGACTCTACAAATCTAGATGATATTTTCTTTGGATCATACAACTTGCTCCCCTCTGAAGAGCCTAAATTCCTTAATATATCAAGACCCTGCTTCCCTCCAGTAATAGATATCAATTTAAAATCCCTAAAACCAATCATAGCAGCCTGTGGATCTGACGTAACCATAGCCATGTTGCTTAAAAATTCCGCACCCATTCTAGGGACTGATCCTAATATAGCCCCATAAGCTATTGTCTTAACCTTTTTAATCAAAATCTCCGCTCCTGATGAAGATCTTAGCGTCTCTCCAAAAGTAACCCTTACAACCTCTTCAGCTGATTTTTTTAATGCCTGTGCAGCTTTAATTTTATCTTTATCACTAGTGCTAGAGTTAACCTCTTTTTCAACTTTATTTACCGTCTTCATCACTGTTTTTACAGGCAATGTCATGTAGTAATCTAAATTTGTTTCTTGCAATCCTTTCTGAGCTGAAAGAGAAGGATCAAAACTGATGGGTTTTGCTCCTTTAGTTCTTTCAATAAAAGTGCCTGATTTAGTTGATGGCTTCATAACTCCATCAATTTTGTTCTTTAAGTCAATTTTACTATCGTTAGAGTTAGATAAAACAACTCTATGTGAGTAACCATTGAGCAGCTCTATACGATTAGATCTTATCATAGATGAAGCATATACAGCTTTATCAGCCAAGCTTGCATTTACTTCGTCATATATAACTAAAGATTCTTTTTCGCCCTTAGTTAAACTTTTGTTTAGTTTATTCAAATCAATCTCCCCGTTTACAGTAAACTCATCAGTGAGTTTCTTCAGTATATCATAATCAGCCTCTTGATCATTATCCTTAAGATATTTTAAAGTTTCATCTACAATGCTTTTTGCTGAAGGAGCTTTAGGATTATCTTTTCCGTCAACTTTATTTAGTTCATTTTCACGAGCAATTTGAAGTAGTCTTATCTTGTATTTCTTGGCTATTATTTTATTTACACTGTTACCTATCCTAGCTAATTTTCTTACAGAATTTACACCGTCATACTCTAAAGCTTTTTCAGCTAAATTAATTTTAGCAAATCCTCGATCCGTTGCGATTTTAAATTTCTCATAAGCCTTAGCTAAAACTCCAAAAGTATTATCAAATATAACAGTGCTATTTAAATTTCCAAACGCGTTATCAATAAAAGCAGCGGGCGACGATCTCACTTTATCTAAAAGTAAATTAACCCCTGAAGGAGTTTTAGAGCTAAGAGCTAGTTTAATTGATGAGGTTAAGTTCTTTAAATTCTTCAACACACCTTTGAAACTAACGGCTTTCATGGGCTTTGAAACTATTTTCGATGCTCTATTCGAGTTTACTTCTAACATTATATCTGTTGCAGCTTGAGGTAAATTGCCTACAGATAAGTTATTCATAACTTCAATTAATGTCTGTATTTGAGAGTAATCGGGTTCACCTTTTTTCTCTTTAACTAAACCTCTTATATCTTCCTCTGTAAGATTTATTATTTCTTTTGCCAATTCCTGAGACTCTACTCCCTCTATCTGATTTACCTCTGGTTTAGTACTTTTTATTTCTTCAATTGCTGCATCAATATCATAATTCTCTACATCAGAGACCTCCTCGCTGGATTCCTTAATATTTAAATCTACATCATAGTTTATGCTATTAATTATATCTAATGCATCTGCAGTGTCCGCTCCTATATCCCTTATGTCTAATACTTTTTTAGTATCACCATAAATATTCATTAATTTTTCAAATGAATCTATTTTATCTAAAGGTATTAAGCTAATTTTAGTTTTAGCTAGTCTATTTAAAACATCTACCAAAGCATTATTGCCATCACCAAGTTTTCCAGATCTAATATTCTTCTTAATATTTTTTTGCTTCTTAAAGGCTTTGGTTAGTCTTTCTACAATGGCGGCATTATCCATGACTCTAATCACATAGTCAGTTAACCTCTTAACCTGTACTTCAGAATTTAAATTTGTATTTAACGCTTTATTAAGTAAAACTCTAGATTGAGAAGCAGTTATCTTCCCCTTACTTTTTAGTGTTTTTATAAATTCAGACACAGATTTAGCTGCTTTCCTGTAAGCAGATACCGATTCTCTTGCAGCCTTAGCCTCAAGTTTTATCTGATCTTTTAAAGCTTTGCTTTCATCAACGGTAACTTTCTTCGGCTTACCTTCAGTTACACTCTTTGTTGTTGGCCCTTTCTTTTTACCGAACACCCCTGACTCAGCAGCTTCTCTTTGGTCTCGAACCTCCGCTTGCTCCTTAGCGACAATAAGGGGTTCTCTGTTTGGGTCTATATTAATTACAGTATCTATGTTCGTAGGAGTAGCTTCTACCCCGGTAAGCTTTTTAAATTTTTCTTTTAAAGATGTTAAAGTGTTTTTGTCTATAACTTTTTTACCACCAAGAATATTTAACGCCTCAGCGTTAGGATTGTTTTTCATAAACTCAACAACCTCTTCTAGGGTTACATTTTCTTCACCAACATAATCTTTCCACCCATCCTTTAAACTAACACCATCTTTACTTATCCAGGTTTTTGTTAAGCCAAAATCGCTGGGATCTAATCCGGTTACCTCTCTCCAACTTTCAGGAGTAAACTTTACGCCTATAAGTGGATTTAATTTATCATCATCAAATAAAGTTTTTTTCTCAGAAGATTCTTCTTTTATTAACTGTTCCTCATTAACTATTGCTTCAGCAACTTCTTTAGGATTATTACTTGCATCTGCTATCGCCTGGTTTATTTCACTCGGATTAATACCTTCTTCTAATTGAGAGCGCTGCCCTTCATTAACATCTATAATAGACTCTAAGTATTCTTTCTCAGCTCTCTTTCGAGCCTTCTCACTTACAGGCTTTCCTGTTTTTTTGTTAACTACAGATTCAATTTTACCTTCTTCATTAAAGTTTATTTGCGTAGAAGTTATACCTCCTTTTAGCCCTCTAAGTATAAAAGGCTCTTTAATAGATGGCTTAGTTATAAAGCCAGGATCTTTTTTATCAGATACGGTTTCTGTGGTAGTCTCTAAACCAACCGCTTTCTTCTGACGTAAAGACAATGCGTCAATTTTCTTCGGATTCATTACCTCTGTTACAGGCTTTGATTTAGAAGTTATAACTTCTCCATAACTAGCTTCTATGTAATCTTTATTAGATAGAGTATTTTCTTTTGATACTTCTGTTCCGCTTCTTTGACCATCAATAATCATGGTAAATTCTCTTGATCCGTCTAAATTTGTACGAACCTCTACAGTTGTATTAGTTCCGTCTGAATCTTCCATATTAACCTCAAAAACCTCAGCTTCTTTTACTACTTGACTATCACGAAACCTTTCCTTCTCTTGTTGAACAGGAGCTTCTTGAATAGTTCCTTCAAAGCTTTGTTTCCCATCAGGTGTAGTTGTTAGCTCTCCCTCTGGTTGACCTTCATTCTGTTCTTCTGATTTTACCTCTTGACTATCTTTTTGTTTTAATGAACTAATCTGTTTGTCAACATCTTGAATCTGCTTATCTATATCTTCTTTTAACGGCCCTTCTAATCCCTCTTTTTTAGCCACAAGATTCTGTCTCTGCTGAAGTAAGTCCGAAGCCTCTAACATATTGTCAGAATTTATAATCGTACCGTTAGTTCTATTTAATGCAGTTTGCATTGCATAAATTTCATCATAAACCTCCTTACCCTGCTCGGATGTAAATTGGTTTTCATTAACCATTTTCTCTATAGTCTGGTCCAGATTATCTACTTCTTTAGCAATATATCTTATAGCATCAGACCTTTTATTTCCTCTGATTAGGTTTGGAGCTCCTAAACTAGACGTTGCCCCTATAGTTAAAATTACAGTCTCTATTATTTCGCTTTTTTTAATACTGCTACTTCTGACATCAAGATCTGTAACCTCGTTTAATATTAAATTAATTCCTTTTTCTGAGAATAAAACAGGTAGTTCTTCTATAAATACTTCTTTTAGGTTTTCGTTAGTAAGAGTTTTAATTTTATCTTTTAATTGTTTCTTGCTAAAATCCTTACCTTTTTTCTTCACTACGTCTACTATTTGAGATCGAATACCCTGTAGGCTTGTAATAATTCCAGTGTTAGCGCCTGCCAATCCTGAGAATACACCATCTAAACTAGCAATAGCATTACCAGCTATAACGGATTTACCTAAAGCTTCATCTTCAGTTAAGCCGGCTTTTACTAAATCAGCCCTAACTTCCTCTACTGTTCTTGCCAGTGTACTAGCATAAGAAGCTAAACCCATTCCTAAACCTCCTCCTTTTTTCGGATCTATAATCCCCATCTTGCCTATTTTGGAGGTGAAGATTTTACCGCTTCGTATTAAAGCAAAAAGATTTGCCATTGTTTGAACACCACTCTGAAGTAAAGCGCCTCCATCATAAAAAGTTTCAGAGATTAATCCTTTTGACCGCTCCCTGATTTTTTTAATCTTTTCTTCTGGCAAGATACCCACAACACTTACATGAGTAACATCATCCAGCACATCACCTTCATCGGTAACAATAAACTCTTTCCCGTCCACGGTAACACCTTTTCCGTCAATAACCCCTGATCGTCTTACAGCTCCGATTTCAATATCAAGAGCTTCAGAAGAATCTAACAGTGCTTCAGTAGCTCCAGCTAACACTCCTTTTTTATCAGCTCCTGCAGACGTCAATCCTTGATCAAGCAAGGAAGTGAAAAATGCAAATGTACCCGTAGCAAAATTGGATGCCGTAGTTGGTATAGTTTTAAAAGTTTCAACAGCCTCCGCTAAAAATTGTGTTGTTCCGCCTTTTTGTCCAGCTACATATAAGTTTTTGCGTCTTTCTAAATCTAAATCTGAAGTGTATTTTTTATACGTAGGAAATAACTCTTCGTCAATTTTTTCTATGAAACCAGCTTCTTCTTTAATTTTTTTCTTTAGTTCACTTTTTAAACCAAGGAGTTTTATCTTATCTTTAGGTTCTTTATTTTCAGTTAGCTGAGAATCAATATTAGCTATCTCGGCTATAAGTCCTTTTATTTGCTGGGTTTTATATGAAAGTATTTTTTCAGAATCTTTTTTTTCTTTAAAAAACTCCTCTCCTTCATCTGAAGTAAAGGCGGTTTTAATAAATTTAAAAGACTCCGTCTCTTCTCTCTGAGTTTCTTGCTCCCATTTAGAGTAATCTTCTTTATCAATATTAAGTTTAATGAGAAGATTTTCATCTACCTCGGTAGGCTTAATCTCAATAACTTGTTCTGCTTCTTGTTGAGAAGATATGAGTTGAGGTTCTGATAATTCTGTTTGATCATTTATACTTGAAGAATCCAATGAACCAACCTCTGAATCGGAAACCGAAACGAGCGGGTCTTTTTTTTTTAATGTACCATTATCAACTAAAAACTGTGAACGATTTCCATATTTTTTAACAATATCTATTCCTTTTATTTCAGACCCATTAGGACTAATATAAAACGAATCAACATCAAAATCAATCTTAACTTCTTCTTTTTTATCAGCAGTTTTATCTGTTTGTTTAAAAGTTCCGCTATCTACCAATCCTTGAAATCTATCTCCGTATTTAGATTTAGCTTCACTCTCCGTAATTACAGATCCATTAGGGGTTTCAAATAATAATTCGTCTTCCATTATTGTATGTTATTATTATTGTTGTATTGGTACTCCAAATTCATCTACCTCATCTTTTTTTCTTCTGAGATCACCATACTTCAAGACGTATTTTAATACCTCATCTTCCGATGCAGGGGTGATATAGTCTTTTATTTTTTCCTTAAATATTTTTCCAGTTACACCTGTATCCCCTCTCTCATAATAAAGATCTAAGGGAATTTCCATATCTTCTTTTCCTTGCGTCGATAATATTATTACATCATCAATATCAGTTTCTTCTATATCTACATATGGAGATAATATCTCTTTTAATTTAAAAACGGACTCTTCGGATGTAAAATCTATGTCTGTAAAATCTAGAGCGTCGATTTCTTTATTTACAGAAAATTTAATCGTTTGAAAATCAGGTGATTTCTTCCCTATTTTTCCTCTAGATATATCAATTCTTTGTCGCTCAAGCCGTAACCTTTCAATCTCATTTTTTGTGAGTTCAGCTCTCTCTGTTATCTTCACATCTAAAGATGCTTCAAATAAATCACCCACTTCTTTCTTAGCGGCCGCCAGTTGCTTTTTACCATTTGCAGTGGTAAAGTCTTTAGACCCGTCAGGATTTTTTAAAATCAAATTAGAATCTGCAGCTGCATCCTCTGCACTCATTGTGTATTTATATCCTAAACGATCAGAAAGTATGCTAGATACATGGTTTTCATTAGCCGTAAAGGATTCAATCATGCTCGCCTTAGCAGCTTGCATTTTATTTTTTCCAGCTTCATCACTATATAACGCATTGAAAGCCTGTGTAGTGTTATTACCTAGGCCATCTTTATATGCCTGCTCACCTAAACCTTCAACAGCTTTTACAACCGCTCCTTGAAGATCATACTTATCGTATTGTGCTGTAGATAGTCTCAATAGTTCTGAGGCATTAGAAAATTCCCCTGGATTATTAGATAATCTAAAACCACTGCCATCGTTATTCTTAATTCTTTTAGCGACATTGACCTCTCCGGTAAGTGGGTTTATGTAAGCTCCAGTTGAACTGAAGTTTAAATAACCCTCCATCATTGATCGATCAAATATTTCTTCATTAGAGCTGATGCCACTACTAAGACGCTCCATTGCCTTATCATAATTAGCATTAAAAGATTCACCTGCCTTAAACATTAGTTCAGTACCTTGACCTAGGTTCGCTCTTCTTTTGTAGTAGTCTCTCTCTGAAATTCTTCCAGATTTTAAATCATCAAGATCTCGTTTCGCTTGAGAAGATGCATCTTTAGAGAAATCCGCCATGAATCTATTTGACTCTGCATTTGACCCTTGAGGTTGATCTAACAGGGATTTAGAGTATTCATTGCTAGCGGTATCAATAGCTGCCTTTCTAGACTCTCTATTTACAACTTCCGCTGCAATAGAGTCTGTCATTTGTTTACCAATTTCACCCCAATTTATCTGTGTAGGCTTATCGTCTCTTACGTAACCGTATCCCATGTTATAATTTATTTAAACTGTAAAAAAGTTTTGATCGGATCTGTTGCCAAAAATATCATACTCAGGAAAAATAGATCTATTAATCATTGCATCTTGCATAGGATCAATACTTGCATCAAGTGAATTAACCCCTGGTTGAAGTTGCTTTTGTAGAGCCGCGTCATCTATAGTGAGAGGATCAACATTCCCATATAAACCGGGAATCTTCATGGCCTGTTGACCAAGACTAAGAAGTGAATTAACTCCAGCTTGATTCGCAGCCACTCTTGCAGCTCTTGCGTCTGCAGCTTCCATCTCAAAACCTTTAGCTTCACCTAGATTTAAATTAGCCCTCTTTGTAGCTAAAGCAGAATCCTCTTTAGCTGCAGCTTTTTGTATTTCCATCAATTCATTATTCATACCAATTCTCTGCCCAGCTTGTCCTGCTTGCATTCCTAAAGCCACTCTGCCTGCAGCCTCTCCAGCTCCACGCTCGCCCTCTCGCGCTGCTTGTAAAACTTGTGCTCCAGATGAAAGTAAAGCTTCACGCTCCAATTCGTAAGCTTCTTTATTTATAGAAAGTCCTTCTAGGTAATTTACCGATAGTTCTTTCTTTGCGTCTGCTATAGCTTCGGCTGCCTCATCAGAAGCTTTTCTTGCTGCGTCTCTTTGCTTGCCTGCCTGTACAAAACTCGCTCCTGCAGATGCCGCAGATATGCCTAGTGCTATTGCTGTTGCTGTTGCTATTGCCATATTATATTGATTTTATCATTTCCTGTGTGTAGACGTCTCCTTCTGTGTATCCCATTCTTTTGTAAGTATTAGCTAATCCTTTATGTTTTAGCAAAGCATAAATGAATTTACTTCCGTTAGCTTCACAGGTATTGGTTAGTGTCTCTATTAACATATCAAGAGCTTCTTTACGATTGCCTTTGTATTCCTTGCTAGAAATAATCCAATCAACCCACGAAACTTTTGAATTCGTCATATATATAAATCCTGCGCAAACAGGTGTATCTCCGTCTAAAACTATTAATCCACCCTCACCATCTTCAGGTAAGAAATCTTTTGGTGGGGCTACCCATCCCCAATCCTTCCACCATTTGACTAAAATATCGTCATAATCAGAAGAGTTTAACTTTCTTATACTCAATTTCATACTATTAGATTAGATTCAATAGCAAAGATACTAATTTTTAGGGATTACTTTTCATTACATCTGACTCTATCGCGAATAATTCCGAAGCAGTAACATCACTGTTTTCAATGGTAATCAAGCAATAGTGCCCTAGTAAACCATGTGATTCAGCGAGTGTGTTTTTGTAGGCAATTATAAACGCATTCTCAGTGTCAGGAGCAGTAGCCCCTAATATCGTTGCGTCAACAGTAATCCTTCCCTGCACTAAAGCTGTAATTTGACCCGCCAAAGCTGGTGTATTTGTGGATGAGTTGTTATAATATAGATAATCTCCCACGCTAATAATAGAATCTATATCCACCGTAAAGTTAAAGAACCTTGTGTCTGCAGCTCCTGTATAACTAGTGATGCGACCTATACCGTTTACAGATCGTAAATTAAAAGTATCCAGTATAGCAGGAATTTGATTTGTACTTTTAACATCAGCAAACCAAGCCCCTTCTTTTTTCTTATACCAATTAGAACTGATATACCCATTGCTCTCAATGTCAGTTGATAAACTTGTCTCCCAAGACTTATCTGAATGCAGACTTATGGTTTTAAATATCTTATTAAAAAGAGGGTTCTCATTCATAACAGTAGTAATCCTAGAGCTGTATTGAGTTCCGTAATAGTTATTATAAAGAGGATTCGTATTATGTCTGTATAAATTTCCTTGATTAAAAGTGTAAAAATAATTATTCATTCCAATCATATAATCAGGATTAAAAGAATAAAAAGAAGGCCATCCCTTTACACCGTTACTATACGCCAAAGTATACTGAGGCCCTAATGGGACTATTGGTTCGGGTACAGGATTTTTTGGAATGGGTGTAGGTGTAGGAACTGCAGTTGGCGCAGGTGTCGGCGCAGGTGTCGGCGCAGGTGTAGGTGTAGG